>LFRM01308850.1_pt2 | contig 107804 bp, 112 predicted proteins | sample 618341 | NCBI WGS metagenome assembly LFRM01 (sample SAMN03654438, study PRJNA283298) | anaerobic digester metagenome | isolation source: pool of bioreactors CSTR01a, CSTR02a, and CSTR03a thermophilic anaerobic... | place: Denmark: Kgs. Lyngby | collected 2014-05-21 | reverse complement strand
GAGAATATATATTCAACTGTGTAAATGGGAATAATCTCCATGATAAAACGAAAAGGAGAAATGACCATGGCACAGTTAACCGAAAAGGAAATGCAACTTGTAGCTCTGATTAGTGAAGAATGTTCGACCCCCGCTGATTTGACAGCGAAACTCAAAAATCTTTTTGCCGGTGCGTTAGAAAAGATGCTTGAAGCTGAAATGGATGAGCACCTAGGCTACGAAAAAAATAGCGTTTTAGGCAACAACAGCGGCAATAGCCGCAACGGTTACGGCAAGAAAACTGTAAAAAGCGAGTGGGGCGAGAGTGAAATCAGCGTTCCGCGCGACCGTAATGGCACGTTCGAGCCACGAATTATCGAAAAGCGCCAGACTCGGACCGACGACATTGAAGCGCGGATTTTGGCCATGTATGCTAAAGGAATGTCCACTCGCGATATTGAGGATCACCTGCGCGATATTTACGGAGTAGAGGCTTCAGCCAGCCTTATCAGCCGAATCACGGACAAAATAATGCCCGCTGTTACTGAGTGGCAGTCAAGGCCGCTAGATCCGATTTATCCCATTGTTTTTCTTGATGGGATCGTGTTCAAAGTACGCAAGGACAGCCGGATTATCAACAAATGCTTGTACACCGTTTTAGGGATCAACATGGATGGTCGTAAGGAAATACTGGGCATATGGCTGTCAGAAAACGAAAGTGCCAGCTTTTGGACAACTGTATGTAACGAGTTGAAGAATCGCGGAGTCGAGGACATTTTGATAGCCTGCCGGGACAACCTTTCCGGATTTTCAACCGCAATCGAGACGGTTTTTCCCAAAACAGAGCAGCAACTTTGTGTGATTCATCAAATACGCAACTCAACCAAGTATGTATCGTACAAGGATATTAAAGCCGTTATGGCGGATTTGAAGCTGGTTTACGATGCACCGACACTTGAGGACGCGGAGTATCGGCTTGAGGAATTTCGTGAAAAGTGGGAAACGAAATATCCGCAGATTTTGAAGTCTTGGGAGGCAAATTGGGCGGAACTGTCCACCTATTTCAAGTATCCGCATGAAGTACGGAGGCTGATTTACACCACCAATGCAGTGGAAGGATTCCATCGGATGTTGCGCAAGTTTACCAAGACTAAAACGATTTACCCGACTGACGAAGCAGTCAAAAAATCGGTTTATCTTTCGATACAGGAAATCTCTAAAAAATGGAGTATGCCAATTCGCGATTGGGGCATTATAATGGGGCAGCTGATGATATTTTTTGGGGATCGGCTACAAGGAAAGGTGACCTCGTGATACGGGGGCGCTGCCCCCGAACCCCCGGAGTTTATCGCATTGGTTTTCCAAGGCGGCGATAGAAAGGCGACGCTCAATAGAGTATCGCCGCCTCGCTCAACCTCATGTGCCGCTCGGGTCGCGCTCCCGCGTTGCCCTATCCTGCGCATGAGTAAAAGCAATATCAGTATCCTCAATTACCTATGAGATTATTCCATTTACACGGAAGCCGGGACACTCCCGGCTTAATTATATCAGCGTTCTCGTCTCTTTTGCTACCGGAATTCTTAAAAGATGAAAATTTTTTATGAGTAGTTGTAAATTAATGTCTTGCTTTGCTTGCTCAATATCGTAAAATATTTGTAGTGATCACCTCCGCAAGGAGTTTAAAGTAGCTTGTTAGTTTGTCAAAACTGATTACTTCTTTAATGGGTTTTTTGTATTTGGAAATTTGCACAATTCATAGGCGCAACCATTTTTGACAGTTTTGCGCAACGGGTAAAGTGTATCCTTTTATAGGTGCTAAGTTTTTTCCGAAGAAAATCCGCTATAAGAGAGCCATAATACGGCTCTCTTATTGTTTTTATGTTGTTTTTGTGGTACTATTACAGTAGTAAGTTGTATTTTTTCGCCGATTTTGCGGCCATACCTGATATCATCATGAATTTAAATTTCCCTTTTAATGAAAGGGCCTGTATTTTTTTACCGCGTTTTGCGCGGCATTGTTAATTCTAATTTGGAAACGCACCGAGATTTAAAAGTTAAAAATTAATCTCGGTTTTTTTATGGTCAGTTTGTTGAGATATTAATTTCGCGAACTGGCCATTTTTGCGTTTCTTGGTCGTTATATTAATTAAATCAAAGGAGTGATGTTAAGTGGTGGATCGGTATGTGTATTTGAATTCTGAGGGAAAAGCGGTCGTGGTTGGAGTCGGTGCCGATGCTTGGGATGGCATACCCGAAGGTACAAAAATGTACCCTATTCGGATCGCTGACAAAGAAATGAATTCTGGTCTCAACGAAGGCGAGGTGTGCGATCGTTTTTATTGCTTGGATGCCGATAATCGGCTAAGGATCATTGGTCCGGGAGGTTCAGTCGAGGGTATCCCTTTAGGAACCCAACTCTTCCCAATTCGCCCTTAGTTGTTTTTTTTGTTACAGAGATTGCCCGGAAACGGCTTTAATTGGCTTTTTCCGGGCATTTTTCTTTTGACATTTAAGTTTGGGGCTTCGGCCCATACCTATTTCCGAAAGGAGGGAATGGGATGGGCTGAGGCCCATCCTGCAGGTATGAAGCAAGGGAGTCTGTTTTACGGTAGCGACGAGTTGCGAGTGGCTGAGTCAAGGAGAACGCCATCTCGCAAGAAAGATGCATGTTATTACTGGGTCACGACACGGTTAGTCCGAGAGTCCGGGCCATGGTATGCGGAAAAGATTACCTCTCCTGATGACGTGGCCCGTATTATGCGGGAACACCTGGATATGGAGAACCTGGATCGGGAACACTTCGTTGTTCTCTATCTGGACCGCAAGAACAATGTTAATGCAATTAATACAGTCAGCATCGGAGGATTATCTAGTACACCGGTACACCCCAGGGAAGTCTTTAAGCCTGCCATTCTCACATCCTCTGCGGGAGTTGTCCTGGTGCACAACCACCCTAGCGGGGACCCTGCACCCAGCGCGGACGACGTAAACATCACTAGGAGGCTGATTGAGGCAGGCAAGATTCTAGGAATCGATGTTCTCGACCATGTTGTGATTGGTGTTGGTCGTTACCACAGTATGAAAGCATCAAGCTCGATATAGAGTGATATTGCCCTGCGGGGCTGGCTACACCACATTGGATAGGAGGTGAGGCGGCCCCGTGTGGGCGGCATTATATGTATAATGAGAGCTTTGACGGTATCTTTCAAGATCTGTACAAGTTGCAACGGGAATCACAGAGACGACAAATACGGAAGCTGATATGGAAGGCGCTCCTAGGATACGAGAAATTCGGCATTTTTTGCCCGAAGACATACATATCCTGCGCAAGACAATAGACGAGACCTATCCTCATCTCAGACCACGTCAGAAAGTACGTCAGGTACGCGGCCTGATTGGTGCTGGATTATTTTGGGGTTGAAAGGAGGTGAGTCCGCTTGCCTTCGTTCGGCAAGCGGCACGTAATGTTTGACCAGTGGGAGGCACTTTACATTATCCAGGAGGAAGAGGAATACCACGATTATATGCGCGAGATGGATGATTTGCTATTTGGTGATAGTGAGTACGATTCTTAGGAGGTGAGCCAAGTGTTACATGAGAGCGATTTTGATGGTTTTTTTGAGGCTTTGCAACAGGCTGAAAAAGAAAGCCGACAAGCTCAAGCCCTGCGGCAACTGATGACCGAAGCGTTGGATCGTCTGGAAGAAAGCCGCGAATTTGCTCAAGAGGACATTTGGCATCTGCGAAAGCAAATGGATATGGCATTGAATCTCGTTTTTTCTTGTCCCGGTATGCAGATTACTTTCTACTGGGATTAACATGAGAGACGGCCCGGCTGTTTAAGATAGCCGGGCTGTTTTTATCTTTATACATTATACATTTGGGAGGTGTGGTTTTATGCTTTTGAGTTATCTTATTGTTTGTGCTTATGCCTTGGCTATCGTCTTGCTGCACGAGGCCGGTCATTATATGGCGGCGATATCGATTGGTGTGCGGCCTAACCGGTTCGAAATCGGTCGGGGGCCGGTAATATGGCGAAAAGGTATTTTTGTTTTTCGCTTCTTCTTGCCAGCTGGTGGTCGAGTTAACTACGCTGATGAGAACTGGGGACATCTAACGCAAAACCAAGTCCGATGGATCGCTTTAGGCGGCCCAATAGTCAGTATACTTACGGGCTTGGTTATATTGCCCATTATTCCGATATATGGCCTTATGTCTTTATTTTGCGGAATTACTAACTTAATCCCCTTCCCTGCTAATCACGGGCAGTCAGATGGAAGTTATGTCTTTCAGGGTGCAGCTCAAGTATGGACCAGTAGGTTGTTATTGGGGACGCTGGCGGTAGTTTTATTGGTGTGTTCTTTGTGGATGTTTTGCTAGCCGGGTTAGCCCGGCTTTTTTGTTAATCATAATCTTCTTCTATTGTCCCGTCGATTAATATTTTTTGTGTCTTTTTCTTTGGTTCTGTAATGCCCCATCCTTCAAGAAATTCAACAGATTGACCCCATTCGTTGATATTCCAGAGGTTAATGTTGTGTTTTTCGAGGTTTTCATTATAAATGATTGCTTGAAATGGTTGGTTTCTGGACGCAACTGGAGGAAGCACTTTTTCTATCGTTGCGGGAAGCATATCCGTCATATGTCTTAAAAAGATTTCGTTCCACTCAGCATTAACAACACTGTAAGCGTTTGTGCATTGTACGCTACTATGTTGTATGTCGTAGCCCACTGTATCAAATAAAAACAGTAGATAATCTACCAAAACTTGTGTTGATATCTGTCGTACATCCGCCGGATAGAAAGCAACGAAGTCTTCTCCCTCGAGCACCCGACGGATGTCACTGCCAGAAAACCATGCAGCTGCCGGGAAGTGTAAAACAATCCCATCACGTCCATCAATTGCCGTAATCCTTGTACCGGCTTCTGGAAACCGAGATATTAAGTCTTGTAAACATTTAAACACGGCTATTTTTAAAGCACTTCGAACGTCTTCCGGAAGTGAACGAACAATCCCTTCCAATTCTATAAGCGGTTGAATTAAATCGTCCCTAACGTTGATCTCTTTTGCTATCTTTCTAAGTTTGTAATATTGGGGTGATATTTTATCAAGAAGTTCTTTTGAAATAGGCTGTCTCCCAGATTCGATAAAAACCAATAATGTATGACTAATCTGTAGCTGTTTTGCATATTCGCGAACCGTTAGCCCTTCTCTTATTCGCAATAGACTAACCAATCTACCGAGTCTAAACCTGCACGGATATCCTTCAAACTTTAATAATTTAACGTCCATCAATATCCCTCACTTTACAGTCCAGCGGTTACATTTAAGTATAACAAGTTGCTTAACCTTCTAACCAGTATTCTTGCTTTACTTGAAAATATTTATCCCTGGAGGTTGCATTTTTCGAAAATGGTGGTAATATAAATATATAACCATTGATAAATTTTATAACCAACTTAAATTTTAATTTAAATTTATCTATTTTTTTCAATTCGGCATAGAAACGATCTTTGACAACTGGGATTTACATGTGGATATAGGTAGATGACAGATGGTGGCAACCCGCGGCGTACAGCAGTGCGACGAAAATGGTGCCCATGGACCTCACGGTCTCTCGATACCTATATTTACCAGTATGCCGCTTGCAGTGACAAGCTAGGCGTTGGCTTGTCATCGGAGGTGGTAAATTATGGAAATTACGCAGGAACAAATTGTGTTAGCCGCTCATCGTTACCGCCTTGCTTTGGGGTGGGATCAAAAAAGGAATGTAATTCGCTTCATATTCAATCGTTCAGGCCGCCATTGGGCTGATAATTTGCATTTGTTTGCAACAATACTTGGTATTCCCTACCAAGAGGTCATAGCGCGGGGCGGGATAACGCCCGAGTATCGGGAGGCCAAATACCGCAAAAAAAGAAGGAAAAAGCAAAAGCATTCCGCCAAGCCAAAACAGAAAGGGCCAACCTGGTTCGAGCGGCGGGAAATTCACCTTAATCCTTGTTTTGCCGAGTACGTAAAAGACAATCGTTTTGAGATTATCGGCGGCCGTGGTGCAATTGGTAAACGAACAAAGGGCGGCAAAGCTGTGAACATTGAAGCCGGAAAGTTTTTCGGTTAACGGAATGATCTTGATCGTTTGCGATGACGTTTTGGCAGAGTCAGGAATACGTGCACGAACAGGCGAAGGCTCAACAAGAAGAAGAAAGCGTGGCGAATTCTTCGCAGTTTGAGTAAATGAAAAACACAGGACGCGGACCCGGGTGTTAGTTCCCGGGGTTTTGTTTTTCAGGAGGTGATTTTTCTGACCCGAAAAAGGGGCTGGGTGTGGGACCATTCGGAACAAACGCAAATTCTCCCTGTTGAATTCTGCAGGGATGACGATCATATTTGGGATCTGCCGTCCGCCCAAACCCAGGGGGAATACAAGGAAGAAAATTTTTGGTCATGGTATCGGGGTGACACACTATTGAAGATTCCCATTTCCATTATTGACCGTCTTCCGCAAAATGGGTCTATCGCTCGAGATGTACTAGCCTTTCTGTCCCAAAAATTCCTTGTCCAGAAGGATCATTACCCGATTCTCCAGGTTTCATTCCGCAGTATCGCCAATGGAATTGGGACTTCGTTTAACGGTGAACGAGCAAAAGAAATTGAGAACGCGCTTTATTACCTGAGTTTCCTACGTCTCTTTGGCAATTTTTACATGGTACAGAGCAAGAGAATAAAGAGAAAAATTACATACGGTTTTTTGGACTGGATTTCCAGAATCGATGAAATTGATGGCAAGAAGGTGCGTTTTAATCGAATTGTTACCACTTTAAAGCTAAACGACATATATGCCGCCAATCTTTCATCGCATCAAATACCTAAAGCACCTATTCCTGTTGCAGCACTGGAAGTAGCTAATAAGTCTCCCCCACGTTATATTGGCCCGGTAAAGAACTTGATTTATCGGTTTGCTGCCTTAGTTCCCCGTTTCACTAGCCACAAATACAAATTAACCACATTGGCCGAGATTGCTGGGTTTAAAACTGTTCGGCCAGACCGGCTTCGCAAAAGTATTGAGTCATCCCTCGAAATATTATATCCAATAATGCTGCAAAACTATACTTACCTGCCAGATGAAGATGTATATCAAATTGTCTTGGCCGGACGAAGGTGTGGCGAGTGAGACCTATACGCCAAAAAAAGCATGTTTGGTGAGACCTATACGCCATTTTTGTGAGACCTATACGCCAAATAGTGAGACCTATACGCCATTTTTGTGTTGTGAAAAACCTTGTCTGTTCGGCTTTTTTGGCACCTTAGTCGTTCCGTAGATCTTTTAGATCTTTTATAGATCTAATAGATGAGAGAGGGCCGCAGAAGAGGCGGCCCTCTCTCTATTCTTAAAAGAAAGATAAAAGAAAGGAGAAAATCTCGTGAAGAACGATCTAACAATTTGGCTGGACGACGTCGTTTACCCTCGCCTCCGCCATGAAATCGTTTTTGGGCATCTGGAAAAATTTAACAAAAGGGGTCGGGATTTTTGGGCATGTTGTCCGGTACATGACGAGAAAACCCCGTCCTTCAACATGAAAGAGGGACAACCTTTCGGACACTGTTTCGGTTGCGATGCCAACGTGGGCTGGTACGCAGCTGTTGAAAACCGGGTTGGAAAAGACCGGGTAATTGAAGAGCTCGCACGGTTAGCCGGGGTGGAGCCCCTTACTTTTGCAGAAAACCCCAAATCTAAGGCAATACGTGCCTGGTGGGAAGCCGCTAGGCAGGCAGTTTGGGACAATCCTAATATACTAACCTACCTCCGCGATCGGGGATATACCGATGATCTTATCCAAAAAATGGACGTGGGGACTTTCCCAGGCGATGCCATCCCAGAGGGAGTCATGGCCCCAGCAATCAGTCATCCCCTTCTATTTCCTGTCTATCGGAAAGGACAGCTGGTTGCCTGTGTCGGCCGGGCAGTCGAACCAGGAAAAGGGCCAAAATACATATACCCAAAAGGGTTTTCCGTTTCCCGTTATCTTTTGGGAGTTCGTCGGGTTGACCAAACACAGCCAATCGTTATTGTCGAAGGGCTTTTCGATGCAATTGTCCTGAGCGCACACGGTATTCAGGCGGCGGCAGTTGGTACATCTTCAATTTCTGCAGAACAGATTTCGCGTCTGCCCGAAAACCAAAATATTATACTTGTTCTAGATGTGGATGAGGCAGGACAGAAAGGAACTGTAAAAGCAGTATGGATGTTACAAAACCGGAGAGTTTATGTTGTTTCGGACCTGGATGGCGCAAAGGATCCGGACGAATTAATCCGGGAGAAAGGCATCTCTGCTTTCCGCGAAAAACTAGAACACGCCGAAAGTGCTCATTCATTTTATATTCGTTATGTCGCGAAGAACTATGCGACTGAGACTGATGCTGAAAAAGACAAAACGCTGAGTAAGGCAGTAAAGTATATTACCCACCTACCCTCTATGCTGGATCAGGAGCGCAGCTTAACAATGCTATCTAGCTGCACAGGCTTGTCTCTTGGCAGTTTAAGAGCCGAAATTGCGAGGCTCCATGATGAAGAGCAAGCCAAGCGTCGGCACCAAGAAATAGAAAAACGCCTCCAACAGGCACAGGAGGCGGTGAATAAAAAAGATTATTCGCAGTTTGAGACTATAATAACTGACATCCGCAATATCTCAAGACAGAAGGTGCAGCCGGTAGCAGTTGATTATGACTGCGCGACTCAAAAATTCTTGTCGCGTCCTGACGGCATATCTTTCCCTTGGCGGGAACTAAATCGTCTCGGGAAAATGTTGCCCGGCTGTATCACAACTATCATAGGTGGGACGAGTCACGGCAAAACAAGTGTGGCAACGGCTTTAGCCCTCCATTTTCTCGCCGAAGGCAAAAAAGTGGTGTATTGGTCAGGTGAGATACCGGAGGACGTAATTGTCCAAAAGATGACCGCTTATCTGGCAAATTTGCCATTTTCTGGTGTGGCAAGAGAACAGTCCATATATTATCGTGGTGACCCGGTTGTAAAAAGCATGCTATATGCGCGGGCAATAATGGAGTCATATTGTCAAAATCTCTATATTCCAGAGGCTCGTGATTTTGTCGAAATTGACTCCCTTGTTTCCTATTGCAGTCAAGCTGATGCTGATGTTCTTATTGTTGATTATATCCAACAATTACGACCTTCCGGGGACGGCAAAAAATATCGAACCAGAGACGAGGAAATTGAGTATGTACTTGAGACCCTGAACTTTTGGTGCTGGGAAAACCGCAAGTATGTTATTGCTCTGGGACAGATGAATCGGGAAGCCAAAAATACTGCGAAACCCGAAATCGTATATGCCCGTCATTCTGCTACTATCGAACATTACTCTTCTATGGTACTTGGCGTTTGGAATTCATCAATGGTGGCAATTACATCAGACGAAAAAGGTGATGTCCCGATCGACGGTTGGTATATGAAAACCGACCAGACTGAAACTGAAAAGGCTGTAAATTACGCACTAGAACAGGGTAAGAGTCTGCTTGAGGTCTCAATCTTAAAGAACAGGCATTTTGGGAACGTGAATAAGGCCGTGCCTCTTCTTTTTGATGGGGCTACTGGCCGTATTGAGGATTTCCCGGAGCATGAGTTTGCTGGCATCGGAAAAACGGTGTCGCTCACGAAAACGAAAACCGGATAAAGATTTTTAATTCAAAAAATTCAAGGGGGGTGATGCAATGACTCAAAAAGTAAATATGAGCCAGCTAATTGAAGAAGCAGCAGACGCGATGGGAGTGTTCCGTACTGAAGCATCAGAACTGATTCAGGATTATTTCGTGAAAAACATTCTTCGGCACCTTCGCGAGGGAAAGGAAGTAAGTATTTCACCAATCGGCGTGCTTTACGCCGATCAGGCAAAGCGGGCACGTGAAGATGGGGAGAAAAGACTTGTCCCAAAACTCAGGCCAGCAGTATATGCAAAACTATATCTATCGGGAGAAATAAAGGACAGCGAGGGAAATGAATGACACATTTCAGTTCATTCCGCAACCAATGATCTTGTAAAAAGGAGTGTGTTTGTTGATAAGTCAAAAGTGCTATGGTTGTGACAAACTTATGCCGGAGCAGGTTCTAAAACCGATGGTACATTTGAGAGAACGCAACAGCTTGGTTGTGCTGCTATGCCCTGTCTGCCAGCAGAGGATTGGGGACAATAACCCCAATTACTACAATTGCGAATTCACCTCCAGTGCGCTGGCTTACTTTCAGATTGGAAAGTATTCAGAAAAGGCGGCCAATCTTTAACATATTGGCGCAAAAACCCTCTTAAACAAGAGGGGCAATAAAGGGGTATAGGAGAAACATAATCGTCGCTCTACGAAGCTCCTGTAAGGCGAGAGATTTGTTTTGGAAGCATTATCAGTCAGCCTCCCCGTGTCAGGGGAGGCTGATTATTTGAAAGGAGTTGGTAGGTTGAAAATTGGGATCGACGTTGGCTACGGATACGTAAAGGCTATTAACGACGAAGGACAGAAAACCTCCTTCCCGGCGATGATTGCTCCTACCGGGAACGGTTTGGGGCTGGGAGACGTTTTCAAGGACACGGTTGAGTACCAGGTCACGATAGACCAGTCAAAATACATGGTCGGGGATGCGGCCAAACAATCATTCCTGGCAACCCAGACGATGAGCAGAGAGAAGCCGCCGGAGATACATGACCCTCTATTGATGACGGCAGCATACCTGCTTTCAGGAGAAGACGGCCGGCTGGAGATCGGAGTAGGTCTCCCGCTGGCTTATTACTCCGCCCAGAAGGACGCCCTGAGGAACAGGTTGATGAGGCTTAAGACCGACGTGGTAATTAAAGAAAGGCACAAGCATATAAGTTTCAACCGCGTAGAGGTGTTCCCCCAGGGAGCAGGCGTGCTTCTGTGCTGCCAGTCTATGCTGCCTCTCTCCGGGTACGTCGGGCTGATTGATATTGGCACTTATACGACCGAGTACATTCTGTTCCAGATGAAATCCGGGCAGCCGATCCCGATACTGGAGGCAAGCGGTTCTGTAGAGGCCGGCGTCCATTTGGTTTACTCGGCTGTTGCGCGGGAGTTTCAGAGCAAAACTGGCAGCCCCCTGCCGGTGGAGATGGAAGCGGAGGTGACAGAGAAGGCTTTAAGAGGTGAGCAGATAACCTTCGACGGGAAGAAGCACACGCTTAATGCTGCTCAGGCTAGAGAAGATGTCGCCCTGGCGATCTGCCAGAAGGTGCTGGCAGCCTGGGGAAACAGGACGGGCCATATTGAAACGACCCTGCTGGCCGGAGGGGGAGCGTTGTTCTTCCGGCAGAACCTTAAAGGCTTTCCCGGCCAGTATATAGTCCAGGACCCGTTCTTTGCAAATGCAAGGGGGTATCTGAGGTTTTTAACATGAAAACAGGTGGTGAAAGTATGCACGTAGAAGTAACCGCCCATGCAATACGACGCTACAAAGAGCGTATGCAAAGCTCTATCTCGGATGACGAAATAAGGAAAATCCTTCAGAACATCGTCCTGAGAGGCGAGGTTGTCGGCAGGCATCCGCCAAAGGGAGAAAGGGTTCATTCATACGTTTTTAACGGCCTTGGAGTGCTGGCTAAGTTGCTTTCACCACAAGAGGCGGTAGTCATTACGTTTCTTGGCAACCGGGCACGAATGGCGTGGGAGCGAAAAGAGGCCAAAAAGCGTTATTTGCGCAGTAGGTGTATGTAGGATGTTAAGTATTTCAGTTTTAACAGTAAGGAGGTATGTTTGATTGTATCTGTACATAACTGTTACGGGAGGCAAAGCGAAAGAAGATTTCCCATACGTTTGTAATCTATATTGGCAAGGTGATACATTCGAGCGCAAGTTTCTTGAGCGAGGGCGGGTAAAGTATGAGCATGACTCGGTTATGGTCGAATTTAACGGCAACGTGAATCCCGGAGATGTTTTAGAAATCCGGGGAGCGGTTGGAGATGGACAGCCTGGTCGCAACTGGTATTTAGTTTTGCCAAATCAAAAACTTCATCTAATTGGCGCAACAGATGATCGTGATAAATTCAAGGATGTTGCCGCCTATTTGCGGCGATGGCAAGGGGCGCATGTTTTTTTTCTAGAGGGCGCACCGCCTGACCTCCCCCGAGAATTCCTTTATACTCCACGAGAACTGCGTGAGTTGGACTGGGAGGTTCTTTTTGAGCGCGGCCAGGACGCAGGGTTTAAGGAAGAAGTAATGGAAGCCGCAAAGAAATACCTGCTGCGAAAGGCGCGAGTGGAAGAGCCGGATGGCGATAGAAAAGGAGGTAGTAATGGCCCCTGGAATCCCTCGGACGGAGAACGTCGTATATGTTGTATTGGTATCCGACCAGCAACTTGGCGTTATCCAGATTCTCTTCTCGTCCACTGTCGGACTGCTACCCATGTGGCCCATTTATGTGGGGTTGAAGAAAGGGATCTGAGAAAGGCGGCAAACTTTTTTCAGAAGCAGTACGTTTCCGATGAAGTTCAGTTTGAGAGCCTAAAGAGAGTATTTGGGAAAGCAAAAGAAAGCTGTAATACGTAATTAAGGAGGATATTATGGCGAAACATAAAAGGCGTTTATTAGCTTTTCTTTTTCTGATAACTATACTTTTTGGCGGGGTGTTTATTGCAAAGAATACCCCGCTATTATCTGAAGGAGATCCTGCTACACTGAAGCCTGACCCGGAAGAGGACCCGGAAGAAATGAAGGCTTTTCTGCAAAACATATTTTGTATGACAACAGAACAGGATATAGGCGGGACGGAGTGTTGGACAGGTTACTACGATGAGGCTCGCGACATAGCATATTTTGCTGGGAGCTTCGGCTGCGCAGTATTTTACGATAACGTTAATACCGATGATGTTTGTGATACAACCAGTCCAAATTATAGATGGTATTACCGCGATTTTATGCTAAAAAACGGTACGAAGACTTTTGATATGTTGACCTTAAGCCGCCCTGAATATCTCGGCAAAATTATTGTGTTCCGCGTACACTCCCCCGATATAAAAAATGAGCCGTGGTGTACTGCATACGAAAATCGAAAAGGTCAGGATGGATACTACTTTCTATACGTGAAAGACCGAAGTCGTAGCATTTACTGGGCTGCTAGCGAAAGGCACATGCAGCGATCAGTTTTGTTAATTATGCCTCATACAGAGGAACTCAAAAAGAAGCCGTTCGAGGAACATATAAACAACTATGTTGAACGACTTGGCCTCGATAAGTCCAGCATTGTTTATATCGACATTAAATAATGAACAGGGGGCGATCTTGTGACCTATATGGAGGCGCTCGAGGTTCTTGGGTTGAATTGCCATTCGTGCCCTTCTAAAGATGAAATTAAAGCGGCGTATAGAAAACTATGCCGCGTTTATCACCCGGACGCAGGCGGAAGTCATGACGATTTTGTCCGGCTTCAGCAGGCATATGCTGTGGCCCAAAACCCGCCGGAACAGACGCAGAGTACATACCAACAGAGCAACTACCGGAACGGAAAAGAGTGGACCTGGATAGAGGACTGGTTTGAGATACACTGTCCCAAGAGAGACGACACGCTTACAGGCATTTACCTTATGGCCGGCCTCGTTCTCGGTATTTTGGCGATCTGTTGGGTAATTCTCCAGCCGGGAATGTTTTGGGAGATACAGCGTGTGTTGTCTGTATTTCAAGGTCCAGTAGTTATATCACTGGGCTTGGCTTTATTAGGCTATATTATCTCCAAGGCGTTTCTAAATGCCATTGAATGATGATTCTCGGATTATTATTGTTAACGCTTTTATGAGCCTTGGTTGCCTATATTGCCGCACACTTTTTGCCTGTCGTTAACACAGCCCCTGTATGGTGTAAACATACAATATGTTGATTTATTGGGCCTTCGGGCCTGTTTTTTGAAGGTGTTGTTAACAGTGCGTACGTTATTAACAACACTGTTAACATTGTCTTTGTCCGATGCCTCAAGAATGAGAATAATTGCAAATTTGGGCGTTAACATTGGTGTTAACATTAGGGGGGGTGATTACTGTAAAGCGAACAAAGATCGTAGGTGTACGTCTGCCAATAGACCATCCGTTGTTTTTGATTGAACCGGGCAAAAGAGGTGAGGTAGCCCGATCATGGTTAGATTGTGGAGTCAGGCTGGAGCGCTTGGAGCAGCAGGTGGAGCGAATTCTGGCGATATTAGAGGCAAATCCACCAACTACGGTTAAGTCCGAGCCTAGTGGAAGTGGGCCGAAGATTAATTTCGATAAGGAGGAGTTTTTAAGTTATTTTGGATAGTGCCGGGAAAATCCCGGCGTTTGTTTTTCGAGGAGGTGCTTTCGTGGTTGGGATAGACCCTCAAGGTTTATTTGAATCACTCAAGGTTTTCATTCTACTCGCTCTTTTGATGTTATCTGCTGTGATTATTCTGCAGCAGATTTTAAAGTGTGTCTTGCAAATTTATCTCGGCCAGGTTTTTGGGAGCATGGTAGCCTCAGTAATTGTGTTCGGGTTGATATTTTACGCACTCAATTTTGTTTTGTTGGCTGGGCTTGAATCTATAACGGGAGGTATTAATATGTATTCCCTATCATTATCGCAAGTGACTGGGCTGCTGTATGGATTTTAGGCTGCTTTTGCTAATGCAGGATAAGAAGGTCTGACACACACCCGGCAAAGCCGGTTGGGGAGGCGTTTAAGGGTGTACGACATTTTTATGGTTGTACAAGATGTGTCTGACAAGTCAAGAAAGGAGGGCTGTAATGCTATAGTTTTTAACGATGACAAATTGTCGCAAAGCTGTTTTCCCCTACTCCTCCCAGAAAGGAGGTATTTCGTGGAGCTAAAATCGGGGCGAAGAATTAATGTCCGCGTGGATGAAAAAACATACCGGTTACTTCAAACAATGGCTGGAAAAAGAGGCGAAAACATTTCGCAGGTTGTCCGCCGAATTTTGAAGCAGAGCCTGGAGAACGAGATCGCTGTTGATGCCCAGGACGTTTTAGTGTTGGCTGTACGCAAGGCCATTGTTCGGGAGATACGCCATATTGAGAAAAGACTAGCGAACCTTGCCTCAAAGACAGCTATCACCTCGGCCTCAACCGAAAATCTTGCATTACGTATTTTAGTGCTTTTGAATGAACCTGATTTCGCAGGTGTAAGACAAGCCTGCCGTAAGAGAGGCGTGGCTTTTGTTAGAGAAGACCTAGACAGAATAATGAAAGCGTACGAAGGGGAGGATGAGAATTAATGCCGCCTCCAGTACCATTTTCAATGAAATTTTGCTTTTATTCGCATGCAACCAAACAGAATCGAGATAGAACGATAAGGAATGTCCAGTATATCACCCAACCTTTTTTAATGGATGATGGGGATTTAGAGCCAGAACGATTTAATACTCCCCTCCACCTATCAGACCGTCTTATCTTATTCGATGATACTGGTGAACCTGACCGCCGGAGCGTTATTGCAAAACTACGTCAACATAGAGGCTTAATATGGCGTATGGTTGTATCTTTGCAGGAGCCTTACGCACTATGCACAGGCCACATAAATTCCTCACAATGGAGGAAATCACTTCGCGGGGCATTGCCCATGATAGCTACTGCACTTGGTATTCCCGCATTAAATTTTTGTTGGGTTGCGGTCTATCACCCGGAGCCCGGGCATCCTCACTGTCACATACTATTTTGGGAAAACGAACCCAAGAGAACACGTGGTATGTTGTCCCGGCTTGAGCGCAAAGCCGTTAAAAACGCATTAATCCAAAATATTTTGGCTAACGGAGCTTGACCTTAAGGAGGTGTTTAGACTGGCACTGGCCCCATTTGTTATCAAAATAAAGTTTTACCCGCCGTCTGCAAGCAATCAATCCAAAAACGCTAGCCATATTGACTATATTGTTCGACCAGGAGCAGTTGATTACGGAGATTTGGAGCCAGAATCCTCTGCCACAACGGCTGAAACAGTGACAAGAGAATACATTGAAGATGCCTCTGTGCATGCAAAATACATGGCCGAAAGACCCCGTTCCGAGGGCCTTTTTTCATCTGATGGACCGTTGGATGTTGCCGCAACAAAGAACGTGTTGGCAAATCATCAGGGAATTGTCTGGCGGGCCATTGTGTCTCTTCGCGAGGATGAGGCCAGTCGAATTAACCATTTGGACTACGCTGACTGGCAGGAAACCCTGCAACAGGCCATGCCCCGGGTAGCTCAAGAAATAGGTATTCCTGAGTCAAATTTCAGATGGGCAGCAGCTTACCACCCAGAGCCGGGCCATCCCCATTGCCACATTCTTTTTTGGGAACATAATCCTGAGCGGACCCGAGGCGCGCTGTCTGTTGGTGAAATGCGAGGCGTAAAAAAAGCCTTTGTGCGTTATGTTTACGCCCGCGAGCGGGAGCGTCTTGGAATTGAGAAAACCTTCTATCGTGAAGAGATTCGGAAGGGTGTGCGGGATGCCTTGGGATTAAAACGAGAGCTAGACCGCGAGTCCGAGGCTGTCCGTGCTGAAATCGGAGACCCGCCGGGTTTGCCTCCGCGGATGACATTTCAGCAACGAGAACAGCTAGGCCAAAAACTACTTGTGTTGGGTACTAATATGCCTGGGCGAGGCCGAATAGCCCTGGGTTACTTGCCAGAACACGTTAAGCAGGAAGTGAGAGAATTAGCGGATTGGCTTCTTCGCCAGCCTCAATTCTCGACCGAGGTTGAAAAATACCTTAACGCACATACCGAATACACCAAGATTTATACTCACCACCCGGGCCAAATTCAAACAGCCCGGCAAAAGGCTTACAACGATTTGCGAGACCGGATCTGTAACGATTTGCTCCGGGGTGCGGTTAACCTGGCCCACAATAGTGAAAATAGTGAAAGCAGACACACTTTCCAATACAGTCTTGCAAATACCATTTGGAAGGCAGTCTGGCAATCAGTTCAAAGAGAGCGATCAAGGGCAGAATATCAGGCCAGGCGTTTATATGATCGAGAGCGCGAAGAACGTCGGCGCAAGGAGGGCAGAGACAGATGAGGAAAGATAAGGCGTTGCCTTTCAGAATTGCCTTTACGTTAATAGTCATCATTATCGACTTCGTGGTTTTGCCCCAGGTGTTAATGATCCCAAGTCAAGTTAAACACGGTACTTATAATCAATTTGAGCTTTCGGTTTTTGGCTGGATTGCCGCATTGCCGCAGGTTTTTGACGTTTGGAAGTATATACAGCCAATGGCGGTCGCAGCTATTGCCTGGATCTGGCTAACCGGTCGCAGTTTGGTTAACGTAAATTACCAGGGCGATGTTCCCCGTCCTTCAGGCCACGGCCAGTTTGGAACCGCTAGGTGGCAGACCGAAAAAGAGATCGACAAAAACTTTAATGTACATCGTTTTTAAGGGGGTGAAAACGTGACCGGCGGAATTGTTATTGGTACAGACCCGGCCAGGAATAAATACTGGACTGTTGATGATGATACCCATGTCCTTTTAATCGGGACTACTCGCTCAGGGAAATCGCGGCGAGTAATAATGCCGACCATCTGGCACCTGGGCAAATCCGGCGAATCAATGATTGTGAACGACCTTAAAAAAGAGTTGCAGCCGATTACGAAAGACTATTTACGATCTAAAGGTTACAACATCGTCACCCTTGACTTCAGAAAACCAAATACCGGCAACCGTTGGAACCTGCTTAACCCGGTGCTGGAGGCTCTTGCGGTTAATAACACAGCACTTGCCGTGCAGCACGCAGACGATATAGCTCATACACTTGCCTACGCCGGGGAATATAAAGACCCAATATGGCCGGCCGCTAAAAAAGCTCTGATTTCTGCACTTATTCTGGCCGTAGCTGTTGAGGCCCCCAGGCCACACAAACACATGGGCACAGTTTTTAATTTGCTGGCTCACTTAGGACAGGATGGCGGTCAGGAGCTCGACAAGTATTTTCTGTCGCTGCCAATTAACCATCCTTCCCGCAATCCCTTTGCGGTCTACAAGATGTCAACAGATCGGTTGCGCTCCAGCATAGCGACAGATACGCTTACCACCCTTCAAATCTTCGGAGTTGATCCAGCTATTGTTTGGATGGTCGCCGACCAGGATCATGATTTGGCGGCATTGGGCAGAGAGAAAACAGCCGTATTCTTAGTTATCCCTGACGAGCGGTCGAACCGAAACGTTTTAGCATCTTTGTACATCCAGCAAAGCTACAGCGCACTTATTGACCTGGCTAACCAACACCGCGGGCGATTGCCAATTCGAGTTAACTATATATTGGACGAGTTTGGCAACATTCCGGCTATTGCTGATTTTACTACCAAGATTACAACTGCAGGAGGGCGTGGAATTCGATTTACATTGGCGGTCCAGGGCATTGACCAACTTTCAGAGCACTACCCCCGGCGGGAAAACACAATTATGGGGCAATGCTGGACCTGGATATATATACTGACAAGCGATATTAAAACGGCAGAGTTGATCTCAGCGAAATGTGGCAATTACACAGTGGCAACAGAATCCTACAACTCGTCGGCTCAAATATCCGGTTCCCGTTCGGAGGGTGTTACTCAAGGGTTGACTTCCCGCCCGCTAGTCATGAAGGATGAGGTATTACGCTGGCCTGTTGACTCCGCACTGGTTTTACGCACTCGTTTACAGGCTGCTCGGTTGCCTTTGGTGGATATATCTCAGTTGCCTATCTACCGGGATTTGGATTTGGGTCGCGCCGGGGAGCCAGACCCGGAAGTGCCTATTCAAATTCCGGAACCCTGGTTGCCGGAAGTAATAAATCGAGCGTCTGAAAACCGAAGCGGCAACTGTGGGCAGGAACGCTCAAGCGTTGATATTCTTGGTTTTTAAACGTGAATTTTTAAAGAGGAGGTAAAGTTATTATGCACAAAGTTATTAATTTGCTCGGTCTGTTAGGTCTAATTATATTGGCCTGGTCCTCCCCTGCCTTTGCGAACGAAGCTCCTACCATCGTTACAGGTACAGAAAATCTGTTGGATGCGGCGCTTGGCTGGTTTCTCCGTCTTGTCCCCGTGGCTTGTGGATGTTTTATCGCGTGGCACGCCCTTGGCAAGCAACTAAATGAAGGTGATCCAGCCCAGGCGGCCCTACATAGCCGTGCAATGAGAAACGCTTTGATTGCAGGCATAATCGCCGAATCCGCAGCTGGCATAGTGAAAACAGTATTATCGTTTTACGGCGGGTAGGCAACCCGCATCTTGAAGGGAGGAGGTCTGTTTGTTTGAGTCCATCGGGAAGTGGATATCGGAACATATCACCGAGCCACTCCAAAACATGATAATTGATAGCGTCAATGCAGTCCTCATTAAACTGCTGAATGACGCAGTGGACATGGTAACTGGGATATTTGGTCGTGAGCTGGACACAATCAACCAACTGCTGAGTAACACTTATATTCAGCAGGCCGTAACGTACTCGGTGACTATGGCCGCTACGCTGCTTGTAGCGAGAATAGCCTTTGAGGCTCTGCGGACCTACATGCTACATTCATCCGGCCAGGAGTCTCATCCTGGGGTATTACTAAAGGATGCCGCTATTGCTTGCGCAATGATAGCAACAAGCCCCTGGATAGCAAAACAGGTACTCACTTTTGCGCTATCAATTGTCGATGATGTTATGGGTTTCCAGGCCGTACCCAACGTGGAGTCCATACAGCAAGCGGTTGTGGCAGTAGCTCTAGGGACTTCCGGCGTGGTTACCTCCGGCATGGTTTTATTGATGCTTATCGGTTTTGTAATGGCCTTAATACTGTACATTCAGATTGCAGTACGAACGGTTACGATTGGAATGTTAATGATTATCGGTCCGTGGATGTGGGCTTTTCAAAATGAGCTGGGCGGCAGCTGGCTTAAAGCGTTACTCGGACAGTGTTTTGCAATTCCGATTCAAATGTTTCTTCTGCGTGGAGCCTTCGGTTCATTTGCCTCAATAGTATCGGCAGCCCCTGTATCAGGCGGCCTGCTATTTATCGGCTTTTTATGGGCAGCGATTAAATTCCCAGTATTTCTGCAGCAAATAGTTGCCCAGACCGGGGTTGGCGGGGCTATTGGTGGAGTTGTTCAGCACGTAGGAACTGCCGCCGTTATACGCAGGTTAGCAACGAGGGGGTAGGTAGGCATATGTACTTAATCCCGCGCAACATATCCAACCGCTTCGAATTCTTCCCCGGCTGGGGCTGGATGGAATTATTCTTGCTGCTTGCCGGGCTTGGTATTGGTGGATTGCTATTTATGTTGTTTGGCTTGGTTACATCCGGGCCTGTTCGGGTAATACCAATTATGCTGTTTGGGTTCTTAGGTTTTATCGCAGGACAACCGATCATGAACGATACTAAGTTGATAGAAGTTGCAATAAGCCTATATAAATATCAACAGTCTCAAAAACTCTATTTATACCAGAAGGGAGGGCTGTAGTTGCGACTGAAAAAGAAAAAGTCAGTCCCGACTGAACAGACACAAAAGAAAGCGGCGCAGGACTGGTTACCGTTTCAGGACGTAACCAGTTCTTTTATTTGGCGCAAAGATGATAATTTGGTGGCCGTACTGCGTGTCGAACCCATGAACATAACTCTGAAGTCTGAAAGCGAGAAAAAACAAATCATTACTGCGCTTCACGAAGCATTAAACGGTCAGATGGAGCCTATACAAATATTTTGCCTGCCTCGGCCCGTAGACCTGGACAACTATTTAGAACGCCTACAGCAGATGGCGCGTGAAAGCGTGGACGCTACCAGAAAACGATTGCTGACAGAGTATTTGCATTACGTGGCTACAGTGGTTCACAGGGGCGAAGCAACGGAGCTAAGATTTTATATTTTGATTTCACAGCCGAAAAGCAAACATGCCAAGGACGAGCTTACCCAAAGGGCTTTTGAGCTTGCCGGGAATATTTCACAAAGTGGCTTGAAAGTGAGCATTTGCGAGGATACAGACATTCTTGATATGCTGTTCTCATTTCTGAATCCTTCTCAGGCTGCCTTTGAAGCAACCCCGCTTGGCAGCCCTATCACAACTCTCTACAAGGAGGTATAAGCTGAATGGATACTATACAGTCCGGGTTATTGGATGCCCTGGCCCCGCAGGCTATCCAATTTCAAAAAGATGCCCTCCAGCTTGGCGATATGGAAGGAAGGGTGATGGTTATTTCTGATTATCCCCCATCGGTTGGCATGGCCTGGTTATCGCGGGTAACGCAGATACCTGGAGTTGTCACCTCTCTTCATTTAACACCGACAAATGCGGTGGAGCTTGTAAAATCCATTTCAAAAGCGATTGGAGAATACACCTCGCGGCTCAACATGGGCGGTAATGCCTTAGTTATGAAAAGAACCGAGCAGTCACTACAGGATGCCGAGACCTTACTTAAAAAGATCGACCTGGAAAAACAAAACGTATTCTATCTAACCGTTCTTCTTCTTATTGTTGCCCCAGATCGGGAGCTTCTCGACAGGCGGACCCGACAAGTGGCAAGCGCTTTGGCTGCCGCCGGAATGATAGGCCGCACACTTATTTTTCGGCAAGAGCAGGGACTGCGCTCTGTAGGACCGTGGAGCATCCTTGACCCGGAACTGCTCAAGGCAGGTGGCCGGAATATGCCGGTTGAAACGGTGGCAGCATCCTTCCCTTTTGTGTCTGGCGGGATAAATGACGCATCGGGAGTGATGTTGGGGCGTGATCAGGCCGGCGGCCTGGTTGTTGTTGATATATGGAAGCGTGGTGGTGATAGAACTAACTCTAACTGGACTATTTTGGGTAAGCCTGGCACCGGTAAATCGTATACTGCAAAGATGCTTTTACTGCGCGAATATGCCCAGGGAGCCAAAATAATTATTATCGACCCAGAACGAGAATATCGGGCCATGTGTAAGCAACTAGGTGGTGCATGGGTCAATGTTGCGGGAGGGAAAGGGAGAATTAACCCGCTACAGGTGCGCTCTGTACCTATTGAGCAGGACGATGACGATGATGAAAAATCGATCTTTGATGCGCAAACTCCATTAGGGCTACATTTACAAATCCTGCGCACTTTCTTTTCCTTGTATTTGCGAGACTTAACAGAAATTGAGAGAGCCATGCTGGAAGATGCCTTAATTGAAGTCTACCGTGAAAAAGGTATTGATTTTGCAACTATTCCGGATGATGTCCCTCCCGACCAGTGGCCGATTATGAGCGATCTGTACCAGTATATACTTGAAAGACAAGCAAAGAACCCCGAGTATGATAGGCTGGCTATTTTGCTTCGCCGTCCTGCTGAGGGTGCGGATGCGGCTCTTTGGAACGGTCCAACCACTGCTACTGCGGACAGCGAGTTCGTGGTGCTGGATACGCATGATCTACAAAACGCCGATGATGCCGTTAAGAGAGCGCAATATTTCAACGTCTTATCCTACGCCTGGAACCTAATCAAACAGGATCGCACTTCCCAGGTTATTTTATTTGTTGACGAAGCCTGGATGCTGGCAGATGACCAGACCCCTCAGGCTTTGGCCTTTTTGCGCGACACCTCAAAACGAATCCGTAAGTACATGGGAGCGCTTATGGTTGCCAGCCAAAACGTTATAGATTTTCTGGACCCGGCAGTCGCCAGACATGGTCAGGCTATCCTGGACAACCCTGCCTATAAGCTGCTTCTGGCCCAAGGCGATAAAGATTTGATGGCTTTAAAAGAAATGATGAATCTGACAGAAGCCGAAGCAGACTTACTTCAAACGGCCAAACGTGGTGAAGGCTTGCTGGTTGCCGGTAATCAGCGAATCCACGTCAAAATTGAGTCTGCACCGTATGAAGCCCCGTATTTAGTTGGCGGTGGTAGCTGATGGGAGCTGCTGTTTTAAAAGCCGCACTAAGAGCAGTACAGGTAATCGCTGCCGTTTTACGTGACTTAATCGAAAACGATGGAAAAACCCTAGCTACAATAGCAGTCGGGGTTATTTCAGTTTTTATCGCCCTGCTGATAATGGTTATTATTCCCGTGGTTATACATGAACGCGTACCTGTATGCACTACCAAAGAGCAGGCAGTCTGGTACTGGCAGGCCGCGAAAAGCGTAACTGAAATGACGCAGAGCCCATGTGACCCCGGGGTGTACGTCGATTGGCAAAATGTAATTGCCATAGATGCGGTGAGGTTAAAACAGAATTTTAATAAATCCTCGCTGGAGCGTGCGTATGAGTTGGCCTTGCGCTTTGTCGAGGAAACCGGAACCTGTACCCATTGAACAGGTGAAGGTGAAGACGCAGTTTGCGTTGATTATCCTACATACCGCCTCAAGACTATTGATGAGGTAATGGCTGAGTTAGGAATGGATGAGAAGGCCAAGGACGATGTAAAGACTAAGTACCTGGCTATCCGATATGACTTTTTAATCGGCTTTAAGTCAGTCGCAGCGGGTAATTATAACGCACTATACTCCGGCGAAATGATTTGGCCCCTTCCAGGTTATCACACAATATCGAGTCCATACGGCATGAGAACGCATCCGATCATCGGCGATTATCGTATGCACTATGGAATTGACATACCGGCCCCGGAGGGTACGCCAACTCTTTCCCCTGCCAACGGCAAGGTAATTTCTTATGAGTATTCGGATGCGGTCGGCTGGACAATGGTGGTAGACCACGGAGTAAACGAAAATGGAGAACGAATAATGACCAGATACTGTCACCTATCTGATAAGGTTGCAAGAGTGGGCCAGGAGGTTGCTGCGGGTGAGGTAATCGCAAAGGTTGGGAATACTGGCTATTTAAGTACCGGTGCTCACCTCCACTTTGAGGTTACCGTTAACGGCGTTACGGTAGACCCGGCAACAATGTTTACAAGTAAGTAATCAACTAAGTAGTTGCCTGATTCACTGATTAACCTGTTATCTACTTAATCGTGTTACTACTTATCTAGTTAACCTGTTACCTGGTAACCTACTAAACTACATCGCTTGTTACATGGTCAATCGGTCAACTAGTGAAGCGCTTACCTTGTTAACTGAATACCTACTTAATCCCCTACACCCGGCAAAACCGGGTTATTTGCTTTATAAGGAGGTTCTGTCCTTGAAAGGATGTGTTGCCCAGGAAAAACATGACTTCTTTTGCGACTTCGAGTACCAACAATACGGTCGATTTGACAATTTGGAGATTAAAAACGCCCTAATCGAAGCCGGGCGGCTAAACCTGCATACACTAGTCCTAGACCTGGATTCTGGGCCTCCTGGTGCAGTATTGGAGGCCCTGCATGCCTATCGGATAGTGAGGCCGAATACCCGTATTGTTATCCTGGCAGTGGGCCGAAAACCCGGTGATAAAACGGTTGCAGCACTAGTCGGGATGGGTATTTACGATATTGTTGCTCCCGAACCTCACGAAGACCCTATTTCGGCGTTAAGATTGGCGTTGCAGAATCCAAGTCCAACCTACGCTCAAGCTGCCCGGTGGACAGTTAAAACTCAAGATGAACCGGAACAGAAGGAGCCTTTTTGGAACAGGCTTCGAGCCAAAAAGAAAGGTGGTGAGTCAAAACCCGCAAAATTTAAGCCAGTTAAGGAATCGGGCAGCGATCAGGCTTTGGATGAAACTCGTGACGATGAAATTGGGACGGAACAGAAACCTATCCCGAAGCAGAAAAAACAGTTGTTTCAACATTTGAAGAAGAAAACGACGTTGCCCCGACAAAAAACGGAGCCAGTGGTTGTTAAGCAATTAAACAATGAGCCCATAGATGCTCAGGACAACCATACTAACAGGGACTCTAGGTTCAGTTTTCTTGCTCAAGCTACGTCAACAATAAAAACCGCTTCCAGTTTAAGCGGTACATTGCTTAGTATTACCTATCATTTTATCAAACTTTGCTTTTTTATTGCCCTGACGGTTGGTTTGATTGCAGGAATGATCTGGGCTGTTGGTGTGATCGCATCAATATTTCCTGAACCTAACCGGTTTATGACTGCCTTAATCCAAGCTTCAGATTATATTGCTGAATTTGTATTATCCCTACGACTTTAGTTCTCAAAATTACTGAAAGGAGTTGTTCTTTTTTGAAAAACCCTGGAATAGCAGCAGTTCTCAGTTTCTTTATTCCTGGCCTGGGCCAGCTCTACAACGGTCAATTTAAGAAAATGGCCGTGTTTTTGATTCTTGACGTGGTTAACATACTACTCTCATTTATCCTGATTGGATATGTTACAGGAATCATAACCTGGATAATCGGCATGGTGGATGCCTACAAATCGGCTACCAGGCTTAATCAAGAGGCCGGTAATGCAACAATTGTTAGGTGGTGGGTAATTTGAGTATCCAGCGATTAGAGGAAAAAGTTAGAGAAACCAGCAAGGCTACAGGGCGTAAAACCGGTAGCCTTTTTGGCGTGTTGTGGAACATGCTTATGGACCTAATCTTTATCCTGGCGGTCGTTGTAATCGTTAGTGTTCTGATTTATACGGCCTATAGCCAGGGGGTTAATCATCCTATCTTAACCTTCTTTGGCGAGAAGATTTATGCGGTCTGGTCTGCAATATGCGCATATTTCGGGTTATAGGAGGTGCTTCGATGCCGGTTAAATTGCGGCCTACAAGACAAAAAGTTAAACCTGTTCCGGCAAGGCGCAGTATGCGAATACGGTGCCTGCGCAAACCCTGGCGCGATAAACTTCGCACAAGACTAAAACACTAGGAAAAACGGGGTGATGTGAGGTGACCTAATAGACAACCAGCCCAATACTAAACGCAGATTATTATTTTTCTTTCCAAGTCCGGTAACTCCGGGCTTGTTTTATTTTCGTAACACTTTCAAGGAGGGTGAGCCTTAACAATGAAAAGGAGAATTTTGTCCGTATTGTTGGCTATTGCATTTCTAATGACAAGCAGCATATGCCCAACTGAAACGGGGCAATTCGGCTCAATGGTAATGACTACAAAAACGTGGGCTAACGAAACAGACGCTCCAAGCGATTTTTTGACGCTTGAATCCGAAACCGGACCCGGCGAGGAACAGTGCGAACCGCAAGAGGAGCCAGCAGAAAATCACGACAATACTGGCGTGGAGTATAATACCCTTGTCCCAGAAGAACAGTCAATGCAAGAGGAAGGTGTTGTCTTCCCCGAAGAATCATTAGAAGAGGATGGCACTGTCTCTTCAAAAGAACAAACTGGAGAAGAATCAGCTGAGAAAGACGACGCTGTTGGCCCTCATGAGCAGCTTCCGAAACAGAAAGAAGAGGTCGCTGTTTCAGAGGATCCAGTAGAAGAGGATGATGCTGTCACCTCAGAAGAGCACCCAGCAGAAGAGGATAATATTATTGAACAGCCGGCAGGAGTGAAGGATGATGCTGGCCTGGGTAAACAACTAACTGAGAAGAACCAGCCGGAAGATGAACCACAAATAGAAATGGAGACTCTTAACTTTCAAGATGACATATCAAGCGATTTCACGGATCCAAACTTCCGGCAAGCAGTATGGGAATGGTTAGGCAATACTGGAGAACCTGGAGCTTTCACAAAGCAGGATTTGATTGAGCAGGCAGCAAGCGGCTTTGCAACATTATCGGTTCGTGGCCGAAATATTACGAGCCTTGCTGGGCTCGAACATTTTATGGACACTGGTATTCAAGTGCTCGATTGCTCATATAACAGGCTAACCGAGTTACCACCTTTGCCTTCAACCTTGGCAACTTTATGGTGTGATGGTAACGCATTAACAACATTGCCCGACTTGCCAACGTCATTAGGGGTATTGGATTGCCGCAACAACCAACTAACAGTATTACCTGATTTGCCAGCCAACCTTAATACACTTTTCTGCTATAGCAATCAATTAACAGCATTACCTGAACTCCCCGCATCTTTAGAATGGTTGGAATGTTATGGCAATCAACTAACCAACTTACCCCTATTACCGGCAGGGTTGGAGAAACTTAAATGTTCTGGTAACCAACTAACGGAACTCCCGGAACTACCGGCTTCTTTGAAGTATTTGGGTTGCAGTGATAACCAATTAGCTCGGTTACCATTATTACCGGAAGGGTTAGAGGAGCTGTCGTGCGACCTTAACCAACTAACCGAATTACCAAAATTACCAGCATCTTTGCGGCTATTGCTCTGCGGCAACAACCAGCTAGTTCACTTACCCCAATTACCGGCAGGGTTGGAGAAACTTGAATGTTCTGATAATCAACTAACGGTACTGCCGGAACTGCCGACATCTCTGCGGGAGCTGTGGTGCGGTGGCAATCAACTGACAGAACTGCCATCATTACCGGCAGGGCTGGAAATGCTCGACTGTATGGCGAACCAGGTAATGACACTACCGGAATTGCCAACATCTCTGCGGTTGTTGTGGTGTGACTACAATCAACTAACTCAACTGCCTTCCTTACCAGTAGGGTTAGAAGCATTTGGGTGCAGCCATAATTTCCTCAATATATGGAAAGAGCCTAAAGAACCGGTGTTAGATACTTACTTTTGGAATACCATCCCTCAATTCAAAATAGCAGTACCTAACGATTCTCTTACGTTGACTGGGGGGGATTTTTCTGATGTTTATTTTGGCTTTAAAGAGTCTCTTGATACTACCGGGCAGCAGTGGTCGGAGATTCTAACAGATAATCGGTTTTACTTGCCGTCTTTGTCGCCTGCTGATTTTACTTATGAAATATCGGCCCCCAACATTGCGTCATGCGCTATTGAAGGCGATAGCTTGCGCATAAATGCACACGCTCCTGGAACTGCCGTAATAACGGCACGATGGAAAGGCATCGATGGTGATTTTACAAGGGTCGATACAACAGTTACTGTAGAGTCAAAAGAAGCTCCTGAGCCACCTTCAACGACTCAGTTACAGATTTCGCTAACGCTATCTACCAACGAAATATTGGTCCAGCCTAATTCGTTGCAATATTTGACCCTCAATGAAGTGTTGGCACGAGCCACGGTGCGTGACCATCAAAATAAGCTGGTGCCAGGAGTAGAGTTGCGGTTTGATGCCAGTGTAGGACGTTTTACGTCTCCACACCAAATAACAGGGCCTCAAGGTTCAGCGGCTGAAGGTACAGCAACTGCAAAACTGAGCCTTGATACTGTTAATCCTTCGCAAGTAGAACTGCATGACGGTGATATTATTATCATCACAGTCTCTTTATATAACAACCCAGATGTTTCTGTAACAGGTCAAGTAACAGTGAGGCTTATACCTCCTGGTGTCCCAGATTATCATTGGGGGCCTTATTCTTGGGGTTGTTCTGCACAAACAGCGAAAGAGTTAGGAATTCACCTCTGGGCAGGCGAGACCCTTATCTCGTCAAGCTTCGGAGTACCTTCTGGCGACGGGATACACATCTACGCGGAACCGTATCCAAAGGTTATTCACTGTAAAGGCAAGACGTTGCATTTTGAAACCATATCCAATGATGCTTATGTGTGTTCTCCAGGTGAAATAACCCCCTCAACCGTTGCCGTTCCTCCTGATTACGAACCAAACATTCCAAGTGCACCCTATAGGTTAGATCTCAATTTCAAAGCTCCAATTGGGGAACCTCAGTATTGGAGAATACGCATAACTTCAACCGACGGAGCTTTAGATGATGAAGAAATTATACCCGTCTTGTCGATACCCAAACTGCGATACACGCATACCCCTTTCACAACAGATCCCGAATGGAAACACCCTACAAAAGAAGGCGACACGGTTACTTTGAAGGCATACGCGATATACCAACTCAAACCAGGCGATCCCACCCAGGCCATACCGGCCCCTGGCGTTCATGTTAGATGGTCGGTTAATACATTTGGTGTGGATGGGGTCTTGCAACAGGAGCTTACAAGCACCGATACTAAAGGATTCACGTCCAATTCTTTCACGTTGAAATCTTCTCCTTCTAACCAAGGTTGGGTAAACATCGAGTGCCAAATAATATGGAAACCAGAATGGCAAGAGATTTTAGGGAATACGTTTAACCCCAACCGCTTGTTATTCGGGTTTTCAATCCCAGCGTCTAACGACGATAGTGGAGGCGGTGGCGGCTATCCAGTAAATCCAGAGCCTGAACCCGAACCAATACTTGAACCAGCCCCCGAACCGGAGCCAGAAGCAGAGCCTATCATCGAACCTGAGCCTATTGCTGCACCGAAACCTATCATTACATCAAAGCCAAGGCCGGTTTTACGACTGGAGCCAACACCCAAGCCGAAACTCACGACTGGGATAATTCGCGGAACCGTAAAGCTAAAGGATGGCAAGCCGCTCCCCAACGCCAGACTGGAACTGCACTCTAGCGCACGGTCTACATTCACGGATGCCAACGGATATTTTGAGTTTCGCAATGTTCCCCTGGGAGATCACGCTCTATATATTGCGGATTTAAGACTGGCAAATGAAAAAATATTGTTAAAAACCTTGCGTGTAGAGACCGCAGAAACGGTTAACGAGATACCGGCGGCAAAACTGAAGGGTCTGACCCGAGCGGCTGAAGTAACATTGACTGAAGCGATTCCAGTGCAAACAGTGTCAATGGTATTGGATTACGATTTCCTGCAAGAAAAAGAGCCTAACAAATTCCCATTGTGGACGCTTTTATTCCTGTTGTTAATTCCTATTTTGCTACGGCGGCGGAAAAAGGAAGAAGACGAGGATACCGACAACAGCGTAGCGTAGGAGTTTATGAACCCCTGGTCTCACCGGCCAGGGGTTTTCCCTTTTTTAGAGACTAATTTATTACAAGGAGGTACTTATGCGAAAAGTAAGTATGCAAGTTGGACAACTCGATCCCACTGATTGGAGCACGGCTCCAGAACTGCTAACCGTTAAGGAGGCGGCCATATTATCCCGTGTTGCAGCATCCCAATTGTATAAACTGTGCCACGTCGATGGCTTCCCGGCCCTGCGTTTTGGCCGTGTTATCCGTATTCATCGCGATGGATTCAGGCGTTGGCTCACAAGCCAGTTCGAGTATAATGGATCTAACGGAAAGGAGGTGAAACAATAATGGCTCGGAAACGAGCGAACAATGAAGGGTCCATTTACCGCGACAAAAAAGGACGTTGGGTCGCGGCCCTTACGCTTGGCTACTGCCCGAATACGGGCAAACGCAAGCGTAAGGTTTTCTACGGGAAAACACGAAAGGAGGTGCAGGAGAAACTCAATAAGGCCCTGGTAATGCAACAGCAGGGACAGCTTACAATGGCAAGCGTTAGCGCGATCACGGTTAGGCAATGGCTTGAGATTTGGCTGCCAACCTATAAAAAGATCTCAGTTAAACGTAAAACCTATGATTCGTACGAGCAGGTTGTTAATGATTATATTATTCCTGGCTTGGGACATATTCGACTAACCAAACTGTCCCCGAATCATGTTCAAACATTCATTAACAATCTTTCGGAGAAAGGGCTGTCCCCGAGAACCGTGGAATACGCTAAGGTTATATTGAACTCGGCACTAAAGGCAGCAATAAACGAGGGCTATATCCACAAAAACCCGGCGGCTGAAGTTAAGTTGCCGAAAAAGGCGCCGACTCAAGCAAGGTCGATGTCTCCTGAGCAGTTGGAGAGCTTTTTGGAGAGCATCACAAACCGGACTCATTACGCGATTTATTACACAGCCGTTTCTACCGGGTTGCGCCGGGGCGAGTTACTAGCCTTGCGCTGGGCTGATGTTGACTTCAAAACCAAGACATTGCGGGTTGCACAAAACCTGTTGAAAGTCGATGGTAAGTATTATTTTGATACGCCGAAAACCCCAGAGAGTATCAGGAGTTTTACGATCCCGGACAAGTTGGTCGCTGAATTGAAGAGTTATAAAGCCTATCAAAACAAAGAAAGGTTACTGATGGGCGAACTTTATAACGACCATGATCTGGTTTTTGCAAAACCGGACGGAACGCCTTTCGACCCAGGTTATGTAACCCGCAAATTTCGTATGCTTTGTACTAAGCTGGGATTGGACTTTACCCTACATGAACTAAGGCATACATTTGCGACCCTATCTTTACTAAATGGGGTGGACATTACGACCGTCAGCAAAATGCTCGGCCACAAGGATGTCACAACCACACTTAACATTTACAGCCACGTACTTCCTGACTCAACAGAGCGTTTAGCTCGAACCGTCGATGCGTTCCTCCCGGAAAGAAAAAACTCATTCAGTAACTGAATGAGTTTATCCAACTTGCCTTTTATTTGAATCAGTACTAGCTGGCCCCTAGTACTGATTCTTTTTTTGTCGGTGGCTATACGGTGGCTATACCGTACAACTCCACTCTATTTCTTGAACCACAACAAACGCCGTGGTTACGGGATTTCAAATGGTGAGCCATGGTGGACTCGAACCACCGACACCCTGATTAAAAGTCAGGTGCTCTACCGCCTGAGCTAATGGCCCGCAATAATTTTTCGAAATAATGGCTGGGGTGGCTGGATTCGAACCAACGCATGACGGAGTCAAAGTCCGTTGCCTTACCGCTTGGCTACACCCCAACGGCTCAGAGTATATAGAAATTCCGTGCCTGTGTCAAGATAAAATGGGGTGGACGATGGGACTTGAACCCACGACCCTCAGAGCCACAATCTGATGCTCTGCCAACTGAGCTACGCCCACCACAATGGCGTCCCCGGAGGGATTCGAACCCCCGGCCCACGGCTTAGAAGGCCGTTGCTCTGTCCAGCTGAGCTACAGGGACATTCGTTGGAGCGGGTGATGGGAATCGAACCCACGCTACCAGCTTGGAAGGCTGGAGCTCTACCATTGAGCTACACCCGCATAATAGCCGCCTGAATATTATACAACGTCCTTATGAGTTTTTCAACACAACAGCCTCTGCCAAGTTCATCAGCCACTTTATGAGAATACCCAAACTTACGGCACTTGTCAAGCATGCCCGGCGGCAGCATTCGCCTGGAATTGAGCATTCAGAACCCGGAGATTTAAGAACAAACCGGCACCGGGAAAAACAGTCTAAGACTTGCCGGGAATTACGAGATTGCAGAATAGACTCTAATTGGCGGTACTTACCTTGACCCTTGCCTCCATTCAATTATTCCAGCACATAATTACGCGGCTCCTACAAAAAATATCATAAAAACAAGGGAGGCGATCAGGATGGTCCAGATCGGCGATCCATTTGTTGGCAGCGTTCCTCGGCAGATGTCCAAGGAAGAACTGCTTCAGGCCTTAAGGGTGGATCTGGCAGGTGAACTGGAGGCTATCATTGTTTATGAAGCCCATGCTTTAGCCACCAATGATGAACGGGTAAAAAAGGTTCTCTACCACATAGCCGAAGAGGAAAAACATCATGTTGGCGAACTGCAGCAGTTGATCTACATGTTAAGCCCCAATGACCAGAAGGCAATTCAGCAAGGGCACCAGGAAGTCATGGATCAGCAGGCGCAGAATTTCCAGCCACCCATGCAGTAACTATTTGAAGAACAGGGGGAGAATTGGCTCCCCCGCCCACTTTCTAAAGGCTACAGTATCCGGCAGGGTGTAAAATCAAGGTAATCCGCCGAAACACAATAGAATTTCATGTTCCAGTGAATTCCCGTCAGCACATTTTGCAGGTAGCGTCCGTGGAGATGGCCGTATACAACAATATCGACTGCGTTATCGACTAAAAGCTTGATAAAATCGGTCTCCTCTCCCTGATTGGCGTAAGGGGGGAAATGCATCATGGCAATAACCTGTTCCGCATCGTCAGGCACTCGGGATAAAGCTCTTTCCAACCGCTGTATCTCTCTCTGGTAAACCACCTGGTCCTTGGCGGGATCAAAACGCGGATCACTCGGAGTGATCCATCCTCGGGTCGCAGCTACGGCAATCCCTCCCACCATCGTACAATCCGCATTGAGCGTTTCAATACCGAGGGGCCCTAGTATTTCCATCATCTTGCGCTGGGTGCTCCAGAAATAACAGTGGTTGCCTTTGGCCATTATTTTTCTCCCCGGTCGGGCGGCAATCCATTCAAAATCAGGAATCGCCTCTTTTAACCGCATGGCCCAGGAAGTATCCCCCGCTATTAGTACCGTATCCTCCGGTCTAACAACCCGGTCCCAGTTGAAAGCCATCTTCTGGTCATGGTTATGCCATTCTTCCCCGAAAATATCCATCGGTTTGGTGCCATTTGACAAATGAAGGTCTCCTATTGCAAATATTGCCAACGCTATTCTCCCTCTGCAAAACCGCGGTTAGATACTGATTTTATACCATCATTACCATAATTCTGGCAAGCTGTCCGCATTGTACAGCCGATATGGTAGCATCCGAGCATGTTGACGAATAGGATAGACTATGGTTAGCAATCAACCGAAAGGAGCCTCCACAGATGGGCAAGGAACCTGTCAGCCGCATCTATAAGACCCACTCTCAAATGACGGCGGATATCGAAAGTGATGATACGGGGGTTGGAATCAGCAGTCTGGCGGCCTTCCTCAAGGAAGTATTATCAAGGAACGAAGAAGACCTCAAGACAGTTACCCGATGGATTCAATCAAAAAAGAGACACCTCAACAATGAGGCAAACTTCCTGGACGTCAGCGATGTCAATAGAAAGGTCCTTTTGGATGACGTAAAACAACTGGAAATGCTGCGCCAACAGCTGCTGACAGTCTTTTTGGGCCAACAGTCATTATATCAAGCCCTTATCACAGCCGAACAGGAACTGTTGAAAAAGTACGACCAGGACAATAAGAACAGCAGCTCTGCGGCTCCTACGCCCACAGGTGTCCTGAGTAAAGCCGGGAAGCAGACGAAGTCCCGCAAGCCGCATCGCAGATGAATAACCATTCCAGGTGGCTATGGGGCAGGCTGGGCCAGGCTACAGCACGAGGCGGAGATTCAGTTGACAGCACTATGATAGATGACGGTCTTTCTTGACCCGGTTGATGACTTCCTCAAAATCCCCGCCCCCGGTCCGTTCGATTGCCTCCTGCGCCTGCTGGGTTACCTTCCTGACTTTCTCCTGGTTATCAGGACTCCATTCCACCGCACTCGAACCGGTATACTCCCGTTTTTCATCGTACCAGTGAATAACGATCCAGCGCTGGTAGGGCAGGGCTCGTAAGCATGATACTGCCTGGTCGTCGAGAATATTTAGAAATATGCTGACACGATGATGGTCAGTATCGGCAATAACGATCTCCAACTCCAGCCAGATAAGGGGGACCCCGTCCACTTCTTCGAACTCAAGTTGAACAGCCAGATCGGCTCCCAGTGTGGTCTCTATTATGTCGGCCCGGGTATGAACAAATATGGTACATCCCGATTCGGTCCATAATGGAATACCCCCGAACCCGGACTGTTGAAAAATCTTTTTTACCTGCTCATCAACATACACATCCGGGGTTCTCAACAGGTTTGGTGGTAACTTTTTCATGATTTCCAACCTTTCTTCACGAAGATGCTTCTGCGTATTAACGCATTGGTCGATATGATGAGAGTTCAGGGCCGGCTTGTACCGGTATTGTCTTTTACCCCTTGATAACCAACACCATATTAGCATATTAGAATATTGCATTCACTACATTTGATCACATGGCAACCCGGCCGCCGTCCACACTCAGGACCATTCCGTTACGGTAACTGGCTACCCACCGGCGAGTTTCAGGTTCAAAAATTCGGGTGACATCAGTCACGTTTTCCATCAACATTTGTAACCAAGGCCACTTCATCTTCCCCACCTACCTCTGCTGGAACCGGGAAGGCTGCGGACATAGAAACTCCGGGCAGACTATTGGCTGCCTCCTCTATCTGTATGGGTGAGATGTTCTCTCCACGTCTTCTGATAACCGAACCCATACGATCCACAAAATAGAATCTGTCATTTTCCGGGTCTTGTAACACCGCATCTCCGGTATGGCAGTACCAATGCCGCTCGATCTATGAAACCGTTGTTCTCTGTATTTGACTACATTACAACCCAGCCGCCGTCCACACTCAGGACCACTCCGGTACAGTAACTGGCCCCGGGGGATGCCAGAAAGAGGGTAGCGGCTTTCAACTCGTCCTCTGCCCCAAACCTCTTCATGGGGATGAATGAGAGTATCTTTTCCTTGCTTTTCTCAAGGGTGGCTTGGCTCATCTTGCTGGGAAACCACCCCGGGGCTATGGCATTGACGGTTATGTTGTACCGAGCCCACTTAACGGCCAGATCCCTGGTAAGACCGGCCACTGCAGCCTTGCTGGTCTGGTAAGCCACCGCATCCATGACCTCCGGATCGGCACCAACGAATGAGGCCAGTGAGGCCACATTTATTATGCGACCGTACATCTGCCGCGACATTATCTGCCCGGCTTTCTGACACATGAGCCAGGAGCCGGTTACGTTCGTATTTATCACCTTGTTCCAACCGTCAAGCGGATAATCCAATGAAGGCGCTCCCCAGTTGGCTCCGGAATTGTTGACCAGGATATCAACCCGGCCAAATTCCTGCATTACGTTTTGGTACAGGGCATCTATCTCTTCCGCTTTGCTCACATCGCACCGGGCCGGGAACACCCTTATCCCCAATTCCTTCTCCATCGTTCGGGCTGCCTCGGTGCACCGGTCAATCTTCCGCGCCGCCAGAACCAAATCAGCACCCGCCTCCCCCAGGGCATAGGCCATCTGCACGCCAATACCGGCGGCGCCTCCGGTAACAATAGCAACCTGTCCGGACAAATCAAACAGCTGTCTGATGCTCCGCAACTCAGTCATCTCCTTTTCCTGTACATGTCAAACCCTCTTGGATGGGATTGCATCCTGGGGACCTAATCATGCCGATAGAGGTGTTGTATGATTACATAGTATTATTTTTTCTCGGCAGGCGGGGAGAATCCTTTACTGTAGGCAAAATAATGCTGGCTATTATCGTGCCGGTTTCGAGCAGCAGACACGTTCTCCTGAGAACCTGTTTGTGTATAAGCCGGTCATTCAAATCTGCTGATCCCACTTCTGTTCACAGGATGTTTTTCCAGGTAACGGCTTCCTTGGCCGGGATATGTTCAACCATCATTTTCAGTTCTGACAGCTGCCCCAGCGAGAGGGGTTTATCATGACTGGCTACGTATTCCCGACATCGGGCCAGGGAAAACTCGATATTGTCAATCTCCTGGTGATCCAGTATAATCGGCCACCAGCCTACATGCCGGTTCCAAGCCTCCTCCAGTTCCCTGATGTGGTTTTCAGCCTCTGCCCAGCGATCAGCTTTAATCTCAACCACAACCATGTCAATATGGAACACCAAATTTTGGGCTGATTCCTGCAGCAAAACATTGGTCCAGTAGCCCAAACCGCTAATCAGCCCCAGTATAACTACAGATACGGCCACCTGTCTCATCTGGATTTATCTGCTCCTTCAGTTCTCTCCTTCGTCTGGCAGAACAGGTTTCCCCGGGTATCGATGTAGGCAAAGAGTACATCACCTGGGCTTTCAACCCCCAATTTACCCAGTTCTGTAATTAGCCATTCCTCACTGAGATTAATTCTCTTCAGGTTATCCCGAAATACAAAGCCATCGATGATCAGAGTGGTAGGAAGTCCCTCATAGCCGGTGGGTATATCAAGATCCTCCGGCGTCAGCGGCCTTTTCTGAGACTTAAGAATCACACTCAACTGCCCGCTGGTTTCCAATATGGCATACTCGACATCCGAGAGGTTCACCACATTTTTGCATCGCAACTGCTCCAGCAGGTCATTTATGTTGTAACGCTGTCTCCTCATCTCCGCTTCTACAATCTTGGAGTTTTCAATTAAAACGCTGGGGGTTCCACAGATCATTCCGCGAGCCTTCTCGCTCTTCAGCGATATGTAGGCCAACAGCACCTGGGCTGTAAACAGGACAAAAATAGGGATTAGCCCTCCCATAATCGGAATGGATGTATTCTCCATGGGGATAACCGCCAATTCGGAAATGAGGATTACTATGGCCAACTCATAAGGCTGCAGCTGACCGATCTGTCGTTTCCCCATCAGACGGAGAAAAACAACTACTACTGTGAACAGTATCACCGTTCGCAGGATAACCAGGAGCATCTGAACAACCTCTTGTCTTAGTACTCTTGCTCTATGTATCATTCACGTCATTATGCGTTTTTATGTAGTACACCCCTTGGGACCTCAACCGTGATCACCGCTATTTTTTAGGAAAAAGGCGGGAAATCGTTGTCCATCCTGGGTCTTACGAATCGCCCCCGAAGGAAGCCGATATCTGCTCAAGAAACAACACGATAGCCTACAGCATTACCGGAAAATCTGTTGATACAGGAAAGGATGCGGGAGGGTTATTATGTCAACTGGAGAGGGCCGTCAGTTTAGCACTGGAGCTTGGCGGTACTAGAACTCAGAGTCAGTCTCAGAAGGGTTGGAGTCAGCAACCTCGTCTTCAATTTCCAGAACCTTGGTAATGAACACCCTGGCGATCTCCGGGTCAAACTGGATGCCGGCATTTTGCCATATTTCTCTGATGGCCTCTTCTTTGCTGAGCGCCCGGCGGTAAGGCGTTTCGGTTGTCATGGCATCATAAGCTTCAGCCACAGCAATGATTCTCGCCTCCAACGGTATCTCTTCACCTTTAAGCCCTTTGGGATACCCCTGACCGTCCCATCTTTCATGGTGGGCCAGGACATGTTCCGCTATATTTGCAAACCCGCTTACGGAACAGAGGATACGATACCCGGTTTCCGCATGGCGCAGCACTTCCAACCTTTCGGCATCAGTTAAGGGCTCTGGTTTGGCCAGTATTGACTCGTCAATAGTAATTTTCCCAATATCATGCATCAGCCCCCCGGTTCTGAGCTCTTGCAGAGTATCCGGGCTCAAGTCCAATGCGCCGCCAATCTTTTCAGACAGCCGACTGACGTTATAAGAGTGCTGCTTCTCTCTCGGGTGTTTCGCATATAAGGCCTCGATAATCATTAATACTGTCTGATATCTCATTGTAGAGCTTTCCGATAACTTGGCTCTGTACATATTATCCTCGGCCTTCTTAAAGATGGCCTCTATATTTTCATCTGCTTGCTGCTTGGTCTCACAGCCGAAAGAGATAGACAGAATTGCATTTCCAACTTTCTCCCTGGCCGCCGCTTTTTTTATTCGCTTGATAATCCCTTCAGCTTCCTCCCGACTGGTCTTGGGTAAGAGGATGCAGAATTCGTCTCCCCCGATGCGGGCGATAATATCATCAGCGCGACACTCTTTTCTTATCACCTCGGCGGCTTTCCGCAGCAGCTCATCGCCCACACTATGCCCAAAGGCATCGTTGGTCATCTTGAGTCCGTTGACATCGGCCATAACCAGGGTTATGGGAATATTTCTTGGGGTATCCAGTCTTTTCTTCTCCTCCTCGAAAAACCTGCGATTGTACAAGCCGGTCAGTTGGTCGTGGTAGCTGAGATAGATTATCCTCTTCTGCTTTTCCCTCTTGTCGGTGAAATCCCGGAATACTACAACCACGCCGGTGATGTTCCCCTCTGCATCAATTATGGGCGCAGCGGTATCTTCGATAGGTATGTGTACACCCTGTTTGGATATCAGAATAGTGTTATTACCGAGTTCAACCGTTTTCCGATGGATCAACACCTGCTCAATCGGGTTTTCACAGCGTTCCCCCGTATGCTCATCAACAATATGAAAGACTTCCTCAAACGGTCGTCCACACGCTTCACTTCGGGTCCAACCGGTCAGCCTCTCCGCCACCTTATTTATAAGAGTGATATGCCCATTGCGATCCGTGGAAATCACTCCGTCGCCGATGCTCTCCAGCGTTGTGTACAGATTCTGCTTCTCCAAATCCAAAGCCAACTGCAGTTCCTTCAAATCCGTAATATCGCGGGTAGCGGTTACCACCGACACCACCTCGCCCTTCTCGTCCCGTTCCGGCGTAATAAGCGAGTGGTAATACCTCATGCCGCGGGGCCCACGGTTGCTGGTTTCCAACGTCTGTTCAACTCCAGTTGTAAAGGCGGTACGGATTGCTCCTTCCCATGCGGTCACATTTGGCTCCGGCATGCCCAATTCCCGGTTGGTTTTACCCAGAAAACGGGCAGTTTTCTTTTTCTGGTTGGTATACACATAACGGAAGTTCTTGTCAAACCTGGCGATGATATCGGAAACATTGTTGGTCAGGGCAATGATCTCCAGGTTTTGCTGCCGGATCTTCTCCTGGTCCTTCCAGCGATCCGTTATCTCCATTCCTATTGAGCAGATCAATTCCACCTGGCCTTCAAATTTAATTAATGGGAATCCCCATATCTCAAAGATCCTTTCCCCATCCGGTGACGGAATGGTTTCCACCTTAACCACCGGTTCTTTTTTATCTGAAATCTCGGCAATCAGTTCCTCATATTTTGATGCCAGCAGGGAAGGCATAACCGCCTTAAGGTATTTTTCCTTGACTTCTTCCGGTGATGCTCCAAGAAAATCAGCCATGGTTTCGGAAACCATTAAGCATTTTCCTTTATTGTCAATAATCGCCATCAGGTTGGGGGTATTTTTCAGTAACGACTCCATGATCTCATTATTTGTCGCCAGTTTCATGGCCATTTCATGACGCTCAGATATATCCCGGGATATACCAACTAAAAGCAGATCCCCTTTATCATTTTTCACATACTTGGACATAAACTCTACCGCAACCTTTGATCCATCCTTGCGGGTGTGTTCGATCCAATCCCTGTACGTGGGAGAACGGGTGCCATCCTGGATATAACTTTCGATGCGTTCCGTGAGCTTCTCCATCAGTACGGGGTACGCTTCCGGGACGAGAATTTGCTTCACCGGCTGGTTCAGGATCTCTTCCAGGGTATAACCCGTTAACTGTTCAATTGCCGGACTCATATACTCCCACTTTCCGGTTGTCAAGTTTAATATCCAGGGTACATCGGAAATGTTTTCTACCAGCAGCTGCAGTTTGTCCTGCTTCTCTTTTATTACCCTCTCTTGTGAATAAAAATAATTCATCATTACATCGATGATAAAACCTACAACCAACATCATTAAAGCTCTCGCCAGTGGCGCGCCGCCAACTGCCCCGGTAGTCAAATACCCCAGTGAAATATGTAGAATACTCAGGAAAGCAGCAGTAGGTATGAGATAACGGCTCCTATAAACAGCCGTTAACGCCAGAACAAAATAAAAGAAATGTGTGTATACAGCATCAATTCCCAGGTAATAATGGCAGTACCCCGCTATTGCCAGGGCTGCTATCCAGGAAATAGTCAACCACACCGTTTCTTTCTTTAACACCCTGGTAATCATTCCTTTGGCAATAATAACATTGCTGATTAATTCGACAGCAGATAATACCTTTCCTTCGAGGGCACAAGAAATGTCTAAACAGGTTACGGAGCCCCCAATCGAAAGTCGCTGGGCGGTAACCCGCCCAGCGACTTGCTGACTGACGCCGCCCCGGGATTACACAAGACTATGCAAACAGTCCTATTAATCACCGGGTCAGTTGTTTATGTTTCTGCTTCTGAAGGTTGAAAGGAAATCAAAGAGAGGTTCTTCGATATACTGTTCCCAGCGACTGTCACCATCCAGGAAGGTCTTCTGGAACGCCAGGGCCAGCTCTGCCACATGGTCGTTCGCATCGGTTGGGCCGCCCCAGACAAAGTGACCGGCAGTTCCAACTTCGTAATAAACCTTGGGAACACCGCTAGGTATATTATAGTAAACTGTCTCTGACTGTAACATACCACCAAGGTAGGTCGTATCCAAAGCTCCACAGAAAATGATTGTGGGACATTGGGTGCCGAAACCCTTGGAATTGATATTTATCGCGGTCAGATTGTGTCCGGCCAGTGACATGGCGGTTTTCAGACCCGGATACTCCGCAGAGTTAATCCAGGTGGCACCACCGCCCATGGACCAGCCCATAGCACCGACTCTGTCCGTGTCCAGTTGCTGATAAAGCGGACTGTTGGCGCGGGTGTTTTCGGCTTTTAATAAGTCGAGAACTGTTCTTTGCTCCCGGGCTCTCTGATCCACAGTTATCAGAGTGCTGCTGGTATCCATGGTAACTAATACAATACCATGGGAGGCAAAAAACGGGCCCCAATCCCTATACATGATTTGAGTTCCCATATAAGGCGGGCAGAATACTATGCCCGAAAAAGGAGCATCAGCATCCGTCGGATAATAAACTGTAGCTCCATGCCGCCAACCAGGCAACTGGTAGGTGCTGTACGAGTACGGACCGTTATCCGAATATTTCCCGGGAGCGTAGTCATAGCGTACTATTGGTGGCGAAGCATAACTCACTCCGGGAATAGCAGCAACAAAGGAAATCATGAAAGCAAATAGAATTAAAACAGAAAAAACTGTTCTTCTCGCTCTGAATAACCGATTTGACATGTAACGCACCTCCCATAAAGATAGATTTAGAAAACCCTTATAGAATCTTTTTATGAAAAGGTGATATTTACTGTCTGGTATTTTGCGGTATTGAGAGCACAAGTCGGTCAAACCCCTCTTGTCCCACCTCCTTTCATGTTGAATCTCACAACCGGCTGTAAATTGATGCTAGCATGTATTTTGTACTGTTAAAATACGATGTGCACCAATAGCCGGTTTTCAGTCACCAATAACCATAATCTGGTCAATATTGTCCCTTTTCATAATGAATGTTTTGTAGGAATTAGGTCCTAGCAAAGCATTCTATGCTATTTCTGCTTTCATCCCACAATAACTGTATTTCTAGCAATTACCTTCCTGATATGTTATATTTAATAATACGAAGTTTCTGACAATTATATCGCCGCGGATGCTCAAACCAGAAAACATCCGGGTTTGACGATCCTTAAAGGAGTCCCAACAGTTTACGGCACAACAGGTGATGTTGGGGATCCAGACAGAAACACATCCACCCGCTACACTCCTTACACATACCAAAGGTTGCTGTTCGTAGCACCTCCCCGCAAATCTCGGCTAATGTTGTTCTGGCTGCCCATTACTGATTTAACCGGGAATAAAGGGGCATTCAATATGCGTAAAGGTAGCCTGGCGATACTTGTAATGACAATATTGATACAGTGCCTGTTTCTGACATGGCTAAATATAGAGGTCTATACCAGTACCAACCTGACGTTGCCAAGAAAGGTGCTTCCTCCAGCAAATTTGGCGGTAATGATTTCAAGTCTATTGGCTATAGTGTCAATTCGAAATATCAGACGGCGGAGGTGGATGCACACAGAAAGCAAACTAAGCGGGGAACACCACCGTTATCTAACACAAAGGCATGAACAGATTCGCCACATTCAAACCCTTCAGGCCATGCTCAACCTGAACGAAGTGGAAGTTGCCAGGGATTATATTGAAGAAATCGCCGAGTTATACCGGTACAATCATAAGCCCATGTATGCGGGTAATCAGTCTCTGACGGCACTCCTTAATTGCTGGCACAAGATCGCGGCCAACCAGGGTATAGAATTTACATTTTCAATCAATTGCAGCATTAACGAAATCGCTCTTTCTTTCTGGGAACTCTTAAGCATTTTGGAAAACCTTCTGGACAACGCCCTGGAAGCAGCAGTCCATGAAGAAACGAACCGAAGAGTCTCCCTTGTGATCAAAGAGGAGGACAACCGGATCGCACTCTATATCGCCAATACCGGTGACACAATTACCGATAAACAATTACCCAGGCTTTTTATGCCGGGTTATACCACCAAGGCATCGGAAGCAAGAGGTTATGGTCTGTATATCGTTAAGAGTCTGGTTGATTCATACCGGGGCAGGATAACCGTAATCAGAAAACCAAAAACCATGTTTGTTATTTCCCTGCCCAAAAACGAAGTATTGCAGGATCCTGAAAAAACCTATCCCGCCGGATGACCGGGGCCGGTCCATGAGCCGTGCATCAGAGAGCGCTTAAAGTAGGTAGGTAGGTATGTTAATGCTCGAGGTACTTATTCTTGAGGATGAAGTTTATACCCTTAGGTACTTACAGGCCATAGTATCAGAACACCCAATGGTTAAGAGTGTTTTCGAGACCAGTGACGGCAAGGACGCCGTTCGACTGGCTTGGGAACAAAAGCCGAATGTTGCTTTGCTTGATATAGAATTATCCCCCGAAGACGATTATACGGGGCTGGAGGTGGCCGGCATTATTGCCGAAATAAGCCCGGCTACCAGATTTGTCTTTGTCACCGGTTATACCCAATACGCCCTGAATTCATTTACGGTGCATCCCTATGATTACATCCTGAAGCCCATAACTAAGGATAAGGTTTTTGACACCTTAAACGGGTTGGCCCGAGAATACAAACAGCAAAGTCAAAGCCGACCGAAACGGATAGTCGTTCAAAGCGGACGGCAAGAGATAGTCTTTCTGGTTCCTTCAGAAATCTTCTTTTTCGAAAGGCAGGGCAAAACTACCCTGGTACATACCCGCAATGGAGTATACGAACTTGCCAGGAGTCTGAGCAGCCTTACTGAGTCATTACCCGGGGAATTCCTGCGAACCCACAAATCTTATATCGTCAACATCAATCGGATCAGAAAGGTACGTAATATGGGCAACAGATCCTGGGAAATCATCTTCCCGGGGTATGACAAGCCGGCTTTACTGAGTCGTTACAAGTATGAAAAATATAAAGAGCTGTTTGCTTCTTCAATCTAACCAAAGGATTCGCAATCTGAAACCCCGGGATTACCGAATCACCCTGTAATAAATTGGTAGGTGCAGTTGCCGCCTCATCACCCCTACTTACCATCGACAAAACTCCCAAGGACTGGAGCCGTTGCCTATAGGAGGGCATTGTTGTAGGAATAACCACTTGTAAAGACCTGCAGAAACCGGATTGGTCGGAACTAAAGCCGCTTCAAACCCCTTTGGCCAGGGTGCTGATTACTGTCCCCTTCTGGGGTTCCCGTGCATCATTGGCAAAACCGCTGACTCATATCGCTTCCTCCCCGGAATTAAAGAGTGCCAAAACTTCACCTACTTCATTCCGGTTATCTCCATCACAGCTGATGAAACGCCGCACCTGTAAGTGTGATACCTCGGCATTCTGATAAGTAACAGCAGTAAACGCCGTATCGTGGTTTGATATCAAAACCGGTATACCCTTGCCAGAAAGCTTTTCGGCCAACTCGGCCAGCTTTGCCTGTTGGGCCAATGAAAACCCGCCGGCACTGTAGCTTGTAAAGTTTGAGGTTGCGGAAAGGGGAACATAGGGCGGATCACAGTAGAAAACATCGCCTTTTTTGGCCCTGCTCATCGTCACGGTAAAGTCACGGCATGTAAACGTGGCTTTCTTGGATTTCTTCCAGAAGAATCGCATCTCTTCGAGTGGAAAGTAAGGCTTCTTGTATTCTCCAAAGGGTACGTTAAACTCGTGCTGCAAATTGTAACGAATCAGACCGTTGAAGCCGTGGCGGTTCAGGTAAACCAATAACGCTGATTTAAGCCGCCGATCGTCTGTCGTGTTAAATAGATGGCGAAACTCGTAATATTTGGTCGCGGAATTGTTTTCTGGTGTAAAGAAGGTCCTGCAGAATTGGATGAAAGGTTCGCCCTCTTTTTTTAGGATCCGGTAAAGATTGATCAGGTCTGGATTGTTATCATTCAATAAATACCGGTTATAATCAGTATTAAGAAACACGGCTCCGGAGCCGACGAAAGGCTCAACCAACCGGTTTCCTTCTGGGAGGCGCGCTTTGATTGCATCAACTATGCGATATTTACTTCCCGGCCATTTCAAGAAAGGTCGCATCTAATCACCTCGAGAATATATGTTAGGTTAACCCTTCTTTATCCTTCTCCAAACCTAAAAAATTGCTGGCGGCAGCATCAATACTATAACGTCTTTACAATGTTGTAGGAAGACCATTCACCTCCGGACACTTTAGCAATCAACGGGATCTTGGGGAACAGCTTGTGATCGATTTCTCTATCCGTCAATCCCTGCCGTCGTAATCCTTCGACTTTTCCCTGTAAGTCCAGCATATAATCAAGCTTTTTCTGAAGTGCAGCCTTTCCATTCTCTATCACCCCATTGTGTGCACAGAACACGGTATCGAAATCGAGCCGCAGAAGCTTTTGCAGTGAAACTATGGTATCCTTCATGTTCTCATCGTACATTGCCACCAACTGTTTGGGGGCTACATAAATATCACCCGTAAAAAGCCAACCCTGATTCTTCTCGTGAAATACCTTATGATGCTCTGTATGACCAGGAGAGTCTATTACATCAAAAGTGTATTTCCCGGTCGTTAACACTTCCGGAAACGGCTGCGGTGTGAATGCAGGGCGGTTCCCCCACATCAGTTGACGGTATAATCGATATTTGCCTCGTTCTTTTGCCTCGGGAATTGCCATCTCATGCAGGTATATTGGTATTTGCAAGTTGTGCTCAAGCCATGCGGCCATTCCGGAATGATCTTCATGAAGATGGGACAGTGCAACCTGGTTAATCGAATTCCTCAGAAAGAACATGCTGCTCTGCCGCTGCAGGCGTTTGGGTCCGGTATCAATCAAAAGCCCATCTACCACATAGAGGTAGATAAGAGTCGTATAAACCATCAGGGAACATGTCCACTGCCCAACCACTACATCTTGACATCGGCTGCTGTTGAACATTGACCGGCCTCCCGTTGAACTCTCTCTGCCCACCTCAATGCGAATCTATCACACTGTGCCGGTTTGTTCAATCAATATCATTCATGAAAGCCATTATGCCGTTGGCAATGCCTAATGCTGCCCGATTGATAAAATCGTTGTTTTGCAATAGAGCTTCTTCCATGGGATTGCTTATAAAAACTACCTCAACTAACGCCGAAGGCATCAGCGTATTTCTTAAGACTGATAAATTGGCCTCTTTCACCCCGCGGTCCTTTCTTAATAGCATGGAAACCAATTCTGTCTGTATGGCTTTAGCTAACTTAGCCCTGGCCTCACGCTGAGCAAATAGATCCAGATTACTAGCCGGAGCATAGAAATAGGTTTCGGTTCCAGATGCAGATGGTAGGTCACCGGCGTTATTATGTATTGATACAAAAATACTGGCGTTTAACCTATTAGCAATACTGCTCCGTTCCTCCAGACTGACATAGCGGTCATCACTACGAGTATAGACGACGGTAACGCCTTTTTGCGCAAGCAATTCTCCCACGCCCTGAGTTATTTTCAGGTTAACATCTTTTTCCTTGAGTGTATTTCCGCTCGCACCCGGATCAAAGCCCCCGTGCCCGGCATCCAGAACCACTATTCTTTCCTGGGGTTGAGGCTCAGGCTCAGGTGTACCTGCCGGGGGACCGGCTACAACCAGCCAACCTGCCAGCCATGCCGTTTCACTTCCACGGCTGACCCGATACCAGCCATCCTGCTCTTCCAGGACTTCAAATATTTCCCCGAAACCGGCGCGGCCTACCACTGCTGTAAGCGTTGAAGGTCCATTTCTAAGATTAACCTGGTTAGCATTTACCTTTACCGCAGCCGGTTTATCAACCGACGCGTTGCTGATGTAAACGGTCTTTGTTTTGCCGTCCCAGGTAACCCTGCCGCCAAAGGCCTCACCAACAAAACGCAGCGGAGCTAAAGTCCGGCCACTTACTATCCTGGGGGGTACATCCAGGATGCATGGATTGCCATTTACTATGGCCGTGCTGGAGTCAACGGGCAGTATGACGGCAATAGCTCCTTTGCTGGCGGTAACAACACGGCTGGCAGCATTCCAGTCAACGTTTGCTCCCATGGCCTCAAATATTCCCCGCAGCGGGACCAAAGTCCGGGAGTTTTCAATAATCGGCGGGACTTCAAAATCCAGTTCTCTGCCATTGAGGATAACCCGCGGCGAGCTTGACCCGGTGGCCGCGGACGCAGTGGAAAGCCATGGTCCGATAAATAACGCAAAAATCGCCAGTACAACTATGTATAGATATTTTTTGATGAGTGAGCTTCTGGTGTTAATCATATTGCATCCGTATGTATTGCAAATTGTATGTTGCTTCAAATTGCTTCGACAGAAAATTGCCAGGTCCTGCCCTGGAAACGTGGTAATTAAAGGCAGTTCGGGGGCGGGAGAATGACACGAGGCGTATGTGCTGGATTCGTATGGAGAGTGCCTGCTCCTCTAATGTTAATCCTGAAACCGCTTAAGTTTGAACATTGCGGCGTTCTCAAGAAATGAGATGGTCGGGGTGAAAGGATTTGAACCTTCGACCTCCTGCTCCCAAGGCAGGCGCGCTAGCCAAACTGCGCTACACCCCGACGCAACATTTATTGTACCTTCAATGCCGAACTTTTGTCAATGAAGCTACCATCCTCGGGGGCTAGGCCCGTTTCATCTCTACGATCCGCAGTTCAGCTCGGCCTGGAAGGAGCTCCATCAAGCCGTAGGTAGGGATACCGTAGCGGGGATAAGTGGGACTTCCCGGATTGATAAACCAGATGCCATCCACCTTTTCCAGGAAGGGAACATGGGTATGTCCAAAGACGACAATATCGTATCGGCCCTCTCGGGCTTTGTAGTAGAGGTGGTTCATGGTCTGTTTTACGCGATAGAGGTGTCCGTGGGTAAGAAGAATTCGGTGCCCTTCCAGTTCCAGAACCTTCTCTCTCACCCCGCCGGCACGGTCACAGTTGCCAACTACCGAATAACCCTTGATTTTCAGCTTGCGGGCCAATACCCTGCCATCCTGGTAATGGTCCCCGGTATGAAGCAAAACTTCTAATCCGGGGAGCGACTTAATCTCTTTATGTACAGGTTCCCAACGGCCATGGGTATCCCCGACCACCGCAACCAGCAACGGAAAACCCTCCCCATCAACAGCGTTGTACCAACACCGGCACTATTTGCCGGGAACAGCCTTTAGCATTGACTGGTTAAGCGATACGCCAGCCCGGTTAAGCACTCTAAATACTTTGCAGTAGCTTTTTTGCCTTCTGTAATGCCTTTCCCCGGTGGCTTATGCGGTTTTTTACCTCCGGGCTCAACTCGGCGAAGGTCAGGTCATATCCATCGGGAATGAATAGAGGATCGTAACCGAAACCCGCCTGGCCTCGGGGTGTGAAACCAATCCGGCCTTCGCAGGTATCTTCAGCAGTCTCAACCCGGCCATCGGGGAAAGCGATGGCAATTACACAGCGAAAACGGGCAGTTCGTTCCTGAGCGGGGACGCCCTCCAGCATCTCCAGGAGTTTCTGATTATTGCGCTCGTCATTGGAGGGTTCACCGGCGAAACGGGCTGAGTGCACCCCGGGGAGTCCTCCCAGCGCATCTACTTCCAGACCCGAATCGTCTGCGAGAGTCATACGCCCGGTAAAATCAGCAATCTCGCGGGCCTTTTTGACCGCATTCTCGCGAAAGGTCATCCCATCCTCTTCAACTTCCGGCGCCTGGGGAAATTCGTTTAAGGTCGCAACTTCCAGGTCCAGGTCTCCTATAACCTGCAGCAGTTCCCTTTTCTTTTTCTCGTTACGCGAGGCTATCACCAGATCTGCTTTCATTCACCTATTTCTCCTATAATACCCATTTGTATATCAATAAGTTCTCTGATGCCCCCGGCAGCCAGATCGAGAAGCCTATCCATCTGGGTCCGGGTAAAGGGTTTACCCTCAGCCGTTCCCTGAATCTCTATGAATTCTCCCTGGCCGTTCATGACCACGTTCATGTCCACCTCAGCCCGGGAGTCTTCCGCATAATCAAGGTCGAGAATAACCTCATCGTCAACAATACCAACACTGATGGCGGCTACATAGTCTTTAACCGGCATCCTCTCAATTAATCCCTGCTCCTTTAATACTCTCATAGCCAGGCACATTGCTACGAAAGCCCCGGTTATTGAAGCGGTGCGGGTGCCTCCATCAGCCTGGATAACATCACAATCGATCCAGATGGTCCTTTCACCCAGGGCCTCAAAATCCACTGCCGCCCTTAGAGACCTTCCCACCAAGCGCTGAATCTCCGAGGTCCGACCGCTCACCTTTCCCCGGGATGCCTCTCTAACGTTCCGCGTCTCGGTGGAACGCGGCAGCAGGCCGTATTCGGCTGTCACCCAGCCTGAGCCGGTCCCCTTCAAAAAGGGCGGGACCTTGTCCTCGACTGAGGCTGCACATATGACCCGCGTGTCTCCTGCCTCGATCAATACCGAGCCCTCTGCATATTTCAGGTAGTTGGGTGTTATTTTAACCGGCCTCATCTCATCAGGCCGTCTTCCGTTATTACGCATCTTTATATAGCCCCCTTGTTGTTATCTCTGTAGAGATTACCCCCATGGACATCCGTTGCCACAATGCATGGGAAATCAACCACTTCCAGTCTCATAACCGCCTCCGGCCCCAGATCCGGATAGGCCACGATCTCCGCCCGCAGCACTTTCCGGGATAAATAGGCTCCGGCGCCACCGATGGTTGCCAGGTACACTGCCTGGTACTCCTGCATCGCCGCCCTGACCTCAGCGGCTCTTTCTCCTTTGCCTATCATTCCCCTAATTCCAAGTTTTAGAAGCTCCACCGTATAACCATCCATCCGCCCACTGGTGGTAGGCCCGCACGATCCCAGCGGGTAATGGTTAAAACCGGGACAGGGACCGGTGTAATAAATCACCTGTCCCGCCGGATCAAACGGCAGCGGCTCTCCAGAGACGATGGCTTGGATCATTCGCCGGTGAGCCGCGTCGCGGGCGGTATATACAACCCCATGCAGGGCTACAAAGTCACCGGCTCTCAGTGACCGCACCACCTCGGTTGTCAAAGGTGTTCTTACCACCTTAAGCTCCATTTAAGACCTCCATTAACGATAAACCTCTAAAGCTCCCGCGTACAGCGCCGGGTTGAGTGGCAGCCCAGATTAACGGCTACCGGCAGGCTGGCGATATGTGTTGGAAAGGACTCGATGTTGACCCCCAGAGCAGTGGTATCTCCCCCTAATCCCTGGGGACCGATCCCGGTCTTGTTAATTGACTCCAGCAGCTTATGCCGGAGTTCCGGATAAGGACCCGACGCTCCCAGGGGCCTCATTAATGCCTTCTTGGCCAGGTAGGAAGCCAGCTCCATATTACCACCAATCCCAACCCCCACTACCAGCGGCGGGCAGGGATTTCCCCCGGCCATCTCCACCGTCTCCACTACAAAATCGACAATCCCCTGTTCTCCGGCACCAGGCTTGAGCATGGCTACCCGGCCCATGTTCTCACTACCGGCTCCCTTCGGGAATACGGTTATCCGCACCGTGTCTCCGGGAACGATCTCCGTGTGCATGATGCAGGGGGTGTTGTCGCCGGTATTAACCCGGATGAGGGGATCCTTCACCACTGAAGCCCGAAAGTGCCCCTGGCGGTAACCCAATCTTACCCCTTCATCAACCGCCTCCTTTAGATCACCGGCGATATGGACCTCCTGTCCAATTATTATGTTAACCACCACCATGCCCGTGTCCTGACACAGGGCCAATCCCTCTTTTTTCGCAATATCAGCATTATCCAGCAGGACTTTTAACAGGTACCTGGCCCGCGGCAGTCTTTCCTTCTCATACGCAGTCCTCAATGCCTGGTAAATATCAGGGGGCAGCACGGTATTGGCCTCGATGGCTGCTACCGCCACCGCCCTGGTTATGTCTTCCGACTGAATGGTACGCATTCCGATCCCTTTCCCGAAACGTTTTCCCAGCCGGTGAACCCCGGGCCGATTCTGAAACCGTACCGAAGGCTGCAGCCGCATTTTGGAGTGCTGCCGCTTGACAGCCGGCAGTAGGCCCTAATTCTCGATTACAACCGGCTTTATTGTGAAGAATTAGATATCCACGGTCTCTACCCTTCCCAGGTCCCTCCCATAAAACCTGGCTCCAATTTCCGTAAAAGAATAAGTATTTCCGGTGGCGTAAAAAATTGCCCTCCCCGTTTCCCGGCGAGCATATCCCTGCATATCCGCCAAAACCTTTTTGAGTTCGGCTACGGTTTCTACCGCCGGGTCGACAATGGTTACCTGTTCTCCGCTAACCTCGGCAATAACCGACTGCAGATACGGGTAATGTGTACAGCCCAGAACAATGGTATCCGCCTGGTTTTGTAGGGGCAGGTGGAGATAAGAAGATACCGCCTCCCTGATTTCCGGAGCAGTGTTCCGTCCCTGCTCCACCGCCGGTACCAGCAGCGGGCAGGGGATCTCCCATACCCGGGCGTTCCCCTGGATGCTGAGGATCTCCCGGCGGTAGGCGGAACTCTTGACGGTAGCCTCCGTTGCCAGTACGCCAATCCGCAGGTTTTTACTGACCTTCACCGCCGCCCGGGCTCCAGGCTTGACCACGCCGATAATGGGGACCGGATAGCCATCCCGCAAGATATCAATGGACACGGAAGAACTGGTATTACAAGCGGCCACAATGGCTTTAACCTGGTTTTCCATAAGAAAATCCATAATCCGGCGGGCGTATTCTATCAGTTGGGAAACCGACTTTTCACCGTAGGGCAGGTGAGCCGTGTCGCCAATATATATGATATCCTCACCGGGGAGCTGCTGCTGAATAAGACGAGCAACAGTAAGCCCCCCTATTCCGGAATCAAAAACCCCGATGGCCCGATTATCAAACGGCAAGTAAGAAGCACCTCTCTCACTTCGATATGGGGAATAAACAGCATTATTCGAACACCTTTTAATAATTTATCACTTCTCCCCTTTATAATCTACCAACCGGGCATCGCAAAATATGCTCCGGTTAACAAGGAGCCTGCCCATTTGGGCACCCGGCGGCAGGAACATCCGCCGACAGGCCGGCACCCATAACCGGGCGAAAAAAGTTTTCCTGCAATAAATACCCTTCAGTATCACTTCCCGCATACAACCGGCTTACTATTATTCCTTCTCCTGGGTTATTTTTATTGCCCGGGTAGTATCTGAGATGTTATCATGAACCTGTATCTTTTTGTGAAAATCTTAACGAGGGGAGTGAAAGGTGTCGGTATATTGACAGATAACGGGCTTAAACACAGCTACATTTTTTGATGGAGGATGGTAATTGTGTCGGTCCAAGGAGAAATCAAGCGGGTACAAGAGGTGGTAGCCAACCCGTCAGCGCTCGGCCTCTTGGGTTTGGCCATGGTCACCCTGGTGGCCTCATCTCAAAAGCTTGGAATTACCGGGGGAGACACCCATAGCGTGGCTCTGGTTCTGCCCTGGGCCATATTCCTGGGAGCCCTGGCCCAATTGGTAGCCGGTATATATGATTTCAAACACAACAACACTTTTGGCGCTACCGCATTCTGCGGCTATGGTTTATTCTGGTGCGGGGTAGCAATGACCTGGATGATTAACCTGGGAATGTTCGGCGAGAAGGCCGCGGCCACCGCTGATATCCATCAGCTCGGATTTGCTTTTCTCGGCTACTTCATCTTTACCCTCTATATGACTATCGGCGCCATGAGTACTCACAAGGTATTATTTACAATATTCGTTTTGATCGATCTTCTCTTCCTGGGTCTTTTTATCAGCACCCTGGGACTGGGCGGGGAGTTCTGGCACAAGCTGGCTGCCTGGTCCGAACTGGGAATAGCAGTATTCTCTTTCTACGGCTCGGCGGCAGCGGTATTAAATACCCACTGCGGAACAGTGGTTCTGCCGGTAGGAAAGCCCTTCGGGCCGTGGGCACCCAAGTCATAGGATTCAACAACCAGACAGAGAAAGGCTCAGCCCCCGGTCATGACATATCTGCCGGGGGCCTTTTCTATTATCGGTCCACCTGCGGAACCAAATGGATCCGGTTACTACGGTTGTCTTATCGTCGCCAACCGCCCTTGGGGCAACAATCTGTTTCCTCGCATTAATAAATCACAGAACCGGGAGCGGACCACGCCTCCGGGTTGGCCCTATTCGCTCAAACCGTAATCCGCCGTCACCGGTTCTGCCGTGCTGATATCGCCCCCGATCGAATCCACCTTCTTCCCTTCCACCAAAAAGGACACATTATTTACGGTAGAAAACTGGCTTAAAGTATTGACGATGGAAAATACCGCCAGGGCTTCGGCCCTGGAACCGGATACCTCCGTAATATGAGAGCTGAAATCGACAATACAGGTGCCTTCAGGCGTAATGTTGATATCCAACAAGCGGGTCCCGGCCGGTAAGGCCGATTTCAAGTCTTCGGTATTGGGCCCTTTCAGCAATTCCTCCATTGTTGCCCGGGCAATTCCCGTCACCTTGGGAATCTCTCGTTCCTCTACCGCCAGGCCATCACCGTTCTGCCGGGCAAAATAAAGCTGGACCTTGATCTTTACGGTTTCTTCAGGATCGGGTTCCCGCATCAGTTCATCTATCACATCATCCGGTGGTTGGTCAATGGGTTCCTTTACCATCTCCTTCCACGATGCAATCTGGTCATCCAAACCCGTCCATCCACACCCTACCGTTCCCATCAATAGCAGCAAAACCAAAGCCAGAGTAATATACCGGTTCAATGACTTCACCTCCAACCCTTCAATACCTCAATAACACCTTCTAAAGTGTACAGCGCGGACTGGATCTTTATTCCACATTTATCCATTGCCGGCCAAAAAAAAAGGAGCGCATTATAAAATGCGCTCGCCATTATGAAGGAGGAGTTATTAAAGCAAACCATTGGTCTGCTTTAAGCCTATTTAATATGAGGCAGCTATCCTCTTTTCGTAGGCCATTATGTCAACCAAGTTGCTTCTATTCAGGTCATCAACAATATACAGTTTTCCGCTCCCGTTACGGGCCAGCTTCTTCAGGTATTCCTTGTTGGACTCGACCCCGATACAGATGAACCTTACTTTAGCCTCGGCTATCTTGTAGGCTGCCTCCAGGGCATCTTTTTTGGCATCAAAACTCCACAGGGGAAAGTTTGGCATTCCATCGGTTATCAGGATCAGAACCGGGTTGCTGACCGGGGTTGATTCTATTACTTCAATACTGGTTACTATTCCATCTGCCAGCGGGGTTAACCCTCCGGGTCTTATGTTGCTTAAACCCCGGGAAAGGGTTTTTTGATTTTTGGTAAACGGCACCGCCAGATGGGCTTTCATCTCCTGAAATGTAACTACTGCCACCTTTTCCCGCCCGCTCAGGAGCAAGTGTTGTGCCAGATAACAAGCCGCCTGTCTCTTCTCGCCGGCCATGCTGCCACTGGCATCTATCAGCAGGCAGACATCCATCGGAATGTAATGCCGCCTTTCATATTGATAAAGATCGTCCTTTTGTATGATTAAGCGGTTTTCACCTCTTAACAGGCTCGATTTCTTTGCCTGTAACACAGTCTGGGGTATAGCTAAATTACCCGACCAGGTGTCATCATTCTGCCTTTTCACCTTATTATAGTTTACGTATTGTATGGTGGTTGGTTTTTCGGTATTCTCTCCTAGTTTGCGAATCCTGCCAGATTTCCTGGGTTTCCGTCTGATGCTGCGTCTTATTTCTGCTTCCAACTCGCACCTATGATGGTTGATGAATTCTTTCAGTTCCTTGCCGTCCCGGGTTAGATAAGTTCCGAAAATCGTTTTTTTGACTATGCCCAACTCTTCCAATTGCTGCAAATGTTCTTCAAGATTGCCCCATTTTTTATGCTGTTGGTCTTTGCTCATGCGGTGGAATATACTTGGAGTGTAGCTGGCCAAGAAATCTTCTACTTCTTTAATGCTGCCAAATCTGTCGGCAAGTATCGTCACCAACTGGTTCTGGTTTTCCCGGAGGGTAAGGTAGCTCACGTTTTTTAGTTGTCTCCAGGGAAACAGTACATAGTTTGCCAATCTCTTTTCCTGTTCTTTAGCTCTGGTGTGAATGATTTTACGTACCTTGCCCAGTTCGAGGCCGACTGCTATGATAGCTTCTTCGACTGCTGCTGCGACAGGAAGGATAATATCATATCTGTTACTATCGACTTTGATAAGAACCCTTACATGATTTAATACCTGTTCTCCTGGGTCTAATGGTTCAACCTGTCCCTGAAACAAATCGTATACTAAACCTTTGCCCTCACAGGTGACCACTTGAATCTTAAGTGCGTAGTCAACTGCCTTCTTTAGTCTGTCGTTTTCCACGAAGCTCAACGATGGGGTCTCTTGCTGTATATATTCTTCAATGTTCCAGAATATCCGTTTTGCTACTTCCCTTGGACATATTATGCCGTGTTGATGGAAAACGCTCAGATGAACCACCCGGCCGGGATCAATATACTCCAAAAAACACTGTCCGGCATCACGGTTGGTCAGGATCTTAACCTGCCCCTTACGGCCCGGTACCACCTGATGTACCTTCAGGCTCACCACCCCGGACTCACCCAACCGAACCCCCTGTTCCTGTCCGAAGTATATTCTCAGATAGTTGCCTATTACACTGGAGGTATTAAAAACCTCTTTCCGTCTGGACTTCATTACTTTCACCCCTGGAACGGTGCATTATTGCTTGCAAACTGCTTTAACTGCTGCTGACTGTCATGTGCAATAGGCTGATATCCTCTGATATCCGGCGTTAGAAATCGTTGGGGTTCAGTGCCTTCTCGGTGGCAATAATCTCCTGACGCCCCATGTCCTTCAGACGGCGCGCCCCGCCTTCAAAGTATGTCTCCTCCCTTTCTTTAGTAGCTTTACTGATTCGCCGGTCCTTGATATTCAAAATGCTGTCCCGGGATGACCTGCTCTCCAGTCCGTTCATTATCTTAATCAGGGTATCACCGTCGACCCGGTGTTTGAGAGCCAGGGGAAGCATTTCGATAACATCATTTATCATTATCTGCTTGTGTTTCTTAAGGATGCTGTACAGGACTGCCCCCTGCTGAACAGCTTCGATAGCCCTGATGCTTTCCAGGTTGTGCTTAATGTAAACCCGTGCAATAAAACTGCGCAGAAAGTCGGGAAGCTCGGTAACCTTGTAAGTAGAGGCCATCTCCACGGCGCGCTGCCGAAATTCACGGTTTTTCGCCTCATAGTTCCGGGGGTCAACCTCTTCCCGTCGGGCACGGTCGCTGCCCTCCAGCATCTTAACTACCACATCTACCGAACCGGGACGTCCCATGTAAACAACCATATCAAACCGGTCCGAAAGCTGCCTTCTGACCTCCTCCAGCGGTCCCGGGTCCTCATCAGGATTGGATGCCGCCCAGACCGAAACCTGGATGGTGAGTTCTACTGTTGGCAAACCGGCTTCTTCGATCTGCAGGCGCCCGGGCTTGTTACCCATGACATCAAGCAGGATATCGGTAATCTCCGGTGAGGTATCAGCCAGCCTGTTTATCTCATCGATAAAGATTATCCCCCGGTGCGCCTGGGGAATGATTCCAGGGAGCAGAGCCGCTTGGGGGTTATTGACATCGGTTATCTTGGCCAGGTCAATACTACCTGCTACAGTGCCGACCTTTGCTGAATGTGATATTTCGAGAAAAGGCATGTCAATCTCTTCAGTGCCCAGTGCCATAATCTCTTCCCGGGACATATGCCGGTGCAGCGGGCAGTGCGGCTTTTCCGGGTCGCAGTTATAGATACAGCCGGATATGCGCGTTATCTTGGGCATTAATTCCCGGGCTGCCCTCATAATGGTGGTCTTGCCGGTTCCTCTCAAACCTTCGGCATGCAGGTGCAAGGGTTGACCAGCCAGAGTTGACACGATGGACATTTCCACCAGGTTGAATAAAGGCTGATTCCCGTCATGCCTGGCCAAGGCATAATATGGTTTCATTCTGCCCTCCTTCTGCGGTTTTTACAAATCCCGCTTAGAAATACATTCCGAACACAAAGATCAAGCTTAGGAACAACGCTACCAGAATTAGAAACGGGTAACCGACCTTTAATATGTCCACCGTGTAGCCGAGCACGGTGTCCACATCATAAACCGTGACTACTTCGTCATCCTCCAAATCATCGAGTTCGAAGTCATCCCTCAGGTACAAATCCTCATACGGGTCTGTGGCCGCTCCCCCGTATGTACCGTTTCGTCCTCTCATTGGCCTACTCCTCCTTTCATATTTAATTGTTCGTCCGATTCTCCGCTAATATTATGATACCAGTCATTGTTAAATTTTTCACTATCTCATTCGCTATTTGGTCGGAAATAAGGGATAGTTAGTTCTTTCACAAAGGTAGTCCCAAGAATAAGACGGAACGTGATAAGTTATTCCGCAAAACCGGGGTATTTCCAGGTCGGCAATTACCAATTTGAATATTTATGCGCGTGGGAAAAACGAATACTATTGACAAATCAGCTTCTAATCGGTCGGTTTGTTATGATAAACGGTCGTTATTATATCCCCAACTTCTTTTTCAAGACCCGGGCTCGCGCCCGACTTAGAATAATCTGTTTATCATTCTCATCCAGTATGATCATATAGGAACCCTCACCGAAAGGTACTATTTCCTTGGCCCGGTTGAGATTGACAATAAAAGCCTGATGAACCCGGAAGAATCTGGTGCTGTCCAGCCTATTTTCCAACTGGTTAAGGGTATAGGTGGAGGCAAACTCACCTTCATCAGTACAAATGTAGACCTTTTTATCCCGAGCTTCCGCGTATACTATATCCTCCTGATTGAGAAGGATGATCCTGCCCCGCTCCTTAATCGGCAGCTTGGCGTAAGTGATTTCTTCCCGCCGCATGCTCCTTAACAGGGCGTTGATCCGCTCGCGGAGCTTATCCTCTACCCTGGCGGATATGTATTTCTCATGGGCCAGACTCTTGTTGGCCCTTTCGATAGTCTCTCTTATCCGCCCGGGTTCAATGGGTTTAACAATATAATCTAAAGCGCCAACCTCAAAGGCTTCCACCGCCTTTTCCGCATGCACGGTGACAAATACAAATAAGGGGGGATGGGGAAGTTCACGCAAACGGCGGGCAGTTTCTATCCCATTCAGTTCCGGCATAAAGATATCGAGCAGCACCAGATCCGGTTTCTTTTCCTTGGCCAGCATCACCCCTTCAATTCCATTGGTGGCTTCGCCGATTATCTTTACATCATCCATCTGTTCAATGATATAACGGAGAACAATCCTTTCCCGTTCATCATCATCTATTATCAGAACCTTAATTGCCATACCGCCACCTCCAGAAGGCGTTACTTAACAAGTGGTGACATTACTTTGAATTCCTTGGTTCCCGAGATCTTAAGCATATCGAAGACCAGGGTTTCGGTATTGGTGATGACGGCTCCCAACTCCTTCATCAGAGATAACCCGTTCTCATAGTTTAACGTGCGTCGGGAACATACCGCATCACAGGGCACCTGCACCTTATAACCGGCGGCCAATAGATCCCGCACCGTCTGATATACACAGACGTGAGTCTCACTCCCTACCAGCAATACCCGGGTGCGACCGGTCTCCTTAATAAGACCGACGAGTTCCGGGCAGGCGGAAAAGGTTATCTTCTCCAGCAAGCGGTTCCCCTTCAGTTTAGAGGCGATTTCAGGAACTGTGGGACCCAATCCTTTCGGATACTGTTCGGTAACGATTACCGGGATCTGAAACTGGTTGGCCAACTCCAGAAGTATCAGGGTATTACGAATGACCTGCTCACGATCAGGCATGACCCTCATTAACCTCTCCTGGAGATCTATTACCACAAGTACGGATTCCTCCGGGGAAACTCTGTACATGCGCCAGCCCTCCTCTATTCAAAAAAGTGGTCTTCTGCTATCTTATATGTAGGTATTTAACGGGTGACTTAATCCTAGTATATCTAATCCCTGCCCGGAATTTTGTCCCTTATATCCTGACTCATCAAGTTTCGCCAATCACGGGCCGAAACCTGGCTATTATATTAAACAACCCACAAATGGAGGTACGAGAATGCGCTACGAAGGCACTGTTTACCGGCCCCCCAGTGAGGCCAACAGCCTGCTGATTCAGGCAACCATCGGTTGCCCCCATAATAAATGTACTTTTTGTGATATGTACAAAGGCACCCGTTTCCGGCTGCGTCCTGTAAACGAGATCAAAGCCGATCTGTGGATGGCACGGGATCATTACGGTCCCTGGGTAAAATCGCTGTTTCTGCCTGACGGTAATACAATTATAATGAAAACCGATGATTTGGTACAGATTTTTGAGTTCGCCCGTACCCTTTTTCCCCGCCTGGAGCGGATCACCGTCTACGGTTCCGCCCGCTTTGTTGACAAGAAATCCCTCGAGGATCTCATACGACTCCGAGAGGCCAGGTTAAACCGCATCCATATGGGGATGGAAACCGGTGACGACGTTACCCTGGAAAGGGTGAGAAAGGGAACAACCTCGGAGCAGATCATCCGGGCCGGAACCAAGGTGCGTGAGGCCGGTATCCAACTGAGCGAATACTACCTGGTAGGCGTCGGCGGCCTGGAAAGGACCGTGGAACACGCCCGTGAGAGCGCCCGGGTGCTTTCCGCCATCAGCCCGGAATTCATCAGGCTGAGAACCCTGGTGCCGGTACCCAACACCCCGCTGTTCGAGGAATACCGGGAAGGCCGTTTTCAACTGCTCAGTCCGCACCAGGCCCTGGAAGAAATCCGCCTCCTCCTGCAGGAGTTGAACGCCGATGGCAGTTGGGTAGTGAGTGACCATATCTCCAACTACTGGAACATCACCGGTCAGCTGCCTCGTGACCGGGAGACCATGCTGGCTGAAATCGAGCGGGCTCTGACAATTCCCGAGGAGCAATTCCGACCGGCGGATCTGTATTACCTTTAAGCTGATTGCATCATAGGAAAACTAGGACGGTGTGAAAGCTCAGTACAAGAGCATTATGATATCGTAAGTATCCAGCAGTTACTAAACTACTTTTCACACCGTCTTATCCCTCTGATGCCTAAAAGGCCATAATACCGCCTTTTCCGGCATAGGTGCCAAGGGTGCTTCCCATCTCAGCGACCAGTATCCTGGCCGGTTTATACAGTCTTTCAATTTCCTTTTTGAGTTCAGTTACTTCGCCCAGACAGTCCATGTGAGACAATCCGATGATACACCCCTCAACTTCCCTGGACATCTCCCCGATCAGGGAAACCATCCGCCGCAAGGCGCGGCGGCGTCCCCGGAGCTTTTCCAGGACCTCCACCTTGCCCTCCACCCCGTGAAACAGCGGTTTAATGTCCAGGATATTACCCACCAGTCCCTGAAACTTGGTGAGCCGTCCCCCCTTGACTATATTTTCCAGGGTATCGAGGGTAAAAACCGTTTTCAGGTTGTCGCGATAGTTTATGAGCATCTCGAACACCGTATTTAGAGGCAGTCCCTGCCTGGCCAGATCAGCCGCTCGAATTGCCAGGATGCCTTCACCCAGAGAGGCGGACAGCGAGTCGATGATTTTGACCTTCTCGGTCCCCAGCATATCACGAGCCAGCACAGCAGACTGGTAAGTACTGCTCAGCCCTGAGGAAATACATATACAAACCGCTTCTCCCGCTTCATTCAATGCCCGGCGAAAGACCTCCATAAAAGTATTGGGATCGGGTGCTGCAGTCTTGGGAAGCTCCCTGCAACGGTACATTTTTTCCCTGAATTCCCGGGGGCTTATCTCCACCCGATCCAGGTAACTCTCTCCATCCTCAAAAGTAACTTTGAGAGGCACCATCTCGATCTGGTTTTCCTCCAGTACCTCCATCGGCAGGTCACAACCGCTGTCAGTAATAACCCTGATCATGCTTTACTCCCCCTAATCATGCAGCTTTCCAGGAGGGACCAGATACACTTGGTTGTCTCTTTCCACCAGGAAATTGCTCACCATCCAAAATGCCGAACGGCTGATACGGGTATCGTTTTCCCATCTGAAACTGAGGTAGGGGGTGTCGTCGATGAATACCACCGGGACTTCTTCCTCCACCCTCAGCTCCTGCTCGTCGTACAGGACAAAAACGATTGCGCCCCCATCCACATAGGCATCAGTAGCCAGGAAGGGCACATCCTCCACAACCACCGGGAAAGTCTCCTGATTCAGCTTGATGAAGTACTGATCATTTTCATCCCGCACCAAGTTGGTGGCAAAGAGTTTAACTATCGCTTTGCGAAACATTAGACGGTCATCTGCATACCATTTTCCATCGTTCTTGATCCTTATCTCCTGCACCGACACTTGAAATATGCCTCCCGAAAACTGTTGCTTAATCTATCGTAGCAGAAATTAGGAGAATTTAACATAGTACGGAATAATACCGGGAATCGCGTTGAAAGCCGTAACAATTAATAATGAAGGTGTTCGGCTCGAGAAACGGCGTACGGCCGAATGGAGTATAGCAGGGGAGCAAAGGGAAGAAGGAGCCGACCCCCTGCTTCCCCTGGAAAAGCTAGATAATACTGTATTCCTTGCCCAGGCTCTCCAGGATGTCCAGAGCCCGATCCATATGCTCCCTGGTATGCCCGGCGGTCAGGCTAATCCTGATGCGGGAGAGTTTTTTGGAAACCGCCGGGTACACAACCGGGTTCACATACAGGTTCTCCTCGTGACAGCGCCGACAGATCTCTTTCACCTTCAGGTCATCGCCGATGATGATGGGGAATATAGCCGTCTCAGCATTCCCCAGATCAAATCCGATGCTGGTAAGTCCCTTACGAAAGTACCTGATGTTATCCCAGAGTTTTTGGCGCAGTTCCGGTTCTTCCTCAATCACCTTCAGGGCTTCGATAAGTGAACCGGCCGCCTGTGGGGTCATGGCAGTAGAGAAGATATACGAACGGGAATAAAACCTTATCAGATCAATCAGGGGTTTACTGGCGGCAATAAAGCCCCCTACAGCTCCCAGGGCCTTGGAAAGGGTTCCGGCCACGATGTCAACCTTTCCCTCAATGTGGAAGTGCTCCGGGGTTCCCCGCCCGTTATCTCCAATAACACCGGTAGCGTGGGCCTCATCAACCATAACGTAAGCACCGTAGTGATGGGCCAGCTCCACTATCTGGTCCAGCTTGGCGATATCCCCGTCCATTGAATATACCCCGTCCACTACTACCAGCTTGGTGCGGTATTTATCCCGGCTGCGTTTAAGCACCCTTTCCAGGGATTCCATGTTGTTGTGGCTGAAATACCGGATGTTGGTATTAATACAACCGTCAACTATGGAGGCATGGTCCAACATATCCAGGATTGCACAATCATCTTTCTGCAGCAGGGATATCAGGGTCCCGGCGTTGGATCCAAATCCGGAAGTGTAAATCATCGCCGCCTCACACGCCTTAAACCGGGCCAAATCCTCCTCCAGCCGCACATGGATATCCAAGGTTCCCCCCAGAAGCGGCACGCTGCCGGCTCCAGCCCCATATTTATCCAAGGCTTCATGCCCCGCTTTTATCACCCGGGGGTGGCGGGTCAGGTTCAGATAATCATTGGAACCGAAATATATCATATCGCGTATCTGCCCGGTATAAGGATCCTGCACCTGCATCACCGGAGCAGAACCCGAGAGGGAGACCCGCCGATACTGAAGATGGCGCCTCTCCCTGGTGTCATTCAAGAATTCCGCAAAGATTGCGGCTCGTTCCATGATGTCCTTGCCTTCAATAGAGGCAAAATCAGCCTGGCTGTACTTGGTTGAATCCATAGGGGATGCTTCCTCCTTGTGCACAGTTTTGTGTACTTATACGTTTCTATTGTATTCATGCTCCGCACTTTGTAAACCCCGCCGGACAATCCTCATCACATAAAATAACGGCATTAAGGGAAAATCTATGGGAAAGTAAACCATCGCTACAGAACAATTATGAAGGGGGTGCACTGATGAGTGAGCAGATCAGCAATCGCTATGACCTGAAAACCTGGGGTTTTCTCCAGACCGGGTGGTGGATCTTGCACGTAGTTGCCATCGTTCTAGTCTTCTACCTGGGTTATCTTTTTGGTCCTGAGATCTTCGCCCGCTAATCCAACCCCGGTCTGGCCGCCACTAGGTGGGCGAGTGTAACTTCATTTTTCTCTGCTCCCCAGCCCCGGAACAGGCGTAAAATTTAAGGGTCCCGCCCTTGGGCGAGACCCTTTTCATGCTCAAAGACTGCTTTAACCGGCGAACTCTACCACTCTGGGGGTAATTGCTTAAGCTGAGCCAGGGTAAAGACTGGGCCGTCCAGGCAGATGTATTCGCTGCCGATGTTGCAGCGGCCGCACTTACCGATACCGCATTTCATTCTCATCTCCAGGGTGGTTATTACCTGATCATCGGTAAAGCCCATCTTCTCCAGAGACTGCAGGACAAACTTGATCATAATAGGCGGCCCGCAGGTAACGGCAATTGTCCCCTCCGGTGAAGGGTTGATCTCTTCCAGGTAAGCCGGGACAAAACCTACATGGCCGTCCCACTTTTCTTCCGGATTGTCTATGGTCACAAAAACCTTGCAGTCCGGAACCTGCGGCCACTCCTCAAAGAGCTCCCTCTTGAAGCACAGATCATCATAGCTGCGGGCGCCATACAGGATCGTGATCTTGCCGTAATCCTGGCGGTGGGTAAAGCAGTATTTAATAAAGGAGCGTAAAGGTGCCAGGCCGATGCCGCCGCCAATAAACAGCATATCCTTGCCCTTGCACTCATCAACCGGGAAGCCGTTGCCATAGGGACCTCTGACCCCCAGGGTCTGGCCTACTTCAATTTCGTGCAGGGCTTCGGTCAAGAGTCCCACCTTTTTAATGGCAAACTGGAGGTGGTCCTCTGCCTGCCAGGAGACGGAGAACATCCCCTCGCCCACCGGCAGCTGTGATACCATAGCCAGTTGCCCGGGCATAACCTTAAAAGGAAGTCCGTCTTCCGTAGTTACATAAAAGGTCTTTACATCGGGAGTTTCCTCCACTATCTGCCATACTTTAACCATCGTTGGAACCAGGGGGTTGGTATGGCCATGATCCTCACAAGTGCATTCGTGGTTGTGATCATGCATCAAGGGGCACCTCCTTTAGCTTATTGATTACCTCCAGGACATTTACCCCGTTAGGACACATGATTACGCAGCGACCGCACCCGATGCACAGGTTGGCATTATAACGCTCATTGAAGTATTGCAGTTTGTGCAAAAAGCGTTGGCGGAATCTCTCCTTCTTGTATTCTCGCGGGTTATGGCCGCCGGCCATCTGCGTATACTCTTTATACATACAGGAGTCCCAGCAGCGGAAACGGCTGCCGGCTTCTCCCCGGGTAGTCACCTGGATGTCGAAACAATAGCAGGTGGGGCACACATAGGTACAGACCCCACAGTTCATACAGCGGGAAGAGAGTTCATCCCAAATCGGGTGTTCGAACATCCCGGCCAGCTTTTCGCTGAGTCCGGTTATATCAACCTTNNTCCTCACCCTTGGGAGTCTTGGGCTCCCAGGCAAAATCCTGCCGACCCAGGTCGTGCATAACCACATCGGCCTGGGGATTAAGACGATCCACACCCATGGACTCGCAGAAACAGGCCGGACCAGGTTGATAGCAGGCCCGGGCTATAACCGCCAGTTCCTGGCGGCGGGCCTTATAGAACTCGTCTTCATATCCTTTGGTTAAAAACACCAGGTCCAGTGCATGCAGGGCCTGCAGATCACAGCTCCTGATGCCAAAGATGACCCTTGGGCCTTCAGCAATAGCGATATCGGTCACCTGGGCCTCTTTGCCCGGGGCGAGAAATTTGTACATCTCTTCAGTCTGCGGCATTACTATATTCTTGGGAGACATATAGGTGTTCAGGATGTCCAGGGCCAACTCCCCAATCGGGTTATCGGTCCACCTGAAATAACCGCTGACATCCCCTTGCACCATGGGGGCGTAAACCTTGGCCTCCCGAGCCAGGATATTCAAGGCCTCTTTAATCTTATCGGATGGTAGTACTTTCACAGCCTCACCCCCTACATAAACTCGTCGGGATCTTCAACCCGGTAGCGGCTGAGCGGAGGAATCGCATCATCGTCCAGGCTCAACCCGGCTTGATAGGGCCCGAAGAGTTGGTCCACTTCTTTTATCAGTTTACGGTTCAAGAGCATCAGAGGTATGCCCACCGGGCATGCCCTTTCGCACTCGCCGCATTCGACACACCGTCCAGCCACATGCATGGTCCGCACAATTTGGTAGAGCAGGTTATTGACCGGATCGGTGGACCTTCTTACCCATTGGGGTTTGGTCTCGTCGAAAATGCAGGTCCGGCAGTTGCAGGCCACACAGGCATTACGGCAGGCATAGCACCTGATACACCTGCTGAACTCCTTGATGAAAAAATCATAACGCTCATCAGCCGACATGCTTTCGATCTTGTCTACTTCTGCAAAACGCTTATCATCCCCGGGCTGCTGGGGTTCCCCGATTATCTCATCATAGATTACCGGATTAGGGTACTGACAGCTCAAGCACTTGGCCGCTTTTTCGGCCGGCTTGGTCTTACTCAGTCCCGAGGCCGCCCGGAAGAATTCGTTGGGATCCTTCATCCCGGGACAGTTAATCCCGATGATATAAAGACGGTCCCTGGGCATCACCCGGTCTTGAATCAGCCTGACAATACCACGAGAATCGCAGCCCTTGGCAAATACCGCAATCTTTTCGCTGCGGTCGCGGTAGTCCGGCAGTAAAGCCGCCAGGTCATGAATACAGTACTCATCAAGCACCAGCCGATCCACATCGGCGGCGTCTGTTATCACAGTAGGAGCGCTGACATAAGGCTCGTCGCCTTTCTCCCACCCCAGGACCATAGCCACGGTCCCATCCTGTAAGAGTTTTTTCGCTATTTCTCTGGCTTTTGCTGTATTATCACTCATGCTCTTCCCTCAGCTTTCTGTTGGGACCAACCTTTTTTACCTCTGCTACCACATGGGTCATGACGTCAGCGAACTTCTGACCCTCAGAACCTGAAATCCAGGCCAACTGGTAGCGCTCGGGTTCAATCCCCAGGTACTGCAGGAAACTCTTCATCAATGTGTGCCTCCGGCGGGCGAAATAATTGCCACTACCATAGTGGCAGTCACCGGGGTGTCACCCGGAAACCAGAACACCGTCGGCTCCCATCATAAAGGCCCGCAGGATAAACTGGGGGTCTATCCTCCCTGAACAGGGCACTCTGATAATCCTTACATTGGAGGGATATTGCAGCCGGTTAAGCCCAGCCAGATCGCCCCCGGCGTAGGAACACCAGTTGCAGGCAAAGGCCACAATTTTGGGCTCCCAGCCTTTACTTGTCTCTACAGACACAGTGCATCCACCTCCGATACTATTTGATCACTGGTAAAACCGTTATGGTTTAGAGCACAGGGGCGACAGGCCGCCACACAGGCGCCGCAGCCCTGACACAGGCCCTTGTTAACCTCTGCCACCTGGCGCTCTACCGTCTGGCCATGAACTCTTGACTTGACCGGTTTCATGCTTATGGCTTGATAAGGACAAACCGGTACACAGAATTCACACCCGGTGCACTTGGTTTCATCCACATAAGCTATCATGGGCTCGGTAGCCAGTTTGTCCTTGGAGAACAAAGCCGCCACCTTGACCGCCGCGGCACTGGCCTGAGCCACGGTATCCGGGATATCCTTGGGTCCCTGGCATGAGCCCGCCAGGTAAACCCCGCCGGTAAAAGTTTCAACCGGCTGCAGTTTGGGGTGAGCCTCCTGGAAGAACCCATCCTTATCGGTGGAAAAACCTATCAGTTTCGCCACTTCAGCCGAACCGGCTGCCGGAACCATAGCAGTGGCCAGGACCACCATATCCACTTCTACCTCAATCGGTTTGCCCATAAGGGTGTCCTCGCTTTTGACCACCAGCCGGTCGCCCCGCGGGTAGATCTTACTGACCCGGCCCCTGATGTACTGGGCGCCCTGCTCGACTGAACGCTGGTAGAATTCCTCGTACCCTTTCCCCGCTGTACGTACATCCATGTAGAATACATAGGCATCGCCGTCGGGGATCTTCTCCACCACCTGCATGGCATGCTTGGCCGTATACATGCAGCAGGCCCGTGAACAGTAGCTCTTGCCCTTGGTATCATCACGAGAGCCGACACACTTGATGAAGGCCACCGCCTGCGGTATCTTCCCGTCAGAAGGACGTTGAATCTTGCCGCCGGTAGGTCCGGAGGCGTTGACCAGTCGTTCAAAATGAAGCCCGCTGATAACATCGGGGTACTTGCCGTAACCGTACTCCCCGTATGCCTTTTCCCACTCAAAGAGGTCATAGCCGGTGGCCATAACAATGGCCCCTACCTCTTCGGTAACCAACCTGTCCTGGTCCTCGAAGTTGATGGCTTTTGTAGGACAGAGCTTTTCACAGATCCCGCATTTTCCGCTCTGCAGTTTACGGCAGTTATCAGCATCAATTACCGGTTTATTGGGTACCGCCTGGGGGAAGGCTTTGTAGATGGCACGACGTTCTCCCAACCCCAGATCAAACTCGCTCTTGACCCTGCTGGGACACTTGGTTTCACAGAGTCCGCAACCGGTACACTTATCGTAATCAACATATTTGGCTTTCTCCTTGATAGTCACGGTAAAGTTACCGATGTATCCGGAGAGCCCAACCACTTCCGAGTAGCTATAGAGTTTTATATTAGGATGCTGTGCCACAGCAACCATCTTGGGGGTGCTAATTCAGGCCGAGCAGTCCATAGTGGGGAAGGTCTTGTCCAGTTGTGCCATTTTCCCCCCAATGGTCGGCTCCCTCTCCACCAAAATTACCTGGTGTCCGGTCTCCGCTATGTCAAGCGCTGCCTGCATACCGGCAATCCCGCCTCCGATTACCAGAGCCTTCTTGGTTACCGGTATATAAGAAACCTGCAGCGGCTTGTTGCGCACAACCTTGGCGACCGCCATCCGCACCAGGTCAATAGCCTTTTGCGTTGCCTCATCCTTGTCGCTGTGAACCCAGGAAACATGTTCCCGGATATTGACCATCTCAAACTGGTATGGGTTCAACCCAGCCGCGGACATGGCCTTGCGGAAAGTATTCTCATGCATACGCGGCGAACAAGAAGCCACAACCACTTGTTCCAGATTGTGATCTTCGGCGGCCTTTATTATCAAGTCCTGCCCCGGATCGGAACACATATATTTATAGCTGGTAGCAAACGCTACCCCGGGCATGTTCAAAGCTGTTTCAGCCACTTTGGGTGCATCGACTACTGACCCGATGTTGGTGCCGCATTCACAAACAAATACTCCTACTCGTTTCATGCTTTATTCCCCTCCTCTCCCGCAGATTTCTCTTTGGCCTTTTTGGCCAGCAGGGCATCGGCCACCTTAAGGGCCTTGCCTTTATCCTGTTCCAGTATCTCCGCTAGCTTGGCGGCCCGGGCCGGTTCCTGCGTCAGGATTTCCGCCAATTGAGCCGCCTTGCTCTCATCATCATAAACCTTCTGGGCCAGGATTAAGCCGGCATCCTCATCAGTTGCGGGTTTTTCACTCTCTGCTGCTGCAGGTTTGGCCGCCTTCGCCTTGGCCGCACCTTTACCCTTCTTGCCGGCTTGAGCCGCTGCTTCCTCCATGGCCTTGGCCTTGGCCGGAAGCTGGCGGAAGATGGTGTTGGCCTCGACAAAGTGGCGGTTAGTACCTACCGTGGGCGGCTCAGCACCACAGGCTATGGCCACCAGTTCCGTCACATAAAATACCGGCAGGTTGAATTCCGTTTGGTACTTCTTCTCGATGGCCTTCTGCCGCATGTCCAGGTTAAGGTGACAGACCGGGCAGGCCGTAACAATGCTATCCGCTCCCATTTCCTTGGCGTTCCTCAATATCTGGTAGGTCATTTCCAGGCAGATATCGGTCTGGGTCACTCCCAGGCCCGCTCCACAGCACTCAGTCTTAAAAGCCCAATCCACTGGGGAAGCACCCAGTGTCTTCATAATCCGGTCCATACTCTGGGGGTCCTCGGGATCATCAAACCCCGTTACCGCAACCGGCCGCACTAAAAGACACCCATAGTAGCAGGCCGGTGTCATGCCCTTCAAGGGGTTGGTAACCCTGGTCGCCAGGTTATCCAGTCCATAGCGTTCAGCCAGGAGTTCCAGGACGGATATGGTGCTCTGGGCGGCCTCATAGGGTATACCCAGGGCTTCCTCCACCTGACTGCGGGTTTTGGCGCTGGCCCTTACCTCATATTCCGTAGCCCGCATGCGGTTATAGCAGGCGGCGCAAGGAGCCAGAACATCAAGGCCCTCTCTTTCAGCTATTGCCAGGTTCCTCGCCGGCAGGGATATTGCCAGGAGGTGGTCGGTCTGGTGAGCAGAGCTGGCCCCGCAGCAGCTCCAGTCGGGGATCTCCCAGAGATCGATATCCAGAAGTTTGGCCATCTTCTGGGTTGACATCCCATACTCAATGGCGGTGGCGTCCAGGGAGCATCCGGGGTAATATGCCAATCTCACTCGTGATCACCTCCCATTGCTTTGACTTTTTCGAAGATGCGGCTGACTTCGCCCTTGCCCTTGATGAACTCGGGGAGGATCTTGAGCTTCCCTTTGGCCATCATCATCGGTCCCTGTTCCGCATTCTTGAAGGGGTTCATGATGCGGGCGTTGTATTCAAGAACCAATGAGGCCTCGTGATTCCGACCATAGCGTTTCACCGAGTTAAGAAAAGCCTGATTAAAAGCCGATACTTCTTTCACTACTTTGCCCTGCTTTAAGGCCTCCCGGCGCAGAGCATCCATGATGGAGGCGATATCCACCCCTCGTGGACACCGGGTACTGCAGGTATCACAGGTCGCACAGATCCATATGCTTTTCGCCTGTAAAGCCTCTTTAATCAAGCCCAACTGCAACAGGCGGATTATCTGGCGCGGCGTGTAATCCATGGCAAAACCGACTGGACAGCCTGCCGAGCACTTTCCGCACTGGTAACAGAGGCTGGTCTTGGTCCTGCTGGCCGATTCAATGGCTTTAACCAATTCCCGAGATTCTCGGTGGGCGGACAAGACAACTTCTCCCATTAACTCCTCTCCTTTCGTCAAATCTGATACCGGTCATCAAGTATGAAACAGAATCCGGCCGCGGATCCCTGCAATTTGAGCATACTAATCAGGCTAATCACAATTGCAAGCAACAATTCCCGGTAACGCCAAGTGACTATTACTTTATTATAACTAATCATGTCAATCAGTGGTGTTAAATGTATGTAAAGTGTTGACCCAATTTATAGCAACATCAGCATTTTGGGGTCCTGCTTGCAGGCACGGCAGTGGTATAATGTAACATAATAAGCAAATAGTTAGCACATTCAACATATTTTGGACCGCATTAGAATATACAGGGCACGGGAAGCGGTAAATTCGTTGTACCCGGTGGTCGATAGGGTGACTACTGATGAGAAAGTCAGCAGGGCACAAGATAAATACCAGAACTTAATTAACAAATTTGGTTTTGAACTGGCGGATTTTATGGAAAGATTCTTTGGCGAGATATTAAGTGAATTAAATAGCACCGAAAGTGAGAACGGAATCGCGGTAGAAGAATGACCCCTATGCCATTTCACTTCGGACCGCGACCCCGTACCGGTGGACTCAATATCAATATCGTATCTTGACGCTCCGGGCAATAGACAGATTATATCCCTGCCAGCCCCTCTCCTCAACCGAGTATCTGGCATTGAGGTCGGAAAAATACTTACGGGCCATCTGCTGAGTCTGGTCATCCACTTTTTCGCTTTCAAGCAGCCGGGCGATCTGTGGCGCTGCATCCGGCGAAAGGGTCATTATATAACTAATGCCCTGTTTGTGATCGGCAAAGTATCTGTCCACCTGGTTCTTGGCGATGACCGCGTCGATCGGTACCAGGTTCAGCAGCAGGTAGTAAACCAGACCCAGGGAAAGGTAAACCGCGACGATATTGAACTTCGGTTTTTGGATATATAAAAATGTAATAAGCAGGCCCACGGCTTCAAAGATCAGGAACCCAAAAACCAGCAGTCGTAATCTGGTCAACCCGAAATCCGCGCTGTACAGCCACAAACGGTAGAAGGAAGAGGTCAGCAGTATTATGGTGACCACGCAGAGATAGTGGCACAGGTACTCGGCGATCTTCGGCCCCAAGCCGTCTCTTAATCTGGTCAGGCGTACGGCGACCAGGATAAGCATGATGTTAAACCCGCTTAAGAACAAGAGCTCAAAAAACCCTCTCCGGGCATATTCGGCGTAGCTCAATCCATAGGGGAGCTGGGCCCCGGCAAAAAGGTAGCGGAACTGGATGAATACAAACAGGGTGTAGACCACCAAAACCGAGATGAGCAGGGCATTTAGAATTGCCAGATCCTTAGTGGAGGCCTTCGTTTCATGTGTCTGCGCTCCATCCTCGGGGTTGTAGGCGATGTACATGAAGCCAAACAAGTACAGGCCGATTGCTATCCCATAGATTAACTTATAAACCATTTCCGAATCCAGCAAATGCCATATATTATTAAAAAAGTTTTTGGTCCCCTCCAGGAAGACCAGGTCTGCAGACGACAGCATGACTATCAGAATAAACAGGCAGGGAACGGTGACCGCAATCCCCTTTGCCACTCTCTTGATGAGCTCGGTCTTTTTCTGATCGTCCCTGCTCCACCATTTGAAGGGGAGCAATACGTGTTTTATCGGTCGAAAAACATTTACGATCACGTTGTAAATAAACCTGAACGAATCCTCCTTGATGGGGAACTGGTCAATCATCACCAGTACCATAACGCTGTAGAGAGCGATGATGACGAACACATTGGAAACCTGCCAGATGGGGCTGGCACTGATAAATGGGTTCAGGGAAAGAATGAATATGGGAACAAAAAGCCACAATGGCTTTTTCTTTGGAGCCAACCAGAACCAGCAGGCAAACTGCAGGATAAAAAACAATGGCACACTTACCGCTGCGTAGTCGGGCATGATCAGAAATATAATACTCACAGCCGAGATCAGGGCGTACAACAACAGCTTATTCTGTAAGGTCTTTTCCATCTTCATCCTCCTCATATTCCAGAATATCAGCCGGTTGGCAGGACAGTGCTCTGCATATTGCCTCCAGGGTTGAGAACCGGATAGCCCTGGCCTTGTTGTTTTTCAGTATTGAGAGGTTGGCGGGGGATATGTCAATCTTTTCGGCCAGTTCCATAAGGCCGATTTTTCGTTTGGCCATCATTACATCGAGATTAACTTTTATCGGCATCTCTGCTTCACTTCCTCACACGGTATAATCGTTTTCTTCTTTGTAATGAACGGCCTGCTTAAAAACATCTTTCAGGGTCAGGCAGAAGAGGCCGGCGATGACGAAGACCAGAACGATTAACGCCGTGGCTATCGTAAACCAGAAGAAACACTTGACCAAAAAAAGTATCGCGATTACAAAGCTGGCTACAGCCAGTTTCCGAAAACAGTTGACATTCTCCCAAACAAACGGATTACCCCCCAGGAGGGTTTTAAACATCGACTTGAGGTTATACATGATGTAAACCGCAGCAATGCCTGAACCTAACAGAATAATGCTAAATGGAAATACGATGCTCTTTTCATAACCAAAATAGCTGCTGCCCCATTTGACCAAAAACGGCACCAGTATACAGCAGACGATCCCACCGTAAAACATTATGTCTACCAGCAGTTTGGTGAGATAGTGAACAAAACTGGTTTTGTACATGCAACAGCCTCCCTGATGTTAAGCCTATAAATATTGTAGCCGCTCATCGCTCATTAATCAATAAATATTTATTGTTTTTCGATAAATATTTTGCGATTAACAAAAATTAAGAAATAATTGGGCTTGCTCCGCTTTCAACTTCCCGGCCGATAAAACGTTTGCAAAAATTGAAGGCTCAATTCTCGAAAATAATGCTGAGAGAATTGAGCCTGGTCAATCCCTGCAGAATCGCAATCGGGCTCGCGGCTTCAGAAGCAAATCGGGCCTTCTCTGACCCCTCATTATTTTGCAAATCATTATTCTATACATAAAATTCCATTTTAATATCGTATATACTTGCAATCCCTTGGTCATAATACCGGTAGAGTCCGGCGGCTCTGGTCTTCGGACCCAAAGCCCAGGTTTCCCCTTGTGGAGTAATTCCTGGACACTCCTTCGTGGAGTATCAGCCGCTGGTCTCCAGCTGACCCGCAGATGTCCCAGCTCTTCCCAGAGCTTCAATTTCGATTTCAGTATATCGATTTGATTCGGGAATCTGCGGGTCTTCTACTGCCGTTTAATCGCCCCACGGTCCGGTCCAACCCCAGCCCAATACTCTTGCAAAACAGCTATTTTTTCTGCATAGAATCCTGGAGCAGTGGTCATAATATACCCAGAAGCCAGCGACTGGTCTTCGGACAGCAGGTCAGGTCTCCACTTCAGGTGGAATAAATCCTGATCGCTCCTTTTCAGGAGTTTTTGTCGCTGGCTTCCATCAGGCCCACAGGCTTCCTGCTCATTCGTGAGCTTCAGATTCGGTTCTTACCGGTTTTGATATAGATTGCCTGTGGGCCTTCTAATTTTCTATCATGTATGATGATAACCAAACTGCAGTACGGCTGCAGGTACGGGCGTCCCGGGTGGGTAGCGGAATAATCAGTTAATCGGATTCCTTCTGTTCCATCAATCTAATCAACAGGTGCAGCAGGTCCGTATCAGTTATGATACCCACCAGATTTCCGGAATCAATTACCGGCAGGGCACTAATCTTATAAACCGTCATCAGGCGGGCAGCATCTGTTACCGTCTGCTTCGGGGACACATAATGAACTCTTTTGGTCATTACCCATTCTACCGGGGTATGTGGTATCCTGCCCGGGCTGCGCAACGCCTTTTCAATATCGTGCTGAACCAATATTCCTACCAGTTTTCCCCCATCAGTCACCGGCAGGCGTCGGGTGTCGTTTTCCCTCATTATCTCCAGAGCTTCCTGAATAGAATTGCGGGGTGAGACCGTAATTACCGGACTGGACATTATTTCTCTTATTCTGATCAAACGCCTCCCTCCTCTCAAACCACTTTGGTTATTAATTCTATAATACCAGGTAATTGCTCTTAACCGCAAAAAATCCAAACCCTAGCAAACAAGTGGCAACCCCTTGTTTAACTGGTTTGGTTGCCGGTTGTTAAACCGCTCTTATATGCATTTTGTGTTTGTTGATGGCCTTCTCGTACAGTTCCAGGTATTTAATCGCCGAACGGTTCCAGGAGAAGTCCATATTCATTGCTGATCGAACCAGTTTTCTCCATGCTTTGGGATTGGTTCTGTAGAGAGTAACCGCCCGGTTCAAAGCCTCAAGAAGACTGTCCGGAACATATTCCACGAAATCAAATCCATTACCGTAACCGGTTTCCGGATCATAATTCTTTATGGTATCTTCCAGACCGCCGGTGCGCCTGACTACCGGGATCGTGCCGTAACGCAGGGAAATAAGCTGTCCCAGTCCGCATGGTTCAAATCGCGAAGGCATCAGAAAGATGTCGGAGCCCGCGTAGATCTTCTGAGCCAATACCGCATCAAATCCCAGATTGATGGATGTCTGCTGAGGATAACGCATCTTGACGTCGGCAAACAACTTTTCATAGTAATCCTCGCCGGTTCCCAACAATACAAATTGGATGCCCAGACCAATTATCTGGTCGATAATCGCGGCAATCAGGTCCAGTCCCTTTTGAGATGCCAGGCGGGTGATGATCCCGATCAGAGGAATATCACCCATGCTGAGACCCAGTTCCTTCTGCAAGCGGTACTTGTTTTCCCGCTTCTTATCCAGCGAATTAACATCGTAGTTTACATAAATTTTCTCATCTTTACTGGGGTTAAACTCATCGTAATCGAGACCATTCAAAATGCCGTACAGATCCAGGGCTCGTTTCCGCAGCAGTCCGTCCAGGCCTTCTCCCAGTTCCGCGGTTTGAATCTCGGTGGCATATTTCTTGCTCACAGTGTTGATGACATCGCCGTACAGGATTCCCGCCTTCATAAAGTTTACTTCCCCGTAATACTCGAGTTCTTCGGGAGTAAAGAAGGAATCATCTAGAGCCAGGGCCCTCAAGACTCCCGGGGGAAACTTTCCCTGGTACTGCAGGTTGTGTATGGTGAAGATGGTGGCCATCTTCTGAAAGAACGGTTCCTCTATAAATTTTACTTTTAAGAACAGGGGAATCAGGGCTGTATGCCAGTCATTACAGTGGATCACATCCGGCTGAAAAGCGATATAAGGAAGCATCGCCAGGCTGGCCTTGGTGAAGAAGTTGAAGCGGTCGAACTCATCACTATACCCATACATCCGGTCCCGGTAGAAATACTTGTAGTTGTTCACCAGGTAAACCGGTATTTCGCTGTTACGAGATTTTATCGCAGCATGACGAATGATTGCAGTTTCCAGATGACCGTCCATGGGAACCGGAAGATCGGTGAGGTACTCCCCCCCCAAAATCTCCTTGTAGCAGGGGATGACCACCCGGACATCGTGTCCCAGGTTTTTTAACTCCTTGGGCAGAGATCCCACCACATCTGCCAACCCACCCGTCTTCGCGAAGGGTGTCATCTCTGATGCAGCTATCAGTATCTTCATCTACTCATAAATCGCTCCTTTCCAAGCCTCAAAAATCAAAGCTTCCAGGGTCAGGCCCGGAACCTTCGTAATCAGTGATAACGCTTTAGGGATTCGGCCGCCACCTCCGGAGGGGTGGGATTTATATAAATGTCTGTACCAAACTCAAAACCCGCGGTTTTGGTCAAACGCGGAAGAATTTCTATATGCCAGTGATAGGATACCTTGATGTCCACATTAACCGGTGTGGAATGCAGCAAGAGGTTATAGGGGGCACTCCCCAGGACCAGAGAAAACTTGACCAACACTTCTCTTAGGGTTTTCCCCAGATCATGAACCTCGTTCTCCGGAATCAGACCAAAATCAGGTTCGTGCCGTTTGGGAACGATCCAGGTCTCAAAAGGAAAGCGAGAGGCATAGGGACAGAAGGCCAGCATAGTGTCGGATTCGGTTACCAGTCTGGTTCCGGCCTCTCTTTCCTGCAAAACCATATCACAGAACAGACAACGGTTGGTGCTCTCCAGGTGCATTTTGAGTCCTTCTATTTCCTCCTGTATCGCCTTGGGCAGGAGAGGCAGGGCCACAAGCTGACTATGAGCATGTTCCAGCGAAGCCCCGGCTTCCGAGCCTTCATTTTTGAACACCAGGATGTACTTTAACCTTTTATCCTGACGCAGGTCCAGGTAACGATCCCGCCACATCCTGATAATCTCTTCTATCTGCTGGACCGGGTGATGAAAGAACTCCACCTGGTGTTTGGGAGTCTCAACAATCACCTCATGGGCACCGATGCCGTTGATTGTTTTGTAAACACCATCTACTATTTCATTCATTTCCCCTTCAATACCAAGAGCCGGGAATTTATTGGGAATGGTCCGCACCCACCATCCCGGTTGGTCCCGGCCGGTTCCCGATGAACGATAAGCCCATATCTCAGGGGGTGTTTTTTCTTCATTGCCGGCACAGAACACACAGTCACCAGCATGGGATTCAATCGATTTTGGCTTAAAATCCTGAGGTCTTTTGGCCCGCTCGGTTGATATTATGACCCACCGCCTGCTGAGCGGCTCCTGCCTTAACTCCGGCATATTTCTACCTCCTATCCTGGGTACTCATTCTATAGCATGGGTAGATCGTGTAAATCTATCCCCCACAGATTATTCCTCTTCCTGACATATCTTCGTTATTGCCTCAACACAGAAGTCGCTCAGAGAGCGCGCTATTTCCTGAGAGAAAGCCTCCGAGTAGATTCGGCAGATGGGACGGTCCTCATCGGGCAGGATGAGACTGCTCCCCGCTTCACTCCACAGCCGGATCCCTTCAAGATCCTGGGCCCCGTTACCGGTGGAGGTCTCCGCCAGGCGTCGTATTACCCTCCCCTTCTGCCTCCAGGAAACAGGAAGCTCTCTTTTGTCGTAGAAGAACAGGGGCAGCCCGGTCAGCAGTTCATCCAGACTTGCATCCAGCCGGGCCATCAGCTCCAGCAGCTTTCCCGTCAGGTAAAAACCGTCCCAGTAGAATCGGAGCTGTTCCCACTCACCCCCCTCCACCAGCTTGCTCATGAATTCACCGGCGGCCGCCCGGGTTCTCCTCACCTCTTTCCCCATCTGCCTGGCAAAGCGTTCAATAACCAGGGGGGCATCGGATGGTAGGTAAACAGCACCGTAACGTTCAGCAAAAAGCAGAGAAGTAACCGCCAGCAGATACTCATCCCTTATAACCTGCCCTTTCGGTGATATGAGACACAGTTGCTGTCCGCCGCTGCTCAGATGAATGCCCAGATCTGCTCCGTATCGGGAGCTCGCGGAGACCAGATTGTTGACCGCCACCTCTGTATCCCCGTCAATTGGTGACCGGTGACTGCTGACATCCACCCGGACCACATCACAGTCTATCCGGTCCAGCAGCTTTACTGCCAGATCGGTGAGCCTGATGCTGTCAGCACCCACTGCTACTCGAAACCGTTGACGGGCAATCAGAGGGGGGTCAAGCTCCTGAACAATACTGTTGAGATAGGCTCCCACCATATCCGGGACATATTTGGGTTCCCGGATCCGCTCGGCCACCACCGGGCGGTACTCCTCCCGGTTAAGGAGGTTCTCAATCTTGCGTTCTTCAGATCTCGTAAGATCGATTCCCTGCTGGTTGACGATCTTGACCAGCAGTTGGTCCCCCCTGGACATCAGGTGAAACCCATGCCGGCCTTTTAACTCACTGGCAGCAAAGCGAAGAGCAGTCACCGGGACCCGACCTATGTCTATAATCTCCAAGCCGGAAGCCATGAGGCCAACTTCCAGGGACTGCTTGGCCATCCGGCCGGGGGTCGACCAGTCATATCCCACCACCACTCTTGAATCAAGGGGCAGGAGGGTCCCAACGGCCCTTCCCAACTGCGCCAGCCGTTCCGGCGCCAGCTGCCCGTTAACGTCACCGGCAATTCCCCGGCGAGTAAATATGCTGCGGGGTACTCTTTCTGTCCAGACCACATTCTCGCTTACCACCGTACCGGCTTCAATCACCTTCTGCGGCCATATTTTGACATCAGGTTTAATTACCACATCTTCCTCGATAATTGTTCCATCGCCGATGACTGCGCCTTCAAAAATTGAACTCCGGGTTTTGGCCTTGACTCTCTCCCCCAGGATGGCACCTCTGATCTCAACCCCGGTGCCAATCAAGGAATCCTGCCCGATAACCGACCTCTTTATCGAGGCATTCGGCTCCACCAGGGCTCCCTGTCCCAGTACTGTATAGGGCAGGATGCGGGCCCCGGAAGCAACATAGGAATTGGCGCCAATGTATAAGGGGCCTTCCATGCGTACCCGGGAAGCAATATGGCTGCCTTTCCCAATTATGATGTTGCCTTCTCGCTCACCGGGGATATCCACTTTCACCATGCCGTTCAAAATATCAATATGGACCTGACGGTACTGCCGGCAGTTCCCGATATCACACCAGTATCCCTGCAGGATACACCCATACAGGGCCTTGCCCTGGGCCAGGAAAAAGGGAAACAGGTCCCGGGAAAAGTCGAACCGGGTTTTCGGTTTCACATACTGCAGGGCTTCCGGCTCCAGGATGTATATCCCGGTGTTAACCGTATCGCTGAAAACCTCCCCCCAGGAAGGCTTTTCCAGAAAGCGCCGTATTCGACCCTCCTGGTCGGTAAGCACCAGACCATACTCCAGGGGCGATTCTACCCTGGTCAGCACCAAAGTCGCCAAGGCTCCCCGGGAGCGGTGAAATTCAAAGGCCTCATCGAGTGGAAAATCGGTCAGAGCGTCTCCGCTGATAACCATGAAGGTTTCATCCAGGAATTCTTCGGCGTTCTTGACACTGCCCGCGGTTCCCAGTGGGGTATCCTCAATAAAGTATATGATATTCAACCCCATATCCCGGCCGTCCTGAAAATACCCCTCAACCGCACCCGGCAGATACTGCAGGGTGACCGCAATATCCTTAATACCGTGCTTTCTCAATAACTCCAGGCTGTATTCCATCACCGGTTTGTCGAACACCGGCATCATCGGCTTGGGCATATTACAGGTAAGTGGCCTGAGGCGTGTCCCTTCGCCGCCAGCCATCACTACCGCCTTCAACTGATCACCCCCTTGCCCCGGTAGTTGTACTTTTTAGCCCGTGACGCCTCCAGGACGTATGGCCGGTGCCCCGCAATCGGGCAGAGTTTTCTTGGACCACCGTCTCATACACATCAATGGTTTTCCGAGCGATTACCCGCCAGTCATACATGGTTTTTATCTTCTGCAGAGCATTTTCTCGGAGTTTTTTGGCCAGGAAATCGTTCTTCAATATCCTCAATATCTGGTCAGCCAGAGAACTGGCAGAACCGGTTATAGCGTGTAATCCATCCCCTTCATGTTTAACGATCTCGGCCAGACCGCCGCTGTCCGATACTACCACCGGTGTACCTGCGGCCATGGCTTCCAACGCTACTATGCCGAAAGGTTCATAGAGACTGGGAAAGACGGCAACGCTGGCTATCAGGTAGAGCATATCCCGGTCATCGTTGCTGAGGTAACCGGTAAAGAGCATCTTATCGCCCAATCCCATATCACGGGCTTTGTTGCGGAGGTAGTTCTCATAGGGGCCGGTGCCGGCGATAACGAACTTGGCGTTGGGTTCATGGGCGAGCACCTTGAAAGCCGCATCAATCAGCACCTGAACCCCCTTTTCCCGCACCAGCCGACCGATGTAATAGATGATCTTCTCGTGGGGGAGAGCGAATCGGTTTTTGAAATCGGCCAGAACCTGGCGCTCCCTGAACCGGGCTGCGTGAACACCATTGGGAATGTGCACAATCTTGTCCCGGGGAAGGTTAAAGACCCGGCTCAATTCATCTACCATGTACCTGGAGCAGCAGATGACTTTCCAGGCCTCATAGGTTAACCACCACTCGATGTTGCTGATGTCGCGCTGGACATCGTTATGAAGCCCGTTATTACGACCGTGCTCGGTAGCGTGAATAGTAGCAATCAGGGGTATCTGATGCGAGTGTTTTAATGCCCGGCCGGCGTATGCTACCAACCAGTCATGGGCATGGACTAAATGAAACGGTCCCTCCCGATTGATTTCCTGAACGGCCTTTTCCAGCATGGCCACATTAAGCTGAACTGCCCAGTTGACTATATCCCTGGAAGGCAGGTCGTACGGGTATACCCGGATGAGCCTGACTCCCTCCAATTCTTCCCTTTCTGCCAAGCCCTGATCATTTACGGTAATCACCGTCACCTCCATCCCGCTGCGGGCGAGAGCAGTTGACAGATCGTAAACGTGCATGGCCAGGCCCCCTACTATCCGAGGAGGGTATTCCCAGGTAAGCATGGCGACTCTCATAGCATTCCTCCTGTAACAGAAAAGCTCATTCCATAGAATGAGCTTTTTACCGTCAAATTATGATTCTGAAAGCCGGGGCCATTAACCAGGGCTAGGAGAGGCGTCCGTTGTGAACCTGATAGCTCCAATTGCGGCCGTTATTATTGTCCCAGTTGTTGGCGCTGTCGCGGAAGCAGAAATTAAACCTGCCCTTATCCTCTATATCAATTACCGCTTCCCAGCCCCATTTGCTGCGAGTCATTTCATAGTCATGCACCCTGCTCCAATCGTGGTTGGGACCGTAACCGGCATGCAGATAAACACGATCCGCCCCCTTTTCTGACAAAAGACCGGTGTAAATGATGTGTACGGATTCACCGGCAGTGATGGGAACCGGAGTGGCGATTACTCCACCCTCAATTTCCGCTCTGGCCAAAGTCACACCTCCTTCACGCTATTGCTTGAAACGGCTGGGATCAATCTGATAGCTCCAGTTGCAGCCCCGATTATTGTCCCAGTTGTTGGCCCGGTCCTTGAAACAGAAGTTCAACTGTCCGCCGCGATGGATTTTTATCGTAGCCTCCCAGCCTTCGTCGGTGTGCTTCATCTCATAGTCGTTCCTGTCTTCCCACTTGTCCCCGTAGCCAATATGCACAAAAACCTTGTCAGCCCCCGATTGGGCGAGAAGGCCGGAATAGATAATATGAACCTGATCTCCTACTACGGCCGGATAGGGTTCGGCCTTGATGCCTCCGGCCATTTCAACCATGGACACCTGTTTACCCCCTTATATGCAGAAAGTGCTCCTTCATTATTCTTGTCTGGTTGCCCCAACTTTACTCGGAAAATCGCGTTTACTGGTCAGGATATGTATGGTATCTCAGGGAAAACCAAACAGGTACGGTCTTACGTTGTGAAAATCAGGCAGAGACAGCTTTTTCTGATTCCAGGGCGAGAAGGGGGAGCACCGCACAGTGCTCCCCCCGCTGGTCCCCGTTTTGTTCTACTTGTTCGAACCCGTCACATCCGTATCCGGGTTCGTGTTGTATGTGCATGAGTAATCCCCGCAACCGCAGTTGCATGGCCCGTCGCACCCGCTGGACCTGCCGGACCGTGAGAAGACTCTTTTTATGATCAAAAACAAAGCCAGTGCCCCAATAATCAAGATAATAACAGTTTCCACCCGAGATCCCTCCCCTCAAATTATCCTAAACCAAGCAGTTTTCCGCCTTGGTATACCGTAAGGGCTAACACCCATCCCAAAACCAGACTGTAACCGATGGCGAAAGCAGTCCACCCGCGGGAGTCGGTTTCCCTCCTGATGGCGGCAATGGTGGCCACACACGGGCTGTATACCAGCACCATGACCATAAAGCTGAAAGCGCTCAACGGGGTGTAAGCACTGGAGATGGCAGCCGCCAGGCCGACTTCGCCGGCGCCGTAGACCACCGCCAAGGTTCCCACCACTATCTCTTTGGCCAGAAGGCCGAATATGAGAGCCGAGGCCGCCTGCCAGGTACCGAATCCCAACGGTTCAAAAACCGGGGCCAACCAACTGCCCATCATACCCATGAGGCTCTCCTGACTGGCATATTCCACGCCCCACGGTAGATTGGACATAGCCCACACCAGAACCACCGCCGCAAAGATTATGGTTCCCGCCTTTTTAAGGAATTGACTTCCCCGCTCCCACATATGCAGCAGAGCCGTTTTCAGGGTTGGGATGCGGTATGGTGGGATCTCCAATATAAACGGGGCCTCCTCCCCCCGGAACAGGAACTTCTTAAACAAATGAGCGGCAATAATCGCCAGCACTATGCCCAAGAGATATAGCGAGAAAACCGCCAGCCCCTGATAGGCAGTGAAAAAGATACCGACAAACAAGACATAAACCGGGAGCCGCGCCGCACATGACATCAGGGGCGCTATCAGAATCGTGGTCAGCCGATCCCCCTTATTTTCCAGGGAACGGGCCGCCATTACCGCGGGCACGTTACAGCCAAACCCGATCAATAGAGGAATAAAAGAGCGGCCGTGCAACCCCAGATTCTGCATGAACCGGTCCATTATATAGGCGGCTCGTGCCATATAACCACTGTCCTCCAATATGGATATTATGAGGAATAACAGGAAGATGGGAGGCACAAAGACCAGGACCGATCCCACCCCGCCGATCACAGCATCCACAATAAGTGAAGACATCAGCGGACTGCTTATTCCTCCCGCAACCCAACCTCCCAACCAGGCAAAGAAGGTCTCGATCATATCGCTCAATGGAGCGCCAAGAGTAAAGGTGGTCTGGAACATTCCGAACATCACCAACAAAAATATCGGGATTCCCAGGTAACGATTGAGGACCACCCGGTCAACAACTTCTGTAAAGGTATCTTTTTCCTTTTTGTCCTCCGACCTGGTCACAACTCCTTTTAAGAGGTCGGCAATAAAACTGTATCGCTGTTCTATCAGGGCGGAATCAAGATCCTCCCCGTAATGCTTCCTGAGGCGGTTAATGCTGTCGCCGGCGGCCATCATAAGGCGCTCCCGCGTATCCCCGTTCAGGGCCTCAATCTTCTTATGCAGCCAATCCTCATCCTCCAAGAGTTTGACCGCCACATAGCGGGGATGGAGACGGGCCGTTAGTTCAGGAACCGTTTTCACCAGCTCTTCCAGGATCTCCAGTTCGGATTCAATCAATTCTCCATAGTAGATGCGAAACGGCTTGGGTTTGGATTGCCCGGCGTCTTCCAGCACAGCCTCCACCAGTTCCTTCATACCCTGCTGCAAACGGGCAACCGTCGGTACCACCGGAATCCCCAAACGGTCAGCCAGAGCACGTACATCAATATGAATGTTCTGTCTCCTGGCCTCATCCAGCATATTTAGAGCAATGACGATATTTCCGCCCGCTTCCAGCATTTGGGTGGTAAGATAAAGGTTGCGCTCTATGTTTCCCGCATCCACAACATCAATAATTACATCAGGCTCCCCGCTCAGGATGTAATCCCGCGCTACCATTTCGTCTTCACTGTAGGCCCCTAGGCTGTAAATTCCCGGCAGGTCAACAATACGGGCCTTGGTCGATCCCATCACCAACTGACCTTCCTTCTTGGTCACTGTAACCCCCGGCCAGTTGCCCACCTGCTGGTGGGATCCGGTTAAATTATTGAAAATTGAGGTTTTGCCGCTGTTGGGATTCCCCGCTACCGCCACGGTAATGGGGGCCGGTCTTTTCTCACGCTCCGGTCTCTTTTCCAGCACAATGCTCATAATAACCCTCCCGGTTATGTTAGGTTTGCCTAACTTTATTGCAAAATAAGAATCATACCACCTCCACCAAAACTAACGACGCTTCCTTTTTGCGGAGACTCAAATGGTAGCCTTTAACCAGCACATCAATCGGATCTCCCATGGGAGCTACCCCCTTGACCTCAACCGTGGTCCCTACGGTGAGACCCATTTCCAGTATTCTTTTCTTAATGCTGCCGCTGGACACGATTTTCTTGATTATCGCTTTGGTTCCCACCATGAGATCACTTAATCTGGTATAGGTCTTTTCCGGCATTTCGGTCTCCTCCCTTCCAACGACATAAGTCTCCATGAAACTAACCAGCTTGGTTAACGTCTCCTGGCTTATGGTATGTTCCATTAAGCAGGCATCCTGTTCCGCCACTTCCGGGTCTACTTTCATTACGTCAATTAACAGTTTCTTCAGCACATCGTGGCGATAACGGATCTTCTCCGCTTCCGACCTCCCCATTTCGGTCAAGGTCACCGGTCCGTAATGGCGGTGTGTCACCATGCCCCGCTTCACCAACCCTCCTATGGCCTGGTTGGTACTGGCCTTGGATATATTGAGCCGGTTGGCAATGTCGGTAATCCTAACCTCGTCATCGGTTGAGGAAAGGTCCAGTATCGTTTCCAGGTAGTCCTGCATTGATGGAGACAACTTTTTGGGCATCGGATACACCTCATTGTTAGGTAAGGCTAACTTTCTAGTTAAATATAAGTTCTGCCATCGGTTTTGTCAAGCATTTTCCAAATAAATTTATGCTTACTCCGGTGAACATCATCCCCCCGGCCATGCACAGGATCGTCGAGAATAATTAAAGGGGAACCGGGCATCATCCTCGGCTCCCCTTTAAGTATCTTTTCTGTTGCTGCCGGACCTTCCGGTTCTCACATATTTTTAATCAGTTCATCTGCAAACTGCGAGCACTTGACCTCGATGGCTCCTTCCATCAGGCGGGCAAAGTCATAGGTCACAACCTTCTTGTCGATCGTTCTTTCCAAGGCTGTTACTATCAGCGAAGCGGCTTCGTCCCATCCCAGATAGCGGAGCATCATCTCCCCCGAGAGTATTACCGAGGAGGGATTCACCTTGTCCAGCCCGGCGTATTTGGGAGCGGTGCCGTGAGTGGCCTCAAATATGGCGTGACCGGTTTCATAATTGATGTTGGCACCCGGCGCTATGCCAATGCCTCCTACCTGAGCGGCCAGGGCATCGGAGATATAGTCCCCGTTTAGATTCAGGGTGGCTACCACTGAGAACTCCCGGGGCCGGGTCAATATCTGCTGCAGGAAAATATCGGCAATGGCATCCTTGACGATGATCCGACCTTCGGACTCGGCCATCCTCTGAGCCTGGTTGGCAGCATCTTCACCCTTTGCTTCCTTGATGAGATCGTACTGGTTCCAGGTGAAAACCTGGTTGCCGAATTCCTCTTCTGCCACCTGATAACCCCACTGCTTGAAAGCTCCTTCGGTATACTTCATGATGTTGCCTTTATGAACCAGGGTTACACTCTTTCGCCCCTCCTTGATGGCATACCGTATGGCGGCCCGCACCAGCCGCTTGGAACCTTCTTCGGAAACCGGCTTGATACCGAAGCCGGAAGTATCGGGGAACCTGATTTTGTCAACTTTCATCTCTTCTCGCAGAAACCTCAGCAGCTTGTCGGCCTCTTCGGATCCCACGGGGTATTCGATACCGGCATAGATATCCTCGGTGTTCTCCCGGAAAATAACCATATCCGTGTCCCATGGCCTTTTCACCGGGGAAGGAACCCCTTTAAACCAGCGAACAGGGCGGACGCAGGCATATAGGTCCAGCTCCTGCCGCAAGGCCACATTGAGGGAACGGATGCCGCCACCCACCGGAGTGGTAAGAGGACCCTTAATGGCAACCAGGTAATGCCGGATGGTTTCCAGGGTCTCATCCGGCAGCCATTGGCCGGTCTCTGTAAAGGCCTTCTCCCCGGCCAGGACCTCCTTCCAGACGATTGACCTGCTGTCCCCGTAAGCCTTGGCAACGGCCGCCTCCAAAACTCGGGAAGCCGCCGCCCAAATATCCGGCCCGGTACCGTCGCCCTCAATGAAAGGAATAATCGGGTGGTCGGGAACCTTGAGATGATTGTTTTCAATCTGTATTCTCTGTCCATGCGTTGTCGTTACCAAGTTTCAGAACCTCCAGCTTATTATGTTTGAAGCATGGGAACAGTCCCCGGCTTCGCCCTGTCTCCACAACCTGTTTACTCCAAATTGAATGTCCCATTCTTCTTAAAGTGCTCCACCAGTCCACCCTCGGATAGTATCTTCAGCATAACGGGTGGCAGCGGTGTTACTTGTATATCCATATTCCGGGTCAGATTCCGTACGATTCCCCGGCTCAGATCAACCTCCAGTTCATCTCCCGGATTAATCAGATCCGTATCGCATTCCAGGAGCGGCAAACCGGTATTGATGGCATTGCGGTAAAAAATCCTGGCGAAGGACTTGGCAATAACCGCGCTGATATCAGCATTGATTATCGCCAGGGGTGCCTGCTCCCGAGAGGAACCGCAGCCAAAATTCTTGCCGGCGACAATGAAGTCACCCTTGTTCAGCTTGGCATAAAACTCGGGGTCCAGGTCTTCCATGACATGTTTTGCCAGTTCCTTCATGTCGAGGGTCTTGAACTTATATCGCCCCGAGATGATATAATCCGTATTTACGTCATCGCCGAATTTGTGAGCCTTACCTCTGAAATTCATTAGTATCCACCTACCTCCAGTATTCTCTCGGGTCGCTGATTTTCCCGGCTATCGCCGAGGCCGCCACCGTGGCCGGTGACCCCAGGTATATGAAAGCCTTGTTATTTCCCATGCGGCCCTTGAAGTTCCGGTTGGAGGTGGCAATCACATTTTCCCCGTCCGACGGCACCCCGTTGTGAGTTCCCACACAGGGACCACAGCCCGGGGTTACTACGGCTGCTCCCGCTTCCACCAGGGTGCTGATAATCCCTTCCCGAATGGCATCCAGGAAAACCTTACGGGAGGAGGGAGCTACAATCAACCTGGTGCGGGGATGAATCTTTTTCCCCTCCAGGATTGTCGCAGCGATACGAAGGTCTTCCAGCCTGCCGTTGGTGCAGGTGCCGATCACACACTGCTGGACCTCAATGCCGGCCACCTCTCCAATCGGGGAGACATTATCAACGGTATGAGGCTTGGCCACCTGAGGTTCCAGTTTGCTCACATCATACTCCTTTACCTGAGCATAAACCGCATCGGGATCGGCAAATACCGGTTTATAGGGGAGGGAAGAGTGCTCTTTGACCCAGGCTTCCGTCTTCTCGTCGGCCTCCATCAATCCCACCTTGGCCCCCATCTCAATCGCCATATTGCTGATGGTAAACCGAGCCTCCACCGACAGGGCCCTGATGGCCTCTCCCACGTATTCTGCTGCCATGTAAGTCGCTCCATCGGCAGTAACATCCCCAATCAGATAGAGGATGAGGTCCTTGGAAAATACCCCCGGCGGCAGCTCCCCATGGAGCACAAACTTAAAGGTTTCGGGAACCTTGAACCACAGCTTCCCGGAAATCATCCCTGCAGCCAGGTCGGTGGAACCGACCCCGGTCGCAAAGGCATTTAGAGCCCCGTAGGTGCAGGTATGGCTGTCAGCCCCGATGACCAGGGTTCCAGGAGCTACATGCCCCTTTTCGGGAACCAGTTGGTGACAGACTCCTTCCCCAATATCGTAGAGCATAACCTCATAACGCTCTGCAAAATCGCGCATCTTCTTGTGGAGAGCAGAAACCCCTTCCAGGGGGCTGGGGGCACTGTGGTCAATGACCATGGCCACCCGCCCGGGGTCGAAAATCCGAAGGCCTCCCATCTCGGCAAAGGCCTGTATAGCCAGGGGGGAGGTCCCGTCCTGCCCCATAACAAAATCAAGATCGGCTATCACAATGTCATTGGCCCTGGCATCAACACCGGACTTCATAGACAGGATTTTTTCTGCGATCGTTTTGCCCAATTTACTTTTCTCTCCCCTTCATGTAATTTTCATATAATGCCGCCAGTTCTTTATCAAACAGCGGCCTTTTCAGCTCAATGGCCGTGGCTCTGACCAACGCCAGCAGATCCTTGGCCTGTTCGTCGGTGAGGTCTATCTCATACTCGATAAACTTGGCTTTTAATGCGTTGGTTCCCGAGTGCTTGCCGATAACGATCTGGCGTTCCAGCCCCACTTCCTGGGGGGAAAAGGCTTCATAGTTCATGGGGTTCTTAAGCACCCCGTCTCCGTGGATTCCGGATTCATGAGCAAAAATGTTGGTCCCCACGATGGGATGGGCCGGAGACAGGGTCCTTCCTGAAGCCCGGGCCACGTACTCTGCCACTTCACGGAACATCTCGGTCTTAAATCTTAAATCCAGCCCCATAAGGTGTTTCAATCCCATAACTACCTCCTGCAGGGAGGCATTTCCGGCTCTTTCTCCCAGACCGTTTATGGTTACCCCCACATACCCGGCACCGGCATAGACCCCGGCCAGGGAGTTGGCAGTTGCCAGCCCAAAATCATTGTGGGTATGCATCTCTATATCCAGCCCCACCGAGTTAACCAAGGTGCTGATCTTGTGATAGGTAGTCAGGGGATCAAGTATACCCACGGTATCACAGAAGCGGAGACGATCAGCTCCGCAGTGTTTGGCAGTCAGGGCAAACTCCACCAGAAAATCCATATGAGCCCGGGAAGCATCCTCGGCATTAACTGATGCATACAGTCCCTGGTCCTTGGCAAACTTGACCGCATCTGCCATGCGCTTAAGGACATCCTCCCTGGTAGTCTGCAGCTTATACTCTATATGAATATCCGAAGCCGAGATGGATATGGCAACCGCATCAACACCGCATTCAATTGATTCTTTGATATCATTGATTACCGCGCGATTCCAGGCCATTATGCTGGCCTTCAGGCCCATCTCAACAATCTCGCGGATGCACTTCTTCTCATCGCCGCCCATCACCGGAATACCGGCCTCGATCTGATCAACCCCCAGCTCATCAAGATACCTGGCGATTTGAATCTTTTCCTCATTTGAAAATACCACCCCGGCGGTCTGTTCCCCGTCACGCAAAGTGGTGTCCACAATATAGACTTTGGCACCCTCCTCCAAAAACCATTCCTTTCCAGTAAGAGTGATTGGCAATCAATTCCACTCCTTTCCCTCGCTAACATAACCTGACATTTTCAGTATATTATGATAAATCCAATTTAATGGTTAATAATTCCACAACAATATATAAAACCATGCCGGCTGATTTTTGAATTATACCATTAATTAATAGCTTCGCACAGCTGCGGCAGATACCACCCCGGGTCATGCCATATCAGTCCTCCCATTTCCGGAAACTGCCGGGGTTTGAATGGGTCGGCACGACCGGGAAATACCGGATTCAAGGGGAAAAGGATTAGGGGCGAGACAGCTCCTCCTTAAGGAGCCGGTTGACTACTTCCGGGTTGGCCTTACCCTTGCTGGCTTTCATCACCTGACCCACCAGGAATCCGAGGGCTTTGCCCTTGCCGTTCTTGAAGTCTTCCACTACCTTTGGATTTCCGGCAATGACTTCATCCACTATTGCTTTTATGGCCGATTCATCCGAGATCTGTATCAGCCCCCGATCTTTTACGATCTTCTCGGGTGCATCACCGGTGTTGAACATCTCCTCAAAGACTACTTTGGCAATCTTACCGCTTATGGTCCCCTGTTCCAGGAGCTTAAGCATATCCGCCAGGGACGAAGGAGTGATCCTGCAATCCTTGATCTCCATGTTGTTCTGGTTAAGCAGTCTGCTCAGCTCTCCCATGACCCAGTTGGCTATCAACTTGGGCTCATTGTACTCGGCAACACAGGCATCAAAGAAGTCCAGAACCTCCTTGGACATGGTAAGAAGATTGGCGTCATACGACGACAGGTTATGCTCGGTTATCAAGCGCTCGCGGGCCTGATCCGGAAGTTCCGGCAGGGTCTCACGTACCCTCTCTATCCATTCCCGGTCAATTATAACGGGGGGCAGGTCCGGATCCGGGAAATAACGGTAATCCTCAGCTTCTTCCTTGGAACGCATGCTCAAGGTGACCTGCCGGTCCTCATCCCAGGTGCGGGTTTCCTGAACCAATTCTCCACCGTCCTCCAGGACCTCGATCTGCCGCTTGATTTCGTACTCCACAGCCCGCTCCAGCGACCGGAAGGAATTCAGGTTCTTTATCTCGGTCCTGGTACCCAATCTTTCCCGACCCCGTGGTCTCACTGATATGTTGGCATCACAGCGCAGGGACCCCTCTTCCATTTTGCAGTCGGAAACTCCCAGGAACAAAAGGATCGAACGTAGTTTTTCCATATACATACTGGCCTCCCGGGGAGACCTGATATCGGGTTCAGAAACAATCTCCAGCAGCGGCGTTCCCGCTCGGTTCAGATCTACCAGGGAATAGGGGGTCGTCATTATACTGCCTTGATGCACCAGCTTTCCTGCATCCTCTTCCATGTGCACCCGGTTGATACCGATCTTTTTCTTAACCCCTTCGTTTTCAATCTCCAGGTACCCCGCACTGGCAATAGGTAGATCGAGTTGAGATATCTGGTAGTTTGTTGGGAGATCCGGGTAAAAATAGTTTTTTCGGTCAAACCTGCAGTAGCCGGCTATTTGGCAGTTCAAGGCCAGGCCGGTTTTAATCGCGTATTCCACCAGTTCCCGGTTAAGAACCGGTATGGCACCCGGCATTCCCAGGCAGCCGGGACATACATGGCTGTTGGGTAAAGCTCCAAAGGAAAGCTCGCAGCCGCAAAAGGCTTTGGCATTAGTTTTCAGCTCCACATGCACTTCCAGGCCTATTACCGCTTCATATTTACCGGTCATAATCTATACCTCCAGTACGGGTGTGCGCAAATGGTAATCTGTAGCCTGCTCAAAGGCATAGGCCGCCCTAAGCAGGGTTCCTTCCGCCAGCGCCGGCCCCATCAGCTGCAGTCCCACCGGCAGACCGTCTACCATCCCGCCGGGGATGGACATGGCCGGGATACCCGCCAGGCTGGCCGGTACGGTGAGCATGCCTGACAGGTCTTCATTCCTTTCACCGTGGGAAAAAGCAACCGCAACCGTAGTCGGCGCAACCAGAAGATCATATTTTTCAAAAGCCCGGTCAAAGTCTTCCTTGATCAGCCGCCGCACTTTCATCGCCCGTAAATAATAAGCATCATAATGCTCCTTGCTCAGGACATAGGTTCCCAGCAGGATGTTACGCTTCACTTCCGGTCCCAAGCCCCGACCGCGGGAACTGCTCATCATCTCCGCTATGTCTCCGGCCTCTTCGTCCCGGTGACCGTACCTCACCCCATCAAAGCGGGCCAGGTTGGAACTGGCTTCCGCTGATGCCAGCAAGCGGAAGACGGGAAGGGCATACTTGCTGTGGGGAAGACTGGTCTCTTCCACCACCGCTCCCAGCTCTTCGTACTTCAACAGGGCTTTTTTTACCGCCTCCCTAACGGGTCCATCAACGTCGTTCTGTAAATACTCCCGGGGGAACCCGATCCTCATCCCTTTTAGGCTGTGCCCCAGATAATTCCGGTAATCAGGCACCTCCGCCTCCAGGCTGTTGGAATCAAGATCATCGTAACCACAGATGACGTTCAGCACCAGAGCACAGTCGGTAACGTTCCTGGCCACCAGCCCCACCTGATCCATGGATGAAGCAACAGCCACCAAACCGTAACGGGAAACCCGGCCATAGGTGGGTCTCATCCCCACTACCCCACAGTAAGCAGCGGACTGTCTCAGGCTGCCACCGGTATCCGAAGCCAAGGCGTAATACACCTCCCCGGCCGCCACCGCAGCGGCTGCTCCCCCGGAAGAACCGCCGGCAACCCGGGTGGGATCCCAGGGATTGTTGGTGGAGTGGAAGCCGGACTTTTCGGTAGAGCCCCCTATGCCAAACTCATCCATGTTCAGCTTGCCTACCATAACGGCCCCCGCCGCCTTCAGCCTGCCTACTGCCGTGGCATCGTATGGGGGAATAAAGCCTTCCAGCATCTTCGAAGCACAGGTGGTTGTTACTCCTCTCGTACAGAGGTTATCCTGCACACCACAGGGGATCCCTGCCAGACCCGTGATTTCATTACGGCCGTCAAGGTCCCCTGCCTTCTTCTCTGCCTGATCCAGGGTAAGAGTAATGAAGGCTTTGATCTTATTTTCAACCAGGTCAATCCGCCGGGAGATGGATTCCAAAACTTCCTGCGCTGTAATCTCCCGCCGGGCTAACATTTCTGCTGCTTTATAAACTGTTAACTGGTAGAGATTCACCAGGGGTTCCTCCTTATATCAATCTCGGCACCTTGAACATCGCATCCTCTTTAAGAGGGGCATTGGCCAGAGCCTCATCATTGGTGAGGGAGGGACGCACTTTATCATCCCGCATTACGTTATGTTGAGAAAGGACATAGATGAGCGGCTCTATCCCGTCGGTGGACAGCTCATCGAGCACAGCCGCAGAATCCAAGATCGAACTCATCTGCCGGGCGAATGTTTCCTTCTCTTCTGCGGTAAGGTTTATCCGGGCCAAAACGGCCAGGCGTTCAACATCTTTTTCGGTTAAAGCCAACGGCCTTTCCTCCCTTTCCCGAATCTTCATGCACAGTATTATATCAGAAAGGCCGAGCCTCCGGCCAGAAATCTTGTGAAAAAGCCAACAAGCGGTGTGGCAATCGTGATTAATCCGACTTGGTAAAATGGAGAATGTCCGTTCCCGGGCATTCAGGGGGTAGGTGGGGTAAGCCCTGTACGGCGCCGGTCAGGGTCAACTGTTCATCAGGGTCTCATCTGTTATTTCTATTCCGGTCGAAGGTCGCATCGTGATTTTCCGCCCCCGCCTGCAGGTCGGCGGCTCCCGGAGCAGGCACCGACGCTTGTCTACCGGCCGGAAAGTTCCTCCCTGAGGAGCCGGTAGACCAGTTCCGGGTTGGCTTTTCCCCCGCTGGCCTTCATGGCCTGACCCATCAAGAATCTCAGAGCACGATCCTTCCCCTTTTGAAACTCCGCCACTGCTCTGGAGTTCTCGGCGATGACGTCCCCGACCAGGGCCCGCACTTCCTGTTCATCGGATATCTGAGTCAGCCCCCGCTCCCTTACAATCTTATCCGGGGATTCACCGGTGGTAAACATCTCCGCCAAAACCGCCTTGGCGATGGTCCCGCTTATGGTTCCTTCTTCCAAAAGCCGGAGGAGACCGACCAGCGATGCCGGCGTTATCTTGCTCTCCTTGATCTCCAGCTTGTTCCGGTTCAGAAGCCGGGCCAGGTCGCCGGTGATCCATTTGGCCAGTACCTTGGGTTTGGGGTATTGAGCAACACAATCATCAAAGAAATCCAGGATATCCCGGGATGCCGTGAGCAGAAGGGCATCATACCGTCTCAGGTTGTATTCCTCCGACAGGCGGCGGCGCGCCTGATCGGGGAGTTCGGGGAGGCTCCTGCACACCCTCTCCACCCAGGCCGGGTCTATGCGTAACGGAGGCAGGTCCGGATCCGGGAAGTAACGGTAGTCATGGGCTTCTTCCTTGGAGCGCATGCTCATGGTGACCTGCTCATGCTCATCCCAGGTCCTGGTCTCCTGAATTATACGCTCACCTTTTGCCAGGGTTTTTATCTGCCGCCTGATCTCATAATCCAAGGCCCGCTCCAGGGCCCGGAAGGAGTTCAGGTTCTTGATTTCCGTCCTGGTTCCAAGTTTCTGCTGTCCCGGCGGCCGTACAGAAATGTTGGCATCACAGCGCAGTGAACCCTCCTCCATCTTACCGTCCGATACCCCCAGATAGAGAAGAATCAAACGTAGTTTTTCTACATACATCCGTGCTTCCCCGGGAGAACGCAAGTCCGGCTCAGATACAATCTCCAGCAGTGGGGTGCCCGCCCGGTTCAGATCCACCAGGGAATAGGGAGTAGTCATTATGCTGCCCTTATGGACCAGTTTACCCGTATCCTCTTCCATGTGCACCCGGTTAATACCGATGGTTCGTGGGCCGTTCTCAGTTTCGATCACCAGGCTGCCGCCGGTGGCTATCGGCAGGTCATACTGGGAAATCTGGTAGTTCTTCGGCAGGTCGGGGTAAAAGTAATTTTTGCGGTCAAACTTGCAGTAACCGGCAATCCGGCAATTCAGGGCCAGAGCGGTCATCAGTGCATATTCCACCATCTCCCGGTTCAGAACCGGCAGCACCCCGGGCATTCCCAGGCAGATGGGGCATACATGGGTGTTGGGTTCAACCCCGAAGGAGGTGGCGCAGTGGCAGAAGGCCTTGGACCTGGTCTTGAGTTCAACATGCACTTCCAGTCCGATTACCGCCTCATATTCGGCTGTTGTCATGTGCCATATACCTCCAATACCGGTGTGCGCAGGTGATAACCGGTGGCCTGCTCGAAGGCGTAGGCTGCCTTGAGGAGAGTCCTTTCCGACAGTGGAGGTCCCATAAGCTGCAGACCCACCGGCAGGTTATTCAGGAAACCTCCAGGAATCGAGATGGAAGGAATCCCTGCCAGGCTGACCGGTATGGTCAGCATATCCAACATATACATGGTCAGGAGGTCCTCGGCCTTCTCACCGATGCGGAAGGCTGTTGAAGTAGTTGTGGGAGAAATCAAAATATCATACTGCTCAAAGGCCCGGTCGAAGTCTTCCTTGATAAGCCGCCGCACCTTTAAGGCCTTCAGGTAGTAGGCCTCATAGTACCCGGAACTCAGCGCATAGGTCCCCAGCATTACCCGGCGTATAACCTCAGGACCAAATCCCCGGGCCCGGGTGCTGCTGAACATCTCTGCCGTATCCTGGGCGTACCTGTCACGGTAACCGTACCTTACCCCGTCGAAGCGGGCCAGGTTGGAACTGGCTTCGGACGGGGCAATGATGTAATAAGTCGGGAGGGCATACTCGCTGTGGGGGAGGCTGGTCTCTTCCACCACCGCCCCCAGTTCTTCAAACTTAAAGAGAGCCTCCATAATTGTATCTTTGACTCCCCGGTCCACTCCTTTCTGGAAGTACTCCCGGGGAAAACCGATCCTTAAGCCTTTAATCCCCTCCTGTATGTCTTTTGTATAATCCGGCACCGGAACCTTCAGGCTGGTGGAATCCATGCTGTCATGGCCGCAAATGGCGTTCATAACCAGAGCGCAGTCGGTTACCGTCCTGGTTATCGGACCGACCTGGTCCAGGGAAGAGGCAAAGGCTACTAGGCCAAACCGTGATACCAGCCCATAGGTAGGCTTCATCCCCACTACACCGCAGAACGAAGCCGGCTGCCTTATAGAACCGCCGGTATCCGATGCCAGTGCATAATAGACCTCCCCGGCCGCGACGGCTGCTGCAGCCCCGCCTGAGGAACCTCCCGGAACCCGGGTCAGATCCCAGGGATTGTGGGTAGGGAAAAAACCGGAGTTCTCAGTGGATGACCCCATAGCGAACTCATCCATATTCAACTTGCCGACCACCACCGCTCCGGCAGATTTAAGCCTTTTAACCGCCGTTGCATCGTAGGGAGGCACGAAGTTTTCCAGCATCTCCGAAGCACAGGTAGTCCTGACTCCCCGCGTACAAAGGTTATCCTTGATCCCGCAGGGGATGCCTGCGAGTCCGCCAATCTCATCCCGGGCCTCCAGGTCTCTTGCTGTCTTTTCGGCCTCCTCCAGGGTAAGAGTAATAAACGCCTGAATTTTATTCTCCACCCGGCCGATACGCTCCGCTGACGACGCCAGAACCTCCCTGGCCGTAACTTCCCGCCGCGCCAACATTTCTCCAATTTCCTGAACAGTATGCTGGTAGAGCTCCACCGGTGTCCTCCTTATATTATCTTCGGCACCTTGAACTGCCCGTCCTCGGTGAGGGCGGCATTGGCCATTGCCTCATCCCGGGGGAGGGACGGTCCGGCCTCGTCCGCTCGTATCACATTGAAAAGCGGGAGGACATGGGCCAACGGCTCCACCCCGTCAGTGGGAAGGAGGTCAAGCATCTCAAACAAATGCAGGATCGAACTGAGCTGTTCGGCATACATTTCTTTTTCTTGAGCAGTAAGGCTTAGCCTGGCTAAACGAGCCACGTGTTCCACTTCCTCAATCGTTAGAGCCAAAGCCTATCCCTCCTGTTTTTGGTCCTGGTGCACCGTATTATAGCAGGAAATGAAATCGGATTCCACAAATCGATGGGACGCAGAAAGGATCTGGAGCAGACGGACGGTGAGCGCAGCCCACGCCATCGGCACTAGGCTGGCACCATCCCCGGACCGCGCAAGTGAATCAATCCTTTATCAGTTCCAGAAACTCGCTTTCGGTGAGGACCGGAATACCCAGCTGCCGGGCTTTATCCAGTTTGGAGCCGGGGTCGGTTCCGGCTACAACGTAATCGGTTTTCCGGCTTACGCTGGAAGACACCCGGCCGCCGTGTCTTTCAATAAGCTCCGTCGCTTCATTACGGGTCAGGCTCTCCAGAGAACCGGTAAGAACCAGGGTCTTGTTGCTTAACGGACCTTCAGCCCCTGTCACCACAACTTCTTTGGTATTTACCCCGGCCGCTTTCAGCTTTTCAATGGTTTCCAGGTTCTCCGGCTCCTCGAAGAATGAAACCAAACTGGCGGCAATCTTGGCCCCGATCTCGGGGACCTGCATCAGACTCTGCTCCGAAAGTGCAGCAATCACATCTATGTCCCGGAACCTTTCCGCTACGATGCGAGCCGTCTTGCCCCCAACAAATCTAATGCCCAGGGCATGGAGCAGTCTCGACAGGGGTCGGCTTTTGCTGGCCTCAATAGCTTCCAGGAGGTTGGTGGCCTTTTTCTTCCCCGTCTTATCCAGGGTCAGAAGATCCTCCAGACTTAGACTGTAAAGGTCGGCCACATTCTGCACCAGATTCCTGTCCACCAACTGATCCACTACCGCCGGTCCCATACCTTCAATATCCATAGCCTCGCGGGAAGCAAAGAAGATCAGGCTTTCCTTGAGCCGAGCCGGGCAGTTGATGTTGTCGCAGCGGTAGGCTACTTCTCCCTCAAACCGGATCACCGTGGCCGCGCAGACCGGGCACTTATCCGGCACCGGAAACGGTTCTTCCTTCCCCGTTCTTTTTTCCACCAGGGGACGGATAACCTCGGGAATGATATCACCAGCCTTGTGGATAATTACCCAATCACCAACCCGGATATCCCTCTCCCGCATCAGGTCAAAATTATGTAAACTAGCACGGCTTACGACGCTGCCGCCGATCAAAACCGGGGTCATAACCGCCGTGGGAGTAATTACACCGGTACGGCCGACATTGAGCTCAATCTCCAGGATCCGGGTCTCCTTTTCTTCAGCGGGGAACTTAAAGGCGGTAGCCCAGCGGGGGCTCTTAGCCGTAAAGCCCATCGTTTCACGAGTCTTTAAGGGGTTGAGCTTCACCACCACCCCATCGGTCTCATAATCCAGTTCATGCCGCCGTTCCCTCCACTCCTGGCAATAATCCCAGATCTCGTCGATGCCGCTGACCAGCCGCCAGTGCGGGTTGACCGGAAATCCCTGGGAGCGCAAGAAATCCAGGACCTCGGCCTGATCGCAAATTTCGGGCCCTTCCAGGTACAGCAGGTCATAAATGAAGGCTTTTAATGGTCGGGACGCGGTTACCCGGGGATCCAGCTGCCGCAGGCTGCCGGCTGCGGAGTTGCGGGGATTGGCAAAAGTCTTTTCCCCTCTCTCCTCCCGTTCCCGGTTGAGGCGGACAAAGTCCTGTTTGGCAATATATATTTCCCCTCTTACCTCCAGACGGGGAACAGGGTCCCGCAGGCGGAGGGGCAATGTACGGATGGTGCGTACATTTTGAGTTACGTTTTCTCCTACCACACCGTCCCCGCGAGTAGCGGCACTTGTCAGGAGACCATCTTCGTAAATCAAGGCTATGGATACCCCGTCAATTTTCAATTCACAGACATACGAAATCTCCTCGGGGAATAGCCTGGCCTGGATACGGCGGTTGAATTCGACCAGTTCTTCCCGGCTGAAGGTGTTGTCCAGGCTGAGCAGCGGCACCCGGTGCCGGACGGTAGTAAAACCCGGTAAGGGTTCACCCCCCACCCGCTGGGTGGGGCTGTCGGGGGTGACAAGCTCGGGATACTCTGCCTCGAGGGATTTGAGCTCTGCCAGCAGCTCATCATACTCCCGGTCGGTGATCAGCGGCGAATCCAGCACGTAATAGTGATAATCGTGTTTTCTGATCTGGTCCCTCAACTGCTCAATCCGTTCCTTCACCGTCTAAACCTCCTGGGCCAGTTTCACCATAGGAGCCATGTAGGTGTTGAGCGTCTTTATTCCTGACTCCTCAAAGTCCACCACAGCAATATCATCTGCCATCACCTTGGTTACCATACCACGTCCGAATTTCTGGTGTTGAACCAGATCTCCTTCGCGGAGATTGCTGGCCCGGCCATCCACCTTCAGCGGAACCAGGTTGATTTTGCCTCCCTGCTGGCTAAAAGGGACAAAGAGATCGCCGGGTATCTCCTTCAGGAACCGGCTAGGCATATTGGAGCGGTCGATTCCATACATGATGCGTTTGACTGCCCGGCTGAAAATAAGCCTTTCCCGGGCTCTGGTTATTCCCACATAACAAAGCCGGCGCTCCTCTTCCATCTCCTCATGGGTCTCGGCCCGGTAGGAAGGGAAAATGCCTTCCTCCATGCCGGTCATGAACACTACTGGATATTCCAGGCCTTTGGCTCCATGCAGGGTCATCATCATGACCGCATCCGAATAGTCAATATCATCAGATTCCTGCAGGAGGGCTACCTCGGTCAAGAAGTCGGCCAGGTCCCGCCGCCCATCTCTTTCAAACTCCACCATCAGGGATTTCAACTCCTGCAGGTTTTCTATTCTCTCCTCCGCTTCCAGAGCATGGTTGGTCCTGAGGTCCTCAATGTATCCATTGAAGGCCAGGGTTTCTTCCAGCAGTTGGGCCAGGGAAACCCGGGAGCGGAGTTCCTGCAGGTAGGTTATCAGACCGTAGAACTCCTGCAGGGCCTTCTTAATTTTGGAGGAAAACCCTTTCAAGTCCTGGATGTTTTCCAGGGTCATCACAATGGGTTTCATGCCGGCAGTACTCAAGTCCTCCAGCTTTTTGACGGTCACTTCCCCAATCCCGCGGCGGGGCGTATTGATGGCTCTCCTGAAGCTCATCCGGTCGGAGGGATTCGCAACCAGCCTCAGATAGGCGAGGATATCCTTGATCTCCTTGCGCTGGTAGAACTTCTTGGCCCCCACAATCCGGTAGGGAATGAAATTGCGGTTCAGGGCTTCCTCAATGGCCCTTGACTGGGCGTGAACCCGGTAAAAAATAGCAAAATCCTGGTACCGGTACTTCCCCTCCTTGACCAGCTGCTTGATATACTGGGCGATAAACTCTGCCTCCTGCTGGTGACTGGCCGCACCAAACTGCAGCAGCTTCTCTCCCTCGGGATTATCGGTGAAAAGCTCCTTTTTCATACGCCCCGTGTTGTTATGGATGACGGCGTTGGCAGCCTCCAGGATGTACCGGGTAGAGCGGTAGTTCTTCTCCAGCTTGATCACTCTGGCCTGAGGGTAGGTATCGATAAATCTTTCTATGTTATAAGGTTCGGCGCCCCGCCAGCTGTAAATGGACTGGTCAGGATCTCCTACCACAAACACGTTACCGTTTTCTCCAGCCAGGAGTTTGGTCCATATAAACTGTGCATAATTGGTGTCCTGGTACTCATCAACCATCACGTAAGGGAATCTTTCCTGATAGGACTGCAGAACAGCCGGGTATTTCTGGAAGAGCCTGACCGTGAGCCCGATGAGGTCCTCAAAATCGAGGGCGTTCAATTCCCGTAGACGGTTGCCGTACAACCGGTAAACCCGGGTATAAAGCTCGCGGTGATGAGGAGCCGCCCTGATTCCTGCAAAGAACCGTTCCGGTTCAGTCAGGCTGTTCTTGGCCTGCTTGATTAAATATGATATCAACTCCGGCCTGGTATCATGCTGCTGCAGCTCGCGCAGGCATTCCTTAATAACCGTCTTCTGTTCGCCCTCATCCAGGATGGTAAATCCATTACGGTACCCCAGTTTCTCGATCTCCATGCGCAGGATCTGGAAAGAGGCGGAGTGAAAAGTCCGGATCCAGTGTCCGTTGAAACTGGGGACCAGTTCCACAACCCGCTCCTTCATCTCCTGGGCCGCCTTATTGGTAAAGGTTATGGCCATGATCTGATGAGGGGATACCCCCTGCTCAACCAGGAAAGCCACCCGCCTGGTTAATACTCTGGTCTTCCCACTTCCGGCCCCAGCCAAAACCAGGCATGGTCCCTCACGGTGGGTCACCGCCTCAATCTGTGGACCGTTCAAGTTTTCAAGAATGTTCATAGCAGTCTCCCTATAGATATTGTCTATTGATCATTACTAATACTACCTAAAACCATTATGTACTCGCCGACCGCCATAGTGGACCCTGGCGAGTCATAAAAATCGATGCCCGCCCGTCGCTTTCTGTAGCCGTGAGCTCCCTTATTCATTCTCGTTTAGACGGAACCGTTTCCCGGGCAAAGGTCACCTTCCGGAAACGGCGACGGATGGCCCATTGATACTCGACATCAGGATAACCAAAGATAACGACGATCCCCAGCTGGTTCTTGAGGGGAATGCCCCACTTCGTTCTTAACTTCCGGTCGTACTTTAAAACTGGACATACCGATCCTATCATGCAACTGCCCAACCCCAGCGAATGCCCGGCTATCATGGCGTAAGTTGCAGCAATCACGGAGTCCTGAGGATCGGCGTAAGGCGAGCTGTGAAAAAGCATAGCCAGCGGCGCATTGTAGAAAAGCCAATCAATCCCCTGGGTTCGTAAGCGGGGAATCAAATCAAACGCAGGAATAACAAAGCTCTGCATAAAATCACAGGCTTCCTTGCCAATAAAAGGACGCATTAAGGGAAGTGTGAAGCGATTGATATACCTCCTGCTCTTTATAACAGACTGTATCACATCCTCGGCAAAGGCCTGAACCTTTTCCCTACCGTGAAAAATCAGGATTTCCACATCAGAAGGAGGAATTCCCATAGGAGCGGAGGAAGCCATGTTAACGATCTTATCTATAATCTCCCGATTGACTTCCCTTTCATCATACTCCCTGATGCTGCGCCGGGAAAAAAGCAATGCCTCCAACTGGTCGGGGGTAGCCCGCCGGTCTGGCCCGGGAACACTGAAAAGATCCCGGGGCGAGACATCCCTCCCCTCAACTGTCAGGCAGCCCATAGGGCAAACCATCATGCACTGACCGCAGCCAATGCATCCCAACACCGAATCAGGGGTCACCCGTACCTGTCCTTCTACCATGGTGAGGGTTTCACTCTTGCATACTCGGGCACATAATCCACATTCGGAACATTCGTCAAAGTCGATGGAGGGTAAGGCAGGAGTTCCCGTAAATCCGGTTTTTACGGCCATAAAGCACCTCCCAGGACAGGTCATCCGTTCATTGGGACCGCATGGTTGATGGCCCGGATCCAACCTGCCTGTTCGCGTTATTATATTCTAGTATTCTACCTCCGCTCCCGGAGTTCCTTGAAAACGTCGGCCAAGCTTATATTTTTCTCGATCATCAGTACCATCAGGTGATAAATCAGGTCCGATATCTCGTAAATAAGTTCGCCCTTATCCGGGTTTTTGGCGGCAATAATGACCTCGGCGCTCTCCTCGCCGACTTTTTTCAGGATCTTGTCAATACCCTGGTCAAAGAGATAGGTGGTATAAGAGCCCTCCGGCCTTTCATTATACCGGCCCCGGATTACCTCCTGCAGCTCATTCAAAATCGTGCCTGATTCGGGTACATATACCTCATCGGGATTAAAGAGACGGGGCTCCTTCTCCTCCCCCTGCAGGTTGCGGTAAAAGCAGGTATTATGTCCCGTGTGACATGCAGGTCCGGCTGCCTCCACCAGCACCAGGAGAGTATCATTATCACAGTCATAGCGGATTTCAACTACCTTTTGTATGTGACCGGAGGTCTCTCCCTTGTGCCAGAGCCGGCCGCGGCTGCGGGAATAAAACCAGGTCTCCCCGGTGGCTACGGTGCGTTCCAGGGCCTCCCGGTTCATGTAGGCCATCATCAAAACTTCTTTACTGCCCGCATCCTGGATGATAGCCGGTATCAGTCCCTCGGTAAACTTCAATTGCTCCATTGCTGTTATCATAACCTTACCGGCACCCCCCGGTCCTTAAGATATTTTTTGGCATCCTCTATGGTATACTCCCGGTAATGAAAAATCGAAGCTGCCAGAACGGCATCGGCGGCTCCTTCAACAATCGCCTGGTAGAGGTGTTCCAGGGTTCCCGCTCCTCCCGAGGCGATAACCGGTATCCTGACTGATTCACTTACGGCGCGGGTTAAATCTATATCATACCCGTCTTTAGTCCCATCTTTGTCCATACTGGTCAGGAGAATCTCTCCCGCGCCTAAAGCCTCCACCTTTTGGCTCCACTCCACAGCATCCAGGCCGGTGGGGGTACGTCCACCGTTAATGACCACCTCCCACCTTCCGTCTCCCTTCCAGCGGGCATCAACAGCTACCACTATACACTGGCTGCCGAATTTCCGGGCGCTATCGGTAATCAGGGAGGGGTTTTTCACCGCCGCGGTATTAAGAGAGATCTTATCCGCCCCCGCTTTCAGCAGGTTGCGGATATCATCGATGGTCCGCAAACCTCCACCGACGGTAAACGGGATAAAAACCTGTTCAGCAGTGCGGCGGACCACATCATATATAATGGAACGCTCCTCAGCGGAAGCGGTTATGTCCAGGAACACCAACTCGTCAGCGCCTTCCCGGTCATAGAAAGCCGCCAACTCCACGGGATCTCCCGCGTCACGCAGATCAACAAAATTGGTACCTTTAACCACCCGCCCCGCTTTGACATCCAGGCAGGGAATTATCCTCTTGGCCAGCATAATCTCCTCACCTCAGTTACGAACCGCTTGCAGGGCTTCATCAAGGGTAATCCTGCCTTCATACAAAGCCTTGCCCACGATGGCTCCCTCCACCCCCGGTATTTCCCGCAATGCGGCAATATCCTCCACGGTTGAAACCCCGCCCGAGGCGATAACCGCCAGTCCCGTGCTCTCAGCCATATTCCTTATGGCCGGTATATTGGGCCCCTGCAGAACTCCGTCCCGGGAAATATCGGTGTATACGGTGCGGATAATTCCCAGGTCCTTCATCTGGAAGGCCAGATCCAGGGCTCCGACCGCAGTAACGTCCTCCCAGCCTTTAATGGCAACCATACCATCCCGGGCATCAATTCCTACAATTACTTGTTCCGGGCTGAACTCCTCCAGAAGACCCGTCAGTAAACCGCGGTCACCCAGAGCACTGGTACCGATTATTATCCGGGACACCCCCAGTTCCAGGTATTCCCGTGCCACCTCGGGACTGCGGATCCCTCCCCCCAACTGGATGGGAATGGAAAGACGTCGAACCATCTCCTTGACAATCTCCCGGTTGCGGGGTACGCCGGAGAAGGCACCGTCCAGGTCCACCACGTGCAGCCATTCCGCTCCCTGCCTCTCCCACTGCCGAGCCACGTTCACCGGGTCCGGGCTGTATACGGTCATCTCTTCCTTTCTGCCCTGCTTGAGCCGAACACAGTATCCGTCTTTTATATCAACCGCCGGAAAAATCAACATTTAAGAAAACTCCTCTGCTCCACCTTTTCAAGGTTAATGCGCAGCATCAACTGCAGTCGCCAAATAAAACCGGTGGTTTGAAAATACACTGCGCATAGCTGTCGGTTTTTATTATGTTAACTGAAGTGCGTCCCCCGCCTATTGATCAGTCCCCCGGTCGGCTGATCCAACAGTCCCAGGGAACACAGCCGCTTCATTCTCGGCACAAGTCCCCGAAATTCCTGAGGATCTGCAGTCCCAGGCTGCTTGACTTCTCCGGGTGGAACTGACACCCCAGCAGGTTTCCTTTTTGAACGGCACAGGCGAAATCAATCCCGTAGCTGCAGATTCCTGCGGTCACCAGTTCGCAGGGGTCACAGTAATAGGAATGAACAAAATAGAAGTATGACTTATCGGCTACACCGGAAAACAGCGGGCTGTCCCCCTCCAGACGGACCTGATTCCAGCCCATGTGGGGAATCTTATTAGCCTGCGGAAATCTCACCACCCGGCCCGGGATGAGCTCCAGACCCCGGTGCCGGCCGTTCTCCTCGCTCTCGGTAAACAACAGCTGCATTCCCAGGCAGATGCCCAACAGCGGCCGCTTCCGGCGGACCACCTCCTGCACGGCTTCCACCATCCCGGTATTCCTCAGGTTGAATATGGCATCCTCAAAAGCTCCCACCCCCGGCAGGATAACCCCGGGCGCATCAGCCACCTCGGCGGGATTGCCGGTGATAAACGATTTTACGCCTGCAGTCTCCAATCCTTTCTGCACACTGCGGAGGTTTCCCATCCCGTAATCGATTACTGCTATCACAGAGAATTCTCCCGGATTACAACCGGCCTTTGCTGGACCAGATACCCTCCACCCGGGGTTCAAAGGTAACCGCCTCACCCAGTGCGCGGGCAAAGCACTTGAAAACGGCCTCGATTATATGATGGGTATTTTTCCCCTTAATGAGGTCTATGTGGACCGTCATGCCGGAATTATTGACCAGAGCCCGGAAGAACTCTTCCACCAGTTCGGTGGCGAAACCTCCAATCGTCACCATAGGCATGCATACATTGAAATCCAGATAGGGGCGACCGGAAAGATCTACCACCACCTGAGCCAGCGCTTCATCCATGGGAATTATGGCACTCCCGTAACGCTTGACCCCCCTCTTGTCGCCCAGACACTCTTTAATGGCCCGGCCCAGGCATATGCCGATATCCTCTACGGTATGGTGATCATCAACCTGAAGATCCCCCCGAGCCCAGACCCGGAGATTGAACAGGCTGTGAACAGCAAAAAGAGCCAGCATATGGCCGAGGAAAGGCACTTCAATATCGATCTGGTGGTTCCCGGTCCCATCCAGTTCCAGGTTTAAAAAGATCTCGGTTTCATTTGTTTTCCGGTGGACCTCCGCCGACCTGATTTCCTTATTCATGGGCCCCATTACCTCCTTCGCACCTTTATCGAGTTGGCATGGGCGGTTAGACCTTCAACCTCCGCCAGTTTTATTATATCTCCCCGGCATCTATCAAAACCGACCGGGCTGTAATAAATTACACTCGATTTCTTCATGAATGTATCCACTGTCACCGGGGAATAGAACCGGGCTGTACCCCCGGTGGGCAGGATGTGGTTTGGTCCGGCCAGGTAATCCCCCACCGGCTCCGGGCTGTAAGGTCCGAGAAAGATGGCTCCGGCATTCCTGATGGCTCCCAACCAGCTCATCGGTTCCTTCACCATAACCTCCAGGTGCTCGGGAGCCACCCGGTTGGCAATTGTAAACGCCTCTTCCAGGGTAGATACCACGATGAAAGCACCATTCTTGGCCAGAGCCTCGCGGACGATCTCGCTACGCGACAGGTCGGCCAACTGCCTTTCTATCTCGGCTTCCACCTGATCGGGCAGCTCAGGACAGTTGGTTATTAATATGGAGCGGGCCCGTACATCATGCTCGGCCTGTGACATCAAATCTGCCGCCACATAGGCGGGATCAGCCGTTTCATCGGCCACGATCAGTATCTCGCTGGGACCGGCCAGCATATCTATGTCAACTTCACCATATACCATCTTTTTCGCCAGGGTAACGTAGATGTTGCCGGGTCCGGTAATCTTGTCCACCGGTTTTATCAAGCCGGTACCATAAGCCAGGGCAAATACCGCCTGCGCCCCGCCGACTTTGTATATCTCATCCAGGCCTAATTCGGCTGCGGCCACCAGGGTGTAAGGATTCACCTTGCCAGCGGCATCCGGCGGGGTAACCATGGCAATCTCCTGTACCCCGGCCACAATAGCCGGAATGGCATTCATCAGCACCGACGAGGGGTAGGCCGCCGTCCCTCCGGGGACATAGATCCCTACCCGGTTCAGGGGGCGGTGGATCTGACCCAGAATGTTGCCGTACTCATCGGGTTCCATCCAGCCGGGTTTGAGCTGTTTACAGTGGAAGTCTTCTATATTGTCGATAGCCACGTTAAGGGTTTCAATAAAGGCCTCATCAACCTGGTTATATGCTTCTTCTACCTCCCAGGGCTGAACCACCATTTGGTTCTCGGCCAGGACAGGACCGTCAAACCTCCGGGTGAATTCCAGCAGGGCTTGATCTCCCCGCTTCCGGACCTCTTCTCCTATTTCCGCCACCTGGCGGGACAGTTCCTCCAGGTCCTCACTCACTATGGTCAGAAAATCATCCAATTCCCGGCCGCTTCCGGTCAGTCTCCTGATCATTCTCTCCACCCCCATCGTTAACGATTTGATTCATCCTTCTTATCATCGGCTCAATTACCCGGTACTTGGTGCGGTAGCTGACCCGATTTACCACTACCCGAGCCGTGCACTCGGCGATGCCGGCTTTTTCGGCCAGGTAGTTCTCTTTCAAGGTCTTACCGGTGGATACAATGTCCACGATCATCTCTGCCAGTCCGACCCGCGGCGCCAGTTCAATATTGCCGTGCAGCTTGATGACCTCCACCTGTAATCCCAGCTCGCGAAAGAAAGCCTCCGCTACCCGGGGAAACTTGGTGGCCACCCGCTGGTAGTTGAAAGCGGTCAGCGGTCGGTCCGCCTTCTCCTCCGGCACCGCCAGCACAAAACGGCAGTAGCCGAAACCCAGGTCCGCCATCTCGTAGACATCCTTATCCTGGTCCATAATTATATCCTTACCCACAATACCCATATCTGCAGCGCCGTGTTCAACATAGGTGGGCACATCAGTCGGTCGGCATACTATGTACTGCACTTTGGAATCCGGGAAATCAAAAACCAGTTTACGACTATCGTCGTTCACCCCGGCAGTAGGAAGATCCAGATGGACAAGCAGTTTAAGTGCAGGTTCCAGAAGTTTTCCCTTGGGAAGGGCTATCGTTAGTTGTTCGGGATTCATGTTTGCCTCACTTTAATCAATTAAAGTATTATACTAAAGAAGTTTAGCACCCGCCCTTTCACCTGTCAATCCTCAGCACCGGCGCGGCGCTTCACAACTACCTGGCCGTCACCGCCCTGGTTGATCAGATCAACGGTTACAATCAAGCCCTGTTCCCGCAGTTCCCGGGCTTTGGCCAGCACCGCCCCGGCATCTTTCCCCGATACCTCGTAAACCTCGCGGGGCGTGCAGTTGCGACCCCTCAGAGCCAGGAGGACCCTCTCGATGCCGACGGCAAACCCGGTAGCAACCCGGGGACAGCCGAATTTGTCGAGCAGGTTATCATAACGACCGCCTCCCAGCAGCGGGTAACCCAACTGGGGAGAATACCCTTCAAAAATGATACCGGTATAGTAATCAAACCCCCGCAGTATACCCAGATCGATAACTACGTCATCCTGAATACCATAGGCAGCCAGATGATCGCAGACCTCCGTCAGCTCGTCTATGGCTTCCCTGACACCGGGTATCTCCCGTACCGTCTCCAGCCGGTCCAGGACCTGGGGCGCACCATACAGCAGGGGCATCTCCAGCATTACCTTCCGCAGTTCCGGTGCCATGGGCAGCCCGGACAGCATGTTCTTGAGTCCTACCAGATCTTTCTTCAGAACCAGCTGTTTTATACCGTTCCGGGTTGACTCGTTAAGCCCGCTCCGCTGCAGCAGATTATTGAAAATGCCGATATGATTCAGGCTGATCTTGTACTCCAATCCCTGTTGCTTCAAAACCTCGGCTGCCAGGGCAATAACCTCAGCATCAGCCATTGCTCCCGAAGCCCCGATAAGCTCAACTCCCAGTTGATAAAACTCCTGATACCGTCCCATCTGTGGCTGAGCGTGGCGAAAAATATTGGCATTATAGAATAGCCGTAATACTCCTTCGAAGTCCCGAAACCTGGTCGACACAATACGTGCGATGGGGATGGTCATCTCCGGTCTTAACGCCAGGAGGCGCCCGTCCTGGTCCTGCAGGAGAAACAATTCGTCCCTGATCCCCTGTCCGGCACCGGCTTCGATTACCTCCAGGTATTCAAAAGTAGGGGTAATAACCTCCTGGTATCCCCAGCGGGTAAAGATTTCCACAGTCCGGTTCTCAAAGGCTCGTTTCATCGCCGCCTCCAATGGCAGGAAATCCTTGGCCCCTTTTACTATCTCCCGGTTTTTCATAACAGGTCACCCTTCTCTCTAAGTCGCTCCAGAACCAGTCGATATCCTCCAAAACCGCCGGTTAGAAACCGTTTCACCCGGCTGATGGTGGCCGTGCTGGCTCCTGTGCTTTCGGCAATCCGGGTATAGGTGTCA
>LFRM01082417.1_pt1 | contig 110122 bp, 94 predicted proteins | sample 618341 | NCBI WGS metagenome assembly LFRM01 (sample SAMN03654438, study PRJNA283298) | anaerobic digester metagenome | isolation source: pool of bioreactors CSTR01a, CSTR02a, and CSTR03a thermophilic anaerobic... | place: Denmark: Kgs. Lyngby | collected 2014-05-21 | reverse complement strand
CCCCGGAAACCTGCCTCTATCAGGAGTTCGGCAAGGGACAATGGGACGGAACCGGCCACAGAATATGCTCGACGATGTTCGATTACGACAACGCACCGTATTCAAACATGGTAATGGGTGAGGTTTTCAATCTCCCCGGCCGCTGGTCAAGCTACCCGCCTCACCATCACCCGCAGCCCGAGGTTTACTACTATCAATTCGACAAGCCTCAGGGCTTCGGCGCATGCTTTACCGGTGATGATGTGCAAAAGAGCACGGACGGCTCCTATGTATGCATAACCGACGGAAACGACCACGAACAGGTGACCGCCCCCGGCTATGAGATGTACTACGTGTGGATGATACGTCACATCGACGGCGACCCGTGGTACAAAACCACCAGACTGTATTCCCCCGAGCACGAATGGCTTGTAAACACATAAATTACGGATTGGAGCTTTTGCTATGATAATGACAATGGGACAGGCGCTTGTGCGCTTTCTCGACAACCAGTATGTTTCCTTTGACGGAAAGGAAAGCAAGCTTGTTGACGGCATCTTTACCGTGTTCGGTCACGGCATCGTCTGCGGTCTCGGTCAGGCTCTCGATGAGAATCCCGGCTCGCTTCGTGTCTATCAGGGCAAGAATGAGCAGGGAATGGCTCATGTTGCGGCATCCTTTGCAAAGCAGAACAACCGCAGAAGGATAATCGCGTGCGCTTCCTCCATAGGCCCCGGAGCGGCAAACATGATAACCGCCGCAGCCACCGCCACGGTGAACAACGTCCCCCTTCTTCTGTTCCCGGCGGACACCTTTGCCTGCCGTCAGCCCGACCCGGTGCTTCAGCAGTTCGAGCAGCCGTATTCGCTGTCGGTAACAACCAACGACGCGTATAAGCCCGTATGCCGCTACTGGGACAGAATAGTGCGTCCCGAGCAGCTTATGAGCGCTATGACAAACGCAATGCGCGTGCTCACCGACACCGCAAACACAGGTGCAGTCTGCATCGCCCTGCCTCAGGATGTCGAGGCTGAAACCTATGATTATCCCGATTATTTCCTTGAGAAAAAGGTACATAAAATCGTACGTCTCGCACCCTCTGCGGAGGAAATCGCGGATGCTGCGAAAATCATAAGCGCCGCCAAAAAACCTCTTGTTATCTGCGGAGGCGGCGTAAGATATTCGGAGGCGGGCGACACCGTAACCGCCTTCTGCGAGAAATTCAATATTCCGTTTTCCGAAACACAGAGCGGTAAATCCGCCGTCCCCTCCTCTCACGCGCTCAATCTCGGCGGCGTGGGAGTCACCGGAAATCTCTCGGCAAACACAATCGCCAAGCAGGCGGATGTCATTATCGGCATCGGCACAAGATTTTCCGATTTCACCACGGCATCAAAATCGCTTTTCCGCGAGGATGCAAGGTTTGTTGCGATAAATACCGACCGCTTTGACGCCTACAAGCTCGGAGCAACAAAGCTTGTTGCCGATGCGAAGCTTGCCGTCGAAGCACTTTCCGCCGCTCTCGGCGGATATAAATCCGCATACACCGACGAGCCCGCAAGCGCAAAAAGGGCCTGGGCGCAGGAGATGGAGCGTCTTGCCTCATACACTTATTCGGAGGACTTTGAGCCGCTTATCAAGGCGAGAAACGAAAAAACGATACCCGAATTTGCGGAAAAATTCGGCACCGTCACACAGACTGCCGCTGTCGCTCTTATACGCAAGCTTATCGCTCCCGATGCAATAGCCGTCGGCGCGGCGGGAAGCCTCCCCGGCTGCCTTCAGAGAATGTGGACAACCGACAGCGCCTACACCTACAATATGGAATACGGCTACTCCTGCATGGGCTACGAAATTGCAGGCGCGCTCGGTTCAAAGCTCGCCTGTCCCGACAGAGAGGTCTATGCCTTCTGCGGCGACGGAAGCTACCTCATGCTTCACAGCGAGCTTATAACCTCCGTTCAGGAGCACAAGAAAATAAACGTCCTGCTGTTTGATAACTCCGGATTCGGCTGCATAAACAACCTCCAGATGTCAAACGGAATCGGCAACCTTGCGACAGAGTTCCGCTTCCGCGATGACGAGGGCAGACTTCTCGGTGAGCTTATGCCCATCGACTTTGCAAAATGCGCGTCAGGCTACGGCGTAAAAACCTATACCGCGAGAACACTTGCCGAGCTTGAAGAGGCACTTGAGGACAGCAAGAAGCAGACGGTTTCCACCCTCATAGATATCAAGGTGCTTCCCAAAACAATGACCGACGGCTACGGCGCATGGTGGCATGTGGGCATAGCCTCAAAATCGGAAAGCCCCGCCGTAAACGAGGCATACAAAGCGAAAAAAGAAAATTTAAATAAAGCGAGGAAATATTGATGTTGGACAAAAACAAGGTTAAGCTCGGCATAGCTCCCATCGGCTGGACAAATGATGACATGCCCGACCTCGGCGCGGAGAACACCTTCGAGCAGTGCGTCTCGGAGATGGCTCTCGCAGGCTTCACCGGCTGCGAGGTCGGAAACAAATATCCCAAGGACACAGCAGTTCTCAAAAAGGCTCTCGACCTGCGCGGAATGCAGATATGCAACGCCTGGTTCTCAACCTTCCTCACCACCAAGCCCTATGAGGAAACCGAAAAGGAATTTATAAAGCACATAACCTTCCTCGAGGAGATGGGCGCAAAGGTAGTCGGTGTGTCCGAGCAGGGCAATTCGATTCAGGGCACCGACCTTCCGATATTTGACGCAAAGCACGTCATGAACGATAAGGAGTGGGACGACCTGTGCACAGGGCTCAATAAGCTCGGCGAGGTTGCAAAGGATATGGGAATCGCACTCACCTTCCACCATCACATGGGCACGGTTGTTCAGACTGCCGCGGAAATCGACCGCATGATGGAAAACACAGACCCGGAGCTGTTCTCCCTTCTGTTCGATACCGGACATCTCGCATACTGCGGAGAGGACTACATGGCTGTACTCAAGAAATATGCCAAGCGTATCAAGCACGTTCACCTCAAGGATATACGTCCCGAGGTTGTCGCACGAGTAAAGGCCGAAAAGCTCAGCTTCCTTCAGGGTGTAAGACTCGGCGCATTCACCGTACCCGGCGACGGAGCAATCGATTTCCGTCCCGTATTTGACGTTCTTGCCGAAACGGGCTACGAGGGCTATGTGCTCGTTGAAGCCGAGCAGGACCCCGCAATAGCAAATCCGTTTGAATATGCCAAGAAGGCACGCAAATACATTGCCGAAACAGCTAATCTTTAAGCATCGGAATTTGCCGTACGGCAAGACAAAAAACGCACTGATGTGCGAGAATACTTTTATTTTGGGCGCATCGGGTTCAACACCCGCCGCCTCAAGGAGTGAAAAACATGGCTGAAAAACTTAAATATTTTTGCAACGGTCAGTTCAAGGAGTCCTCAACGGACACCTATTACGATTTGTACAACCCCAGCACGGGAGAGCTTACAGGCCACTCCCCCTGCTGCACAAACGACGAGGTTCTCGCTGCGATAGCCGCAGCCAAGGCGGCGTTCCCGAAGTGGAGCGCAACGCCGGCAATAAAGAGAGCACAGATACTTTATAAGGTACGCGACCTCATAATCGAGCGCATGGACGAGCTGACCATGTGCGTTGCCACGGAAAACGGCAAGGTGTGGTCCGAGGCCGAGGGCGATGTGCTCAAGGCCAAGGAGGGCACAGAGCTTGCCACACAGGTTCCTTCGCTTATGATGGGCGAGAGCACGATGGACGCGTCCACCGGCTACGACACGGTTAAATACCGCGAGCCGCTCGGAGTATTCGCCGGAATCGTACCCGTGAATTTCCCCGCTATGATTCCCTTCGGCTGGATGACCCCCACCTGCATAGCCTGCGGCAATACCATAGTCCTAAAGGCGGCAAGCCTTACTCCGAAAACCGCTATGCTCATGGCTCAGCTTTACAAGGATGCCGGAGTTCCCGACGGAGTTGTGAATGTTGTAACCTGCTCCAGAAATGAGATAAACACCATACTCGAGCATCCGGATGTCAAGGGCATAACCTTTGTCGGCTCAACGCCGGTGGGAAGAAAAATTTACGAAAAGGCAGCTGCCTCCGGCAAGAGAGTGCAATGCCTTTGCCAGGCCAAGAATCACGCACTCGTGCTTGCAGACACTCCGATTGAAAGAACTGTAGCCGGTGTTGTGAATTCAGCCTTCGGCTGTGCCGGTCAGCGCTGCATGGCTCTTTCGTGCTGTGTTGTTGAGGAAAGCATTGCCGACAAATTTGTCGCAGAGCTTGTAAAGCAGGCGAGGAATATAAAGGTCGGTCCCGCATACGACAAAAGCTCAAAGCTCGGTCCGATAACCTATAAAAAGCATCAGCTTGAGGTTATAGCCGATATCGAAAAGGGCGTAAAAGAGGGCGCACAGCTTGTGCTCGACGGCAGAGACTGCAAGGTTGAGGGCTATGAAAACGGCTTCTATGTCGGTCCTACGGTATTTGACCGCGTAACAGGCGATATGAGCATAGGCACCGATGAGGTGTTCGGTCCGGTGCTTTGCATAAAGCGCGTCAAGGATTTTCAGGAAGGTCTTGCGGAAATGAACGCGAACCCCTACGCCAACGGTTCGGTAATCTTCACCCAGAACGGCTACTATGCGCGCGAGTTCGTGCGCCATACAGACGGCGGCATGGTCGGAGTCAATGTCGGTATTCCCGTACCGGTCGGCTTCTTCCCCTTCGCCGGACATAAAAACTCCTTCTTCGGCGACCTGCACTGCCTCGGCAAGGACGCATACCGCTTCTTCACGGAAAGCAAGTGCGTCACCACGCGTTGGTTCGATGAGGAAGAAATGAAGAAAACAGAAGTCTCAACCTGGGACGGAACCATATAAAATAATAAGGAGATAAAAATATGATTAACATAGGCATAATCGGTGCAGGCAGAATCGGCAAGGTGCATCTTGAATCAATATCCTATCACGTAAAAAATGCTCAGGTAAAGGCAGTTGCCGACCCGTTCATGAACGAGCAGACCAAGGCCTTCGTCGAGGGCTTCGGAGTAAAGGAAATCTATACGGATTATCATGAGATACTCAATGACGCGGCTATCGATGCCGTGCTTGTATGCTCCTCAACAGACACACACGCTCAGATATCAATTGAGGCAATAAACGCCGGAAAGCATGTCTTCTGCGAGAAGCCCGTTGACCATTCCACAGCAAAAATAAAGGCTGTTGCCGATGCTCTCGCCGCACATCCCGGCTGCAAATTCCAAGTCGGCTTTAACCGCCGCTTTGACCATAACTTTGCCGCAATACGCAAGGCGTATGACGACGGACGCATAGGCGACGCGCATATTCTCAAGATAACGTCCCGCGACCCCGAGCCGCCCAATCCGGCATACATCAAGGTTTCCGGCGGTATTTTCCTTGACATGACCATACATGATTTTGATATGGCGACCTTCCTTACCAACAGCGACGTTGAGGAAATCTATGTGAATTCCGCAGTTCTCGTTGACCCCGCGATAGGCGAACAGGGCGATGTGGATACAGCGATAATCACAATGAAGATGTCCAACGGCGCTCTTGCGGTAATCGACAACTCACGCAAAGCTGCCTACGGTTACGACCAGAGAGCAGAGCTGTTCGGCTCAAAGGGTATGGTTGCCACCTCTAATGATACACTTTCAAGCGCTGTTGTTGCGGATGCAAACGGCGTAACCGGCGAAAAGCCCCTGTTCTTCTTCCTTGAGAGATATATGGAATCCTTCTCCGAGGAAATGCGTCAGTTTGTCAATGCTGTCGAAACCGGCTGCGAGGTTCCCGTGGGAATTCACGCCGGACTCCAGTCCGTCAAAATCGGTCTGGCGGCCAAAAAGAGCGTAGCCGAGCACCGTCCGGTCAAGCTTTCGGAAATAGACTAAGATAAAGAAAGGATGGTATACCCTATGGATAAATGGGATATTATCATCATCGGAGCCGGTAACGGCGGACTTGCCGCTGCCGCGACCGCCGCAACCGCCGGAAAGACCGTGCTCGTGCTTGAAAAACATAATGTTCCCGGCGGCTTTGCCACGAGCTTTGTGCGCGGACGCTTTGAATTTGAAGCATCGCTTCATGAGCTGTGCGGCTTCGGTAAGAATGAGGGCGAAGGCGGCACAAGAAAGCTCTTTGACGAGCTGGGAATTTCAAACCGCATAGCATGGGCAGACGTCCCCGAAGCCTACCGTGTGATTTCGACAAGCTCGGGCAACCCTGTTGATGCGGCAATGCCCTTCGGCGTTGAGGCGTACATAGACAAGATGGAAAAATACGTCCCCGGCTCCCGCCCCTCCATGGAAAAGCTTTTTGCACTCGCAAAGGACGTTTCCGACGCGACAGCTTTTATGGGGACAATTGAAAAATACGATTTTGAGGTTATAAAGACCATACTCAAGGAGCACCTCAACTTTGTACGCACCGCTCCGTACAGCGTCAATGACGTGCTTGCGGCGCTTGAGGTTCCCAAGAAGGCACAGGACATTTTCACCGCATATTGGTGCTATCTCGGTGCCGATTGCGGCAATCTCAGCTTCATTCACTACATGTCAATGGTTTACTCTTATCTCACCCTCGGGGCAGTCGTTCCAAAGGGAAGAAGCCACGATATGAGTCTCGCGCTTGCATCGGTGGTTGAGAAAAATTCCGGAGAGATATGGTATAACAGCACCGTTACTAAAATCCTTTCGGATGGCGGTAAAATAACCGGAGTCGAGCTTGCGGACGGTAAAAAGGTTTACTCCGGGCACATAATATGCAACTGCTCGCCGAACACGGCATACGCAAGACTGCTTGATGCGGACATGGTTCCGCAGTCCGCACTCAAGCGTGCAAACGCCCGGAAATTCGGCGCACGCGGCTTCAATGTCTTTCTCGGACTTAACCGCTCCGCTCAGGAGCTGGGCATAAAGGATTATTCCGTATTCATTTACGGCACAAGCGACTCAAGGGAGCAGTTCCGTCACATGTGTGACCTTGACGGGAATGACGGGCAGGCAACAGTCTGCCTTAATCTCGCCGACAGCGACTGTTCTCCCGAGGGCACCTGCATACTCTATATGACCTCACTGTTTTTCGACGATGTGTGGGCAAAGGTACGCCCCGAAAACTATGTGAAGACCAAGCGCGCCGTGGCAGCGAAAATGATAGCCGATTATGAGGCGAAAACCGGAGTAAAAATCAAGGAACATATAGAGGAAATCGAAATTGCCGCCCCCATGACCTATGCCCGCTATACGGACGCCCCGCAGGGCACAATATACGGCTATCTCGCAGAGGACTGGGACGGTGTTGTTCCGAGAACAATGATGGAGGATGCCGACAACGATATTGCGGGTCTGCGCTTCGCCGGAGGCTGGGGAACACAGCTTTCGGGCTACTCCTCGGCGTTCACGTCGGGACATGACGCGGCGGTTCAAACCATAAAGGACATCGAAAAGGAGGTCGGCACAAATGAGTAAAGCAAGAGTTACCGTACGTTCCGGCTTCAAGGATGTGCTCGCCTTCGGCAAGCTCATATCCGTACGCAAGGGCATAATTGCACAGGCTGCGGAGGCTGTACCCGTAAAGGATTTTGCAGTCAACAAAACCGCACGCGCACTGCACCCCGAGGTTCAGCACATGACGGTAAGCAGGGTTGTATCCGTTGCACCCGGAGTAAAGAGCTATGTCCTCACACCCGATGCCTCACTCGGCACAACCCAATGCGCATACTTCAGAGCCGGGCAGTACCTCAGCGTACGCGTAAGCATAAACGGAGCAATCGTAACGCGTCCGTACTCCATATCCTCCTCCCCCGCCCGCGCGCTTGACGGAGAATACATCATCACCGTAAAGCGTATTCAGGACGGCTTTGTGTCCGGCTATATACTTGACAAATGGCGTCCCGGCACGAAGGTTGACGTCTCCGCTCCGGAGGGTAATTTCTGCTATGAGCCGCTGCGCGATGCAAAAACAATCGTCGGTGTCGCCGGAGGAAGCGGAATAACTCCGTTCCTGTCACTCGCACAGGCAATAGCCGACGGCACGGAAAATGCACGTCTGGTGCTGCTGTACGGCTGCCGCTCCCGGAAGGACGCTCTTTTCAGCGACCTGCTTGATGAGCTCCAGGAGAGCTGCGATAAGATTCACGTTGTTTATGTATTCAGTGATGAAAAGGTTGCGGACGCAGAGCGCGGCTTTGTAACCCGCAAGATAATCGAAAAGTATTCGCCGGAAAAGTTCAGCCTGTTCGTATGCGGTCCCGCGGCTCTCTATAAGTTCATCGCCGGAGAAACCGCAGATATGGGCATTGAGCAGAAATATATACGCTATGAAATGTTCGGAGAAATAAAAAATCCGACAGCGCTCAGAGGCTTTCCCACCGAAGCGCTCGGAAAGAGCATCACCTGCACACTGATGCACCGCGGTGAAACACTCGCAAGCATAACCTGCTCGTGCGAGGAAAGCCTGCTTACCTCTCTTGAACGCTCCGGAATCGAAATCCCGTCCGGCTGCCGCAGCGGCGAATGCGGACTCTGCCGTGCCAGACTTTTCTCCGGCTCGGTTTTCATCCCGCGGGAGGCAGACAAGCGCCGTCTGGCGGATGCGCGCTACGGCTACATCCATCCCTGCATGGCGTATCCCACGAAGGACATCACACTTATTATATAAAATTTTTGAACGGGGTATTGTTTTTAATATGTGGTTTATTTTCGCACTTACTACTACCCTCGCATGGGGCTTTGCCGACCTTTTCTATAAAAAAGGCGCAAACGAAGCAGAGGCCTTTACCCACCTGAAAACCTCCGTTGCAGTCGGAGCGGTAATGGGTCTGCACGCCGTCTTTACGCTGATTACGGCGGATGTCGGCTATAACCCGGTTAACCTTCTTGTTTATCTGCCTGTTTCGGCAATGTATATCGGTTCTATGACGGTGGGATACTTCGGGTTGAGATACCTTGAGCTTTCAATATCCTCACCCATACAAAATTCCTCCGGTGCCGTTACATGCATTATGTGTCTGCTCATTCTCGGTCAAACGCTCGATGCGCTCTCCGGAGCGGGAGTGGTGATGATATGCTTAGGCGTATTTGTTCTGGGACTGCTTGAAAAGAAAGGTCAGACCTACGACCTTACGGACACAAAGCACAGCAAGGGACTCAAGGCGTTTATGATGCCCGTGCTTTACTGCATAATCGACGCGCTGGGAACCTTCTTTGACGCTTATTATCTTGACGATGTTGACTCGACACCGCTTGTCGGAGTTAACGCGGACAATCTTGAAAATGTCGCAAACATCTCTTATGAGCTCACCTTCCTGATTATCGCAATTGTGCTGTTTGTTTATGTGCGTTTTATCAAAAAGGAAAGCTTCGGCTTCAATATGCAAAAGCCGAGAATTGCGGCGGCGGTTCTCGAAACCGCCGGACAATCCACCTATGTTTTCGCAATGAGCGGAAATTCCGCCGCGGCGGCACCCATGATAGCATCATACAGCATAATATCGCTTCTGCTTTCCGCAATCTTTCTCAAGGAGAAACTTCGCAAATCACAATATGCCGCAGTGGCGGTTGTCATTGCGGGAATTGCGCTTTTGGGCGTTGCAGAAGGACTTGCGGAGTAATACTCGAATTATTTTCACTTTTTCGGTTGCAATATAGGAAAAAATATGGTAGACTGAAATTATTAAAGGGCTTCGGAGGATGTTTTTATGGTAGAAATCACTATGAGAGACGGCGGGAAAATAAAAATCGAGCTTTACCCCGCAATTGCACCCAAAACAGTTGAGAATTTTCTCAAGCTTGTTGAAAAGGGGTTTTATGACAACCTCACCTTCCACAGAATCATTCCCGGCTTTATGATTCAGGGCGGAGACCCCACGGGAACAGGTATGGGCGGCTCCGATGAAACAATATACGGCGAGTTTATGGAAAACGGCTACGACAACGCCCTGTCCCACGCGAGGGGAGTTATCTCCATGGCGCGCGCGCAGGACCCCAATTCCGCAAGCTCACAGTTCTTCATCATGCACGGCAACGGCACCTTCCTCAACGGAAAGTACGCTGCTTTCGGCAGAGTCATGGAGGGCATGGATGTGGTTGATAAAATCGCGGAGACCCCAACAGGCTCAAATGACCGTCCGCTCAAGCCTCAAATTATAAAAACCATAAAGGTCATTTAACAAACCGGATATAAATAAAAACGTCGTAAATGCCGTTCGGCTTTTGCGACGTTTTTTATTTTGTAAAACGGCGACAATTATTAAAAACGGAAACAATAAATGAATTATTATACAACAAGGATAAAATAAATTGAATTTTATTTCAATCCGAAAAAATTTTATTTCAGTCTGAAAAGTTTCCGTTGACATTTTATCTTTTTTCGCGTATAATAAAACAAAAAGTAATATTCTTTACAAAAGAAGCATAACGTTTGTTTAATAAATAAACATAAACGGAGGTGAGTCCGATGTGCTGTTCAGCTTTGCTTGAAATAAGCAAAAGCAAAAAACTGGAGGAACAGACATGAAAAAGAAATTATCTGCTTTGTCCCTGATTTTAGCGGCAATTTTGCTGCTTTCCGGCTGCTTAGGCTCTGAAACCGCCGAGCCGACAACGACCTCCGGCCCGGACGCAACCCAAGCCAAGCTGTTTTTTGACACCCAAACACCGCTTGCTCTCGGCTATAAGCTTTGCTACACAAATCCGCAGGAAAAAGAAGACCCGACCGAGAAATCAAATGTCTACGGCATAGCCGCTGAGGACGGAAGCGTAATTATCGCCCCGCAGTATGATTACATCAGACCCACAGAAAAGAATCGGTTTTTGATATCGAAAAAAACTTCGGAAACCTTTTCAAGAGAGATGGCTCTTATAAACGAAAAAAATGAAGTTCTTATACCCTTTGCCGAAGGAAGCATATATGATTTATACTTTTGGGACGGCACAAGCGCAAATCGCTTGATTGTTCAAAGAGTCTCTCCGAAAAACGATTTATACTATCTTGCAGACAATGACGGCAACATCATTTCCGAAATATACGACTATATGAGTTTTGGCCCCGACGAAGAGGTGTACGGTGTTAAAAATGATTACTTCGGTAAATGCGTTTTTGTGGAAAATGAAAATGCCTTTTACTTAGTAAATTTTGAAGGAGAAACAGTTTTCACATTCACTGAACAACCTCAAGCCACCGGAACATATTTTGAGACTGATTTTGTGCAAACAATGGGTCTGAAAAACGGTTCAGTACGAATAGGCATTACCGACAAAAACAACAACATAATAGTGCCGTGTGAATATATTCAGGCGTGGCCGTTAAGTGAAAACAGATTTTTGGCTTGGAACGGAAGCATTGCCGGAATTGAATCGTGCGATACCACCGCTATATATGATGCAACAGGAAAGATTATATGTCCGGAAGGGAAATTCCTGAGTATTTTGTTCCGGCGTGACGCGAACGGCTTCGCAGCCTCAACAGGCATAGCATACGAGCTTAACGACGGCGGCAAAGCTCCGGAGCTTTGCTATCTTGTCAATCAGGACGGAAAAAAGCTCACCGGAGCGTATGAAAGTCTCAACGCAAATGACGACGGCAGCTTCACCGCCGTGAAGGACGGCAAAACCGTAACTCTCACCGCGGACGGCAAGGTCGCATAGGATTTTTCGGTTTACATAACGAAATATAAAAACTGTATTTTACAGATTCCGAAAGGAGGAAAACATGAAAAAGAAATTATCTGCTTTGTCCCTGATTTTAGCGGCAATTTTGCTGCTTTCCGGCTGCTTAGGCTCTGAAACCGCCGAGCCGACAACGACCTCCGGCTCGAATACAACCCAAGCCAAGCTGTTTTTCGACACCCAAACACCGCTTGCTCTCGGCTATAAGCTTTGCTACACAAATCCGCAGGAAAAGGAAGACCCGACCGAAAAGTCAAATGTCTACGGCATAGCCGCCGAGGACGGAAGCGTAATTATCGCCCCGCAGTACACGAGCATAATTCCCGCTGGTAAGAATCGCTTCATTGCGCAAAGAATGCTGAACGGTAATTATGAAGACGCTTTGGTAAATGAAAAGAACGAATTTCTTATCCCCTTTGCGGCAGGAAGTATCTACGGCATAAAGCTTCCCGACGGCACAAGTACAAGCACGGTTGTCGTTCAAAGAACTCAGGGGGATGAGCGCGGTTACCGCCTTGCAGATACCGACGGAAAATATATCACTGATATATTTGATTATATTGATTTCTATTCATATGAAGATGCTCACAATGAAAAAAGTGATTATTACGGTAAATGCGTTTTCGCAAGCAGCGGCAGCAATAAATATTTGCTGGATTTCAACGGTAAAACCATTTTTACTTACAGCGAACAGCCGCAGCCTGTATTGAACCTTCCGAACAGTAGCCTTGTTAAAACCACAGCACTTGCGAACGGCAGGGTGTGCTTCGGAGTTGCCGACAAAAGCGGAAAGACAATCGTTCCGTGTGAGTATTATCAGCTCAGTTTGATAGGCAAAACCAGAATTTATGTTCAGCAAGGCTACCCGGGAGGCTTTGAGGCAGGCGACAAGGCGGCGATATATGACACAGACGGGAAAATCGTATGTCCCTACGGGCGTTTTCTGGGCATACAGTATAAACATGATTATAAAAGCGGTACAACGGCAAGCACCGGTATCGCATACGAGCTTAACGACGGCGGAAAAGCTCCTGAGCTTTGCTATCTTGTCAATCAGGACGGAAAAAAGCTCACCGGAGCGTATGAAAGCCTCAACGCAAATGACGACGGCAGCTTCACCGCCGTAAAGGACGGCAAAACCGTAACTCTCACCGCGGACGGCAAGGTCGCATAGGCACAGCAAGGGTTACAGCTATTCCCCTGCTTTGCATTACCTCAAAAGCAAATCGCGTCAGCAAGACTTTAAAAGTCCTGTTGACGTGATATTTTTTCGCTTTTCAGCCTGAAGCTTATTTTCTGTCGTGCGTAAAGCTTTCCCAAGGCACGTTTGCTGTTTTGCCGTCGTTTATCAGCTCGCCTATGTGCATGAGCAGCGGAAAATCGTTAATATCCGCCTTACCGTTTTGAGAAAGTATTTTTATCGCTTTTACCGACTCGCGGGCTATCACTACGGATTCAAGGGTTATTCCCTCAAGCTGCCGGGCAGCCTCGGTATAGGTCATTCCCCTGCCGAGCAGTGTGCCGATTTTGCGCGTTCTGCCGCCGAATATTGTGACATACAAATCCCCTGCTCCGAAGATTATATTTCCGCTGTCCGCTCCGACAAGCTCAAGCACCCTTCCCATTTCATACACGCTTTGACCGAACAGCGCCGCCTGAGCATTGTAGTCATCCGCCATACCCTCGCCGCGTATTTTCTCGGAAAGTCCCACCGCGAGAGTTACCCCGAGCGCATAGGCATTTTTCATAGCCACCGCGCACTCCACGCCTCTGACATCGGTTGAGGCGGTTATGTGATAATATCCGGTTGAGAGCATACCGCGAAGCTTTACGAGGGTTTCGTAATTCTCCCCGCAAAAAGCAACATGCGTCTGATGACCGGCGGCAAGCTCATAGCTTGTGCAGGGTCCGCCTATGGCGTTGAGAGAAAGCCTTCTGCCGTTTGAATAACACCGCATGAGATAGTGCGGGAAGGGCTCAAGCGTGCCGTCCTCAAGTGCGCGCAAGCCCTTCGTTACAGAAAGCACCGGAAGCGCTTCGGGGATTTTCGGAAGTATATTTTCCCCGAACCAGTCCACGCCGAAGCTGCTGACCCCACCTATGAGCAAATCCGCGCCGTCAAGCGCCTCGTCGGTTTGCTCGGTCTGATAATATTTAACTCCCTCAGGCAGGTTCATGTTCAGCTTTATGTGTCTGCCTGTCGCACCCGCGGCATCAATTATCTCCCTGTCAAGAGGAGTACCCACGAGGCGAACCTCGTGGGCATTATCCGACGCCGGGAAGCACATTGCGCTCCCCATCATTCCTGCGCCGATTATGGTTATTACACTCATATTATTTCACTCTTTACTCAGCAATTTCGCAGCTGTAATGTCTGAAATTGGCATTGACGAACAACGGCCCCATATCCAGCACATGCAGCAGTGCACCGTCCGGAGTTTCAAGCACGGCAAGACCCTCGCCCTCGCTGCCGGTTGCAAGATTACGGTCAAAGCACTTTTCGGTTTTGCCCGTCAGCACATCTATTCTGTAAACCGCCTGAGTGTCGTTGTTTGTGGCAACAAACAGCTCGTTTCCGTGCATATCGCCGCCCTGTATCTTGTGAACGGGCTCGCTGAGCTCTATTGTTTTTACGAACTCAAGAGTATCGAGGCTGTACGCTATAAGGCAGGGCGCGTTGTCACGCTGCGTGGAATATATCATACCGTTTGCCTCATCGGCACACAGCCACGGAGCGCCCTTTATCTGAAGCTCAAGGCTCATGGTTGCGTATTTTTCCGCCTTGAAGGTGTCGGGATTGAAAACGCATATAGTGACGTTATTCCAGACCTTTGAATCCTCAAGCGCGGCATATATCTTTCCGCCTGCAAAGCTTATTCCGCCTATGTGGTCAACGCCCAGCTCCTTGAGCTCGGAGGGTATTGCATCCAGGTCAACAAGAACAGTCTTACCCGTTTCGATATCAACCTTTTCAAGTCCGCTCTTACAGCTGAAATACCAGAATTTGCCGTCCGTAGTAACGTCCTGTGAGCGCAGATAAGCGGATTGAAGCACCATATACTCGGCGGACACCTCGGCATAGCGCCGTGTCTGCGAGGGGGCATCAACCGCACCTGCTATAAGGACAAAAACCGCAGAAAAAATTGAAAAAATCCTTTTCAGAATACTTAACGCTGCACTCATAATATTACCTCCGATTTTTTATAAGCTTATCATAACAAATCTTTCCGGGAAAGTCAATTGAAATGAAGCTTTCTTGACTTTCGCACCCGGGTATGATAAAGTTTTTTCATTAATAAGGATGAGGCGAAAAATTATGAGTGACCTGCTTGCCAAGCTCAGCGACTATGTTTACGAAACAGTACCCGTAAATCCGAAAAAAGCGCTCAACATCATGAGCTTTGGCTACTCTGCCTTCGGGCTGCGTTGCCGTTTGCCCAAAAAGCCATTTATGCCCGCACGGCTTTACATGAACCGCATTGCCGCAAGTGCAACGGTAGGCCCTCTGCGCCATCCCGAAAACGCAATGCTTACAAACATATTTATGCCTTGCGAAATTTTTCAGGCACTTGAAATGAACATAATGTTTCCTGAGGCAATTGCCTGCTGTCTTGCATTTATATCCGGTCAAAGAGCCTTTATTGAATCAGCAGAGGCCAACGGTATCCCCCCTACGCTTTGCTCATATCACAAATGCCTGATAGGCCTTGCACTTACCGGGGTTATGCCCAAGCCTCTTTTTATTGTCAACACCACCCTAGCGTGCGACGCCAACCAGCTGTCCTTCAGAAGACTTGAGGAGTATTACGGCATCAAGCGCAAGGTCATTGATGTTCCGTATGAGGACAACGAGGAGAATCTTGAACATCTTGTGCGTCAGCTTAAAGAAACGGCAATTTTTGCTCAGGAAAACTCCTCAAAAACGCTCACCGAAGAAAAGCTTGCGCTTGCAATAGCAAGAAGTAAGCGGACAATCGAAAACTACAAGGAATATCTTGAGCTTCGCGCAGACAGGCATATCTATGACAACATGACCTCGGAAATGCTTGCCGTTTTCGCAACTCATGTTCTGCTCGGAAGCGAGCAGGCGGAAAAATTCACCGCAGACCTCGTCGAGCAAACCCGTAAAATACCCGTCACAAAGCATAGCGGAGTGCGGCTTTTATGGGTGCACACCCTCCCCTTCTGGCAGCCCGTCCTGCGTGAGCTGCTTAATCTTAATGACCGCTGTGAGGTGGTCGCGTGCGACATGACCTTTGACGGCTTGTGCGGCACACAGGAAAGCGACCCGTACCGCTATATGGCGAAAAGGCTGATAAGCAACAGCTTTAACGGCAGCAGCGACAGACGCATAGAGCTTGTTGCGGAATATGCAAAAAAACTCAATGCCGACGGTGTGGTATGGTATTGCCACTGGGGCTGCAAGCAGACCGCGGGTGCTTCTGCGAGCGCAAAGGAATATTTTGAACAAGCGGGCATACCCGTGCTTATACTTGACGGCGACGGCTGCGACCGAAACAACGTAAACGACGGTCAGACCGCAACACGCATGGAGGCGTTCATTGAACTTCTGGAGAAAAAGGCTTGAAAGAGAAATCTTTAAGACCTGTCGCCGGTGGAAGGATTGATAAAAATGACAGGATATACTTGTAAATACACTCCGATTGAGCTTATTTCCGCATTCTCCGAAAAATGTGTTTTCCTCGGTGAGGAGGCGGAAAATTTTGAATATTCGCAAGCTCTTACACATTCGAATTTCTGTACGCATGCCAAAGCCCTAATCGAGGAGGTGCACAGGAAAAATATCCGCAGCCTTGTGCTTGTCAATTGTTGCGACAGCGTCAGGCGTGTGTACGATGTGCTCAAGGGCTCGCTCGATTTTGTTTTTTTGCTCGACCTTCCGCACGATGACAACGAATGTGCGGTTCAACGGCTTGCGGCGCAGCTTGAACGTCTTGCCGGAGAATACAGCAGCTTTTGCGGAAAAACATTTTCAAGGACAGCTTTTTTTGACGCGTTCGAGGATGAAAAAGGCTTGAGCGATGAAAAATATATTGCCGTCGCCGGAGCGAGAGCCGGTGAGCAATTTCTTAAAACAGCACAGGCTCGTATGCCGTTCAAAACCGTTGACATGACATGCTCCGGCAACCGGCATGTCGGGCAGATTCCCGATGAGGGGGATTTTTCCGCTCTCATGCTTATGTATGCAAGGTCAATTCTTTCACAGATGCCGTGTATGCGCATGACCGGTATTTCCGCACGCGAGAATATGTTTAACGACGAAAACTGCGCCGGTATAATTTATCACACAGTAAAATTCTGTGACTACTATGACTTTGATTTTCAACGTGTAGCAAAAGCCTCCCGCATACCTGTTTTGAAAATCGAGACGGACTTTACAACTCAGGCAGCCGGTCAGCTTTCAACGCGCTTTGAGGGATTCTCAGAGGGCTTCTCCTCCTCCGGTCAAAAAAAGGAAACGGCGGCTCGAAATCCTTCCGGCAGCCTTTATGCCGGAATCGACAGCGGCTCCACAACCACAAATTTTGTGGCTTTTGACAAAAACGGGAAAATTGCAGCCTCAAGCGTTGTGAGAACGGGAGCCAATGCCGCCGCAGGCGCTCAAAAGGCTATCGAAGCCGCGGGAATTGACTCAAGCGAGCTTGCCTACACCGTGGCAACCGGTTACGGCAGAAAAAACATCACCCTCGCAAATGAAAGCATAACCGAAATCACCTGCCACGCAAAGGGTGCGCGCTTTCTCAACGCCGACGCGGATACAATAATCGACATAGGCGGTCAGGACAGCAAAATCATACGCCTCAACCCGGACGGCAGCGTAAAAGGCTTCTCGATGAATGACAAATGCGCCGCGGGCACAGGCAGATTCCTCGAAAACATGGCAAAGGTTCTGGAGATAAGCATTGATGAAATGGCTATTAGGGGAATTAAGTATGATAACGACCTTACTATCTCCAGCATGTGCACGGTTTTCGCCGAATCCGAGGTCGTTTCGCTCATTGCGGAAAACGTATCCATCCCCGATATAATACATGCGCTCAACAAGAGTGTAGCCGCAAAAACGAAGTCACTTCTCGGAAAGCTTGAACAGGAAAACACGCTGATAATGACCGGAGGCGTTGCAAACAACCTCGGCGTTGTAAGCGAAATTGAAAAGCTTGTCGGAAAACCCGTGTTGATTCCGGAGCACCCCGAATTATGCGGTGCGCTCGGAGCTGCGCTGTTTGCTCTTGAAAAAGGACAAGCCTGAGTTTTATGCCGTCATCATTCATTGCAAACAAAAAAAGCAGAGCTGTTTTGAACAGCCCTGCTTTCTTCAATTTCTCTTATTTGTCCTGATACATTATCGTGGGATTGTTATGCTTCTCAATATCGGTGTCCGCCCAGACAGCATCCGCGACCTTCGCCCAATTCTCCGATGCCTTTCTCGTCTTCGCAGCGAGGTCGTTGACATTCTCCGGAGAGAGCATCTCGGTTGAGTGAGCACCCGAACGCTCCACCGCTCCGACAATTGCATCGGGGTTGTCAAGCACCGGGCAGGGGCGCAGGTGGTTTTCATTCCACGGCTGACCCTTGTAATACTCCATAAACAGGGGTGACTGAAGCGCCTCTATGAGAGAAACATCCTTTATGTTGACATTTGAGTAATGCACGAATGCGCAGGGCTCAACATCGCCGTTTGCGTTTATGTGCAGATAATGACGGCCGCCGGCTATGCAGCCCTGAACATACTCACCGTCATTCCAGAAGTCCATAAGGAATATCGGCTTCTTGCTTCTTGCGTCCCTGATGAGGTCATACGACCTTTTGCGCTGCTCGGCACTTACCATAAGCTCTGGAACGGCATCCTTGCCGACCGGCATATAGGTGAAGTACCACGCGAACATGCAGCCCTTATCTATGAGGAAATCTATATACTCGCTTGAGCATACCTCCTCAACATTCTTTGAGTGATAGCAGGCAGAATACCCGAAGATGACTCCGCGCTTCTTGAGAAGCGCCATAGCGTCGATAACCTTCTGGTAGGTTCCCTCACCGCGGCGCATATCGGTTGCATCCTCATAGCCCTCAATGCTGAAGGCGAGTGCAAAGTTGCCGACTCTTTTCAGCTCATCAGCAAACTTATCATCAACGAGCGTGCCGTTGGTGAATGCGAGGAAGGCGCAGTCGGGGTTCTCATCGCAAAGTCTGATAAGGGTATCCTTGCAGACAAGCGGCTCGCCGCCGGAGAAAATATAGGTGAACGTACCCAGCTCCTTACCCTGCCTTATAACGCTTGCAAGGTTATCGTAGCCGAGGGTTGAGTTCTTGCCGTATTCCGCCGCCCAGCAGCCTTTACATTTAAGGTTGCATGCCGCGGTGGGGTCAATAAGGATTGCCCACGGAATATTGCATTTGTATTTTTCGATTGCCGCGGTACGCAAATCATAGCTGTGCATGGCTATGTTGAGCACAACGGGAACGAATTTGCTGAGCACATCCGAATCAACATTGGTGAGCATGTTCTTGAAAAAACGTGTCCAGTTGTTGTTCGGGTCCACAAGCGCCTTGTGAAGACCGGCATAGGTTACGCGGTTGACGCCGCGTCTGTCTGTCTTTTCAACAAGATTGAGAACTTTTATAAGATTTTTGTCAGGGTCCTTGCGGGCATAGTTAAGCGCCTGCTTTATTGCAAAGCTCGCTGCGGACTCCTTGAGAGTAGTCTTTCCCATTATAATATGTTTCCTTTCGCAGATAAAACTTTGTTTCCGTTTTACCATTAAGCGCATTCGCCGCTTTTTCAGCGTGCAACACAGTATAACCCTCTTTGGTTAAAATGTCAATAAATGAGGTCCATTTTTGTGCAACTGTAATAAATGTGTAACCTTTTTTTGACATTACGACAATTCAAATTGCCCTGTGTAGAGGCTGTAATATTTCCCGCCGCGCTCTATAAGCTCGTCGTGGTTGCCGCGCTCGATTATCTCGCCGTTCTCAAGAACGATTATTGCGTCGGAGTTGCGCACGGTTGAAAGTCTGTGAGCGATAACAAACACTGTTCTGCCCTCCATGAGCTTATCCATACCCTTTTCAATAAGGCGCTCCGTGCGCGTATCAATTGAGCTTGTAGCCTCGTCAAGGATAAGCACGGGCGGATTTGCAACCGCCGCTCTTGCAATGGAAATAAGCTGGCGCTGCCCCTGAGACAGGTTCGCTCCGTCCCCGGTAAGAACAGTATCATAGCCCTGAGGAAGTCTGGAAATAAACGAATGAGCGTTGGCAAGCTTCGCCGCGCGCTCGACCTGCTCGTGTGTTGCGTCAAGCTTACCGTATTTTATGTTTTCCTCAACCGTACCGGTAAAAAGATGCGTATCCTGAAGCACCATCGCCAGCGAGTCGCGTAAATCGTCCTTCTTTATCTTTTTCACATTGATTCCGTCATAGGTTATCTTTCCGGAGCTTACATCGTAAAAGCGGTTTATGAGGTTGGTTATTGTGGTCTTTCCGGCTCCGGTTGAACCGACAAACGCAAGCTTCTGCCCGGGCTTTGCGTACAGTGAAATGCCGTTGAGGACATCCTTCTTGCCGTCATAGGAAAATACGACATTTTCAAACCGGACATCGCCCCTGAGCCGGGTGTATGTTATGCTGCCGTCTGCGGAATGAGGGTGCTTCCATGCCCAGATTCCGGTATAATCCTTCGTCTCGCGAAGAGTGCCGTCCGGCTCCTGAACCGCATTTACAAGTGTAACATAGCCGTCATCCGTTTCCGGCGCCTCATCAATTATTTCAAATATGCGTTCCGCTCCGGCGAGTGCGGCAAGGATGTTATTGAACTGCTGCGACACCTGGGTTATCGGGCGCGAAAACTGTCTGGTATATTGCAGGAAGGAAGCCAATGAGCCGATGCTCATGTTTTTGGCTCCGTTTATTATAAGTATAGCACCGACTATCGAGGTTGCGGCATAGTTTATGTAGGAAATATTTCCCATAATCGGCATAAGTATGCTCGCATAGGTGTTTGCATCCGTCGCCGCAATACGGTATTCATCGGTCAGCGCGGCGTAATTCGACTTTGTGCGCTCCTCGCGGCAAAACAGCTTTATAACCTTTTGTCCCTCAATATACTCCTCGGCATAACCGTTCATTATGCCCATATTCTTCTGCTGTGCGCGGAAAAGCTTTGAGGACCTTCCGCCTATAAACTTTATCACAAAGAACATCACGAAAAGCATACCTATTATTATAAGGGTAAGCTGCCAGCTTATTACAAGCATCATAACAAAGGTTGAAACCACCGTTATTACAGATGAGGCTGTTTGCACCATGCCCTGACTTATAACCTCACGGATGGTATCAACATCACTCGTAAAACGGCTCATCAGTTCACCGTGAGTATGCGTATCAAAATAGCCTATCGGCAAATCCTCAAGGTGCTCAAACAAATCTCTCCTTATACGGTTAAGAGTATTCTGGGAGATGCTGAGCATCATTCGTGCATACACATACTGAGCAATAGCTCCGCACACGTAAATCACGGCAAGCATAATCAGCGTTCGGGAAAGCTGCTTGAGTCCCCCTGCTATATCTCCGGTCTTGACGCAATCGGCAAGAAGGTTCACTATGGGCTTGAGAAGATAGGTTCCCGCAACCTCCGAAAATGAGCTTATCGCTACAAGCACGGCAACCGCTGCCAAGAGCCATTTACTTTTTGCTATATAGGCAAGGAGACGCACTAATGTGACCTTGGCATTTTTCGGCTTTTCAAAGCGCATACGCGCGCCGGGTCCTCCGGAGGGCTTCACGGGCTTGTTCATTGCCATTTATGCCACACTCCCTTCCAGCTGAGAATTGTATACCTCTTTGTAAATTTCGTTTGTTTCGAGCAGCTGCTCATGTGTTCCGATTGCGTTTATTCTACCGTCATCAAGCACGATTATTCTGTCGGCATGCTCAACGGAGCTTATTCTCTGTGCGATTATTATTTTCGTGGTATCCGGAAGAAGTCCGGCGAAGCCCTCGCGTATTTTTGCATCGGTTGCGGTATCAACTGCGCTCGTTGAGTCATCAAGAATGAGTATCTTAGGCGCCTTTATTATGGCACGCGCTATACAAAGACGTTGCTTCTGACCGCCTGAAACATTTACTCCGCCCTGTCCGAGCTCAGTTTTATAGCCATCCGGGAACGAACGTATAAAGCCGTCCGCCTGCGCAATTTTACATGCCTGAACAAGCTGCTCGTCCGTCGCGTTTTCGTTGCCCCAGCGGAGGTTTTCCTCTATCGTGCCGGAAAACAGAACATTGTTCTGCAGCACCATTGAAACACTGTCTCTCAGCGTTTTCAGCGTATAGCTGCGAACATCAGCTCCGCCCACCGTAACCTCTCCCTCAGTGACATCGTACAAGCGCGGTATGAGCTGAACAAGGGTCGTTTTTGCACTGCCCGTTCCGCCTATTACGCCTATCGTTTCACCCGAGCGAATAGAAAGATTTATTTTTTCAAGCACGTTTTTTTCCGCCGACTTGTTGTATTTGAAGCACACGTCCTTGTACTCTATGCTGCCGTCCGAAACGGTGAGGGATTCATCCGCATTCGCATCGCTTATGTCCGGCTCTTCATCAAGCACCTCGATTATTCTTGATGCCGATGCCTTTACCATTACCGTCATAACAAATATCATGGATACCATCATAAGCGACATGAGTATCTGATTGACATAGGAGATAAAGCTTATCAGCTCTCCGGTCTGCATCGCTCCGGCAGTCACAAGATTTCCGCCGAACCACAAAATACAGATTATACATGCATAAACCGCCACCGACATCAGCGGACCGTTGACGATTACAAGTTTTTCGGCATACACTGAGGCGTCGCGCAGCTCATCGTTGGAAATACGGAATTTTTCCTTCTCGTGCTTCGCCCTGACAAACGCCTTGACTACCCTTATGCCTATCAGATTTTCCTGAATAGAGGCGTTGAAGCGGTCGTACTTTTCAAACAGTCTCCTGAAGCGGGGGTGAGCCATATAGCCTATTGTGAACAGCATCACACCGAGGATAGGGGTAACCGTGAGGAATACCAGCGAAAGCTTTAAATTTATACGTATGGCATAAAAAATCGCCATAACCAGCATAAACGGAGCGCGGACACATATACGTACCGCCTGTGTAAACGCCATTTGCACCATGTTGGTGTCTGTGGTAAGCCTTGTTACGAGTGAGGCTGTACTGAATTTATCTGTGTTTGCAAATGAAAAATCCTGAATTTTGCCGAACATCGCCTGTCTTATTTCGCAGCCGAAGCCGAGGCCGGCAACCGCGGCAAGCCGCGCGGCAATTGCCCCGCAAAACAGCGACAGCAGCGCCATAAGAATCATTTTTATTCCGGTCTGTACAACGGTTTCGATTGACATATTTGCGATTCCTTCATCGACTATGACCGCCATCAGAAACGGTATGCGCACCTCTATTGCAACCTCAAAAATTATTGCTATCGGACACAGCAAGGCGTAAATTTTATACTTTTTTGCATAGGGAAGCAGTTTCTTTATCATTCTGCATTGTCCTCCTTAGGCTTTTTCTCCGACACCCGTGAAAAATAATTTATTGCCTCCTCCGGCGAGGCAAGGTCTGATATGTTCCCGCGAAGACGTTCAAGGTATGAGCGGAATTGAGCAATATCCTCATCGGAAAAGCCCGCAAACAGCTGCTTATCTACCGAATCACACTCTTTGCGAAAATCGCTTATCAGCCCTTTCCCCGTAGGTGTTATACTTATGCGGTTGCAGCGCAAATCGCCCTCATCCGCAACCTTTTTCACCAAGCCGGATTTTTGCATCCGCTTAATTGATACCGCCACGCTCGCCGGCGAAACATGAAGAAACTCCGCAAGGCAGGTTTGTGTACACTCGCCGTTTTCCATAAGATATTCAAGTATCGGCGGCTGGCCGTAATACAGTCCGCTTGCAGATGCGGTTTTATGGATTACATACCGGTGCATAAACATGGTACGGTTCATTTCTCGCACAATTTCCTTTAAACTCACGTAAGCACCTCCCGAAAATAAAAATCAGCCGGTTAATTATCAACCGATTAACTAATTTACACTGTTTCACGGTATTGTTTTTTACCGTATGAAATAAAGGCCGCGTTTTTTATGAACATTGTGTTAATATTTCCGGATTTTACCGTTTTGTTGCCTTACACAGGACAACAAAACGGCTGTTTTTTTGCATCAGTGAAAAGCGAAACGCCCTAAATGAAAAAGCAGAAAGGACCGGTAATGTTTATGGCAAAGACACTTACAAAAAAAGAACAGGATTTTTGCGATTACTACTTCGCAACACGCAACCCGCGGGAAGCGGCGATATACGCGGGCTACTCACTCAATCCCGCACGTGCAGGAGCAAAGCTCCTCTTGAAAAGCGCAATAAGTGATGAAATACAAAAAAGAGACTCAAAAAACGCAGCACGCATCGAGGAGATATGCGCCGGTCTACGCAGACTTGCGTTCGGCTCGGTTGCAGATGCGGTAAAGCTCGCTTACAGCGAGGAGCCTCTTTCCGGCGGACAAATCGAGGAGCTTGACCTTTTTAATATTTCGGAAATAAAACGCCCCAAGGGCGGCGGCACCGAGATAAAATTCTTCGACCGTTTAAAAGCTCTTGAAAAGCTTCAGACACTTTGTGAAGCGTCCGGAGAAAGCCGTGCGCTGCCCTTTTACGAAGCAATGGAAAAGGGTGCGAGGCTTCTCTATGCAGACAAGAACAAAAAGCCGGACGTAACGGAGGATATATGAAATTTGCTCCTTTTTCCGAAAAACAGCTCACCGCCCTCACCTGGTGGTGCTCCTCAAGTCCCTATTCGGACTTTGATGCGATAATATGCGACGGTGCCGTGCGCAGCGGAAAAACACTGTGTATGTCGCTGTCGTTCATCGCATGGACCTTTTACCGTTTTGAGAGCACTTCGTTTGCCGTATGCGGAAAGACTGTCACCTCGCTTCGCAGGAACGTGATAACTCCCCTCCTTCCCGTTCTTGAGCAGCTCGGCTTCACCTGCCGCGAACAGCTTTCGAAGAATCTCGTTGAAATAAAACGCGGAGATTGCACAAACCGCTTCTATCTTTTCGGAGGACGCGATGAGTCGTCCGCCGCGCTCATACAGGGTATGACGCTCGGCGGAGTGCTTCTTGACGAGGTGGCGCTTATGCCGCGCTCGTTTGTGGAGCAGGCACTCGCCCGTTGCTCCGTTGAGGGCTCGAAATTCTGGTTCAACTGCAATCCGGAAAATCCCCGGCATTGGTTTCATACGGAGTGGATAGAAAAAGCTCCGCAGAAAAACTGCCTGTATCTTCACTTTCGGATGGAGGACAATCCCTCCCTGACTCCTGAGATTGTGGAGCGCTACAAAAAGCTTTACAGCGGTGCATTTTATGAACGCTTTGTCGAGGGCAAATGGGTTGCGGCGCAGGGTCTTGTGTATCCGTTCTTCAGCGAGCGGCTTCATGTGAAAAGCGCGCCCCCCGGAAAGCCCTCCAAATGCTTCGTGTCCTGCGATTACGGCACAGTAAATCCCGCATCGTTCGGGCTGTGGGGCGAATACGGCGAAAAATGGTACCGCATCGCGGAATTTTACCATGACTCCCGCCGCGACGGCTTTCAGAAAACCGACGAGGAATACTACACCGACCTGAAGCGGCTGTGCTCGGAATACGAGATTGAGGCGGTCATTGTGGACCCGTCCGCCGCAAGCTTCATCGAATGCATACGCAGGCATGCGGAGTTTCGGGCAGTCCCCGCGAAAAACGAGGTCACCGACGGCATACGCAAGGTCGGCGACGCCCTCAAAAACGGCAGAATACTTATATGTCCCTGTTGCGGCGACACGCTCCGTGAATTCGGAATGTACCGTTGGGACGACAGCTCCGCCCGTGATGCACCGCGCAAGGAGCACGACCATGCCATGGACGATATCAGATATTTCGTCACCACGGCGCTGAGTGAAACGGACATGAGCTGTTACGCAATAGCAATCAACAGGAGGTGAAAGTTTGACCCTTTTCAATAAAAAAAGACCTCCCCTGCCGACGTGTGCGGCTGTTCCTCAGACTGCTCCGGCCAATGAGCCGTTTATTCAGGCATACGCCCGGAACGCGCTCACTCCGGCACAGATAGGCCTGTTTTCCTCTCTGCGTGAAAATGTTCCGGTTATAGACGCGGCGATACGCAAGCTTTGCGTGCTGACAATGGGCTTTTCCGTCAAGTGCGAAGACCGCAGAGCACAGGAGCTTCTTGAAGGCTTCCTGAATACAGTGCCGGTAGGCTGCTCCGGAACAGGGGCAGACTCATTTCTGACGGCATATTTTGAGCAGCTTCTGACTCTCGGAACAGCTGTCGGAGAAATTGTTATCGGCAAAGACCGTAAAGTTAAATGCCTTTACAATGCGGATTTGCGCAACATTGAATTGCGCGCAAATCCCGAAGATTCAACGCTTACACAGATTTGCGCTGTAAACGGTTCCGGATTTTCAAGCGCAGAACCTGTAAAGTATCCTGACTTTACATTGCTTTCTGTGCTCTCTCCGGAGCCCGGCTGCGTCTACGGAACCTCACTGCTGCGCTCGCTTCCGTTTGTAAGCTCGATTCTTATGAAAATATTCAACACCGTCGGCACTAACTGGGAGCGGGTGGGCAACGTGCGCTTTGCCGTAACCTACAAGCCGCAGAACGACGCTCTTGACCGAAGCTACGCCCGCGAACGCGCCACGCAAATAGCCGACGAGTGGTCGAGAGCGATGCAAAGCGGCTCCCAGATAAAGGATTTTGTTGCGGTGGGCGATGTGTCCATTAAGGTTATCGGCGCTGAAAATCAGATACCCGACAGCGACACCCCCGTCCGGCAGATGCTTGAACAAATTGTAGCAAAAACCGGAATACCTCCGTTTATGCTGGGTTTAAGCTGGTCGAGCACGGAACGGATGTCATCACAGCAGGCGGACATTCTCACCAGCGAGCTTGAGGGCTATCGGCGCATACTTACTCCCGTCATCGAGCGTATATGCCGTACCTTTCTGCGTCTTGAGGGCTATACCTGCGCACCGGAAATAATCTGGAATGACATAACCCTTCAGGATGAGGTGGAGCTTGCACGGGCAAGGCTGTTCAACGCTCAGGCATCAAAGCTCGAGCTTGAGGCGGAAGCATTTACACACGGAGGTGAAAACACTGAACAAAACAATTAACTCTCCGAAAAGCAACGGCGTTTTGTGCCACGATGAGCTTGCGCTCATCAATATGTATTCAAAAAAGGCGCTGTGCGCAGATGAGGTATACACCTTCAGCGTTGTCCTGTGCGACAACGAAATTGACCGCGACGGAGAACGCTTTTCAACTCAGGCACTGAAAACTCTCGCCGAGCTTTTTAAAGGTAAGACGGGAATTTCAGACCACAGCATGAAGGCGTCCGACCAGGTGGCACGTATATACGACACCGAGGTTGAAACCTTCCCCGACATGAAAACACGTGCCGGAGAGGTATACTCAAGGCTTAAAGCCAAGGCGTATACGCCGCGCAACGAGGGCAACGCCTCGTTTATAGCCGACATTGAGGCGGGAATAAAGAAAGAGGTAAGCGTTGGCTGTGCGGCGGGAAGGAAAATATGCTCCGTATGCGGTGCGGACGTGCATCTCACGGGATGCGCACACAAGAACGGCAGAACATACTCCGGAAAGCTTTGCCACACCATACTCTGCGACCCCACCGACGCCTACGAATGGTCCTTTGTCGCAGTGCCCGCTCAGCCTGCCGCCGGAGTGATAAAAAGCTTTACGAAAAAAGAAAACAGAGGTGAAAACAGTATGCAGGAAATACTCAAACGCTTTGAAGGCGCAACCGATGAGGGTGTGCTCCTTTCAAAGGCCGAAGCCGCAAGGCTTCTTGCGCACCTTGATTCGCTCGGTGCCCTCGCGGATGACGGCATTGAATACAGAAACGAGCTTGTGAAAAACGCTCTGTGTCTGTGCGCAACGGCACTGCCCTCTCTTTCCCGCGAAAGCGCAGATGAGATATGCAAAAAGCTGAGGGTAGGCGAGCTTCGCGAATTCACCGCGGCGCTCGAAAAGGAAGCGTCCCGGACACTTCCCTGTTCAGCCCAGCTCGCACTGCCCGGCAGCGCCGCAAAAACAATATCCAATACAGAATTTAAAATCTGATAAGGAGGAAGAAAAATGTCAGTTTCATTCAACGGTTTCAATGAAAAAATACTTACCTTTAAAACGAGCGGCACGGTGGCAGCCGGTGCTCCCGTACAGCTCACCTCAAGCGGGACGGTGGCCGCAAGCGCAAATGATGCATCCTTCTGCGGAATAGCCGTAACCGTTTCCTCGGACGGCTTTGCCGGTGTGCAGCTATGCGGCTATATCGAGGTGCCATATTCGGGCACGGCTCCCGCTGTCGGCTATGCGCTTCTCGAATCGAACGGAAACGGCGGAGTCAAGGTTGACACAACCAACGGCAGAAGCGTTCTCGTCGCAACCGTGGACACCACCGCATCAAAGGTCGGAATCATACTGTAAAATCCGCAAAACGGAAAGGAGAATAATATGTCCTCTTATGATAATCTTCGCCTTGAAAAAGGCATGTATGCACACAACGGCGGTCTTACCGCCGNNCCGCCGCACTTGAGGGGCTTGACCCCTCCGAAAACTACAAGGGCACGGCTCTTGAGGGGCTTGACGCGTTCCAGCGCCAGCTCAAGCGTTTTGATATAAGGGTTTCGGGCGCGGGCAGCGATACCGTCGAAAAATTCTTCAAAACCTCCGACAGCTCCGCACTCTTTCCCGAATATGTCTCGCGTGCCGTAAGGCAGGGTCTTGACGGCGCGGATATGCTTTCAAAAATAGTCGCCGCGACCACTAAAACGGAATCGCTTGACTACCGCACAATAACCTCCGTTCCCGGCGATACGGAAAAGCAGCTCAACCGTGTTGAGGAGGGTGCCGTAATACCCTCAACGGTTGTCAAGACACAGGAAAACCTTGTAACACTCCGCAAACGCGGCAGAATGCTCGTTGCCTCCTATGAGGCAATACGTTTTCAGCGTCTCGACCTTTTCACGGTAACGCTCAAGCAGATAGGCGCTTATATTGCGCGCTCGCAGTTCAAGGACGCCGTCGGAGTTCTCATAAACGGCGACGGCAACAACAACGCCGCAACCGAGATTGATGTTGCCACTGCTGGCACACTCACCTATGCCGACCTCGTTTCGCTGTGGAATGCGTTCGACCCCTATGACCTTAACACAATCATTGTGCCTCCGGCGCTCATGCCCACCATACTCACTCTCAGCGAATTCAAGGACGCTGCCGCAGGTCAGGATTTCCACGGAACCGGCAAGACAGTCACACCTCTCGGTGCAACTCTTCTCAAATCCTCTGCCGTGACATCCGGATACGTCCTCGGCATAGACAGAAGCTGTGCACTTGAGATGGTAATAGCCGACGGCGTAAACGTCGATTACGACAAGCTCATTGACCGTCAGCTTGAGAGAGCCGCCATAACCTGCACCGCAGGCTTTGCAAAAATATTCAGCGATGCGACAAAGCTTCTTGATATCTGATTTTCCGAAAGGGTGATATAATGATAAGCTCTCAAAGCGTTTTTGAACGACTGAGACAAATCACCGCCCTTGACAGCGAGGGGGCAGCCGAAGCGCTGCCCCTGTGCGCTCTTGCCGCACTGGGAATAAGCGAGCGCACAAGGGACGGAGCCGATGACTGCGATGAGCGCCTGATAAACGCCGCGGCAGCATGTGCGTTTTATAAGCTTATGCTGCTGCGCGCAGTCAAATCGGATTCGCCCGACTCCTTCAAGGCCGGCGATATAACCGTTAAAAAAGCATCGGACGCAAACGTACGGCTTGCACAAAGTCTTATGGATAATATGATGCTTGAAGCAGCTCCGTTGCTCAGGGATTCCGGCTTCGGCTTTTTGCAGGCTTAAAAGAAAGGAATTCCGAATATTATGAATATGAACACAATATTTGAAGACTACGGACGCGAGGTCGTGCTTGTGACCCCCGAGGATATTGAACAGGAGCCGTACAGAGCTTTTTTGCAGCCTCTGCGATATAAAAATAAAATGTATCTTGAGGGCGTTCCCACAGAGCTCGGCTTCAATCCGCAGGACTATTCGCTGTATATCGGTCCTCCGGAAAGAGACCTTACCGTGCTGCCGCCGGAATACCGCATACGCATAAGCGGAAAATACTACAAAATCAGCAAGGTTGAGAAGGTATATTCCGGTACTGCCCCGGTGTATGTATGGGCGGTTTTGCGTCCGCTGAATTATTCGTAACGGATAATCGGCACAAAAGCAACAGGGTTTGAATGATAATAAAAAACTATGAAAGGTAACGATACCGGGCATGAGCAGCCGTTTTACCGCGACTTTTCGTGCGAAGACTGTATCGCATGGCGATGATGTCAATAACAACAATTACTCCCAATTCACTCGTCAGCTTCTTCGGCAGCGCCGCGAATCTGAACGATATTGATTTTATCACTGAATACCCCAACAACACTTTACCGTATCCGCTCTCGTGCGCGACTGCGGCAATCGGCACGGAGAGCATATCCGTAACCGAGATTCCGGTGAGTGTAATAGAAAATCAGGACGGCACACAAACCACCATAACCGGAAACCGCACCTTGAGCGTAAAAATGCGCCTCGGAATACATGTGCCGAAAAGCCTCGGCGGAGAAACCTGCCACACCGTATATAAGCGTCTGCTTGACGTGCTTCTCGGCTCGGACAGCTTTGTGGTAGACACCTCCGGCTGCGGAAGAACGCGCTTTGTAAGAGATACAGATTCACTGTACCTTCCGGCGTGGTTTGTAGTGAATTCCGACATAGTTTAACTGCGGTTTTTAAGCTATTCTGCCGTTTCTTTGGGCAATATGCACAAAAAGCCAACAAATCTCTTGGAGGGGGTTTGAACAAAATAGTAAAAAAGCTATTGAAAAATCAAACGCGTTTTGGTAAAATAAGGACATACTCGGAAAATATCCAATAATGTGTGAGGTGTGTCCGCTTGAAAAAGAAGAAGGAGAGCAGTGAAAACAATGTGGCTCTTTATTTTTTCCATCAGGGAAACGATACCCGCGCGTATGATTACTTCGGTTCTCACCCTCTCAATACAGAAGGCGATTTTGTTTTCAGAGTGTGGGCGGAGCACGCAAAGAGCGTAAGCGTTGTCGGCGATTTCAACAACTGGAATCCCGAAGCAAATCCGCTGACCAAAATTGACAGCGCCGGCGTGTTTGAAGGCTATGCCGAAAACGTAAAACCGTTTGACGCCTACAAATACCATATCATTGCCGCCGACGGCAGAGAATTATTAAAAAGCGACCCCTATGCGCTGCACACGGAAACGCGCCCGGGGACCGCGTCAAAAATATATGTTCAGGACGACTATGACTGGGGCGACAGTCTCTGGCTGAAAAAGCGCAGAGAGACACCGGTCTACAGTCGTCCTGTTAATATTTATGAGGTTCATGCCGGCTCATGGCGCACCTATGAGGACGGCAACCCCTTCTCCTACCGTGCGCTTGCAGATGAGCTTGTTCCCTATGTCAAGAGCATGGGCTATACGCACATTGAATTTATGCCTCTGGCGGAGCACCCGTTTGACGGCTCCTGGGGATATCAGGTTACGGGCTATTACTCTGTAACCTCCCGCTTCGGCACTCCGGAGGATTTCATGTATCTTGTTGAAAAGTGCCACAAGGCCGAAATAGGAGTAATTCTCGACTGGGTACCCGCCCATTTCCCTAAGGACGAGCAGGGACTTTATGAGTTTGACGGTCAGCCGATGTATGAATACTCCGACCTTCGCAAGGGCGAGCACAAGCAATGGGGCACCCGCGTGTTCGATTACGGCAAGCCCGAGGTTCAGAGCTTCCTTATTTCAAACGCAATGTTCTGGTTCGACAGGTACCACATAGACGGTCTGCGCGTGGACGCGGTAGCATCAATGCTCTACCTTGACTACGGCAGAGAAAACGGCGAATGGTGTCCCAACGCGAACGGCGGCAATGAAAATCTTGAGGCGGTCGCCTTTTTTAAAAAGCTCAATGAACTGGTCTTCCGCGATTTTCCCGACATCATGATGACCGCGGAGGAGAGCACCTCATGGCCGTTGGTTTCAAAGCCCGTTCATCTCGGCGGTCTGGGCTTCAATTTCAAATGGAACATGGGCTGGATGAACGATATCCTGCGCTACTGCGAGCTTGACGGCTACTTCAGAAAATACAATCACGACCTTGTAACCTTCTCCTTCTTCTATGCGTTTTCCGAGAATTTTGTGCTTCCCATATCCCACGACGAGGTGGTTCACGGCAAAAAGTCCCTCATAGAAAAGATGCCCGGAACCTACGAGGAGAAGTTCGCCGGTGTGAGAGCATTTCTGGGATATATGTACGCCCATCCCGGTAAAAAGCTGCTGTTCATGGGTCAGGAGTTCGGTCAGTTCATAGAGTGGGATTATAAAAAGGAGCTTGACTGGCTGCTTCTTGATTTTGAAATGCACCGTATGCTCAGGGAATATGTCCGGAGTCTGAACATGTTCTACAAAAACACCCCCGCGCTCTGGCAGATAGATTACAGCTGGGAAGGCTTTTCATGGATAATAAGCGATGACAATGTGAACTCGGTTATTGCCTTCCGCCGCATGGACGATGACGGCAGAGAAATAATTTCGGTATCCAACTTTACACCCGTCGGACGCGAGGATTATAAAATCGGGGTTCCCGAAGGCGGCTCCTACGAAATTGTTTTCAATTCAGATGACGAGGAGTTCGGAGGCAAGGCGCTCCTGAAGGGTACGACCTTTAAAACCAAAGCGGGTCAGATGCACGGCTTCGGCCAATACCTTTCACTCGCGCTCCCGCCGCTTTCCACAATATATATAAAGAAAAAACGCAGAGATACGAAGAAAAAATCAACTAATACAATTACTCACGGAAAGGATTGATTTTATGCCCCGCAAAACCGAATGTATTGCGATGCTGCTTGCCGGCGGACAGGGAAGCCGCCTCGGAATACTCACAAAAAACATCGCCAAACCGGCAGTGCCCTACGGAGGGAAGTACCGTATTATCGACTTTCCCCTCTCGAACTGCGTGAACTCCGGCATTTATACCGTCGGTGTACTCACACAGTATCAGCCGCTTGAGCTCAACGACTATATCGGAAACGGTTAGCCGTGGGACCTTGACCGCGAAAACGGCGGAGTGCACATTCTTTCGCCGTATCAGCAGATAAAGGGTACAGCGTGGTATAAGGGCACAGCAAACGCAATATACCAGAACATAAACTTCATTGACCGTTACAACCCGGAATATGTGGCGGTGCTTTCAGGCGACCACATCTATANNCATCTATAAGATGGACTACTCGAAAATGCTCGCCTATCACAAGGAAAAGAACGCCGCGTGCACCATAGCGATGCTCGAAGTTCCCTGGGAGGAGGCGTCGCGCTTCGGTCTTATGTTCACAAACGAGGACGGAGCCATAACGGCATTTGAGGAAAAACCCAAGAATCCCAAAAGCAATAAGGCCTCCATGGGCGTATACATGTTCACATGGGATAAGCTGCGTCAATATCTGCTTGAGGACGAGGCCAAGGAAGGCTCCTCAAACGATTTCGGTAAGGACGTAATCCCCGCCATGCATTCCGCAGGCGAAAGAATGTATGCTTACGCTTTTGACGGCTATTGGAAGGACGTCGGAACAATCGACAGCCTGTGGGAGGCAAACCTCGACCTGCTCAATCCCAAGGTCAACCTCGATTTGAGCGACACGAGCTGGAAAATATACGGTAAAAATCCGATAGCTCCCCCGCAGTATGTATCCGGCTCGGCAAAGATTCAGAACTCCCTCGCCGCCGGAGGCTGCACAATTGAAGGCGATATCGACTATTCGGTGCTGTTCTCAAACGTAACGGTTGAAAAGAACGCGGCGGTGCGCTACTCGATAGTAATGCCCGGAGCCGTGATAAAATCGGGCGCCACGGTACAGTATTCCATAGTTGCCGAAAACGCGGTTATAGAGTCCGGCGCCACGGTAGGTAAGCGTCCCGAGGATATGAAGGAGCTTTCCGACTGGGGAGTGAGCGTAATCGGGGCAAACGTAACCATAGGCAAAAACGCCAAGGTAAAGCCTAAATCAATGATTGATACCGACCTGAAGGGAGGCGAGGAAGCATGATTGCAAAGAATGTACTCGGTATAGTTTTTTCAAATTCCTATGACGCTTCTCTCAACGAGCTTACCGCAATGCGCACAATGGGCAGTGTCCCCTTCGGCGGACGCTACCGTCTCATAGATTTCGCGCTGTCCAACCTTGTCAATTGCGGCGTTTCAAGAGTCGGTGTAATCACAAAAAGCAATTTCCATTCTCTTATGGACCATATCGGAACCGGCAAGCCGTGGGATCTCGCAAGAAAGCGTGAGGGGCTGTATCTGCTCCCGCCCTTCAACACGAACGACGGTGAGCACACCGGAGGCAAGGCGGAGGAGCTTGCGAGGATTCTCGGCTTCATCTCCCGCTGCGACGAGGAATATGTGATACTCACGGACTGCAACAACGTTTGCAGCATAGACTTTAACGACGTGTTCGGTTTTCACGAGGAAAACGGCGCAGATATTACCATTGTATGCAAAAACGGCAAGATTCCCAACCTCGATGACACGATGGTCATAAAAACCGAGGAGGGCTCAAACCGCATCGCTTCAATAGCAATATCCCCCAACTCCGATAAAAAAGCCGACTACTCGGTAAATATCACGCTGATGAGAAAATCGCTTCTCGAACGCCTTATACGCGAGGCCGTAAGCTTTTCAAAGACGAATTTTGAAAAGGATATCATTCAGAAAAACGTCAAAAAGCTGAATATCTGCGCATATAAGACAGCCCGCTCCTGCTTCACAATCGACTCCCTTGAAAGCTATTTTGCCGCAAACATGGAGTTGCTCAAGTCAAGCGCGCGCAGCGACCTTTTCTCACCTGAGCATCCCGTATACACAAAGGTTCGCGATGATATGCCGGTTATATACGGACTCGGCTGCGAGGTGAAAAACTCACTGATTGCCGACGGCTGCATCATTGAGGGAACCGTTGAAAACTGCATCCTTTTCAGGGGTGTACGCGTCGACAAGGACGCTGTGATAAAGAATTCCATCCTCATGCAAGGCACCTACATAAGCGAGGGCGTAAGCCTGAACTGTGTCATTGCCGACAAGAGCGCCGTGGTGACACCGAAAAAGGTTCTTTCGGGCGCCGAAAACTATCCTATGTTCATAGGCAAGGGTATAGTAATCTGATTTTTGTGTGGTGAGCGGAAAATGAATACGGTATGTCCCGTGTGCGGCTGTAAAACAGATGATTTCGATGTTGAGGAATTCGTCTTTGAGGACGGTCACACGGAAAAGCTCTGCGGATATTGCCGCAAGCAGCTCAAGGTGCTTGAAGCTTCGAACACTGCAAACGATATGCAGACAAGAGCCGCCGTGGAATGGCTTGATTCCATGGCGCAGAGGCCTGTTGACTCAAGAAGCACACAATGTCTTGCGCAGCTCAACCGAATCCGGAAGCTCTATCCTCAAATCCCCGTAAAGCGCGCTCAGGCTCCGGCGGCACAGCCTTCTGCATCGGCTCAAAAAAACGTTCCTGAGTCTGCGGCGGAAACGCACAACGTTCCGGCGGGCGAGCCGGACGAGCGCATGGCAGTGCTCGAAAAGCGCATAACAGCGCTCGAAAAGGATTTAAAGGGCTTCAAGCGCAGGCTGCTTATTTCAAAAATAATCAGCTTCGCTGCACCGTTGCTCATCACGCTTATACTTTTCATAATACTCATGGCGAGCGGCGTGCTCGACCCGCTGTTCAGCTACTTCAACACCATCAGTGACCTCGCCGGTCAGATGTGAATTTATTAACGGAGGAATATATAATGAAGGTTTTATACGCTGCAAGCGAAGCTCTCCCCTTTATCGCAAGCGGAGGACTCGCGGACGTTGCCGGCTCGTTGCCGCAGGCGCTGAGAAAGCGTCTGATAGGCTGCCGAATCGTCATGCCGCTCTATGACGGCATACGTCAGGAGCTGAAGGACAGCATGAAGTTTATAACGCATATTTCCGTACCTGTCGCATGGCGCAGACAGTACTGCGGCATATTTGAGGCAAAATCCGGAGGCGTTATATACTATCTTATAGACAACCAGTACTATTTCAAGCGCGACGGCATTTACGGTCACTATGACGACGCGGAGCGCTTCGCCTTCTTTTCGAGAGCCGTGCTTGAAATAATCCCGCACATTGATTTCAAGCCCGACATCATCCACTGCAACGACTGGCAGACAGCGCTGACCCCTGTCTATTACAGCACCATGTATGCCGACAAGCCGGGTTACGAAAACATAAAAACAATACTCACAATACACAACATACAGTATCAGGGCGTTTACGGCAAGGAGCTGCTCGGAAATGTTGTGGGTATTGATGAAAAATACTCCTCCCTGCTTGAATACGACGGTGCGCTCAACATAATGAAGGGCGGTATCGAGTGCGCAAACATGCTTACAACGGTCAGCCCGACCTACGCGAACGAAATACTCGACCCCTGGTACTCACACGGGCTTGACACCATACTCAAGCAGCGCGACTGGAAGCTGCGAGGCATACTCAACGGTATTGACACCGAAAGCTATGACCCCGCAACCGACAAGGATATTTTTGCAAATTATTCAGCGGAAAAGCCGAATAACAAGCTTAAAAATAAAAAAGAACTCCGGAAGCTTTTCAATCTTCCGGATAACAAGGAAACTCCGCTTATCGGTATGGTTTCAAGGCTCGTTTCCCATAAGGGACTCGACCTTGTAAAGGCTGTGCTTGAGGAGCTTCTCACAACAAGCGACGTTCAGCTTATAGTGCTCGGCTCCGGTGAATGGCAATATGAGAGCTTCTTTAAGGAGATGGCGGAGAAATATCCCGACAAGCTCGGGCTGCGCCTCGGCTTTGTGCCGGACCTCGCAAGAAAGATTTATGCCGGAAGCGACATGTTCCTTATGCCGTCAAAGAGCGAGCCCTGCGGACTTTCTCAGATGCTTGCGCTTCGCTACGGCTCGGTTCCGATAGTGCGTGAAACCGGCGGACTCAAGGATTCCGTAACAGACAGCGGTGACGGCGAAGGCAACGGCTTCACCTTCTCAAGCTATAACGCACATGATATGCTCAACGCCATACGTCGCGCACTTGAGGGCTATTCCGACACCAAGGGCTGGAATATACTCAGAAAGCGCGCTATGGAATGCGACAACAGCTGGGGGCATTCCGCCAATGAATACATAAAGCTCTACAAGGAGCTTACAAAATAACGGTCGCTTAAAGCGTTTCCGCAAGCTTATGCCGCATATATTCTTCAACACTGTCTATAACCGTTTTGATGCACAGCGGCTGCTGGCCTGTCTTTTTCCTTACAGATGTCTCCGATATTACAAATTCGCGGGCAAGCTCCTCGGTCAAGCCTATGACCAGCGCGTCCGCGGATTTGGAATTTATACCTATCCATTTTTTCGGTATGATACCCTTTGACACCGCGGCGAGCACGGCTCTGTATACACTCATACAAAAAAACAGCGTCGCCATATTCTCAAGCTCGCTGCCTCCGCCGGAGGATATCCTCTCCTGAATCATAACCGCGGCACGTGTCACGGTGTGCTGGGTGAGGTTCACATCCTCGGGAAGGTCGTCAACCTCGGTGCTTCCGAGGCCGTACCGGCTCTGCGTTCTGCCGAGTATATAGTCCGAGGTTACACCGTAGTAATCTGCGGCGCGGCAGACAAATTCAAGTCCGCACTCTCTTATACCGTTCTCATAATGCGAAAGAAGCGCCTGAGAAACGCCCAGAGCAGCGGCGGCATCCTTCTGGCTTATGTTCTTTTCATGGCGGAGGCTTGTCACGCGCTCCGCAAAGCCCTCTATCATAAATATCTCTCCCGTCCCGATTATACTTTATGTATAATACTATACACTGTTTTTCCGGAGGAAGCAATGAAAACTTATCAAATTCATTTTATTCGCCACGCACTCACAAAAAGCAATCTCGAAGGACGTTATATCGGTCACACCGACGAGCCGCTGTGCGAGCAGGGCGAGGAGCAGCTCAAGGAGATGCTTGAGGCGTATGTTTACCCCTATGCGGATGTTGTGTTTTCAAGTCCGCTTCAGCGCTGCGTAAAAACCGCCGAGCTTATTTACAATGACAAAGCCCCGATTATCATGCGCGAGCTTACGGAGTGTGATTTCGGCGAGTTTGAGGGGCTTACAGCCGCCGATTTAAAGGATGTAAAGGAGTTCAGCGACTGGCTGACAGGCGGACCCGACAGCGCCCCTCTCAACGGAGAAAGCAACCGCCATTTCCAGACACGCGTATGCAACTGCCTCTCAAAAATCATTGACGGTCTGCTCAAAACAGGCACAACCTCTGCCGCAATAGTCACGCACGGAGGCGTAATTATGACTCTGCTTGCCGCCTTCGGACTTCCCGAGGCTGCCATGAGCGAGTGGCTTATGCCCTCCTCCTGCGGCTATACGGTGCGTATAACTCCCTCGGTATGGACGCACGCGAGAAAGTTCGAGGTAATACGTGAAATCCCCGACTCTCCCATGAGCGAGGAGGAGGAAATGCAGCTGTGGGATTACTACTCCGGCGATGATGATTACGAGGAGGACCTCGACACGGAGGATGAAGACATGGGAGGTATAATGTGATGTCATACAAAATATTTGCAAATCACGCGCATCTTTTCCCGGAGCAGGCAAAGCCCTCCGGTACACTCGACAATCTCAAAAGAACACTTGACGAAGCGGAAATTGAAAAGGCCGTATGCTTTGCCCCGTTCGCTTCTCAGCTGAGAAATGCCGGATTTTCGGATGACGATGCTCCGAAATGGCTTGCAAACGAAATAAAAAACGAGCCGAATCTCTTCGGCTTCGGCACAATAGACTTTGACAAAAACAACATCTCCGCACAGGTCGAGCACATACATGACCTCGGTCTGAAGGGGATAAAAATCCACCCCGCTTATCAGGAAATAAAGGTGGACGGCGAGCAGGCTTGCCGCGTATATGAAAAGGCGGAGGAGCTGGGGCTGTTTATATCCTTCCATACCGGTCTTCACTGGCACAGAATATCCGACTATCATCAGCTGCTTTTCGATGAGGTGGCATACCTCTTTCCTCACCTGCGCTTCAGCATGGAGCACATCGGAGGCTACAGCTTTTTCAGGGAAGCACTGCTTGTAATGAACAACAATAAGCGCGGGGATTTTGACCGCGTTTTTGCAGGCTGGACGAGCATTGATGTCGATATCGATGAAAACGGCAACGAGCAATACGGTGCATGGTCGCTTACCGACAGGCAGCTGCTCGATGTGATTTATCAAACAGGACCTAACAGAAGCATCTTCGGCCTTGACTTCCCCTACAACGACTCGCAGGATATAAAGGCCTCAATCGAACGGATAAAAAGCCTTCCGATAAGCGAGCAGGCGAAGGAAAATATTCTGGGCGGAACACTCAGAAATATACTCGGTGTTGAATAAAAAAGAGCCGTATTTTCCAAAGGAGGAAAGTACGGCTCTTTTGTTAACAAAAACTTAACATTTACGTTGAATTGATACAATATTCCGCCTATATTATATAGCTGTAATTAAGTGAGGCATTCAATTGCTCAATTCATTTTCTCTTTCCAAAGCTCCGACCCGAACGTATTGTTCGGGTCGGAGCTTTTTTATCATTTATAATCAGCAATCACATTTCGCCTTTTATTTCCTTCTTGTTTCGATACATCTTTTCATCCGCTATATGTATAAGCTCGTCAAGTGAGCTTGAATCCTTGGGGAACACCGAAGCACCGGCTCCGCAGCCCAAAAATTCTATTCCGCTCTTGGTCTTGAAATTAAGCTCCACAAGCTTTCTGCACACAGCGTCCCTGTGGCCGCGCGTAACGATACAGATAAACTCATCTCCCGCCACGCGGTAAAGCGTTCCGTGCTCATCAAGAATTTTTTTCGCATTGTCCGCAAACGCCTTGAGATATTCATCGCCCACCAGATGCCCGTATTTATCGTTTATGCTCTTGAAGCTGTTGAGGTCTATATATACAAGAGAAAAAGGAACGCCCTTGCTTATCATATTTGCGACATCTTCAAAAAGGCTGACGCGGTTATTGAGCTTTGTAAGCTCATCGGTATACGCAACATCCTTTATTGTCTCAACAGCGTTGTTAGAGCGCACAAGGTAATAAACTATCGCATAGCTCCACAGGACATTTAAAAGCAACAGGGCAAGCGTAACTATTCTTATTATCAGATATTCATACAGAAGCGAAAGATTTATGAACAAAATGGCGAGAAACCAGGTGGAGCTTATGAGAAGCAGGTAAATGTTTATGCGGTCGGCGGTGTTTTTCAGAACGAAGATAAGCCCCGACCTTATCCAGTAAATAAGCGGGAAAATCGAGAACCAGTAAAGCATACTCTGAACTATGAGCAACGAAACCGCGTATTCCTCAAGCGGTATGAGCTTTGAAAGCTGAACCGAAACGGTATACATTATCATTGTGTAGACGGATGAGAACATCCAGACAGTAACCGTTTTGCGCATTCCGTCTTTATAGAGCATCTGCGTTACAAATACAAAGAAAAAGCCGAGAACCGCGAAAAGGCCGTTGCCGTTTTCCACGTAGTTGATACGCGGAAGAATCGCAAGAGCCGCCAAAGCAAACGGAAGCGATGCCAAAGCATATACAAGAAGATTGACTATCCTTCTGTATTTGCGCTGACAGCAAAAATCCGTAACCACGGCATTCACTATTAACATTTCAACTGCTATGGCAATGGTATATGCGGCTTCTCCCATAAAAGCCTTCCCCTTTTATTTAATTATAACTCATTGTATCACAATTCAGACCAAAATGCAATTACAAGACACCTGCTAAAATAAATAAAAATGTATTGTATTTGTAAAAATATTGTGGTAATATTTATCTATATATAGTCTTGTACGGATGGGAGAAAAATTATGGGCGTAAAATGCAAGTGCGGGTATTGTCCTACGGTAATATTGCCCGGCATCGGTCAATCAAAGGTCGATTTGCTCGATGATGAAGGGAAACGAATAAAAAGCGCATGGCCGCTTGACCTTGACGAAAAGGCGCTCCTGAAAGAAATCCTTCCCTCTGCGCTCAAAATGCTCGCAACGCGCAAGGACAACGGCTTTACCGACACTGTAGCGGCAGCAATCAAAAAAGCTCTTGACCCCCTCGCTTGCACAAATGAGGGTATTGTAAAAAACCGCCTCAGGGTGGTGTCCTACCCTTACTCGCTTGCGGAATGCACTCCTGAGGAGCGCAGATACATTTATAAAATGGTACCGCTTGAGCAGCTCTCTGAGGTGGTGGGCGAAAGCCATCTTTACTTTTTCTCATATCATTCCTTCGGCCAGGTTTACGAGACTGCAAAGCAGCTTCACAGCTACATACAAATGGTAAAAGAAAAAACAGGGCATGACAAAGTAAATCTTGTGCCTGTAAGCCTCGGCGGCTCGCTTGCCGTGGCATATCTCGATGCTTACGGCTACAAAAACGATATTAACCGCGTGGTAAATTTCGTCCCCGCAGTCAACGGCTCGACCGTGGTTGCCGATTTAATGGAGGGTAAGCTTGATTTTTCAAATCCCGCAGAGCTTTTTGAATTCATTTTCGGTTCGGGAACCGCTGAAAAAATCTGCTCATATCTTAAATTCTTCCCGTCCGGCATGGCGGACCTTCTGCTGAAAAAAACGGTTGCGGCTGCCGTTGAGGTAATCGCCTGCAACTCCCCTCAGATATGGGCTGTTGTGCCCCACGAAAAATACACTTCCCTGCGCGCAAAATATCTTTGCGACGGCAAGCACGAGGCGTTGCGCGCAAAGGCCGACCGCTTTCATCGTGCACATTCCGACCTTGCTTCACTCGTAAAACGCGAGCAGGAAAGAGGCGTTGAATTTTTCAGCATCTGCGGTTACGGAAGGCAGCTTATCCCCTTCTGCGGCTCAAGAGATGTAAACTCGGACACCGTGGTGGACCTTAAATCGGCGTCACTCGGCGCTTACAGCCCCGCCTTCGGTGAAGCTTTGCCGGCAGACTACAAAAATGAACACTCCAATTGCAGCAATCCCGAACACAATCACATCTCTCCCGACCGCACCGTGGACGCCTCAACGAGCCTCATCCCCGATTCCGTGTGGTTCTTTAAAGGGCAGATACACGATGACACCGCATATAACGATGTCGCACTGCTTATATGCAGGGAGCTTCTTACCAACAAGAAATTCAACAGCGTATACTCAGACCCGCGTTTCCCGCAGTTCAACGGCGCGAGAAACATACGCAAAATAAAATACAACCTTCTCCCGCAAGCCCGCGAGCTTGACGTGTCCGGTCTTCCGGAGGCTGTGAAAAAAGAGCTTTGCGATGCTGTTTCGGAATGTGAGAAGCTGTTTTCATATACAATAGTCGAGGACAACTCGCTTGCGCAAAACGCCACAGAAAGGCTCGCTGCGGCTCTCGACTCCGCAAAACCTCAAGAAGCTATAAAATAAAAATTTTTTTGGGAGGTAAAAGTTATGTCTTACGCAAATGTATCCAAGTATGTAGCGCTCCTCATGACTCTTCTCATGACGCTGCTGAACACCTTCGGCGTGTTCACCAATGATTATGACAAGGACAAGGGCTCGGTAACCACCTACAAAACCTGGGAGGAATGCGTTGAAGAGCTTGACTCGATTGCCGCCGAAGGCAAAAAATCCGACTGCGGTGAGGATTGCGAGCACTGCCCCACAATTGTTGTTCCCGGTATAGGCCAGTCGAACACCTATCTGTGTGACGCCTTCGGAAACAAAGTCAAGAATGAAAACGGCGATGTCGTAACCGGATGGCCTCTCTATGTCAATGTTGATGAGGTTGTTGACAAGATTGCCGCTCCTCTTGTAACTGCAATAGCGACGCAGCAGGACAACGGCTTTTCAGATATTGTAGCCCAGACTGCGGCCGATGCCCTCTCCGTAAACGCATGCGGTCTTGACGGACTTCCCGTTAACAATATTGTAGTCGAAAAGTACTATAAGAGTGTTGCCGAGTGCACCGAGGAGGAAAGAGCGTACATCCTCAAGACCATACCTCTCGACGGTTATGTGAACGAGGTCGGTGCGGACCACCTCTATTACTTCGCATACAACAGCTTCGGCGATACCCTCGGAATAGCCGAGGAGCTTTACGCCTACATCCAGATGGTCAAAGCTCAGACAGGTCACGACAAGGTAAATATTGTGCCCATAAGCCTAGGCGGCACGATTGCCAACGCACTGCTCTATCTTTACGCTGAGGAGCTCAAGGATGACCTGAACAGGATTGTCTTTATCGTACCCGCTCTCGACGGTTCAAAAATAGTCAGCGATGTCTACGGTTTAAATCTGAGCACTGAGGATGAAATGCTTTACAGCGGACTTATCCCCTCGCTCATGCCCGATGACTATCTCGCTTATGTAATCAACATGGCTATACGCCTTCTGCCCAAGCAGGTGCTTGCCGACACGCTTGACAAGGTCAACCGTAAGCTCGTCACCGATGTTCTTGCAAACTGTCCGAGCATGTGGGCGCTTGTTGCAAGTGAGGATTATCCCGCGCTTGCCGACATGTGGCTGAGCGATGAGGACCACGCATATCTCAAGGAGCGTACAGGCGATTACTATCAGGCACAGCTTGAAAGCGACGCCAACATTCTTGCGCTCAGGGATGCCGGTGTGGAGATATTTGACGTTGTTGATTACGGCGTTCCTATGTACTCCATCGCAGCATCCTGGGATGACTATAACGCAGACGGAATTATTCATGTTGACTCCACCTCCGCCGGTGCCACAACAAGCCTTGTCGGCTCCACACTGAGCACCTCCGATTACAAGGCGGGCGCGGTCTTCAACTGCACAAATCCCGCACATGACCACATCTCTCCGGACGGCTCACTTGACGCCTCCACAAGCATTCTTCCAGAAACCTCATGGTACTTCTACAGCCAGAACCATGAATCCACTGCAAAAAACAATATCATAATGTATCTGGCAATAGATCTTCTCGTTGACGATGCCATAACGGATGTTTACTCAGACGAAAGATATCCCCAGTTCATGTATGCGAGAAACACACGCGGCTTTATCAACAGCGATATTCCGCTTGCCGAAAGTATCCTCTCCGAGGAGGCTGCAGCGCCCGGAACTTATGACGCTCAGCTTATCGCCGACACCAACGCCGCCCTCGCAAAGGCATACCACATGGTGGAGTACGGCAACATTCCCACCGATGAAGTCGAAGCCATTAAGGCGGAGCTTTACGAATGCCTTTATGCCTCCGGAAAGTGGACCCGCCCCGACCCCTCTCAGTCCGATGACAACACAGAGGAATACGCCCTTATGTTCTTCAAGGCGGCGAACGATGCGCTGTATAAATACTACGGTCCCATCGGCTTCTCCGATTATATGGACGGCGAATTCTGGAAGTACTCAAAGAAGAAATAATAATCAGCTTTTATTGCCGCGGACGCTTTGTGTCCGCGGCAATCTTTTTGTGTCTAAACCTTGCGTACAGATTACTTTTGTGGTAAAATAAAGTGATATTATATTGAAACAAGCAGGTAATGAATATGAATTTTTCAAAATGCGATAAGAGCGGCGCCCTTGAGGGCTTTGCCGTTGTGCGCCAGTGCGACAGAAAAACAGCCAAAAACGGCTCGGTATATCTCGACATGCTGCTCTCCGACCTGAGCGGGGAAATAGTTGCCAAGCTCTGGGATTTCAAGGAGGACATTCAGCCTTTGCCTGCTATAAACTCCCTTGTAAAAGTGCGCGGCACACTCTCACAGTTCAACGGCAACGACCAGCTCTCCGTATCCCGTATAAGACCTGTTGCCGAGTCCGACGGAGTAAAAATAGAGGACTATGTGAAAAGTGCGGATTATGACGCGGATTTCATGTTCCTCCAGCTGATGTCGGTTGCGGAGGATTTCAGGGACTCAGACCTGCGCTCGCTCGTAACAACCATGCTTGAAAACAACAGAGAAAGGCTGCTGACCTTCCCCGCGGCATACAAGCTGCACCACGCAATGAGGGGCGGCCTGCTTTATCATACGCTTTCAATTGTGCGCCTTGCAAAGCCGATTGCACAGGTTTATCCGTTTATAGATTCGGACCTGCTGCTTTCGGGCGTTATCCTTCACGACCTCGCCAAGACTGTTGAATTTAATGTCAACGACACCGGACTTGCCGACTCCTACACCACGGACGGCGAGCTGATAGGCCATATCGTGCGCGGAGCCATGTTCGTTGAGGAAACCGGAAAGCAACTCGGAATACCCGATGAAACCCGCAGACTCGTTGAACACATGCTGCTCTCGCACCACGGTGTACCCGAATACGGTGCAGCCGTATATCCGATGTTCCCCGAAGCGGAAATACTCTCACAGCTCGACATGCTTGACGCACGCATCTACGAGATGGCGGACGCGCTTTCAAACGTCGAACCGCTCTCATTCAGCACACGTCAGAAAATGCTTGACAACCGCAAGCTATACAACCACGGCAGAAAAGAGATTGCACCCAAGGCAAAGCTTGACTGATAAAATCTGAAAGGATGAGTTGACACATGCGTAATCATGAAGTAACCAATATCCAGAAGCTTCTTAAAGAGGACGGAAGTCTGCGTGAGCCGGGCTGGTCGAAGGCTCTTGTGCAGCAGTATGACCGCCGCGACATAAAGGCGAACAAGCTGCGTATAAAGGAATGGGACTATTATCTTATCCTCTCCCCTTCATCGGATTTCGGTGTGGCATTTACAATATCCGACGACGGATATATCGGACTTCAGAGTGCTACTCTGCTTGATTTTTCAAAGCCGTGGGAGCACACCGAAACCATACTCAACGCCTTCCCCAAGGGTAAGCTGCATCTGCCCTGCACGAGCGTGTCGGGCAACACCGTATACGAGGACAAGCGCCTGAACATGCGTTTTATCCCCTCAAGCGGCAAGCGGCATATCACCTGTGATTATAAAAACTTCTGCGACGGCAAAACTCTCACCGCGGACATAACCCTCGAACAACCCGACATGGACACGATGGTTATTGCGACACCCTGGAAGGAAAAGAAAACCGCCTTTTACTACAATCAGAAAATCAACTGCATGCGCGCTTCCGGAAAGGTCTGCTTTGACGGCAAAGAATACGTCTTTGACCCTGCAACCGACTTCGGCACTCTTGACTGGGGACGCGGTGTATGGACCTATGACAACACATGGTACTGGGGCTCGGGCAACTGCGACCTTAACGGCAAGAGCTTCGGCTTCAACATCGGCTACGGCTTCGGCGACACGGCAGCCGCCAGCGAAAACATTCTTTTCTACGACGGCAAATGCCACAAGCTCGATGATGTGAGCTTCAACATCCCCGAGGAAAACGGCGTGAAGCAATACACGAAGCCGTGGACCTTCTCCTCCTCGGACGGGCGCTTTGAGATGGATTTTGTACCCATCATTGACCGCGCGGCAAAAATAGATGTAAAGCTCATCATCACAGACCAGCATCAGGTGTTCGGCAAAATGAGCGGAAAAGCTACGCTCGATGACGGCACCGTGCTTGAAATCAAGGACGTGCTGTGCTTTGCGGAGGATGTCCATAATAAATATTAAGGAAGGACAGCAACGCTCATGCAATGGACTGAGGTAAATATCAGCGTCGGTGTCAAGGACATCGAACTTGCCGAAAGCATCGCCATAATGGCAGTGCCTTACGGAATATATGTTGAGGATTACAGCGACCTTGAAGCACAGGCGCTTGAAATAGCGCATATTGACCTGATTGACGAGGAGCTGCTCAAAAAGGAGCGCACAAAGGCAATAATTCACCTTTACATCTCTCCGGAGGACAATCCCGCCGAGGCAGTGGCGTTTCTCTCAGAGAGATATTCAGCCGAGGGCATAGCTCACGAAATCCAAAGCGTGTCGCGCAATGATGAGGACTGGGCGAACAGCTGGAAGGCATATTTCAAGCCTATGGAAATCGGAAACCGGTTGCTCATTCGCCCCCTCTGGGAAAACGTTGAAGACACTCACGGCAGGGCTGTGCTCAACATCGAGCCGGGCGCCGCGTTCGGCACGGGTACACACAACACCACCCGGCTGTGTCTTGAGGCTCTTGACAGATGCGTAAAGCCCGGCAACACCCTGCTTGACATCGGCTGCGGCAGCGGTATACTTTCCATCGCCGCGCTCTTGCTCGGTGCAACAAAAGCCGTTGCGGTGGACATTGACGCACTTGCGGTAAAAACCGCCGTGGCAAACGGTGTTGAGAATGGCTTTTCCGAGCCTGAATTCACTGTAATACAGGGAAATCTCGCCGATAAGGTGAGCGGAAAATATTCCGTAATAACTGCCAATATCGTTGCGGATGCCATAATCGCCCTCGCGCCGGATGCCTTGAAGTTCATGGATGACGCTTCACTCTTTATCGCATCCGGAATAATCGACCTGCGCGCCGATGAGGTTATCACCGCTCTTGAGGGCGACGGATATAAAATCTGCGAGCGTCACGATGACGGAGGCTGGGTCTGCCTCGTATGTAAAAAAATATAACATTCCCTGCTTATAAAAATAATACGGAAGGAAAAGATACCGGCTGCAAGGACGCTTTTTTCACGTCTTGCACGAGGCCTGTATCGTATGGCGATTGAAATGTCTTTATTCAAAAAAATATTCGGTGATTATTCCTCGCGCGAGCTCAAACGGATAATGCCTTTGCAAAAAAAGGTTCTTGACCTTGAGGAGGAGTATAAAAAGCTGACCGACGAACAGCTGAAGGCTAAAACTCCGGAATTAAAGGCGCGTCTTGAAAAGGGTGAAACACTCGATGACATTCTCCCCGAGGCGTTTGCCGCCTGCCGTGAGGCGTCCGCAAGAGTGCTGAATATGCGCCACTTCCCCGTTCAGATTCTCGGCGGAATTGTTCTTCATCAGGGCAGAATATCCGAGATGCGAACCGGTGAGGGCAAAACTCTCGTTGCCACTCTCCCCGCCTACCTCAACGCGCTTTCGGGCAGAGGTGTGCATATCGTCACCGTCAACGACTATCTTGCCCGCCGCGACTCGGAATGGATGGGAAAGGTCTACCGTTTCCTCGGGCTGTCGGTCGGACTTATAATCCATGAAAAAAACAACGATGAGCGCAAAGAGGCGTACAATGCGGACATAACCTACGGCACCAACAACGAGATGGGCTTTGACTATCTGCGTGACAACATGGTTCAGTATGCCGCCCAGAGGGTTCAGCGCGGTCATGCGTTCGCCATTGTTGACGAGGTGGACTCCATCCTCATAGATGAGGCGAGAACTCCCCTTATTATATCCGGACGCGGTGACGCCTCCACCGATTTATACAAAATCGCCAACGAATTTGCGCGCAGGCTCAAGATGGTCAAGGTTACGGAGCTTGACGACAAGATGAACGCAGAGGACGTTGTTGACGCAGACGCGGATTATGTGGTTGACGAGAAGGCGAAAACCGCCACGCTCACCAAGAGCGGCGTTGCCAAGGCGGAGAGCTTTTTCAATATTGAAAACCTGCTCGATGCGGACAATATGACAATATCCCACCACATAAATCAGGCGATAAAAGCCATCGGCACCATGCAGCGTGACGTTGATTACGTCGTCAAGGACGGCGAGGTGCTCATTGTCGATGAATTCACCGGACGAATCATGCTCGGCAGACGTTACAGTGAAGGCCTTCATCAGGCCATTGAGGCCAAGGAGGGCGTAAAGGTTGAGCATGAGAGCAAAACCCTTGCAACCATAACCTTCCAGAACTACTTCCGGCTTTATGAAAAGCTTTCGGGTATGACCGGTACGGCTATGACCGAAAGTCAGGAGTTCCAGGAGATATACAGCCTTGACGTAATTGAAATCCCCACCAACAAGCCCATGGTAAGAAAGGACAATGACGACGTTCTCTACAAAACCGAGGACGCAAAATACAAGGCAATCATTGATGAAATCCTGCGCTGCAACGAAAAGGGGCAGCCCGTGCTCGTGGGTACAATAAACATTGAAAAATCCGAGCACCTGAGCAGTCTGCTCAAAAAGCGCGGAATAAAGCATGAGGTTCTCAATGCCAAGCAGCACGAAAAAGAGGCTGAAATTGTTGCACAGGCGGGTAAATTCGGAGCCGTCACCATAGCCACAAACATGGCAGGACGCGGTACGGATATCATACTCGGAGGAAACCCCGAATATATGGCGAAGGCTGAAATGCGCCGCATGGGCTTCTCAGAGGAGCTTATTGCCGAGGGAACCGGCTTTGCGGAGACCGATAACGAGGAAATCAATAACGCGCGTGCGACCTTCTCACAGCTTGAGAGAAAATATAAGGACAGCATTGTTGAGGAGGCGGACAAGGTTCGCGCCGCGGGCGGTCTGTATATTATCGGCACCGAGCGTCACGAGTCAAGGCGTATCGATAACCAGCTGCGCGGACGTTCGGGCAGACAGGGCGACCCCGGCGAAAGCCGCTTCTTCCTCTCTGCGGAGGATGATTTGCTGCGTCTTTTCGCGGGCGACCGCTTCTACAACACGCTGAATATGTTCCCCTCCGTCGGGGATATGCCCATTGAAGCAAGGCCTCTCACGGGGCTTATCGAGAGCGCCCAGAAAAAGGTCGAGGGCAACAACTTTGCAATCCGTAAAAACGTTCTGAAGTTCGACGATGTAATGAACAAGCAAAGAGAGGTTATTTACGGCCAGCGCAACCGTGTGCTCGACGGTGAAAATCTTCAGGAAACAATCCGCAAGATGATAGACGAAAGCCTCATCGAATCGGTCAAATTTTACTGCCCCGAAACAAATCAGCAATCCGATTGGAACCGCACAGGTCTTGCCAATAAATATTCCTGGCTTGTCAGCGAGGCGGAGCTTGAGGGCTGCGGCTCTCAGCCGGAGATAGTTGACCTGTTCCTTGAGCGTGCGGATGAAAAATACAAGGAGCGCCGCAAGCTGTTCGGCGACGAGGTGATGGATGAAATCGAGCGTATCGGTCTGCTTCAGAACGTCGATATGCGCTGGATGAACCACATCGATGCGATGGACGAGCTCAAGCGCGGCATAGGGCTTCGCGCCTACGGTCAGCAGGACCCGGTTGTGGCATTCCGTATGGAAAGCTTCGACATGTTTGACGAGATGACCAACGAAATCCGCGAGGGCACCGTTGAATTCGTACTGCGCGTCAACATCAGGCGCGACGAGGACCTTGAGCGCAAGCAGCAGGCTAAAATCACCGCAACGAGCGGTTCGGATGACGGCTCTGCAAAGAAAGCGCCCGTCCGCAAAAACTCCAAGCCCGGCAGAAATGACCCCTGCCCGTGCGGAAGCGGTAAGAAATACAAAAAATGCTGCGGCATGAATGAGGAATAACCCACCGTAACCGAACCCCATAAAACGGTAAAAAAAGCAGCTCGTGCGTTCGTTTGAATGCACGGGCTGTATTTTTATCATATTGACACCGCCGGACAATAAGCCGTATATAATAGCCGAGGGGGATATTCATGACGCTCGACATGCTAAGGTGCGGTGAAAGTGCATACATAACCGCCGTAAGCGACAGCCTTGAGCTGTGCGGCAGGCTTGCCGACATAGGCCTTACCGCCGGCAGCACCGTAAAATGCCTTTACATAAGCCCGGAGGGCGGCACAATGGCGTTTCTCATCACCGGCTCGGTTTTCGCACTGAGAAAAAGCGATTGCAAAATGATAACCGCGGAAAAAACATAAAAAAAGCCCGGAGGCTTTTGCCTCCGGACTAAAGAGTTTCTATGCTGTTAATTAAACGTGCTCGCCGCCTGTTTCGTTGCCATCGCAAGCTGCAGTTATCTTCTGAGCACCGCTGGTTGCATCAGCAGCAGCAACAGTGATGGTGATGATGTTGCCTGCTACGGGGCAATAGGGAAGCTTCTGGAAGAGACCGGTGAAAACAGTGTCGCTAAGCTCGGTAACAGTACCCGCAGCATAAGTTGCGCCGTCACCGTTTGCATTGGTGGTAAGGGTAGCAGTACCGGCTGTAAGCTTTACGGCGTTACCGGTGGTAACACCCATTGCATACTGGCTGACCATGGACTCAATCTCACGGATGTTGGCTGCGCAGGTCTTCTTCTGGGCGTTCTTTGTTACTGCACCGTAAATCGGCACTGCAACTGCGACGAGGATAGCCATGATAACGACAACGATCATGAGCTCGACGAGGGTGAAGCCCTTTTTGCTGTTAAGCATTTTGAACATTTGAATACACTCCTTAAAGAATATGTATATAATGATGACGGCTGTTCACCGCACATCAAAATATCCTGAAATAAAACGCGGAAACCGAAGCACGCTGAAAGCCCCGATTGAACGTGAACTTTCCGTAACTTCTGTTTGTAGTATAGCACAAGGTTTTTGATTTGTACATAGTTTTTTAAAATTTTTTCAAAACTTTGACATTTTGCACAAATTTAAGCAAGCCATGTTGGCTATTTTAACCAATGTACACAAAAAACGCGTGCTTTTGTGTCTCTAATATACAACAAATGTTATACAAAGTCAAGCCATTGTTAAATATTTTTTTACTTTATGTTGCCGTCAAAAAAGGCATCGCGAAACCATACGTTCTCAACCTCAAAGCGTTTACCGTTGAGATAGGATAGTATTCCGGCGTCCGTGGTGAATTTAAACTCCAGACAGTAGGAATAAAGCAGCTGCTTTTTATAGCCTCCGAAGCGCTTGTTCAGCTCGTTGGTTCCGTACTTACCGTCTCCGAGCAGCGGATGCCCCACGGAAGCAAAATGTGCGCGTATCTGATGCGTGCGTCCCGTAAGCAGCTCAACCTCTATAAGGCTCAGCCCGTCAAGAAAGCCGAGCACGCGGTATTTTGTGCGAATCTCACGCGAATTATCGGTTCGCTTGCGGCTTACATAAACCCTGTTCTGCGCCTCGTTTTTTTCAAGATAACCGCCGAGTATTCCCTCGTCGCTGTCAAGCTTGCCGCAAACCACGCACAGATAAAGCTTTGTAAGCTCCCTGTCCTTCATCTTCTGATTGAGTATGCGCAGCGCCTCGGGGTTCTTTGCGGCAATGACAATTCCGCCGGTGTTGCGGTCAATACGGTTGACAAGGGCGGGCGCGAAGGAGCAGAGTCCGCTGTCATCCGGGTCGTACTCCCCCTTGTCATACATATACCTTTTTACGCGTGCAATGAGCGTGTCAACATACTCGTTGCCGTCGGGGTGGCACAGCAGACCCGGCGCCTTGTCGAGCAGCAGCACATTATCGTCCTCATACACTATCTTTATATTCCTTGACGCGCCCATAAAGTCATAATGCGGCTCCGGCTTTTCAAAAAACTCGTCATTGATATATAAATCCAGCACATCCCCCGCCTTCAGGCGTGTGCTTATCTCCGCCCGTTTACCGTTCAGCTTCACCCTTTTAAGACGTATATACTTATACATCAGCGTATTCGGCAACGAGGGAAGCGCCTTGACAAGAAATTTGTCAAGGCGCTGATTTGCGTCCTTATCGGTTATTGTGAAGCTTTTCACAGGTTACACCGCCACTTTTATATATTTGAGCAGCTCGAAAACCTTGGTAAGGGCCTCCAAAATACTCAGGCTCGTAAGTGAGCCGACAGGGTTGCCGGGCACTACCGGAGTGAGAGTCTTTGCATTGACATTGTTCTGAAGGAACTGCGGGAAGCTTTCGTTGTCGTAAACGGTGAGCTGCTCGTCACTCGCCATCATCCATGCGTAAAGCGCCTTGTGTCCGTCATGTATCTTGCAATGGAGCATATCCTTGACAAACCATGTGCTGTCGGGAAGGACACAGGTTGAGGCATCAATTACATTATCGGGTGAGATGTGATTATCTCCAGAGCACTCACGCGCCTGAACATAGTCATCCCCGAGGGTTTCACCCAGGAGTGCACAGGTCGCTCCGATAGATGCGTATTTTGTGTCCACCGTCGCGTCACTGTTGTTCATATATGACTCAACAAGAGGTGTCCTTTGCATATTATAGGCGGCAAGCACATACACGCGCACACCGTCCGCCTGTGCGGATTTGAGAATGTTCTCGGCGTCGCACTGAACCTCATAGTGATAATAATTTATCTTGTCTATTATACCCTGCTGTGTCGCGGAGTCAACCATAATTTCCTTGGCACCTTCAAAGTATTCATCCGGCACAAAGCTCCATATTCCGGGCATTGAGCCGAAAATCGGGATAAGGCACTCCGCATAAACACGCTCAAGAAGATTTTCCACAAGCTTATCGGCTATTCCCACAAGGTATTCCCACACGCCGCCGATTTCAAGCGTTTCAATCAAAGCATAGAGGACTCCGCCCGTAGCGTCATCGGACAGCGCCTGCTCCGCGTAACGCAGAAGCGCATCCTTATTGATAACGACCTGCTTATTGAACAGCTCGCCCGCGACAGCAGTGCCGAGTATCGGAGCACACTGAAAAATGCAAACCTCAATATCGTCCGTGCCGTATTCGTGAAGATATGCCATCGCCATAACTCCGCCCATGCTCGACGCGCGAAGCGAAACCTTGCTGTGACCGGTTATTTGCTTGACACGCTGAATAAACTCGTCAAGCTGACCGGCTATTTCAATCGGGTCAAGTCGCAGGTCATAGCCGAAATAATAATCGCGTCCGTTGCCGTGCGTGGGGTCGGTAGGCAGCTCACGGTCATTTGTGACGCGGGCGCTCGAATTACCGTTGCCGTCAAGAGCCATGGGACCGAAAAGCTCATTGACAACCGAAATCAGGTCATCGCCGAACTTGTCATAATCGCCGTTGAGCTTGAGCTCCACCGCAGAGGGTATCAGCCGTGCAAATTTTGCTATCATATAGTCGGTTTCGGGTCTGAAAAGCACTCTCTCGTTTTCGGTGCCCTCGTCGAGTATCAGCTTTGCGCTGCCGAGAGCCGCAACATAAACTATGGGAGTTTCGCCGCAGGTGCAGGTGTCCTCAGATGCAAGACACGGTACGCACATTACCGTAAGCATAACAATCGCAAGAAAAATACTTAATGACTTTTTCACGCTAAACCCTCCGTTTTCTGTTAATACTATGATAATTTTACCATAAAAGAGCAGCAGTAGCAAGATTTTTTCGTATAATTCTTTACTTTTAAGTTTTAATGTGCTAAAATATCCCCGAATAATTCAGATAAAATGAACGGAGTTTGATTGTAATGAGCGACAAGCTGAAAAACAGCAACACCGACTTTCTTTTTAATGCCATTCTTGAGCTTAAAGACCTTGAGGAATGCTATAATTTCTTTGAGGATTTGTGCACGGTCACGGAGCTTAAAGCGATAGCTCAGCGTATCGTTGTTGCGAAAATGCTCAGCGACCGCCGCGTATACAGCGACATCGTCAAAGAAACCGGGGCCTCAACCGCCACAATAAGCCGCGTCAACCGTTCTTTGCAATACGGCTGTGACGGCTATGAAAAAATCTTTGCAAGGATGAAGGACTGACGCTATGCCTTCATATTCATCCTTCGCCTCATTCTACGACAGGCTGACTCAAAACGTCGGCTATGAGCAACGCGCGAGGGAATACATTGAAATACTCGCGCAAAACGGAATAAATTCAGGCATACTTCTGGATTTGGCATGCGGGACAGGCTCGTTCACCGAGCACTTCTGCCGTTCCGGATTCGACGTCATAGGCGTTGACGCATCACCCGAAATGCTGTGCGAGGCACAGGCAAAGCTCTCCTCACAGGAGCCCCCTCCCCTGCTGCTGTGCCAGCTTATGCAAAATCTCGACCTGTACGGCACGGTTGATGCCGCGGTCTGCGCGCTTGACAGCATAAATCATCTGCCCTCGCTTTCGGATGTACGAAAGACCTTCTCGCGGCTCTCTCTTTTTGTCAGACCGGGAGGAATATTTATTTTTGACGCTAATACCATATATAAACACCGTGAAATTCTCGGCAACAACACCTTCGTTTACGACCTCGATGATATATATTGCGTATGGCAGAACACACTGCTTGACGACACGGTAAGCGTCGGGATAGATATCGACATTTTTGCGCGCGAGAGCGGACAAAAATACGCAAGATACTGCGAAGCTTTCACCGAAACAGCATACACCCCGGAGGAGCTTGAATGTGCACTCTGCGACAACGGCTTCGAGGTGCTCTCGATATGCGGTGAGAACACCCGCAGCGCTCCTGTTGAGGACACGCAAAGAATGATTATAACCGCAAAGCACAAAACCTGAGGAGGATAGTCTATGGAGACCAGACTCTCTGTACTGAAAAGCGGAACGGACATAAGAGGAAGCGCCGACACACAGCTGACGGATGATATCGTCGGCAAAATTGCCGTCGGTTTTACCGAGTTCCTTTCCAAAGGCCTGAAATGTGAATATTCCGAGCTTACAATCGCTGTCGGTCACGACACGAGGCTCTCATCTCCGCGCATAGCGGACACGTTTATAAATTCGCTCTCCGCCCTCGGCGTGAATGTTAAGGACTGCGCCCTCGCATCGACCCCGGCTATGTTTTTCACAACAGTTGACCTCGGCTGCAGCGGAGCGGTCGAGATAACCGCGAGCCACATGCCGCCCGATAAAAACGGCTTGAAATTCTTCCTTCGCTCCGGCTCGCTCTCCGGAAAGGATATTGAAAAAATACTCTCAATTGCCGAGAACGCGCAGACACCTGAGGGGTCAAACGCGGCGCTTGTTGAGAGCATAAACTATATGAACACCTATTGCGAGCACCTTCGCACATTTATATGCGACGAAGTAAATGCCGATGATTTTTCACGTCCGCTGCGCGGCTTTAAAATAGCCGTGGACGCAGGCAACGGCGTAGGCGGCTTCTTCGCCGAAAAAATTCTCAGTCCGCTCGGTGCCGACACCTCGGGCAGCCGCTTCCTTGAGCCTGACGGCTCATTCCCGAATCACGTGCCGAATCCTGAGGATAAAAAGGCGATGGCATCAATAGTTGATGCAGTTGTAAGCTCGGACGCGGATTTGGGAATAATATTTGATACGGACGTTGACCGTGCCGCATGCGTGGATAAGGGCGGAAAACCGCTTGACCGCAACCGCCTTATCGCTCTTGCCGCGGCAATCGTCAGCGAAAACGTGAACGAGCCCACAATAGTCACCGACTCCGTAACCTCGGACGGCCTTTCGGATTTCATAAACAACACTCTCGGAGCACATCACCGCCGCTTTAAGCGCGGCTACAAAAACGTCATAGACGAGGCCATGCGCATAACCACCGAGGGCGGAAATGCTCCGCTTGCAATAGAAACCTCTGGACATGCGGCATTTCTGAAGAATCACTATCTTGACGATGGCGCTTATCTTGCGACAAGAATAATCATCAAGATGGCACAGCTGAAAAAGGACGGAAGAACGCTTTCCGAGCTTATAAAAGACCTTCGCGAGCCGCTTGAGGAGCGCGAAGTACGTCTGCCGTGCTTTGAGGCGGATTACAGGCTTTGCGGCGAAAGGCTTTGCGCCAATTTTGAACAATTTGCCGAGGATACCGACGGTCTGAGCGCCGTTCCGGACAACTGTGAAGGGGTTCGGGTCAATTTTGACGAGCAGCGCGGCAACGGCTGGCTTTTGCTGAGAATGAGTGTACACGACCCCGTGGCGGTAATAAATATTGAAAGTAACTCAGAGGGCGGAATATTAAAAATCGCCGAGGTTTTCGGAACCTTCCTGCAAACGCAAAGCGGATTTTGACAACAGCGTGTCAGCATCCGGAATTATTCATTTGAATCCCTCCACCGCCGCATTCGCGTCGGTTACCCCTTAGATAAGGGAGTCTTGCGATAGCTGCAAAGCACTGCAAGCAATCCTCCGTCAGTGCTTGCGCACTGCCACATCCTTTGCCAAAGGAGGCTTGCGCTCGCCGCTACAAACTACAGGCCAACAGCTAACAGCTAACAGCCACAAAAAATCCCTCCTATGGTAGCTTCTTCAGCTCTACCATAGGAGGGTGTTTTTTTATTATTTGTTTTTACCGGTTCCGTTCAGAATCGAGAAGCCCGGTTTCTTTTAAAAATACTCGGCTAAATCCTTGCGGGTTTCGGCGTTGGCATCGTTAATTATTTTTCGCAGGGTCGAAACATAGCTGTACCAGCTTTTCATGCTTGTTGTGCAGGTAAGCTTATACGGGTCATCCTGCTCAGACCAGCGCTGTATATGCCGCTCCATCTCCGGTTCAAGCTGCTTTACCATAGGCTCGAATATCGAGAGCATGCGCTCGGTTGTGAAAACGGTATCGAGGTAGGTGTTGTACGTTGTAAGGAATTTCTGTTTGAAGCCGGGATTTTCAAGCAAGCTCTTTATCAGCGCACCCGCACCGTGTTTACCTATGAGGCTGCTGAACATATTATAGCTGTAATAGGTGGAATTCCACAGACCCCAGTCAAGGTCGTAAAGTATCCAACGCCACTTTCCGCTATCGGTTTTTTCGCAATAAAACTTCACATTCCACGGGTCGGTATTTCCGAAAAAGGTCTCACATATCCAGAAATTAATGAGCGAGTCAATATCAATCTTTTCGCAAGCCTTCAGATAATTCGACTCAACCGCCATCGGATTGTTGCAGACAAAATCACGTATTTCGCGATACTCGTCCATTGAACCCTCCAGCACGATGTTGCTGCCCTTTATCAGGTCGATATTTTCGGGGTCTATGCCCCTGTGGTTGGCAAGATAGTTTTCATCAACCTTTTCGCGCAAATCGTATATTCCGAAATACTGTCCGTTTATATAAACTATAACCGGACGGTACGCCATTGTCTCAACGTCAATCTGTCCGTTTACCACCTGACGTATAAAAGCGTCACGCAGATGCGCATATTTGCCGTCCTGACCGCCGTTTCTGAGTATAAGTGCGGAAAACACATTCACATCGCAATCGTCAAAGAACGGATAGCAGACTTCCTTAGGACCGTATTTATCCTTGAGCACTATTGCGAGACTCTTCTGATCCATTGCGCGGCTGAACTGACCGAAAACCTTGATTCCGGCATTGAAGGAAAGCACCTGCTGACCGGAGTTGTCTATGTAATCAAAATGTATCGGGCGCTCCCAATCCTCCCAATAATTCGCGTCCGTATAAGGGAAAACATCCTTATACTCAACGCCGTTGGCAAGAATTCCGCTCTTGGGAGAAAAAAGATTTTCATCCTCCGTGCTCAGAAACACCACCGGAAACGAAAACTCCTCGTCAACCAGATACGAGGCGGACACATCCTCCGAATTCAGATATCCCGCTCTTACCGATACGGCGCGCAGCGTGAGCGAGCCGTTGAGGGTTATGGGTGCAGTGTAGAGCGTTGAGCTTTTATCGGGTGCAGAGCCGTCAAGTGTATAATAAACCGAGCAGCCCGAGGGCGCGGTGATGCTCACCTGTGTGCCCGAGGAGGCACGTCCGCCGGGGGTATTTATCACCGGAGCCGGGCACGAGGCACCGAGTCCGCTTACGGGATTTTCCTTGCCTGGGGTTGTCTGCTCGAAAAAATAAACCGTGTCATCATACATCGAGCATCTGCCGGAGCTTGTGCCGTCAAAAAGCGTACCGGTCTTCACCGTATCAACAACGATATCCGAGGAATCAAGTATATACAGCGTTTCACCGTAACGGTTAACGCCCATATCAATATACAGCTTGCCGGTGGATTTGACATATTTTGTCTCATTGTCGCAATACAGCACAGCGTATTCCCCGGACTTGAGAGTGTATTCCGGAAGAACAACCGCCTTGGTAGGATTTTCGCTGTCATTTATTTTATAGTCCGATAAAACAATATCGGCTCCGCTTGTATTGCAGAGCTCGACATAGTCATATAAATCGTAATAATCGTAAAGCTCGCCGCGCGAATAGGTCATTCCGTCCGGTGCAGCCGAGAGTGTGGCGTTGACCGCCACAACCTCGGTTATTGCCACATCCTTGGATGCCGGATATTTTGCACTGTCTATCGACGGGAAGCCCGCGACGGTATTTGCCGCGCCCGGAGTGGCCTTAGGAAAGAAAAGCCAGGTATCCGCGTTCTCACCGGAACGACCGAAGGTCACATTTGAAACAAGGTCATGCACCGCGCACGAATCGACCACTGCGTTACCGCTGTAAAGCGTAAGCGCCGGCTCCTTGCCGTTGAGTGTGAAATCCGCATGAAGCTCTCCGCCCGGAGCATAAGCCTTAGCCTTGCCCGCAAGGATAACGATAAGATATCCGCCGGCGGGTATGGAGACATCCGGGAAGCTCCAGCCGTCCTTTACAAGCTCCTTATCGGTGAGCACCATGCCGGAAAGCGAAACATCCTTGTCTCCGGAGTTGAACAGCTCAACCCACGGAACATATTCGGAATCGGCATCGGTAAAGGTAAGGCTGCCCTTTGACGCATATTCGTTTATTCTTACTGTTATATTGCTGTTCGGCGTTTTTACCGCCGAACCGGGAGCCTGAGTTTCTCCGCCGGTAATTCCGCCGCACGAGCACAGCAGGGTTGCAAGAGTACACACGCACATCAGCAAAGCTATGTATTTTTTTAACATGTTCTCCCTCCAAGAAATACAATAGTATAATTGTATAATATTACCTGCCGTTTTTCAAGTGTTTACAACAATAAACTTCTTTTTCTGACGGGATTTTTTCATTTGCGCCCTCATTTCATCCTTTTGCGTATAAAGGTGCATATCATAAGTGCCGGAACGGACAGCAGCAGCCAGAAAAACGAGAACAGCGGACATATCTGGCCGAGCACATTGAATTTCCTTTCGGCGTAGCTCCACACATTCATTCCGAGCTTGATATTGACCACACATCCCACAATAAATTCGAGTGCCGTAATTATTCCGCAGCAGGCAAGGCAGCGCCCGAACATTCCGCGCGCCTTCATTTTAAGATTTGTAAAATGTATACATACAAGCGCCGCTCCGCCGGTAATACTCATAGTCCAGTGCGTAAAGCCGCGGAACGCCACCTCAATGAGCGAGTACAAGGCGGCACCTATGCCGAACACCAGACCGTATTCACATATTTTTTTCATTATAATCACCGCGGTTATTATTTGCAATTATTTTAACCTTATTAAAAAACACATCGCCCCCGAATACGGCATATAATGTATTCGGAGGTGAGATTTCCATGCGGCGTTCTCTCGGTTCAATGCGTATAAGGAAAAGATTCGGCGGCTTTTACATAAAAAGGTACCGCCGCCGCGGCTTTGCGCGCACCATGCTTTTCCGTCTTTTATGCGTGTTGCTTTGCGCAGCGATTGCAACGCTGAGTCTTGATGCAAAAATCCGTCCGATAATCAGAAGCATGGCATCATACCAAATAGAAACTCACACCACCATGGCAATAAACAACGCGGTAATGAAGGTTATGGAGGATTCGGGACTCGGCTACGATGACTTTGTTCTGATTGAGAAGGATGCTGATATGCGCATAACAGCCGTCAAATCCAACACCTCAAAAATGAATGAGCTGCGTGCGCAAATCAGCACAACTACAGCTCAATGTATATCGGATATTGAGAAAAAACAAATAAGCATCCCCGTAGGAACACTTATAGGCAGCGATGTGTTTACCGGCAGAGGTCCGAGATTGAAATTTTACGTTTCGGTTTCCTCTGCTGTACTTACCGATGTCCGCAACGAATTTGAAGCTGCGGGAATAAACCAGACGCACCACCGGGTAATTCTCGATATTACCGCCAAAACCTACGCTTACATACCGATGAACCGCCTGGGCGTTGAGGTCAAAACCAGTGTAACCATCGCCGAAACAATAATAGTAGGGGTCGTTCCCGAGCTTTTCGCGGAGCTTTCAAAATAATATTGCTTCCCCCTCTTGAATTTATCCTCGTCTGCTGATAGAATTAACAGGAATATGAAATACAAAGGAGGCACATCATGACAGAATTTAATGTACGCAAAACTCCGGGAGACACCGCATGGTTTACACAGGATCGCTTCGGAATGTTCATCCATTGGGGACTTTACGCCCTGCCCGCCCGCCACGAATGGGTAAAAAATTTTGAAAAAACCAGTGAGGAAAAGTATCAGAAATATTTCGAGCACTTCAATCCAGACCTTTACGACCCCAAGGAATGGGCGCGCGCGGCAAAGGCTGCAGGCATGAAATATGCCGTACTCACAACCAAGCATCACGAGGGCTTTTGCCTGTTCGATTCACAATACACGGATTACAAAGCGACAAATACTCTTGCCGGACGCGACCTCGTGCGTGAATATGTGGACGCGTTCCGCGCTGAGGGCTTGAAAATAGGCTTCTATTATTCGCTCATAGACTGGCACCATCCGGATTTTCCGATTGACCCGCTGCACCCGCGCCGCGACGACGACAATATCGAGGAGCTTAACAAGAACCGCGATGTAAGAAAGTATGCAAAATACATGCGCGACCAGGTTACCGAGTTGCTTACAAACTACGGAAAAATAGATATTCTCTGGTTCGACTTTTCCTATCCGAACGCCGAACACCGCGGCATGAAGGGCAAGGGTAAGGACGACTGGGAGGCAGAGGAGCTTATAAAGACAGCCAGAACCCTCATGCCCGGAATTATCATTGACAACCGTACCGAGCTTGAGCAGGATTTGTGGACGCCCGAGCAGGTTCAGCCCACCGAATGGGTTCGCGACAGCGAGGGCAACCTTGTTGTGTGGGAAGCATGCCAGACCTTCTCCGGTTCCTGGGGCTACCACCGCGACGAATCGACCTGGAAAACCCCCGAAATGCTCATACGTATGCTCGTCAACACAGTATCATGCGGCGGAAACCTGCTTTTGAATGTCGGACCCACAGCGCGCGGCTGCTTTGACTCCCGCGCAAGCTCCGCACTGGCAGCCATCGGCGAGTGGATGAAATACAACTCCCGCAGCATATACGGCTGCACTCAGTCCGAATTCAAGGCTCCTACGGATGTGCGCTACACGCAAAACGGCGACAAGCTTTACGTCCATGTGTATGCCTACCCCTACCGCCTCCTCGCTCTTGACTCGCTTGCCGGCAAGGTGGATTACGCACAATTCCTGCACGACAATTCGGAGATTCTTTTCAGCGAAAAGGACGGCAAAATCGTGCTTGAGCTTCCGTATGTCAAGCCCGACCAGATAGTTCCCGTCATAGAGCTTACTCTTAAAAAGTAACGCCCAAGTAAAACAAGCATAAAAAATCACCGCAGAGGCTTTGAAATCAAGCCATTGCGGTGATTTTAATATTTTTCCGGCCTTCAGCTCAGCTCCCACTCGATTGATGCCGGGTCAAAGTCATAATTTTTCATATTCACGGCTATTCTGACCGACTCAATGTCAAGCACGTGAAAAAGCGCTCCGTCCGGAGTGGGAAGTATTGTCATGCCCTCACCCTCGCAGCCGTCAACCAGATTGCGGTCAAATGCCGTCTGTACCTCTCCGGTAACAACGTTAATCGCATATACGGATTGTTTCTCACGGCTTACCGAGACATAAAGAATTCCGTCATACATCTCTCCGCCCTGAATATTGTCAATCGTTTTCGTTACGGGAATTGTTTTTATAAACTCAAGAGTATCAATATCGTAAACGTTAAGCTCCTCGATATTATCGCAACGTGCAGAATATACAACACCGTTTTCCGCATCCGCAACGCACCACGGAACACCCTCGGCATGCTTATCCAAAGGAAGCGCCTTATAGCCGAGGCATTCGAGAGTATCGCTGTCATACTTCGCTATATACAGATTTTCAAAAACCTTGCTGTCCTCAATCGGAGCGTATATAACACCGTCCGCGCACGAGATTCCGCCGATATGCTTGCAGCCGAGGTCAAGCAGCTCATCCGGAATCGAGACAACATCGGATTTCACAACCGTAATACCGTCAAGCAGAGTTTTGGTCAGCCCGTAGTTTGAGCTGAAAATATAATGTTCGCCGTCATTGGTAACACCCTGCCCCCTGAGAAGCGCTTCAGTAAGATAAAAAGTCTGCTCGCTTACAGGCGCGTAATATTCGGGCTTAGGCGCCCCGCCTCCGACGTTGATTATGATTGTGCACAGCAACGCAATAAGCGCCCCGATTTTCTTGGCAAGACCTACTAACTCAATATCCATAAGTACCCCTCCTTATTTTAAGACCGGATTTTTTAAAGCTCCGACAGCATTTTCATATACGATACATAATGAGCAAACACTATGCCCGGCTCCTGCAAATCCGGATTCCACCTTTTTACCCATTCAAGAGAGGCAAAGCCGTCATAGCCGATATTTTTCAGCTCTCTTACCGCATCGAACACGGGAATATCGCCGTAGCCCATCATGCGGTACTCCGGCTTTCCGTTGACCATCTCCGAATCCTTTACATGAATGTGCTTTATTCTGCTTCCGAGAATTTCACAGGTTTCAGCCACACATTCCTCACCTATACGCACTGTATGGTGAACATCCCACAGCACTCCGCTGTTTTCGGTGTTTGCCGCCTTCAGAAAAGCCACCATAGCATCCGAGGATGAAAGCGCTCCGTTGGTTTCGATAAGCGGTGTCACGCCCTTGGGAGCGGCATATTCGCACAAATCGTGATAACGCGAAGCTGCGCCGCGGAAATTTCCGGCGGTAATATCCGGCTCGCCTGTTCCCATAACACGCACATACGGCGTACCCAGCTTCTGAGCCAAATCTATATACGCTCTCGCCTCATCACACGACTCATCGGCCTTTTCATCAACAGCGAGAACCGCTCCGGATGAAAGAACGGGAATTTCAAGAGAAAGTCTCTCAAGCTTTGCTTTCGTGTGCGATATGGCATCGTCCCTGAACTCCTTTATGGCGGGTGCAAAAAGCTCGTCTCCGAGCCCTCTTATTTCCACTCCGTCAAAACCGAGGTCCTTCGCTGTTGAAAAAACCTCAGTCCAGGTCCAGCGCGGACATCCGAGTGTGGAAAATGATATTTTCACGGTTTTCAAGCCCTTTGTACAAAAAGCAGGCACCAACCTGCATTATCAAAAGTATAACATTTACACATTTTTCTGTCAATAATCAAGAGGAATTTTTTATAGTTTGAACAAATATGAACAATTTGTGAACTGGGAATTGCGTTCTTGTTGTCAATTTGTAAATTATCGCCGAAATACCCCTTTTTTCTACAAAATAAACTAAAGTGTATGTTCGGTTTTTTCCGGACGGTGTTATACTTGTAACAGATATTTATAGAAAATAAATATATACCATAATCATACGTCATAAACCACCACATAAAAGCCTTAAAAATTACCGGAGGAAACTATATGAAACGTTCACTTTCCCTGCTGCTTGCAGTATGTCTCGCATTTGCGCTCGTAGCAGGTGCATTTGCCGCACCGTCATCAGAGGCGGTTCTCCCCACAGCATCCGTGAAATTCGTCGAGGGCAAGGATTTCGCCACGACTGAAGGCTTTACGGATTTCCCCATCGGCAACTATGACACCGATTACCTCATAGGAGCGGTTCTCACGCTCGAGAACACAGGCTCCGGATATGACAATTACTTCGTGGATTGTCTGCTCACTCTCGATGCCGCAACAGAGGCAAAGCTGCTCGGAAAATATTCCGGCAGATTCGGCACTTTCGCATGGCAGGGCAGTACCGCCTACACCGCAATTGACGCCGGAACCTATGCGGTAATGAGCGAAATGGGTTATCCTATGACTGTTGCGGAAGTCGCAGACGAGGTAGGTACCTTCTACTGCGCATTCTCCGCAGACCCCTACACCTTTGATGAGTCGCTTAACGTAAGCCTTGCGCTCAAGCTGTACGAGGAGCCTGTTGACTCAGCCGCCCCCGTCTACATCGATGCGCAAAAAACCATTGATTCAGATAACGTGGAAAAGTGCTTCACCAAAACACTTCCCGAGGTAGATGTTCAGCTCATTAACGCCTCGGATTTCGCAGTTACCGATGTTTTTAAGGACTTTGCGGTTGAATGCGATTCCGATTTCACGGTAGGAGCGATTTTCAATGTCTCCGACCCCGGCAAGGGTTACGGGGAATATGTAGCGGATTTCGTTCTCAACCTTGACAAGGCTGCAAAAATACGTCTTTTCGGCAACTACGGCCGCTATGGCTGGCTTGAGGGTACGGCAGGCTGGTATGATGCCGCCGAGGGAAATCACATGATAATGAACTCCGCGGACATGGCAATAGATTTCAACTATGTCGCCAACTCGGTCGAAACCTTCTACTGCATCTTTACAGCCAAAGGCGATTCCTTCTCAGGCGACCTCGGAGTCAATCTTAATCTCAAGCTGTTTAAATCACCCGAAGACGGCGAGACTCCGGTTTACCTCGCCCCCACCCTCACCTCAACCTCTGACAACATAGCGCTGACATTTACGAGCGTCATTCCCACCGCAACCATCACCAGCGTTCAGGGAGCGGACTTCGCTTCCACGCCCGTATTCAGCGCCATAGATTCAACCAAATATGACCTGAGCAAAGCCATCGGAGCTGTATTCAGCATTGATAACGCAGGAGCGGGCTATGATGACTGGATAGCTGATTTTGAAATTACCGCAACCGGCGGAAGCATAAAGGGCATATTCCTGGGCAACTACGGCAGCTACGGTTGGGTTGAGGCAGGAACCAAGGCTTTGCGCCAGAATGAAAAATATGTAGTTGTAAACGACCCGGCATTTACCTCGGTTGAGGTTCTCACTGAGGATGTGGTAAACTTCTACTGCGTATTCATTCCTATTGAAAAATCACTCGTAAGCGATGCAAGCATTTCCCTTCGCCTGTTTATTACCGAGCCCGTTGAGGAAAATGCAAGACGCATTGATATCGGCACACCTGTAACAAAATCCTACGAAAAATATCGTGAGTTTGTTATCAAGGATGAGGTTGAGCCGAGTGCGCCCGCACCTGTTCAGGAGCTTCTGATAACCGATACTGTTGATTCCGTAAAGAACGAAATTATTAACGCACAAATCCTTGAGGGAGAGGAAACCGTCATAATCAGAGACTCCGAGGGAACGGAAATAACCGACAACACCTCAAAAATAGGCACAGGCATGCAGGTTGTTATCATAAATCCCGAAGACGGAACCGAGAAGGTAAACACAATAATCGTAAAGGGCGATGTTGACGGAGACGGCGACATAATAGCAAGCGACCTTGAAAAGGCTCTTGAAAATTCTGTTGATAATATTGAGCTTGACGAGCCGAACTCACTTGCAGGAGACCTTAACCACGACGGAGTCGTCGACGGAATAGATGTAGCCATAATGGAAATGTATATTTCCGGCAACGCCTCTTATTCTGAAATCGTAAGCGCCTGATAAATTCAAAAAGGACGCGTCACGTGTTGCGGCGCGTCCTTTTTCAAACAAGGAGAAAATATCATGAAAAAAAGTATAAGTATTCTTTTGAGCTTTTGTATGCTTATTCTTTTGCTCCCGTCCTTCACTGTTAACACCGGAGCAACAATAATTGCGCCTTCGCAGACGCTCGGAGGCGGAATCATTACCAACGTCGGTACAGGCATCACCTATACAGACCTCGGCACGGCAATATCAAAAGCCACCGCCGGCGACACGCTGAGGCTTTCGTCCGGCATCTACGAGGGCTATGTGGGTGACATTACCGCAAGCCAGGAGAGCGCGGGCAATGACACCCGGGGCGCTCTGGGCATATCAAAAGAAATTACAATTACGGGTCCCGCCGACAGAAGCGCAATCCTTCAGCCTTCAGAGTCCTGGACCTCATGGCAGGGCAACAGCAATGTAACAGGAAAGCAGAAGATGCTGAGTATAGGCGGAACCAAGGTCACGATTGAAAACCTGACTGTTGACTGTAAGGGCAAATCCATCGACTGCGTATATTCCTCTTGTGCCGATTTGACCTTTAATAATGTTGTTCTCCGCGGGAGCAAGCGAAGCTGCCTTGTCACCGGAAGCGGCGCAGGTACAGTAACGGCAAATGACTTTTATGTCCTGTCGTCATCAACAGCACTGGCTGTCTCCACAGGTATGCTTGCGGACATTGACATATCCGGCGGAAGCCTTATACTCAACAGCGGAACCGTCTGCGGAGCAATGAAGCCGGAAAAAGGAACAATCGTCAACAATACAGATAACCATTTTTCCATAACCGCAGGCGGATTTTTAGGAATCGGAGCGTCCACAATATACACCTCTCCCTCTTACGCGGCAATTGCGTATGCCGAAAGTGCCTCCGCAATAAAGACAAAAATAACCTCCGCATTGAAAAGTGACCCAAGTATACTCAGCGACACAGCGGCATATTACGCCTCGCTGTCGCCCTCAGAGCTTGCCGGAACGGATGTTTTCGGAATAAGCAACGAAACCGTTCTCGCAGGGCTGTACACAATAGCCTCAAATTCAGGCACGGCAAACTCGGCATCCAAAACCACGTTTTCAAACCTCAACAGCGAAGTAGCTGAAATAAAGGAAACAGCAGACAACACTCTGGCATCATTGAGCTATTCGATTGATTCTGGAACGGCTGTTCCGGTGCCGGAGTTCTCAGCTTCAACTCTCACTTATGACATATTGTTACCTTATGATACAAATCCTTCGGCAGTTATAACGGTTTCGGGAACGGCAAGCAATGCTCTCGGCGATTTTATCAACTCCGCAGGTGTCACTCTCAGTGACGGCACAGGCACCGCGAGTGCGGACGGCTGGGCATATAAGGCCTCTCCTCAAACCAAAACATACTCACTTAACTTCACCGTACCCAAGCTCTCTCTCAGCTTTGTTGCCGGTGAAAACGGAGTGTTGACCGGCACTGCCGCACTGAATGTCTTTAAAAACACGCCTTGGTCTGATATAACCGTGCCTACCCCCGTAGCGAATGCGGGATATAAATTTGACTCATGGTCGGTTGACTTCCCGGAAACGGTCACTCAAGCCGCAACGTACACAGCTAACTTCATAAAGGATGCCGCACAGTGGGCAACGATAAGCTTTGCCTCAGGTGGCAACGGCACACTTAACGGTACAGCGTCATTTGAAGTGCTGAAAAATTCCGCTTGGTCTGATATAACCGTGCCTACCCCCGTAGCGGACGCGGGATATAAATTCGACTCATGGTCGGTTGACTTCCCGGAAACGGTCACACAAGCCGCAACGTACACAGCTAACTTCATAAAGGATGCCGCACAGTGGGCAACGATAAGCTTTGCCTCAGGTGGCAACGGCACACTTGACGGTACACCGTCATTTGAGGTGCTGAAAAATTCCGCTTGGTCTGATATAACCGTGCCTACCCCCGTAGCGAATGCGGGATATAAATTTGACTCATGGTCTGCGGACTTCCCGGCAAATATAGCCGAAAGCATCACATACACCGCAAGCTTTTTGCCGGAGCATGAAATCATCACGGTTGCACAGGCTCCTGAGGAAGGCACCCCCGCCACCGTGCGCCGCGTATTACCCGGAGACACCGCCGAGGTTGTCAAATCCATTCTTACCGGAAGCGGAGCAATTTCGTCCGAAGCGGTGCTTACAATTTATTCCGGTGAAACAGAGCTCACGGACACCGCTCAGGTCGGCACAGGAATGGTTTTGAAGGCAGACAACGGCGGAAGCGTAAGTGAATACATCATTATAATAAGCGGAGACATCAACGGGGACGCCACTATAAATTCAACCGATTTTTCCTCCGTGCTTGAAGCCTCTGTGGATATCGAAACACTTGAGGGCGCGAACAAGCTTGCTGCCGATGTAAACGCCGACGGCACCGTTGATGCAATTGACGCCGCAATATTTGAGCTGTTCCTCTCAGGCCACCTGAACGAAAACGACTTCATGTCGGCCTCGACGGTTGTTACGCCGTAATCTGATACAAAAATTTTCAGCCTGCAATCTCTTTTCGGGATTGCAGGCTTTTATTGTCGAAAGCTTTTATTCAAGCGTCTGCGCTTATGAGAATTTTATCCCCGCCTGCGCGCGTATTTCAGCCATTGCGCGGCTGACCCTGAGCGCAAGCTGTGAAGAATACAGATAATCCGCTCGCAGCTTTTCGGTAGGACACTTGATAAGGTTATAAAAATCCTGCGCCTCATAACCCATTATCTGCTCCTTGACGGTGTCACCCGCAAGCTGCTCAACAGTCGAATCCGAATATATTATCTCCATCTCGGTGAGCTGTGAGAGGGATTTTATGCATATCGTCCCCTTGTCGCCGAATATCTGCGAGCCGTAACGGCTCTGCCCGGTTTTTGAATATGTAAGCGTCACCTGCTTGTCCTCATAATCAAATATCGCCGTACCGCAGGCATCCGCACCGCTCTGCATAAAATGCGAGGATGCCGTTATTTTCTGCGGCTCCCCGAAATAGTCAAGCGCGGGATACACACAGTATATTCCCAAATCCATAAGGCAGCCCGTAGCCATTTCGGGATTGAAGATGTTCGGCTTCTCTCCCCTGAGATACGCGGGATATTTCGAGGAAAGCTGTGAAAAATCAAAATGCACGCTTGTGATTTTCCCGATTTTTCCGAGCGCGTCCCGCAGCAATATGCGCGAGGGCGTGTGCATGTGCATTATCGCCTCCATGTATATAAGACCGCGGCTGTCCGCAAGCGTCTGAAGCGACGCAAGCTGTTGCGGATTTACGGTTATGGGCTTTTCGCATATTACATGCTTTCCGCTCTCAAGCATGAGCCGGCTCTGCTCATAGTGGAGAACATTCGGACTTGCTATATAGACAGCCTCGACATCCGATTTCGCAAGCTCCTCAAGAGAGGTGAAAACTCTGCCGCAGCCGTTTTCGCGCGCAAACCTTTCACCCTTTTCGGCACTGCGCGAATATACGGCCGAAAGCTCCATGCCGTCAACATATTCAGTGCCGCCTATAAACGATGCGGTTATCCAGCTTGTACCTATAACAGCGTATTTAAGCATTTTCACCGTCACCTCTCAATATTTTCTCAAGCTCGGCAAAAGACCTGATTTCGCAATAATTATATTTTTCCGCATCGTCCGGAGGCTTGCGGTTCCCGGAGTTATACCATACGGGATAAATCCCCGCCGCACTCGCGCCCTTGACATCGGCATTGAAGCTGTCGCCGCAAAACCATACGCTTTCGGCGGAAAGTCCGGATTTTTTCAGTGCCGCCTCAAACAGCAACAGCTCCGGCTTTTTAAACACATAATCACACGAGGCGATTATGAATTCAAAACGATTTTCAGGCAGATACTCATTCAGCCGCCTTCTCATCGACTCGCCGGAAAACGAAATATTACTTATTACCGCGCTGCGTATACCCTTTTCGTTCAAAAGCTTCAGAACAGCCCCTGCTCCGGGCAGTATCTCCCCTTTCACCGCCGAATTCCAGACCAACAGCTCGCATTCATCGTAACCGATATCAAGCTCTATGCCCGTTCCGGCAAAAGCGAGACGTGCGACATCCGCAACATGCACATCTGTTCCGCTGCCCTTGACGGCGGACTGTGCTTTTAAATACAGCTCCACAAAAGCAGAGCAGACCTCCTCCTCGTCAAGAGCGTCGGGATTGAGCCTTATGTGTGAATACAGCGCCTGAGCCGCACTCTGAACATCAACATTTTTTTCGCGCATCAGGGTGTCTCCGTAATCAAATATTATCATTTCAGGAAGTTTCATCAGCATTTTTCCTCCGTAAAGTTACAGGCAATTACCGACTCGCTGAATTCGCGGCAGGCAAAATCCGACATCACCCAGCCGCAAAAGCTGCGGCGTTTCTTCAGATACTCCGTAGCCGCCGGAATAATTTTGCGTGAAGAATAGCGGGGGTTGAGTTCGCCTGCCGTGCTAAGGCAATTTATATACACTTTACCGTCATTGTGCGTCTGCTCAAACATCACAAGTGCCGCATCCCTCCACTTCGCAGTGTGGCGAAGCGTGTACTTGTCCTGCACCTCAATGCTTGCCGCAATGCCGTTACCCGAAAGCAAAGCGGCATCAAAGCCCATGACGGACGGAAGCGATGCCTTGCCCTGATACGGCCAGTGTGAGAAATTGATTCCGAAGCTTGAATCGTCAAATGCCTGTGCATCCCCGGCGCACCTGTTAATAAGCACTATACGGGAGCGGCACTCCGAGAGAAGCGGCACACGGTTTTCCGTGTACCAGACAGGATTGTCCTTTACATATTTCTTATAAAACTCACGAAAAAACGGCACCCCGCGCTCCCCCGCGTCCGCCATAATAAAAAGCAAAACGGTTTCCGAGGGATTCTCATTTAAAAATCCCGCACAATCCGCGTACACCTCATCAAAGCTCAGCGCCGCGGCACGTCTCCCGCGTCCCTTGCGGCAAAATGATATGCCGTGCACGCAGTTAAACGCTCCGTCCTCAAGCTTCAGACGTATATCAAACATTCTGAAGCCCAGCTCAAGCTGTTGTGACACCGAAAGCGACTGACAGCGCGCTATTGCGCTCCAATCGACATACCGTGTGGTACTGTCGTGCGTTCCGGGAAGTGATATTGAACAAAGCGGCGTGCTGTCGGGAAGCTGCGCCATCCATTTTTTCGTATCCATATTTACCTCATAAAAACGGAGCGCACGCAATACGGCGCTCCGTTTCCTCCTATGTGATTACATGAAAATTTTAAAATCAAAGGGAATCTTAGTATAAAGTATGTTGAGCACCATTTTCACTATCTCAACTATCTTTGCATAGTACGCGCTCGGAATATATGACGGAGCATCACCCGGAGCGGCAGCCTTTTCAATCAGACAGGTGTCAAAAAGCTCACCCGTGTCCGTACCGTAGGAGCGTATTTCTATTGACTCGTCGTCAATGTCGAGTATTGAATATGTAGGCTCCGAGCAGTTCTGATAGAAGTCCACAAATTCGGGGATTTTCTCAGCATCCGCCGCATAATAGTTGCTGCCCGACGCGGAGCTTGCGGCAAGATACACAACACCGTCCGATTTTTCAACCCCGTTTGTAAGGGGGACGCTTCTGCTGTATATATGATAATGTCCGCTCAGCGCAAGGTCGATGTCGTATTTGTCAAAAATCGGCGTAAGCATGGCTCTGCCTATCATGGGGAGCTCTCCGCCGACAACAGGCATCTCCATGCTGTCGTTGCCCGCGCAGTAAACGCTGTTGTGAAGCATAACCACGCGCCACTTTGCCTGCGGATAGGCGTTTATCGCCTCGGAGATGAGCGACTCGTGGTCCTCCGCAAGATAGTTGTTGGAGTTGAGCACTATAAACAGTGCATTACCGTAGGAATAATAGTAGCCGCTGCCACCCATTGAAAGCGGCTCAACCTCTCTGACGTTGGGGTTATAAAAATGAGAGGCATAGAGATAATAGTAAAAGTCATGATTTCCGACCGCCGTCGCAACAGGCAGATTGCTCATGAGCGACGGATAGAGATATGCATTGTACTGCTCGTTGGAATAGGCAAGATTCACCTGGTCGCCCGCGACCATTACGAAGCTCAAATCGGGAGCCTTGGCATATGATGCCTTCAGCGTTCTGTCCCAGCCGTAGCAGTCATCGATTATTGCCTCCTCGGAATCGGAGCCGGAGCGTCCGAGCTGCGGGTCGGCACAAAACATAACCGAAAAGCCGTCAGACGCATCCTGAACATCAAAATACGCAATACCCTGATTTTTTCCCGAGCTTGTGTAGGTGTAGTAGTATCTGCCCGGCTCAAGACCGGTCAGAAGCACGCGGTTGACGAACATCAGCAGCGAGGTATTCTTTACGGTTTTAACCTCCGCAGCAACTCCGTCTGAGAGGTTCGGCTCTCTGCCGTAGATGAACTCCTCCGAGTCGCTCAGGTATGTAATCCACGAAAATTGCATCTGTGTTTCGTCCGCACCGGGGGTTATGGACATTCTGCCCTCGGATGAGCTTATTTCCGCCCAGTTTGCCGCCCACTCCGCCGGAGCAGGCACCTTGTTTGCCGCGCTTGCCGGAAGGCAAAGCGAAAGCAACATTACGCACGCCGCAAGTGCGCATGAAAAGCGCTTAAACCGTTTCATTTTACATCCTCCTCTTTTTTTATATGTATTCATACCATCCGGTTTCATTGCACATAACAACAAAAAGTACTGCCGCCGCTATAACAAGTATAAGAAACAGGAAGAACACTATCGTTGCGATAATATCAAGCGTTTTTGCTATACGAAGCTTGTCCGCTTCCCCCTGAGGACTTTTTTCATCCCTCGCCATGACTGTATATACCGAGGCAATTATTCCGAGCACTCCCGTGATATAGTTACCCGCAAACAGCGTGGCGGCACACAAAATCGACCACACAAGCATGCCGGTGTTGAGCCGCGCAAAATATCTCGGCGGTGCATAGTAGGGCGGAGGATAGAATCCGCTCCTGTTGTCGTTAAACGGTTGATTGAATTGACCTGCAGCGGCACCCGGCTGAGTGAAGTTGTAGCCGCACATTCCGCACACAAGCACATCATCGGAAAGTCCCGACCTGCAATTCGGACAAAATTTCATGCTTTCGCCTCCTTAAAAAGTACTGAGCTGTTTTACAGTGACCTTGCCGCTTTAATGTTAGCGACAAATTTTTTGGCGGTTTCGGTTATTTTTGCGTAATCGCCGGTTTTTGCACCTGCCGTAAGCGAGCTGCCCGCGCCTACCGCCACGGCACCCGCCTTTATCCACTCGCCGACATTGTCGGCATCCACTCCGCCGGTGGGCATCATCTTCGCATAGGGTATCGGACCCTTTATATCCTTGATTATTTTCGGACCGAACAGGTCGCCCGGAAACACCTTGAGGATGTCCGCTCCCGCCTCCATAGCCATAACCGCCTCACGTACGCTCATTATTCCGGGCATTACGGGTACACGGTAACGGTTGCACATTTTCACGGTTTCAAGGTCAAGATAGGGGCTTACTATATACTGTGCGCCGGAAAGCATTGCTATTCTTGCCGTGGGAGCGTCCAATACGCTGCCCGCGCCGAGAATTATCTGCTCCGGTGTGTACTTCTTGGCAAGCTCCTCAATAACCCTGTGCGCCCCCGGTACGGTAAATGTAAGCTCTATTGCCGCCACTCCGCCCTCGATGCACGCATCGGTTATGCGCTCCGCCTCGTCCGCGCTGCCGGCGCGCACGACGGCAACAATTCCCGCCTGTTGAATTTTTCCTATTACAATTTCTTTATCCATGCTTGTTCTCCTTTATCTTGCAACACGCGCCGAAGCGCCGTTTATGATGTTTTCAACCTCTTTAAGGCTTGCCATTGAAGTGTCGCCCGGCGTTGTCATGGCGAGAGCGCCGTGTGCAACCCCGTAATTGACCGCCTTTTGCGCATCGCCGGTGGTCATAAGTCCGTAAATGAGTCCGGATGCAAACGAATCTCCGCCGCCTACGCGGTCATAAATTTCAAGTCCCGGCAAAGAAAGACCGTAATATACCCTGCCGTCCGCATAGCACATTGCACTCCAGTCATTCACCGTGGCGCTTTTGACCGTGCGCAGCGTGGTAGCTATGACCTTGAAATTCGGATACTCCTGCGTTACCCTTCCGAGCATCTTTACATAGCCCTCGATATTGAGCTGCTTGAGGTTTTCGTCGTTGCCCTCGACCTCAAAGCCGAGGCAGGCGGTGAAGTCCTCCTCGTTGCCTATCATAACATCAACATACTTTGCTATTTCACGGTTGACCTGCTGAGCCTTCTGCTTGCCGCCGATATCCTTCCACAGCGAGGGACGGTAATTCAGGTCATACGAAACAACAGTGCCGTACTTCTTTGCCGCCCTGAGTGCCTCAATGACAACCTGCGCGGTGCTGTCCGAAAGTGCGGCAAAGATACCGCCCGTATGCAGCCAGCGCACACCGAGAGTGCCGAAAATATACTCCCAGTCGATATCTCCGACCTTCAGCTTTGACACAGCGGTATTTCCCCTGTCCGACACACCGACGGCGCCCCTGAGGCCGAAGCCGCGCTCGGTAAAATTAAGACCGTTGCGCACGGTTCTGCCGATGCCGTCATAGGGCAGCCATTTTATCAGGGATGTATCCACTCCGCCCTGGAGAATGAAATCCTCTATAAGTCTTCCGACCTCATTGTCGGCAAATGCCGTAACAACAGAGGTTTTCAGCCCGAAGCAGCGGCGCAGTCCTCTTGCGACATTGTATTCTCCGCCGCCCTCCCACGCTCTGAAGGAGCGTGCGGTTTTTATGCGCGAGTCGCCCGGGTCGAGCCTGAGCATAATCTCACCGAGAGAAATCATATCAAACGCACATTCTTCGCGGCTTTTAAGCTGCAAATCCATATAAACACCTGCTTTGTTTTTTATTGAGTTATACTCCCGAATATGCCGAGAAGCCGCCGTCCACGGGAAGCACCACGCCGGTGACGAAGCCCGAATACTGCTCGTCTGTCAGGAAAAGCAATGCGCCGGTGAGGTCCGAGGGCACTCCGAAGCGTCCGAGCGGTGTGTGTCCGAGGATTTTTTCACTTCTTGCGGTGAGCGAGCCGTCCTGATTGTATAACAGGGTTTTGTTCTGTATGGTTGAGAAAAATCCGGGTGCAATAGCGTTAACTCTTATGCCGACCTCGGAAAAGTGAACGGCCATAAACTGTGTGAAATTCGATACTGCCGCCTTCGCCGCCGAATAGGCGGGGATTCTTGTGAGCGGCTTGTAGGAATTCATTGAGGAGACATTTATTATCGCGGCATTTTCCTTGCCTATCATGTCCTTTGCAAAGGTCTGCGTGACAAGCAGAGTGCCGAGAAAGTTGAGATTGAAAACAAACTCTATGCCCTTGGGGTCAAGGTCAAAAAAGGTTTTTACACCCTCCGCCTTGTTTGTTATGTCGCAAAGCTCAAGCTTATCCTTTGTGGTGGTGCCGAGGGGAGAGTTTCCGCCCGCACCGTTGAGGAGCAAATCACAGGTTCCGAGCTTCTCATTGATTTCCGCTCTCGCCGCGGCAAGGCTTTCGGTTTCAAGCACATTGCACGCCACTGCTATTGCGGTACCGCCCGCCGCATTTATTTCATCGGCAACCTTCTGCGCGGCATCCAGACGCAAATCGAGCACGGCAACCTTCATTCCGACATTTGCAAGATCCTTTGAAAAGCCGCTGCAAAGCACTCCGCCGCCGCCGGTGACAACAGCTACTCTGCCTTTAAGTGTGGGATGTGTATACATTTTCATCTGCTCCTTTATATTTTATCTTGCGCCTGAGCAATGCAATCGAGCATGGCGGAGGCTGCGGCATCAAATGCCGCCCTGTTTGTGGGATAGGTATAATTATCTTTCAGCTTGTCGGCTTGACCGCCCTTGTTTTCAAGTGCGCTGAGACCCTTGAATACCTTCAGGTGCGGCTCAAGTGTAAGAAAGCGCTCGCCGTCCTTGAGTGAGAAGCGGCGAAGCAGCTCGACTATTTTACCGTCGCCCTTGCCGCAGGGAACAACAAAGCCGTCCTCATAGCGGCAGTCTTTAATGTGCATATAGGTTATATACGGCTCAAGCAGGTCATAGGCGGGAAGGATATCGACACCGGTCTGGACAAAGTTCGCCGGGTCAAATATGCCGCCGAGCTTGCCGCCGAGACTTGAGAGCAGGTCGTAACAGCGTTCTGCCGTATCTCCGTATATCTCCTTTTCATTTTCATGGCAGCAGAGTATGTCGCTGCGCAGAGAATAATCCGCGAATTTTTCCACTCTCTCAAGCACCTCATCGCGGTAATCCTCAAACTTTTCATCATCTGTAAAGAAGAAGCTGAACATCCTTATGTATTTCGCGCCGAGTATCTCCGCGACCTCTGTTGTTTTTTTGAAGCTTTCAAAATGAGGAGCAAAGTCGTCGGTTATCTCTATTTTTCCGTAGGGAGAGCCGATTGAGGACACTCCTATGCCGTTGTCATCGAGTATCTTTTTCAGCTCAACGGCCTCCTCGGGCGTGTAGTCGGATATATTTCCGAGATCCAGCCCCCTCGGCTCTATGTGGGTAAAGCCGTTGGCTTTAAGAGCTTCTATCTGGTCGGCTATTCCGCCGCCTGCTTCGTCTGCGAATGCGGAAAGTAAAAATTTTGCCATATACAACCATCCTTTCGGGGCTTGCAGCCCGCAAAATATTATGTGTTATCTTTTGCTTGAAAGAGTATTTTTCATAAGTATTGCGCGGGTCATAGGTCCGACACCTCCGGGCACCGGAGTTATGCGCGAGACCTTTTCGTAAACCGCATCGAAATCCACATCGCCGCAAAGCTTACCGTCCGCGCCGCGGTTCATTCCGACATCTATAACGACGGCTCCGGGCTTTACCATATCTGCGGTTATGAATTTTGCTCTGCCGACGGCAACAATGAGCACATCCGCACGAGAGGTTATTTCGGCAAGATTTTTCGTCCTTGAGTGGCAGATTGTCACTGTTGCGTCCGCCTTGAGAAGCATCATCGCCATCGGCTTGCCGACTATGTTGCTTCTGCCGACAACAACGCAATTCTTTCCGCTTACGCTTATACCCTCGTGTGAAAGCAGCTCCATGATTCCGGCGGGAGTGCACGGCAGGAAGGTATAGTCGCCTATCATTATATGCCCGACATTCTGCGGATGGAAGGCATCAACGTCTTTTTCCGGCGAGATTGCCCCTATTACCGCCTTTTCATCAAGATGCTCCGGCAACGGCAGCTGGCAGAGGATTCCGCTTACGCTGTCGTCCGCATTGAGCTTTTCAATGAGTGCAAGCAGCTCCTGCTGGGTTGTGCTTTCGGGCAGTGCGTACTCAAACGATGTTATTCCGACCTCGGCACAGTCGTTCTTTTTGTTTCTTACATACACCTGTGATGCGGGATTTTCGCCGACTATTATCACTGCGAGCCCCACATTTATACCGCGTCCGGCAAGCTGCTCCACACCGGACTTTACCTGTGCCTTTACCTGTGCGGCTACTGCCTTTCCGTCGATTATTTTATTCATCGGTCTTCTCCTCCCCTTCCTCCTGTGCGGCATCGGCATCGTCCGGCTTTTCGTCATCCGTTTTTTCAAAAGGAACGGTTTCTACAACGCCGCTCTCGGATTTTGAGGCTTTTACTTTTTTTACCTCAGGCTCGGGGAAGAAATCCACACCCTCAATCGGCTGCGGATGCTTTTTGTATTTTACCAGCAGTGCCGCCAGCAGCGCGGTGAAGGCAACCACCATAACTGCCGAAAGCAGCTGCGACACTCTTATTGTTGTTCCCGAGATATACAGGCTGTCGGTGCGCATACCCTCAAATATTGTTCTGCCTATTCCGTACCATATGCCGTAGCAGAGAATAATCTGTCCGCTGAATTTTCTGAATTTTTTGCAGATTATATACAGAATCACGAAGCCGAGCAGGCACCACAGCGATTCATATAAAAATGTCGGGTGTACCGGAAGTCTTGCGTCCATTGTGAAGCCGTTAGCCTCAAATTCATCCATGTGTCTGAATATGTAGGACGTAACCTTCGAGCTTGTCATACCCCAAGGCAAATCGGTATTTGTGCCGAACGCCTCCTGATTTGTAAAATTGCCCCAGCGACCGATACCCTGACCTATAAGCAAACTCATTCCCGCAAGGTCAAGCAGGTTTTTAAAGTTAAGCTTTTCGGCACGGCATGTAAGATACGCCGCAATAAGTCCGCCGATTATTCCGCCGTATATTGCAAGTCCGCCGTTCCATATCTGAAATATTTCCGAAAGATTTTCGGAATAATAGTCCCATTTAAAGGCTACGTAATAAAGTCTCGCGCCGATTATTCCGCCGAAGGTGCCGTAAATGAGAACATCGACCATCTTGTTGAGGTCCATCTTCCATTTGTATGCCATTCTTCCGCCGAAAAGCGCCGCAAGGGTAAAGCCGAAGGCTATTATAAGCCCGTAAAATCTTACGTTCACGGTGTCGCCCGAAAAAGGATTTGTGAATGAAAACGCGGTTGCGGCAACGTCAAAAACCTTGTCAAGCCCCGTAAACTTCACTGAGGTGTAATCAGACAGAAATTCAAAATTCATGCTTGTGCTTACCTCCGTTTTATATTACCACCGACAGCGACGAGTATTCCTCGCGCAGTGTGGCTTCAAGCCTTGCTTCAATATCCGATTTTGTTATTCCCGGAAGAAGGTCAAACTCCTCAAAGAGCGGAATCTTCTGGAAATGCGAAACTATCAGGGAGTTTGCGATATCGTCAACCTCATTGAAGCAGGTTATGACTCTGCCGTAATATTTTCTGCGCGCAACCTCAAACTGCTCATCTGTTATGCCCTCACGACGAAGACGTGCAATCTCCTCATTTATGCACTCGCGTACCCGCTTGGGGTCTGACGACTCTCCGCTGAATATGCATGCAGCATAGCCGTAGCCCGTGAAATACTCCGCGGAAAACTCCGTATTTATAAGCTCATCCTTCAGAAGGCGCTCATAAAGCACAGAGGTGTTGCCCGCGATTATTTCCAGGAGCATGGATGTGACCATAATCTCCTTCAGGCTGCGTTCCGGCTCGGAATAGGTTTCTTTATAGCCGAGTGAAAACAACGGAGTTGCTATATTGAAGGTCTGCTGTGTATAGTCCGTGCATACCTGCGGCGGCTCAGGGAAAAAACGCCGCTCGATAGTGACCGGCTCCTTGCTTTTCAGCAGCCTGTCCGCAACCTCAAGCACAGCCTCCGGCGTGACGTTTCCGGCAACCGCAAGCGCCATGTTTGACGGGTTGTAAAATGTGTTGTAGCAATCATAAAGCCGCTGTGCGGTTATCTCGGATATCGACTCAACGGTTCCTCCGATATCAATACGCACCGGATGCACACTGTACATCGCACGCAGCATGTTGTAGAATACCTCCATTTCGGGGATATCCTTATACATTGTAAGCTCCTGACCGATTATGCCCTGCTCCTTTGCCACGGTTTCCTCGGTAAAATAGGGTGACTGCACGAAGTCAAGCAATATTTCAAAAGAATCCTTGAAATTGCCCGTGCAGGTGAACAGATAGCAGGTGCGGTCAAATGAGGTATATGCATTGGCGGAGGCTCCGGTTTTCGCATACCGTGCAAATGCGTCCAGCTCCTCGCTTTCAAACAGCTTGTGTTCGAGGAAATGAGCTATCCCCTCGGGTACGGTGATGAAATCCTGCTGACCGTCCGCTCTGAAGCAGACATCTATCGAGCCGTAGCGCGTTCCGAAAACCGCATAGGAGGACTCGTAGTTTTCCTTGGGATAGACAAATATTTTCAATCCCGACGGATGGTCTATGCTGTAATAGCTCTCACCGAGCAGCTCGTTTTTAATTATTTCGGTGCTCATTTTTCAGCCTCCCCTTCCCCGGAATAAAGCATATATACCGTGTCAAGCGTAACGCCGTTCGCCGCTTCAACAACCTGCTCACGCGTCACGGACTCCATCTCGTCGGCAAAATCGTCGCCGGAGCGAAGCTGAGAATCAAGTATTTGCGTGCTGAACCACGCGTCGATAGCGTCGGGGCTGTCCGAGGCGCCGCGGAAAGCATCACTGAGAGCGTCAACGGAGGCCTTGAGGTCATCGTCCGAAAACTCTCCGCGCCTGACAAGCTCAAGCTGCTCAAGTATTGCTTTTTCGGCTTTTTCCTCATTTTCGCACTCAACGCCGCTTTGAATCATAATTATTCCCTTTTGCCTTGTGAGCCGCGCCGAGCAATAGTAGCAAAGGCTCATCTTCTCGCGCACAACGCTGAACAGCTTTGAATGAGGACTGCCTCCGTAAAGGTCGCACATAACCCTGAGAGCCGGATAGCTTTCCTGCGCACTTGCGGTTCCGGCGCGCATACCGATGACAAGCTTGCCCTGCTTTATATCCATAGGCTCGCGAACCCTTTTCGGCTCGCCGGCGGTTTTAATAAACTGTGTTTTTATTTCAACCGGTGCGCGGTTGATGCAGGAAAACCTCTGCGAAAAAAGCTTCTCTACGGAATCGAAATCCACATTGCCGATTACGTCTATCTGCACCCTTGCGGTTTCAAGCACTCTGCGCCACGCGGAGTAAACCTTTTCGGGCGTAAGAGCCTGTATATCGGCGAGAGTACCGTATTTTCCTACGGAATACACCTCCGATGCAAACATTATTTCGGTACAGCGCCTGAGCGCATACACCTTTTTGTCGTTAAGCTCGCTTTGATAAAGCTCGGAAAGCATACGCTTCTCGCGCTCTATATCCTCCGGGAAAAATCTTCCGTTCTCATCAAGCTTGGGCTCAAAAAGCATGTCTGCAAGCATATCCGCGCAGCTTTTCGCCACGCTCTCGGAATCGAGAGCAAAGCGGTCGTCTATAAACGAGGCATACATCTGAAGCACCTGTGCCTCACCTATTTTTCCCACAGATGCGCTTATATCCGCCCCGTACAGCGAGCCCAGACGCATATTCATCGCTCTCATGTCCGGATATTTTCCGGTACAGCGGTGAAGCAGATACGGCAACAGGGCGTTTGCCGAGGCATCCTCCCCGAGAGGCAGCGCAAGATTGACGGAGATACACGCGGTTTTGAACTGCGATGCCTTTATTTTACACATTCTGACACCGGCAGCCGGCTCCGACACCGAAAAGGAGTAATTCATTTTTCAAAGACTTCCCTTTTTAATCAATTTTGACTGTCTAATAATACCATAATAGGCTTAATTAGTCTACACTTAATTTTTAAATTTTCTTACAGCCGAATGCTCTTTTCCGTCTATGGGAATATACTCCGCGGCTGCTCCGTCAACCGTAAGTGAATTCTCCTGCGAACGCTCGTATTTTATATTTATGAGCGTGCCCGAAATGCTCAGCCTTGCCTGTGCCGACTCCCAGAAGGACGGAAAGCTCTGTCTTACATACAGCCTTTCGCCCTCGCGCCTGAGCCCCATAATGTTATGCAGCACCGTGCTGTAATACCAGCCCGCCGACCCCGTGTAAAGCGACCAGCCGCCTCTGCCCTCCATCCCCTGAGCCGAATACACATCTCCCGTAAGGGCATAAGGCTCTGTCATATACTCGGAGGTCTGCGCTCTGTTGAGCGGATTTATCATATCCAAAAGCTTTACGCCCTTGTCAGTATCGCCGTTCTCAATAAGCGCAAGGCAAAGCCATACCGCCGCATGGGTATACTGCCCGCCGTTTTCCCTGATTCCGGGAGGATACGAGGCTATATAGCCCGGCAGTCTGCCGTCCTGAGTAAAGGCGGGAGAAAAAAGCTTTATTATACCGTGCTCCGCGTCCACAAGCTTTTCGACGGCACTGTTGAGTGCAACCGTGCATTTCTCTTCATCCGGCAATCCGCAAAGCACCGCAAAGGATTGTGAAAGGCTGTCTATTTCGCATTCGGCATCGCCCGCGCTGCCCATGAAGCTGCCGTCATCATATACCGCCCGGCGAAACCATCTGCCGTCCCATGCGTTTTCAAGCACGGCGTTTTTCAGTCTCTCACTCTCGCATATATAGGCGTCACGCCGCTCGTAATCATTCCTGTATTCGCAAAGGCGCGCCGCCTTTTCCAGCACAATCGACATAAACTCGGCAAGCCATACGCTCTCGCCCCTGCCGTTTATTCCCACATTGTTAAACCCGTCGTTCCAGTCCCCTCCGCCGATAAGCGGCATTCCGTTTTCTCCGAAACGCATTGAATGACTCATCGCCCGTATACAATGCTCATACACGCTGCCCGATTCGCCCGAGCGCACCGGAGAAAAATATCTTTCGTGCTCACCCTGTGCAAGCGGCTCACCGTCGAGGAAATACACGCGCTTGTCAAGTATTGATTCGTCGCCCGTCACGCGCACATACTCCTCACAGGCATAAACAAGCCACAGTAAATCGTCACTGTATCTTGTGCGCACGCCTCTCACGCCTCCCGGCAGAGAGTGCCACCAGTGCAGCACATCGCCCTGAGTAAATTGCACCGCGCACGAGCGGAGAATTTGCCATCTCGCGTATTGAGGATGAGTGTCGAGCACGGATATTACGTCCTGAAGCTGGTCCCTGAAGCCCCAAGCGCCGCCGCACTGGTAAAAGCCCGTACGGGCAAGTATTCTGCCGTAAATTATCTGGGAGGGCAGAAAATCATTCACAAGCACATCAAGATTTTTATCCGGAGTTTCTGTTTTTATCCAGTCACCGTCAAGACATGTGCCCTCACAGCCTATATCTGCGATTTTCATCGCCGCATCACTGTTCGCGCCGTAGGAGAGAACAAATTTTATCTTTTCGCGCCTTTTGGCAGGCAGAACAAGAGTTTTGCCCACTGCCGCACAGTCCGGGAAACGCAGATTTTCACTGCTCCTGAGCTTGCCCGACAGCACATCCGCCCTGTTTGTTGTGTAAAGGTTCAGACCATTACACGACACTGCCATACATCCGCCGCGAAACGCCGTATTCCAGGCATTGTAAAGCAAATAGCCTTTACTGTACCTTTGGGCTTTTACATATTGCGGAAGGGGCTTTTGGCTCCCAAGCACCGGCTCCGTGTAATACATAAGCTTTACCTGCCTTTCCTGCTCTCCGCTGTTGAAGACCTCAACCTCCGTGTTTTTCTTCATTCCTCTTGCGGGGACACTCACACGTACGCGAACCGAAATCGAATCGGCAATTCCCGACCAGACAGCGCCGTCCTTTGAAAATTCAGTACGTCCGCCTAAAGTCAGGGAATAAATTTTTCCCTCTGTTTCAAGCAGCAGCATTTCTCCGGTGTTGTCCGACATTGTATCGTTTGACCACGGGGTAAGCTTGTTCTCGTGAGCATTAACCGCGAAGCTGAAGCCCGCGCTGCTGTCGCTTACAAGAGTTCCGAAGCTTTTGTTTGCAAACGCAAAGCACCACGGAAGCACCGGCTTTTTCCGTATTACATACGCACCGTTCTCAACCGAATTTTCGCCTGTTTCCTCAGGTTCAAGAGGTAAAAAACGGCTAAGTGAAAACCTTACCCCCGGCAGCTCAAGCCGTTCTCCGGTAACCGGTGCGATAAAGCACGCCGCCGCCCTGAGCGCAAGCTCGGTTTCCTTGCCTGCGTTTTTCAGGTTTATCGGAAAGATTCCGCCGTCCGTACAAAACGCGTTTTGCGCATCCTCTTTTTTGAGCATCAGCTTCACAGCGCTGAGCACCGGAGTGTCATATTCTCCGCCCTCACGGTAGCCGATTATGACGTCTGTTTTAATTCCGCTCCTGTAAAGCCTTCTGTTCGCGCGCACATACGGTACGGCACGGCTGACATCGTCCTTGCCGAGAACCTCAACGTATATTATTTTGTTATCACCCGATATCCCCTGTTCCCACAGCTTTTCCCGTGATACGGCAGACTCCCGGTCGGAATGCGAATTCAAGCTGCGCACGCTGTCGAAAAGCACGCACGGGAGCAGAGAAAAGGCTATTATACTTTCAAGACTTCCGTCCTCAAACGGCACCGGTGCGCCCTTACGCGGCTCGGTAACGCCCTGTCTGCGGACGCAAAGCGCACATTCCGCCGCCTGAACGGTATCCATCGCCGCGCATAGGAATGCCGTGACAGACACCTGCTGTCTGGGCGGGATTTTTACCGGAACGCTTATCGCGGCACAACAATCCGCGGAATACACATTGTTTGTAAAGCTGTCCGGAGCTTCGGCTATTGAGGATATTCCGTACGGCCTCTCAAGTACATTTTCACGTGAAAGCTCATAGGTGAACGGAAGCTTTTCGATAAGTCCGAAAGCCGCCGCGGCACCCTTGCCGTCCTGCCTTGAGCGCCTTGAAAAAAGTATCAGGCGTTTATCCGGGTCATAGGACGCCTTTATAAACAGCTTTGAAAACGCCCTGTGTGCCTCCTCCTCGCCGGCACGGCACAAAGAGGGTTCAAAATATATAATCAGATTTCCGCGCAAGATTGACCTGCCGTTATTCTTTATTGTAAATCTGCGTTGCTCCGACGGCAGACGGGGATGAACGGTAAGAACCTGTTCGACCTCAACGCCTCTGCTCTTTACGCCGAATGTCGCCTCACAGCGTGAAAATTCCGCGCTGTATTTGAATCCGTCAATATACGCCGGAGCCTGAGTGAAGGGCAGCGTACTGTTTTCACTTTTAAAAAACGCAAAGATTCCCGAAGGATATTTTAACAAATCTCCGTTCCGCCGCGTTATATCCAAGCCCGAATACAGCGATGCGCCGGCACCGGAATCGGAAATAAAGGCCGTCCACTCACCGTTTGTCAACATTCTCATTTTAGGTGCCAGAGGGCTTATATCGTCAATCCCGGTCACCTCGCGGGTTATCCTCGGAGAACGCTTGGGAACATCACGCTTGCCCACATCCTTGAACACCACTGCTCCTGAGGGAATTTTCTCCTGAAGCATGAACGCGCCGGCAGACATCTGCTCATCAAGCATAAAGCGCTTTTGCATCACATTATTTTCGAGTGCGTTACACACCGAAAGCATACTCATGCCTATATGATGAGCCATATAGCTGCGCACAACGGCGTAATCCTGATTGTCAACGCGCTGCTTTGTAAAATCCACCGCCTCATAAAAGCCGCAGCGTCCGGTCATTTGAAGCTTTTCAAGCTGCTCAAGATTTTTAAGCGCAATTCCCGGCTGAAAGGGCAACAGCAAAAAGGTGGAATACGGCGATATTACAAGCTCCGAATCGAGGGCGCGCTTCAGACCGAGCTTTTGCACGCCGTTCGCCTTGTACTGATAGTTGAGCTGTGCGTCAAACGAGTAAAATCCGCTCTCGGACACGCCGAAGGGCAAATCCAGACCCCGCACCCGGCGGCGCTGACACCACGAGCAAAACCGCAGCGCCTCATAGCCGAGAGTGTCCCGATACGCAGGAATAAAAATATACGGCATAAAGTATTCAAACATTGTGCCCGTCCACGAAACAGGTCCCGTATAACGCCCGGCGCTCGCAAGAGTCCTTCCGAGAGCGCCCCAGTGCTTTTTAGGTACGGAGCGGCTTGCCACGGCATAATAACCGGTCATTCTCGCCTCGCTCATAAGCAGGTCGTAATAGGAGTCCGAAGCCTTCCCGGTTTCCAGGTCAATACCGATGCAAAACAGCTTTCTGCGCTTGTTGTAAAACACGGAAATGTCGCATCTGTTAATAATTACGGATATACGCGCGGTAAGCTCCCGAAGCTGCGGACACTCCCCGATATATTCAAGAAGACCCTGACGCAGAGCCACAAGACTGCATATAAAATTACCGCTGTCAACAGTCGAAACATATTTCGGGTGCAGCGCCCTTAGCGTCTCGGTCGAGTACCAGTTCAACAGATTTCCCTTGTAGGTTTCAAGCTTTTCCACACTCTCAAGGGTGCGGGACACGCGCTCATACAGCGTATGCGAGTCAATAAAGCCAAAATCCCTTGCGGCGAGAATGCAGTCGAGCATAAGCCCGATATTTGTCGGAGAGGTACGGTGCGCGACTCTGAACACCGGTGTTTCCTGAACGTTGTCGGGAGGCAGCCAGTTATCCTTTTGAGTGCAAAATTCCGTATAAAAGCGCCACATCGCCGCCGCACACGAAAGCATTTTTTCGCGCTGCTTTTCTCCCGGAGCTTCGTTGGAGTAGATGATTTTCCTGCCCGAAAACAGTGCGTACGGAAAATTGAGCATGAATACAACTCCGCATACCGCGGCAAACGGAGAACCGAAAACCAAAAGAAACGAGCCGAAGATAAGTGAGGGCAGATATCTGACAAATTGCTTGGGAAGGCTCTGTGCCCTGTCGCTGTCGGCAGCCACGGTCCACTGCAAAAGCTGCTTTTTGCTCACCCCGAGCCTCCACAGGGCTCTGAATATGCCGCTCGCGCACACATAGGCAGTCTGTGCGAGCATGACAATATTCACGCCGGCGCGAAGCAGGCATGCACGGGCAACCGGCATCGTCCCGGAATAGTAAAGCCGGGAAAACATTGTCGGACCTCCGTTGAACAGTGCGCGCAGGGCTGCAAATATATTCGGCAACGCCGTGCAAAGCAGAGCCGAATATATACATACCATTGCGGCGCGCGCCGGCATAAAAGCAGAAAACGCGAGACACGCGGCGGCTGCCACCGGAGTAAAGGAGCGTCTGAGATTATCGAAAAGCTTGAAGCGCGAAAGTGAGGAAAGAGGGTTTTTAACTCGCTCTCCGTGCAGATGCACATGCCGGAATATATAGCCTGTGTTTTGCCAGTCTCCGCGAACCCAGCGGTTGAGGCGGTCAAGATACGCACCCTGACGCGAGGGAAAGCCGTCGGTAATCTGAATGTCCGAGACGAACGCCGTACGCAAAAACGAGCCCTCAAGAATATCATGGCTCAATATGCGCTCCTCGTCAAAGGTGTCGGAAAGCAGCTCATAAAATACCCTTACGTTTATCAGACCCTTGCCGGAAAATATACTCTCACCGAACAAGTCCTGATATCTGTCCGAAACCGTGTTTTCATACAGGCTTATACCTCCGTCCCCTGCCATAAGACGGGAAAAATGTGTCGCCGCCGCAGACGCCACATCGGTTTCCACACGCGGAGCAAATATTCCGTATCCGCGCGTAACTATACCCCTGTCACAATCAACCACCGGAGTGTTCAGGGGATGCTCGGCAACATCCACAAGCTGAGCCGCCGTATCCATGGGCAGACGCGTATCGGAATCAAGCGCAAATATATATTTTATATCGTGCAGAAAGCTTTCGTCGCCCTCAAACGCGAGAAAATCCCCGCAGTCGGAATACACCGCCTTTATCAGCTGCGTTATTGCACCGCGCTTTCTCTCTCTGCCGGTATATTCCTCCTGAGTTGAGCTGAACTCCCTTTTGCGCACGGCAAGAATAAAGCCGTCGGAATATTTCTTGTTCAGCGACTGTATGACGCGCACGGCCGCGGACACGTCAAGCTCATCCTGCGGCTTCACGGGCGAAGAATACCCCTTTAAATCCGCAAGAAGACAGATTTTTACATTCTGTTGACCGTTTGTGCGCCACAGCTGCTCAAGCTGCTTTTTCAGCTGCGCGCTCTTTGCCGCCGCCGGAAGCAGAGTTGAAACCGTTATCAGAGTCTTGGCGGAGTCCGGCACCTTGCCGTTGTTTTCGAGTCTCGGCAAAAATGCCGCGCTTGTATGACGCATCGACAAGAAATCGGTGAAAACCTTTATTATTTCCCAGAACGGGAAATACGTAAGCGGCAGGATGTACCATTTCTTGAGCAATACAGCCGCAACCGCCGATGCCGCAAGCGGAAGCAACGCCTCAAGCACGAGAAACACCGCTCCGCGCACACGTCCGGAGGCGTTTATGCCGAGATATGTCCCGACATGTCCCGCACAGCGCTCGCTGCACCCGGAGGCCTTCCTGAGCACCTGCTCGGCAGCCGCAGCCTCTGAAATTCCAAGCTTACGCGCCCTGTACGAGAGCGCCTTTCGATACATAGTCTTTGTAGCATCATCCATTTCGGGATACACTCCCGACGGGTCTTGCGAAAATATTTTTTCAACCTCGCTTGCGTCCTCAACTATGCTTTGAAAATCAATATCGGCAGTGTTGCGAAGCGATTTTACCGCGTTGCTCAACAGCAGCGCGTTTTTGGTTTTTCCCGCGCCTCCGAGACACGCACAGCGTATCAGGGCAGCCTTTAGCAAAACATGAAAATACTCAAGCTCAGCCGACTGTGCACCGAGCTCACCGAGTATCCGTATCATTTCACTCTGGGAGGGTAAAACGCCGTCCGGACACATATCCAGCGCTGCGAGATATGCCCTGGGAAGCCCTCCCGCGCCCGAAGGCATCGGCGGCATCTCTCCGGTACGCTTTACACACTCCCTGCCCTCGCGCTCCAGAATGTAATAATTGTCACACAGCCATTCATCCGATTCGCCGTGCGTCTTTTCCATGCTTTTTTTGTATTCCGCGCGCAAATGCCTGAGCTGACTTTTCAGCTCTCTGCGCAACGCGGCACAAGAGGTCTTTCCTTTTTCTGCCTTCAAAAGAAAACACACCGCCCTCCGATATTGTTGCGTCTTTTATTTTTGCCCGAAGAATATTGAAATAAACATGCTTTATGGATTTGACAAGAAAAAAACTATGTGCTATTATAACTTGCATATAATTTTATTTGTATAAACTCATCTGGAGGTTTTTAGAATGTCAGGACATTCAAAATGGAGCACAATTAAACGCAAAAAAGAAAAAACCGACGGTCAGCGAGCCAAGGTTTTCACAAAGATAGGCCGCGAAATCGCCGTAGCCGTCCGTGCCGGAGGCCCCGACCCCAACGGCAATTCAAAGCTCAAGGATGTTATTGCAAAGGCCAAGAGCAACAACGTTCCCAACGACAACATCGAAAGAATCATCAAAAAGGCTGCCGGCGAAGGCAACGCCAATGAATATGAGGAAATCGTATATGAGGGCTACGGTCCGAACGGAATAGCGGTTATAGTCGAAACCCTTACCGACAACCGCAACCGTACCGCTGCCGATGTGCGCCATTACTTCGATAAATACGGCGGAAACATGGGTCAGTCCGGAAGCGTCATGTTCATGTTCAACCGTCAGGGCATAATCCTTATTGAAAAAGACGGTGTTGATGAGGACAAGCTCATGGAGGCCGCTCTTGAGGCGGGCGCAGTGGATTTTCTTACGGATGACGACATATTCGATGTCCGCACCGAGCCGAATGACCTCGGCGCAATAAGAGATGACCTTGAGGCGGCGGGCTACAAATATGTCTCCGCGGAGGTTGAGTATGTTCCCACCACCTACACCGCGCTCACAGACCCCGACGACATCAAGAACATGGGCAAAATGCTTGAGATGTTTGAGGAGAATGATGACGTTCAGGATGTATGGCACAACTGGGAAAACGAGGACGATTACGAATAAAACAAAGCAGCCGTGCAAGCGGCTGCTTTTTCGTCTTTATTTGTGCTTTTTCCCATTTATATATTGTCTTTCATGTCCGGTTATGGTATAATTAGTTAATTTCATCCATTATGTTATTTTTGTGAGAGGAGATAAAATATGACACCTGAAAAGTTTGCCAAGGAGGGTCTTACCTTTGACGATGTGCTGCTCGTACCCGCGGAATCGGACGTGCTGCCCGCCGACATTGACCTTCACACCAGGCTCACCTCAATGATAACTCTTAATACGCCCCTGATGACCGCCGCAATGGACACCGTTACCGAATCGCGCATGGCAATCGCCATCGCTCGCGAGGGCGGAATCGGAGTAATACACAAGAACATGGCAATCCAGCAGCAATGCGAGGAGGTTGACAAGGTAAAAAGAAGTGAAAACGGCGTAATCTCCAACCCGTTTTTCCTCTCCCCCGAGCATTATGTATACGATGCAAACGCACTTATGCACCGCTATAAAATCTCCGGTGTGCCGATATGCGAGAGCGGCAAGCTTGTGGGAATACTCACAAACCGCGACCTGCGCTTCATGACAGATTTCAACGTAAAAATCAAAGAGGTCATGACCAAGGAAAATCTTGTCACCTCCCACGTCAACACCACGCTTTCCGAAGCACAGCAGATACTTATGAAGCACAAAATCGAGAAGCTTCCTCTTGTTGATGAAAACGGCATACTCAAGGGACTTATCACCATAAAGGACATAGAAAAGGCTGTTCAGTACCCGAACTCCGCGCGTGACAAAGACGGTCGTCTGCTCTGCGCAGCGGCAATCGGTGCAACCAAGGACGTGCTCGACAGAGCCTCAGCTCTCGCCGAGGCGGAGGTTGACGCATTCGTGCTTGACTCCGCTCACGGTCACAGCCGCAACATTCTTAACGCCGTAAGCAAGGTCAAGGCGGCGTTCCCCGGCATCTCGCTGATAGCCGGAAACATCGCTACCGCAGAGGGTGCAAAGGCACTCATTGACGCGGGTGCAGACGCGGTAAAGGTCGGCATAGGCCCCGGCTCTATATGCACCACACGCGTTGTCGCGGGCATAGGCGTGCCTCAGATAACCGCGATTTATGATGCCGCCAACGAAGCCGCAAAGCACGGCATTCCCGTAATAGGCGACGGCGGAATAAAATACTCCGGCGATGTTGTCAAGGCCATAGCCGCCGGCGCAAACGTTATAATGGTAGGCTCACTTGTCGCGGGCTGCGAGGAATCCCCCGGCGACACCGAAATATATCAGGGCAGACAGTTCAAGGTTTACAGAGGCATGGGCAGCATCGGCGCAATGAACTGCGGCAGTAAGGACAGATACTTTCAGGAGGACAACCGCAAGCTTGTTCCCGAGGGAGTCGAGGGCAGAGTACCTTATAAGGGACTGCTTTCCGACACCGTGTTCCAGATTCTCGGCGGAGTACGCTCCGGTATGGGCTACTGCGGCTGCCACACAATCTCGGAGCTTCAGCAAAATGCTCAGTTCGTCCGCATAACGGGCGCCGGCCTCAAGGAGAGCCATCCGCACGATGTCTACATCACTAAGGAAGCCCCCAACTACTCCGGCAACGCCTGATAAAAGCCAAGAAGCGAAGCTCACGCTTCGCTTCTAATTGTTTGAACAAGAAACCCGCACGCAGCTCCGGCTGCGCAGACTGTTTATTATATTTTATGAATTACAAAACACCGTTCATCCACAATCATGAGCTTCTGAAAAGCCTTATCCCTTCAATGAGATATAACGGAGAAATACCGTTCCCGCAGTGGCAGAAGTCCGCACGTGAAAAGCTGTGCAGCCTTGTCGGAATAGACAGATTTTCCGAATGTCCCGATGATTTCACCATTGAATACAGCCGCGAGGAAAATGATTTTTTTGAAACGCGGTTTCGTTTTCAGAGCGAAGAGGGGTATTACGTTCCGTGTCATCTGCTTGTTCCGAAAAACTCAGCACCGCCCTTTGACGTTATGCTTTGCCTTCAGGGGCACGGAAAGGGAATGCATATTTCACTCGGCAGAAAGCACTGGGAGGATGAAGATATTTCCGAGGCTCTTTCCGGTGACCGCGACCTTGCTGTTCAAGCGGTTTCGCACGGCATGGCTGCCCTCGTTATGGAGCAACGCAACTTCGGAGAATGCGGAGGCACTCCGGACGGTCCGGATTGCTATAATTCCGCAATGACGGCGTTGCTTTGCGGCAGAACAACCATCGGTGAACGCGTATGGGATATCATGCGCCTTATCGACACCGCCCTTGAGCACTTTCCGCAGCTCAACAAAGACAGCATATACTGCACAGGTAACTCCGGAGGCGGTACGGCAACCTTTTATGCGGCGTGCATTGATGAAAGGATAGCCGGTGCTGTCCCCTCCTGCAGCGTGTGCACATACTCCGACTCCATCGGAGCCATGCGTCACTGTGCATGCAACTATATTCCCGATATTGCGAATTATTTTGATATGGGGGACCTCGGCGGGCTCATAGCACCGCGTATTCTGGTTGTTGCGGCAGGCAGACAGGACGGAATTTTCCCGATTGAGGGCGTGAAGGAGTCCTATGAAATAATTCAAAAGCTTTATACTTTTGCCGGGGCGAGCGACAGCTGTGCGCTGGTAATCGGGGAAGGCGGCCACAGATACTACGCCGAAAAAACCTGGAAAGAATTCACGAAACTGAAAGGGCTGAAAAATAAAAATGGATAACTTTACTCCCGTTCTGCGCTTTGCGGTTGTAAGCGACATACACTATGAGGATGCGCCCACCGTCGAGCGGGAAAGATTTGAAAAGGCAGTCAATTCGGCATATAAAATATCGCAGTCACACCCGACATATAAAAATCTCGATGCGCTTTATGTTGTCGGAGATTTTGCCACAAGCGGTTCCGAAATACAGATGAACGCCTTTAAGGAATCAATTGACAAAGCCCTGAAAAGCGGCACCGTCGTCACACTCACAATGGCAAGTCACGAGTTCAACGAGCGCAACGGCGGAGAAGTCGCGGCTCTTGAAAAATTCGGACGCATATTTGCCATGCAGCCCGACACACACAAGCTCATCAACGGTTTCCACTTCATTGCCGTAACCACAACACACGGCTGTCATTTCAATGATGAAAAGAAGGCGTGGATAGCCGAACAGCTTCGCGCCGCCGCAGCCGACGATGCAAAAAAGCCGATATTCTTCTTTCAGCATCCGCATATATCCGGCACTGTTTACGGCAGCGCAAACTGGGGCGAGGACGAAATGACCCCCATACTCATGGATTATCCGCAGATAATTGACTTCTCGGGCCATTCACACGCCCCGATAAACGACCCCCGCTCAATTCACCAGCAGCATTTCACCTGTCTGGGTACGGGCACACTCTCATATTTTGAGCTTGACGAGTTCGATAAAATATACGGCACCTGCCCCCCGAACGATGAAAACGCCGCGCAGATGCTTATTGTCGAGGCGGACGCGCAGGGCAACGTACGGGTGTATCCGTACGATGTACTCACGGAAAACTTCTTCCCCTACACATGGGAAATCGACACACCGTGGGAGCCCTCATCCTTCAAATATACCGATGAAATACGTCTTACCGGCGCAGTAAAGCCGTATTTTGACAGCAGCTGCGAGGCATGTGTAGCCGACGTGACGGAAAACACCTGCACAATAGATTTTTCACAGGCAAAAATCGAAAAGGATTACGTCAACAGCTACGACATCACCTTGAAATACGCAGACTCAGGCTTGACCGCAAAAAGGCTTTCCGTGTGGTCGGGATATTATTTCTACAATATGCCTGAAAGGCTTTCGCAGGAAATAACCGGCCTTACCCCGGACACTCAATATATAGCCGAGGTGCGCGCAAACAGCTTCTGGCACACAAGCTCGGACGACATATTAACCGTGCGCTTTGCCACAAAATGATATTACAGTCCAACGGCGAAGAGCGCACAAGCCGTCGGCGAAGCAAGGCTTCACTTCGCGCAGAGAAACATGAAAAAAAACAATCCGGTCTGTACCTCAATCGGGGTATAGACCGGATTTTATTATGCGACTTGTCTTAATTCTGATATCTCCGGATATCAACAAGCGTCATTACATCGTCACGCAGGGCATTTCGGGAGCACAGCGGAATCATCAGCCACCGCTGACCCATGCCCTCTTTTGTGTTGTTGTAAATGCTTCTCATTTCCTCCGACATTTGCCCCAGGCGCGCCTCTACACGCTCCTTCTCGCGTTTGCCGACAACTACAAGCACCTTGAATTTGCCCCTGTCAGGGTAAAGGCGACACAGTGTTCTGCCGGATTTGAAGAACTTCACATTCCAGCCGGGCAGCAAATTGTCTCTGCTGTACTCGATTTCACAGCCGGCATTATATTCGGAACGCATATAGGTACAAATCTCATCAAACACGGGATTGTCAACATAGCTGATTATTTCGGAAATATCCGGCTTTTTGCTTCTGTCGGTTATGTCAAGCACACGCGCCGCCCCTTTTCATATCGGTATCGGGAATTCAACTGTCCATATCTTACCATATCGGCAGGCTGTAAGCAAGCGGTTTTAACTGTATACAGAGCATTCATGTTAATAAATATGACATACGGATTTTGTTTCTGATTTCAATTAGAAACTCTTGTAATTCTTTTCACCTTTTTTATGAACAGAAAATAGATTAAAATACCATCGATTACAAAGTCATATATTCTTAATCTGTCAAACAAAATAACACTTGTAAGAATTGAAAAAACAACAATACCGCAACCGATTATCTTTGGAAAAAAGCCCTTTTCTTTGGTCATCCAAGTGAAATAAGCGAGCACCGGACAAACGAGCGCGAAAACAGTCCATCCTATTATAAATTGATTGCTGTATACTCCTTTGGTAACAGCTGCCACAACATAATATGTAATCAGCATACCGACACAAAAGGGAAGCACATTAATCATTGCTTTCTTTTTTGTGTCGCTGTATATAGAAATCAGCGTACCGAATAAAATCCATATCGCCATTTGAGAAAACATATTCCCGAGGTTTTGTGTGTATATGTCAAGCAATCTGCTTATTACACCTAACAATAGTCCGATTACAAACATTGCTATCGGATTAAGCATTTTATTTTTCATTTTTCTGCGCTCCTTTATAGGTTCGGTTTTTTAATATAATCATATTACCAGAAAGAAACTATTTTCGCAATAGAAAGTCCCGCCGATGGCGGGCTTTTACTGCAATTAGCTTTTTTCACACTCTGCTGAAAACACAAGAATTGCCTTGGCAGAGCCGGTGACGGACATCGTGACAAGCCTGTAACCCTGAGTTGCCATTTCATTTGCCTTTTCTTCGATTGCTGCAGCCATGGAATCGGCTTTGGGAGCATAATCAATAACAACAGTTTTATACATCATAATTTCAACCTCACTTTATATTTTGGGAAACAGAACGGAAATCCTTGTTCCCTTGCCAAGTGTGCTGCTGACGGTGATTTCCGCTCCAAGATATTCCGCTGCGTGCTTGACTATCGAAAGACCGAGACCTGTACCGCCTGTTTCTCTGGAGTGGCTTTTATCCACCCTGTAAAAGCGTTCAAAAATTCTTTCAAGGCTGTCCTCGGGGATGCCTATTCCGCTGTCTGATACGCTGAGCACCGCACCGGATTGCGTGCTTTCAATCTCAATCTTCACGCTGCCGTTTTCATTATTATATCTGACGGCGTTATCGCAAAGATTATATGCAATTTCATAAACCAGCCTCTTTATGCCGCTGATTTGAACATCCGCGCCGCTGACAGCAACGGTGATATTTCTTGAAGCGGCTTCCTCTTTAACCGAGTCGGCGGCCTCTTTTGCAACCTCTGTCAGGTTTACGCTTTCTTTTTCGGTGATAACTCCCTCGTCAAGCTGTGAAAGCCTGATAATATCCTCCACAAGTGTAACAAGCCTTGATGCCTCGTCATAAATTCTGCCTGCAAATTGTTTCTCGTCCTCGGGCTTTACTATTCCGTTTTTTAAAAGCTCGGCAGCGCCCATAATTGAATGAAGCGGAGTTTTCAGCTCGTGGGACACATTGGCAGTGAATTCCCTGCGTATGCGTTCATTTCTGCTTTTTTCGGTTATATCAAAAATCAGAATACATGCACCGGCAGCCTTTTCGTCAATCATAACAGGATTTGCATTGACCTGATACTCGTGACCGTAGATTGTGAGAAGGCAGTCTGAGGATTTTCCTTTTATACACTTACCTGCGACGTCAGTAAATTCGGGAGAACGGTTAACTGTGATAATGTTTCTGCCGATGCAGTCTCTTTCGGCAAGGAATATTTTTCGCGCTGCACTGTTTATGCTGATAATTTCGCTGTCTGTTCCTATAAGGATTAAGCCCTCGTTCATATTCTCGGTAACGGCGGAGAATTCGTCATTCTTTTGTTTAAGCTCATCTTCCCGTTTCAGCAGCGTTTTGCGCTGGCGCTCAATCTTTGAAAGCACGGCGGAAAGCTCATCGTATGTGTCATTTTCGAGCGGATGCTCAAGGTCGAGATTTTCTAATGGCTTAACGATATGATTTGAAAGCCTGTGTGACAAAACAAACGAAAGTATAAATGCAACCAAAAGCACGGCGGCTATCGGTTGAAGCAGACCGATAAGCAGTGAATACACACTGCTTTTTGTGTGTGAAACCCGGATTATATTGCCGTTTGAAAGCTTTTTGGCGTTATAATATGTCTTTTCGAGCAGCGTATCCGAAAACCTTTCACTTGAGCCCGAATCTTCGGCTAATGCCTGTGTTACTTCCTCGCGACCCAGATGATTTTCCAATGCAGTCGCGTCCTTAACGCTATCAAACAACACAGTGCCGTCTGATGATATCAGCGTAATGCGGTAGCTTTGTGATGAAAAGGCAGTCAGATATGCCTCGCCGTTTTTTTCATATTCCGCAGCAACAATGCCTGTTTGCTCTGCAAGGGCATCCCTTTGCATATTGCCGAAATATGAGTACAGAACGCTGCCGATGAACACTGTACTTATTAAAAGCACGGCAAGCGTTGCGCAAAATATAGAGTTGAATATTTTTTTAGTCATTTATCTTTTCCTCAATGCGGTAGCCCACACCTCTGACTGTTGCAATTGCGGCGGTGGCTTCGGATATCTTCTGGCGCAGAGTTGTGATGTGCATATCAACCGTCCGGGTTTCGCCGCCGAAATCGACGCCCCATACAAGCGAAAGCAGCTTATCTCGGTCAAAAACAGAGCCGGGGTGCTCCATAAGTGTTTTGAGCAGCTCATACTCTTTAAGCGTGAGCGAAAGGCTTTTGCCGCTTATCGAAGCAAGGTGCTTATCCGTATCAAGGGTGATGTTGCCTATTGTTAAAACGGCTTTTTCCTTAGGAGCCGACCGCCTTAAAACCGCGCGTATGCGCGACACCATTTCCATCATACCGAAGGGCTTGACAAGGTAATCATCTGCGCCGAGGTCAAGGCTTTTTACCTTATCATATTCCTCTCCCTTTGCGGTAGCCATGATAACGGGGATGCCTTCGGTTTCGTGTGAGGACTTGAGCTTGCGCAGGACGGTTACGCCATCTTCACCCGGCAGCATTACATCGAGGATAATTAGCTTCGGCTTTGCTGATTTCAAGGCTTCAAAAAACGCCGATGCGTCGCCGAAGCCCTGCGCCTCAAAGCCTGTTGAACGCAGAGTGTAAAGCTCTATCTCACGTATGCCGTTATCATCCTCAACGCAAAAAATCATATGCTTTGTTCTCCTTTGTAAATTCCGCTAACAGAATATTCAACCCACTCCGCAACATTCACGGCGTGGTCGCCTATTCTTTCAAAATACTTTGCAATCATAAGCAAATCAAGCGCATATTCGCCGTCATCGGGGTTGTTTTTAATCATCAAAGTCAACGCTTTTTTCACTTGTGTGAACGTATTATCCACAATATCGTCGCTTTTTATCACGCTTTCGGCTATTTCCACATCGCGTTTAACAAAAGCGTCAATGCTCTTTGTAACCATACCGATTGAAGCACGCGCCATATCGCATATCAGCTCAAATTCATCCGTGCGCTTATCGCCGAGAAAGCCGATGATTTCGCCGATATCCGCCGCCTGGTCGCCTATGCGCTCCATATCGGTTATCATTTTCATCGCGGAGGATATGCTTCTCAAATCCTTTGCAACAGGTTGCTGATGGAGCAGCATTTTCATTGAAAGATTTTCGATATCGCGTTCCTTTGCGTCAATGTCGCGCTCAATCGGTTTTATTCTTTGTGCAAGTTCCGCATCCCCCTGCATAAGTGCCTTTGCTGCAAGAGCAATCGCCTCCTCACAAAGTGAGCCCATTCTGACAAGCTCCGTGTTGAGCAGCTCAAGCTGCTCGTCAAATCTTGACCTCATTATCCGAACCTCCCCGTAATATAATCCTCTGTGCGCTTGTCCTGAGGCTGTGAAAACAGTTTTTCGGTATCATCATATTCTATCAGCTCACCGAGAAGGAAGAACGCCGTGAAGTCCGCAACACGCAGCGCCTGCTGCATATTGTGCGTTACCATGATGATAGTATAGCATTTTTTAAGCTCCGTTACAAGGTCTTCCACCTTCGAGGTTGAAATCGGGTCAAGCGCGCTTGTGGGCTCGTCCATCAAGAGCACCTTAGGCTGTACGGCGAGAGCGCGCGCAATACAGAGCCGCTGCTGCTGACCGCCGGAAAGCCCTAACGCGCTCTTTTTGAGCCTGTCCTTCACTTCATCCCAGATTGCGGCATTTCGCAACGACTGTTCAACGATTTCGTCAAGCTTTGCCTTGTTCTTAATCCCGTGAGTTCTCGGACCGTAGGCTATGTTATCGTAAACGCTCATCGGGAATGGGTTCGGCTTTTGAAACACCATACCAATATCGCGCCTAAGCTCGTTCACATCAACCTGCGGTGAGAATATATCGCTGCCGTTATATGTTACACGGCCCTCAATTTTCACTCCCGGAACAAAATCGTTCATTCGGTTGAGCGTTTTTAGAAATGTGGATTTTCCGCAGCCCGAGGGACCTATAAGCGCGGTTATGCTGTTTTCTTTTATATCCAAGTTCACAGATTTAAGAGCCTTCGTTTCACCGTACCAAAGGCACAGGTCTGTTGCGTTAATTATGCTCATATTTTTCTCCTTCGTTCAAAATACCTGCCGACAAGCGTTGCACACAGGTTGATGATAAGCGTCAAAATCATAAGTATTGCGGCAATGGCGAACGCAGTTTCAAACTCTCCGCGTTCCTTTGCGTAAACATACATTGAAACGGTAAGGCTTGCCCCGGAGCTTTTCATAGCGTCAAAAAATCCATTCATCGAATGTGCAACACCTGCCGTGAACAGCAGCGCGGCGGATTCGCCTAAAATCCTGCCGACCGACAGAATACAGCCCGTAATAATCCCGTCAACAGAGGAGGGCAGCACAACCGTGCGGATAACCCTCCATTTGCCCGCACCGAGTGCAAACGCACCGTCACGGTAACTAATCGGTACTGTTTTAAGGCTTTCCTGCGTTGTTCGTATGATGGTGGGAAGGTTCATCACCACAAGGGTGAGCGCACCGGCAAGCAGCGAAGTACCGAGCTTGAAAAATTGGCAGAATATCAGCATCCCTGCAAGTCCGTAAATGATTGAGGGTATTCCCGACAGCGTTTCGCACGCAAATTCAATGGCAGCTTTGAGCCTTCGGCTTTTTGCATATTCGGTCAGGTACACTGCCGAGCCGACACCGAGCGGCAAAACTATCAGGAGCGTTGCTATCACAAGATAAACTGTGTTAAGGATATCCGGCAAAATGCCGATTGTGCCTTTTAAGTAGCTCGGCTTTGTGCTCAAAAGCTCCCAGCTGATATTCGGAATACCTTTAATGAGCACATATGCGACAAGCGAGAACGAAAGCGCCGCAACAAGAACGGCGGCAAAATGTGTGATTGCGGCAAGAAAGGTATTTTTGATTTTTCTTCTCATTTTTCATCCTCATTTCCGCCGCGCTTCATAAGGGCATTAAGAATTGCATTGATGAGCATAATAAACAGGAACAGCACAAGTGCGATTGAAAACAGTGCTTCGCGTTGAAGTCCAGATGAATATGACATTTCGCTTGCAACGGCCGTTGTGAGAAAGCGTACGCTCTGAAAAAGCGACGGCATATTTGCCACATTGCCCGCAACCATCATAACCGCCATTGCTTCACCGATTGCCCGCCCCACTCCGAGAACGATTGACGCGGCTATTCCGCTTTTTGCGGCGGGAACGGAAACCTTGAAATAGGTTTCGATTTTTGTTGCGCCCAGCGCAAGGGAAGCGTCCTCATATTCTTTCGGGACAGCCTCCAAAGCGGTAACCGATACTTTTATGACACTCGGCAAAATCATTACCGACAAAACGAGGATTGCCGCGAGCAGACTCGCTCCGTCGGGAATGTTAAAGACCTTCATAATCGCCGGAACGATAACAAGCATACCGATAAGTCCGTAAACTACCGACGGAATTCCCGCGAGCAGTCCCACAACCGAGCTCATAACCGACTTTATTCCCGATGGTGCAACCTTTGCAATATATACCGCGCACAAAAAGCCCACAGGCACACCGATTATCACCGCACCTGCCGTTCCGTAAACCGAGGTCAGGATAAACGGCAGAATTCCGTACTGCGGTTCAGCCGAGGTTGAAGTCCAGGTTTTGCCGAACAGAAAATCAATTATGCCGATTTTTCCTATTGCCGGCACACCCGAAATAAAGAGGTATACGGTGATGACGAGCACGCTCGCCACCGCCGTTAAACCGAGTATTAAGAAGACAAGGTGCACTGCTTTTTCAAGCATCCTTTGATTGGATTTTGTTCCCTTCATCCGTTTACTCTCCATTTATTTTACGGGGATTGCACCTGCGGCGGAGATGATTTCAGCCGCCTTTTCGCTTGTTGCGTAATCAAAGAAGCTTTGAGCCGCAGCCGAAAGAGCCTCTCCTGTTCTTGTAACCAGAACGAACGGGCGCTGAAGAACATAGCTGCCGTTTTGCACATTGGCTTCTGCTGCTTCAACTGAGCCCACAGTGACAGCCTTAACCTTTTCGCTTACCGAGGCAAGCGAAGCGTAGCCGATAGCCGCGGTATTCTGCGAAACAGTCGTGATAACATCGCCTGTTGAGGTGAGCTCCTGACGCAGCTTACAGCTGTCTTTGGTGCCTGTTACCGATTCAAAGCCGTCGCGTGTGCCGCTGCCCGCTTCTCTGCCGATAACAACAATCTCGGCATCAGAACCGCCGACATCCTTCCAATTTGTGATTTTTCCTGTGTAGATGTCTGCGATTTGTTCAATCGAAAGGTCTTTTACCGCGTTACCGGGATTAACTATAACTGCAATTCCATCAAGCGCAAGCGTTGTTTCAGTCAATCCGTTTGCTTTTTCATCATCCTTCAGCGCACGGCTTGAAAGACCGATGTCGCAGCGCCCTTCCTTAACGGCGGATATTCCGCTGCCCGAGCCTGTGGGGTTATAGGTGAAGGTAACGCCGTTGTTTTCTGCCATATACGCTTCGCCGAGTGCGCCGATTACATTTTCCATTGAGGTTGAGCCGTCCGTTGAAACAGCACCTGTGAGCTTGTCCGTCTTTGAGTTATTCGCACCTTTGTCAGTTTCTTTTCCCGTGCAGGCGGCGAAGGTCGCCGCAACAATAACAAGCGCAATAACAAGAGCAATTATTTTTTTCGTATTCTTCATCATTTTTCTCCTTTTCGCGGTGACTCATTTTCGGTCACCCTGCGCTTACATTATAGTATCCCTTATGTAAAGTCCGTAATCACACTTGTGTAAAGTTCTTGTAAAGTTGTTATTGATTTTCAGCTGGTCAGCGGAAAGGTATGAAGCCTCGGAAAGAAGTAAAATCGTGCCGTTCGGCGTGGTGAACTCCTCAGGCTGCGCCATCGGGTGAAATGAAATCCGTCCTCTCACCCGTCCGAAGGTGGATTTCACCCGTCCGAAGGACGGATTTAGTTGAAAAACCGCCTTGCAAAGCAAAGCGGTTTTTCCGGCATAAGCTAATAATTTTGATACCGGGTGCATTATTTAAGGACAAAAGTTCCGCGCGGGTTTATATCGTTTTGCGAAAGTATGAATCGTTCTGCGTGGGCTTATATCTTGCTTTATGATTTATCGAACAACTCGTCAATATAATTGAAGTTAATAAAGCTGCCACAATTTATCATTTCTTTTATCTGTTTTCTACTTGCCCAGATTGCATTGCAGGTCTCCTCCTTTTGAAGAATCACCGTTGCAATATCGATATTTTGTTTGAATAGCCATACTTCTATGTATGCGGCTCCATCTCCGCTGCTGTGAGGGTAGGTATAGCATTTGAAAATAGTTCCCTTTTGAGGATCGAGAGATATTCCCAATTCCTCCTTGGTTTCACGCAAAGCGGCAGTTAAGCTATCTTCTCCGCTAATGGCAGAACCGCCTGTTGTTTCCCACATATTAGGCGCTATTTTTGTAGGTACTCTTTGTGAGATTAGAAACTCGCCTTTATCATTCTCAATCCATACACTTACAGATAAATGAAAATCTCCTTTTTGCATTGGACTTCCCCGCTCAATTGTACGACCGGTCCTTTTTCCATATTTATCTACAATATCCCAAAGCTCCACAAAAATCAACCTCTCGTAATTTTATGTTTTAAAATTTGAATTTCAATTTTAACACCTGATTATATTAATAATGACGTTATTGACTTGCTAAAAAACTATCTTCACCAATAAAAAATCTCCGATGGCGGGCTTTTTCTTTGGCGGAGAGCAAGGGATTCGCTTCGCGGCGCGCGGTCGCGCCTTGGTCGCTCGCGGTCGCAACAGTCCACCGGACTGTTGCTCTGTTCCGCTCGTCCTTCAAATCCTTTGTTGTAAAAAACTATTTCCGCCAATGGAAAAACCCGCCGATGGCGGGCTTTTTCTCTGGCGGAGAGCAAGGGATTCGAACCCTCGAAACGCTTTAGACGTTTACACGATTTCCAGTCGTGCTCCTTAGACCAACTCGGACAACTCTCCGTATGGTTTAATTCCTGAAACAGGCTTTTGCCTGTGACGCTGTAACATTATAACCAATCCGAAACCAAAAATCAATACCTAAAACAAGTTTTTTACAAATTTCTCAGGTCAGTGAGAGCTCTTTGGCGGAGAGTGACTGCTGTTCCGTGNNGGCTGTTACCTGTGATGCTGTAACATTATAACCAATCCCCGCCGAAAAATCAATACCTAAAACAAGTTTTTTTCTGTTTTTACCGTCATTTTTTCAGATTCCGCCGCCTGTTCCTCAGATACGCTACAGCGCGACTGTCAACATCTCCGCCACTCGCATAATATATGAAGGTGATAGCAAAGGGGGTGTTTTACTTGAATTATTTTCTCTCACTCAACCCTATACTTCAGGGATTTTTGGCCACAATGTTTACATATGCCGTAACCGCTCTGGGCGCATCGCTTGTGTTTTTCTTCAAGACCTTTAACAGAAAAATTCTCGACATGATGATGGGCTTTGCCGCCGGAGTCATGATAGCCGCATCCTTCTGGTCACTGCTGTCTCCGGCAATAGAGCTTTCCGATGAGCTCGGAAAAAATGCCTGGCTCACGGTTGCCATAGGATTTCTTTCCGGCGGAATATTCGTAATTGCCTCGGACGGTCTGCTCGCCCGTGCAGAGTCACTCAAGGGCAAAAACGAAAATTTCCGTCGCTCGGTATTACTCACCGGTGCGGTAACACTTCACAACATTCCGGAAGGCCTTGCCGTAGGTGTAGCCTTCGGCTGTGCGGCTCTGGGTGTCGGCGGAACCACGGGAATAAATGCAATCATGCTGGCGGTCGGTATAGGCATTCAAAACTTCCCTGAGGGGCTCTGCGTTGCAATGCCGCTAAGGCGTGACGGACTCTCACGCAGAAAATGCTTTCTTATCGGGCAGGCCTCCGGAATTGTTGAGCCTATTGCGGGTGTTATCGGTGTTGCGTTTGCACTTGCGGCAAGAAGCGCTCTGCCGGTCGCGCTCTCCTTCTCGGCAGGCGCAATGATAGCCGTTGTGTGCTCGGAGCTGATACCCGAATCCTTTCGCGACAGCAAAAAGCTTGCCGCGTACGGCGTTCTCGCCGGCTTTGTCGTAATGATGGTGCTTGATGTGGCACTCGGGTAAAAAAGCTTTGCCTGAAACGCATTCCCGTGTTAAAATACACATAAAAGGTCTTCTCTGTTGTGAAAGGAACAAAAAATGGATGCTTTTTACAGATGCAAATCAGGATACCTTAAAATAAAATACACGGACGGCGCTGTTTGCGGAATATCAATCACCGAAAGGATTGACTCCGAAAACAACCCGTCCGGACTTTCGGACTCGGCGTTCGCACAGCTTTGCGAATATCTTGACGGACGCAGAAAAAGCTTCGATTTTCCCTTACGTATACCGGCGACAACTCCGTTTCGCGAAAAGGTGTGGCGCGAGCTGTGCAACATTCCGTACGGCGAAACAAGAACCTACTCTCAAATAGCCGCCGCTGTCGGAAATCCGAAGGCATGCCGCGCCGTGGGCGGAGCCTGCAACAAAAATCCGCTTTGGATTGCAGTCCCCTGCCATAGGGTAATCGGCTCGGACGGCTCGCTTACAGGCTATGAGGGCGGACTTGATATAAAGCGCGAGCTGCTTGAGCTTGAACGCAGGCACAGCAAATAAATTTTATCGTTTTTTCTTAAATCCCGATAGCTCGCGGTGAAAACGAAGCTTTACGTAATTCAAATCCGATTTCATTTTGCACCGTCTGCTCTCACGCGGTGACGGCACGGATTTTTCCTTCTCCTCCTCAGGATATATAAAGTCACACTCCCGCTTTTCAAGGCTTTCGCACAGGCTTAATGCCGGCACAGCGTCACACGGACGCCGTTCAAAGGTCGCGGCAAGAATAAATATGTCCGGGTCCTCCGGAAGCGTAAGCGAATCCGCGTCCGAGGGAACCTCAAGCTGTATATTGAAAAACTTACACTGTCTGCCCGCTTCATCGCCGTTTGTGCTGTGAGTATGTGTAAACACCAATGCGGGCACGCCCTTTTTAACATATCCGGTCTGACCCGCCGCAAGCATATCCCATTGCGCAAACGGCTCGAGCATATCGGGCACATTCTTTTTTACTCTGCTCCCTGCGAAGGCGAACTCCGCCTCACTGTCACCGTTTACCGACGCGGCAAGCAGACAAACCCTTGATGTTCCGGCATGAATTATGATTTTCTGACCTGCGCATCTGACGGCGTTTTCGCCGTCCGCCTTCAGTCTGAACACCGTACCGCCGGAGCTTACACGCTCAGAAATAAGCTCGGAGGGAATTGAAAGCCCGTCCTCAAACGGTCCTGCGGTATTCTCGCCGTTTGCCGACGAGGCACAGGTATTAAAAGGCAGCATTACAGGCAAGTCGGTGCGCTCGTGCTCTCCGCGCTCGCATTTGAGCAAAAAGGTCTTTACGGAATACGCGCCTATGTCAAAAATCAGCTTTCCGTCCTTTATTACCGCATCACCTGTCACGTTTTCGCGTGCGTCCGCCTGACTTGCCGATATCAGCTTAAAGCCCGGCAGCATGGCGGAAACAGAAAATTCCACACCCTGCTGCGGCTGTCCGCAAAGCTCATTGAAGCGCACAACGACGTCATCGGAGTTGAGCGCTTTTTTGAATGCGCGCACAGCTATATTTTCGTTGTTGAGAGATATAAAAGACATTTCACGCGCTTTTCCGGTGTGTTTTGAGGTTTCAAAGGCGAACACGGGGCTGTTGAAAAATTCGCCCTCGCGCTGTGTATAGGCCTGAGCGCTCCCCTGATGAGGAAGCACGGAGTATGAAAAGCGGTTGATTCCGAAATCGAGCAGCTGCTGTGAGCAGTTCTCCCCTCTCGACACCTTGGGACTGAATACAGCCGTAAGATTCAGCGTGTTATCCGTCGGCTTTTCCCATCCCGTGCGGGAATCACTCAGCACGGACACGCCGAAGGCACCGTCCTCCGCGCTTATATCAGCCCAGTTCTGCGCCGGAAACTCATAGCGCATTTTATTGCCGTTTTTGCGCCTGATAACTCCCAGACCGAGGTCGTATGAGGCGTACTCATTGCCCGCCGCAAACGGGAAGCTTACACGCAGCAAGGAACGATATGTACGCCAATCTATCTCACAGTCAGTATTGACGCGTCTGCCGGTTCTGTCCAGGGAAACCCTCTGAATGAACACCGAGCCCTTAAAGCTGCGTTTTATCTCTATGCATGCACGGGCGGGTGAGGCTTCAAGAATATGTATTTGCGGATTTGAGGGATATGAATCGGGCTGCCGGTTCAGCTCATCATAAGAAAATTCCCACGCCGGATAGCTCACCGAGCCGGAAAAATCCGTAATCAGGAATTTTATCGGAGCGCTGAGCACTTCGCGTTTGTTTTCCTTATCAAAAATCGAGCATATATCGCCGTTTTTGTCAATTGACACCTTCAAATAATCGTTTTCGAGCAAGCTTTCCGAAGCCTTTACAGCCTCAAAGGCATCCGGGTTCTGAGAGCGCACATCGAATACAGCCATACCGCACGCCGGAATATCCGCCTCAAATGTGAGCAGACATTTTCCGTTATCCTCAATTTCGCAGCCGCAGGGAAGCTCGTTCCCCTGCGCGTCATAAACCGAAAAAACCGTACGTCCTTCACGGGAAAGCTCCGCCGTGATGCTTTGCTTACGTCTGCCCGAAACCCCTGCAAAGCTGCCTGCGATAAGCGGTGTGCCGACACAAAAAGAGGTGTCGAGTATTCCCGAAAGCGCCCCTGCCGAGGCATAAATTTCATTTTCAAGGCAGGCGTGCACCATAGCATAGTCATTCCACGAGCGTTGAGAGCAGGTCATCGCACCGGTGCCTGTAATATCGTCATGAAACTGGTGGGCAAGCACGGTCTTTATGCAACGGTCCATCGTCTGCTGAGGATATTCGTATTCTCCCGCAAGGCAGGCAGCCAGGCAAACGCCCTCCGCAACGGACATAAGCTGCTGTGCAAGACGGTTCCAACGCTTGCTGCACGTCCTTGCCGTATAGCATCCCGCGCCGTGATATGTCGCAATCAGCTCATCCCGCCATTCGGGCAGAGAAGCTTTTACATCCTCCGGCAGGGCTTCTGCCGCAAGAAAAATTTCATCTGCGCGCGCAGAGATAACATCCGACGCGGCAACGGAATTCTCCCTTATCTCCCGGCAGACAATTTCAACTGATTTTTCCTCAGGCGCGCCTCCCTTGTCCCCGACGCCGTGATATATTTCCGCAAACGGCAAGCCGAAGCGGTTGATGTTTTCTCTTAATTTTGATTTTATGTGATGGTATCCGCGCACACTTTTTTTAAACGAAAAGGAATAGCTCATGCAGTCAAGGGACGCATATATATATGACCCGTCCACTCCGTACCACCGCCCGAAATCGAACGGAATCGGATATGAGCATACGCGAGGCAGCTTCTGGGTTGAAAATCCGCACAATCCCGCGTGTCTCGCCACTGAAGGCAAGACATAGGAAAAGCCGAAGCAATCCGGTAAAAACAGCTCGTGCTGATATGTACCGAACTTTTTCTCAAAATAATCGCTTCCGTAAAGTATGTTCCTGAAAAGTGCCTCCGGAGACGGTATGTTTGTGTCCCCGTTCTCGTAGGCGCTTCCGGACGGATACCAGCGACCCGCTTTTATATATCCGCGCATTTTCTCAAAATACTCCGGATAATACTCCTCGATAAGCTCGTAGCGGTATGCGCCCTCAAAATTGAACACGTATTCCGGATATTTTTCAAGCAGACGGAAATTATCCTCGCAGGTTGCGGGGAGACATTCACGAATTGTCGTTTCAAGCTCCCAGTGCCATGTCGTATCGAGATGTGCTGTGGCAACCGTAAAAATTTCAGGCTTCATTTTATGTCCCCCACTGTATTAAAAGCATTTTTCGCTGCGCTCTCCGCGGCAATACGGCTTTTTCTCACACTGATAGCATATTTCGTTGGGTGTTTCTCCGTTGCAGAAGAAATCCGAAATATTTTTAAGCGTTACCTGTGCTATATTACTGAGTGCCTCGTTCGTCAAAAATGCCTGATGCGAGGTCACAAGCACGTTCGGCATGGAAAGCAGACGCGCCAGAGTTTCGTCCTCCATTATATGCCCGGAGTTATCCTCAAAAAATATATCGGATTCCTCCTCATAAACATCCAGACACGCCGTACCGATTTTTCTTTCCTTTATACCCGCCAGCAACGCCTCGGTATCAATAAGCGCTCCGCGCGATGTGTTAATTATTGCCACACCCTTTTTCATTTTCGCTATTGATTCCCGGTCTATTATGTGTTCGGTTTCCTTGGTCAACGGACAGTGCAGCGAAATGATATCACTGTTTTCAAAAAGCTCCGGCAATGTCACATATTCAATGCCGCTGTCCGCAGAGGGAAACACGTCATACGCTATCACTCTCATGCCGAAGCCGCGGCAAATGTCGATAAATACTCTGCCGATTCTTCCCGTGCCTATAACCCCGGCGGTTTTGCCGTGAAGGTCAAAGCCCGTAAGACCGTTAAGGCTGAAATTAAAATCCTTGGTGCGGTTATACGCCTTGTGAATTCTGCGCACAGAGGTAAGCAGCATTGCCATAGCGTGCTCAGCCACCGCATAGGGTGAATATGCAGGCACGCGCACAATATGAATTTTTCCGAACGCTTCCCTGACATCCACATTATTAAAGCCGGCGCAGCGCAAGGCTATGAGCTTAACACCCGAGGCGTAAAGAGCATTTATCACGTCGGAGGAGACATTATCGTTAACAAATACTATAACCGCATCGCATCCGTCGGCAAGACTGACCGTATCCGCATTCAGCTTTGTTTCAAAGTATTTTACGCAAACTCCGTTTTGAGCCGCATATTTTTCAAAGCCCTCCATGTCATAGGGCTTGGTATCAAACATTGCAGCGTTTATCATTGCAAATGCTCCCTTACATAATTTTCATCATTAGTTTACCACAAATAACGCATAAAATCAATTTCTATAACCACACATGTCTCCGGCAAAAAACAAGCGTTGACTTTATACATATTTGTAGTAAAATTAGTTTAGCGGCGGGGTATGCGAATGCGTTTTTCAGCGGCACGGCAAATCCCCCCGATGCTTACAGAACCGAACGGAGGTACACCTGTGAAATACAACACTTATAAAAACACTCAGCAAAAGATATCAAAGCTCGGTCTTGGCTGCATGCGGCTTCCCCGTCTGAGCGCCGAGGGCGAGGCAATAGATTGGGAGCAGGCGCAAAGGGTCGTTGACCTCGCTTACGAAAGCGGTATAAACTACTTCGACACGGCCTTCGGCTATCACGACGGCGAAAGCGAGCGCTTTATAGGCGCGGCGCTTAAAAAATATCCGAGAGAAAGCTTCAATCTTGCTTCAAAAATGCCGATATGGAAGCTGCGCGACGGTGCGAAGCCGGAGGATATATTCGCACAACAGCTCGAAAAATGTCAGGTTGAATATTTTGATTTTTATCTCATGCACGCTGTCGGCGACAACGATGAGGAGCTTATAAAAAGCATTGACCTGCCCGGCTTCATGCGTTCGCTCAAGGCGCAGGGAAGAGCCAAGAGAATCGGCTTTTCCTTCCACGGCTCCCCCGCTCTGCTTCGCAGAATGTGCGAGAATTACGACTGCTGGGAGTTCGTACAGCTTCAGCTGAATTATTACGATTGGTATGACAACACCGCCAAGGAGGAATACGACATCCTCTGTGAATTCGGTATTCCCTGCATAGTTATGGAGCCTGTGAGGGGCGGAAGTCTGCATACGCTCAATTCCGACGCAAAGGCTCTGCTTGATGAGTACGCCCCCGATAAAAGCGCGGCGTCCTTTGCCATCAGATTTGCCGCGGAGCTGCCGGATGTGCTCACGGTGCTCAGCGGAATGTCAAACCTCGAACAGGTAAAGGATAATATTTCAACTATAAACGGCGATATTGACCTCTCCGCCGAGGAGCATGAGCTGCTTAAAAAGGTTGCCCTTGAATTCCGCCGCAACTTCACGGTGCCGTGTACGGCATGTAAATACTGCATATCCGAATGCCCGAACGGCGTGGACATTCCCGCCGTATTCGCCGCCTACAACAAATACAGCATGAGCCGCGACCTTGACGATTTTACCGACGCATACGCAAAAATCCCGTCCGACTCAAACGCAAGTGCCTGTATCGCCTGCGGAGCCTGCCAGAGTGTATGTCCGCAAAGCATAGAGATTCCCAAGAAGCTCAAAAAAGCTCTTGAGCTGCTGTAAAATCTTCACAAAACATAACGCCGGCGCTTCACATTGATATGATCCCCTTAGAGTAGACAGTGGAAATAAAAAAACACTGCTACGGAAAGGGGAT
>LFRM01196803.1_pt1 | contig 110712 bp, 107 predicted proteins | sample 618341 | NCBI WGS metagenome assembly LFRM01 (sample SAMN03654438, study PRJNA283298) | anaerobic digester metagenome | isolation source: pool of bioreactors CSTR01a, CSTR02a, and CSTR03a thermophilic anaerobic... | place: Denmark: Kgs. Lyngby | collected 2014-05-21 | reverse complement strand
GCTGCGGATATATAATATTCTAACATATAACCGGCAGGATGTATTTATTTTTGTATACAGATAATTCTACAGATATGGATGCATAATACACCGGGCATTTGGCCCTTGACATAAATATAACAAATACGTAAAATAGAAATAAATGAATTTATAAAGGGTATTACGGTAGGTTGTTTCTTTTTACCTGGAGTTGAATACCCGACAGATCAAAATCACAGTAGGACGGAAGAATGGAGGTTTTTTTATGCCCATCACAGATATGCTTTCCTTAAATGCCCATATCTATGCCGATGAAATCAGTTTAATAGAACGGGATCCGGTTGCCGGTATTCGGCGTGAGATTACCTGGAAGGAATTTAACAACAATGCAAACAGATTTGCCAATTATCTTACATCTCGGGGAATAAAACCCGGTGATATGGTTGGTCTTTTACTGATGAATTGCCTTGAATGGCTTCCAATTTATTTTGGAATCTTAAAATCAGGCGCCTGGGCGGTGCCCCTTAATTTCAGGTTTACAGCCGAAGAAATCAGCAAATGTCTTGAAGTTGCGGAGGCAAAGATACTGGTATACGGACCCGAATTTACAGAAAGAATTGGGTGCATTCAAGGAAAGAACAGCTATCTTAAAGAGTTTGTCTTCGTTGGGGAAAGCAGCAATAATGAAAACAATGACCAGCTTTACAGCTGTATCATAAGCGAGTACCCGGCAAATGAGCCCGATATCCCCATAAGCGATGAAAATGAAGCGGCTCTTTATTTCACGTCCGGTACGACGGGAACCCCTAAACCCATTGTGCTTACCCATGGGAATCTGGTTTCGGCATGCATAACGGAAAACCATCACCATCTTCAAACTCACGAAGATAATTTCCTATGCATCCCCCCGCTGTATCATACCGGAGCAAAGATGCACTGGTTTGGGAGCCTGATAGTAGGTTCTAAAGCCGTTATATTGCGGGGTGTGAAACCCCAATGGATCCTGGAAGCAGTTTCCGAAGAACAGGTAACCATAGTATGGTTGCTGGTGCCGTGGGCCCAGGATATACTCGATGCCATCGAAAGCGGGGAGATCAACATAAATGACTATAAACTGGATCAATGGAGGCTTATGCACATTGGTGCCCAACCCGTTCCCCCAAGTCTGATCCGCAGATGGAAAAAATACTTCCCCAACCAGATGTACGATACAAATTACGGATTAAGTGAATCCACTGGCCCCGGCTGTGTACACCTGGGCATTGAAAACATTGACAAAGTGGGCGCCATCGGACTTCCCGGCTACAACTGGCAGGCAATGATTGTGGATGAAAACGGCAAACCGGTCCCACAGGGTCAGGTGGGAGAGCTCATAGTAAAAGGGCCGGGAGTGATGAAGGGCTATTACAAAAATCCTGAAGCCACCAACAAAGTTTTGAAAGATGGATGGCTGTATACCGGGGACATGGCACGCCAGGATGAAGACGGCTTCATATATCTGGTTGATCGAAAAAAAGATGTGGTCATATGCGGAGGCGAAAACATTTTCCCGGTGGAGATTGAGAATCATCTCCAGGCTCATGAAGACATAAAGGATGCTGCCGTCATAGGCATACCCGATAAACGGTTGGGTGAAGTTCCCGCAGCCATAGTAGAACTCAAACCGGGAAGGAAGCTGTCCGAAGAGGATATCCTGGAGTTCTGCCAATTGTTGCCAAGGTATAAGCGTCCTAGAAAGGTTTTCTTCGACAGGATTCCCAGGAATCCCACTGGGAAGATTGAAAAGCCCAAACTCAGAGAAAAATGGTGCGGACAAGGAGTCAGTGTTTTTGTGTAATACCGACAATTATTGGCCTCAGACAAGGGAGTTTGAGGCCAATTTTTTTGTGATGTGATATTCCAAATCCATAATGGGAATACTAATAATGACTGATGACAAATTCATGATGTGAAAGGTAAACCAATATGAGCATCGATTGGTCCTCAATCCCGAATATATTTATATCACCCTATTTTTCCTTTTTAATGCTTGTGTGCGGCCTGCTTCAATATGTGATCTACCTTTTGGAAGAAGGGGGTAAATTTCCTGTAGAACGGAATATTGCCAAATGGTGCGGGCTTACATATTTATCGGTAGGCGTAATATCCTATTTCGTCAGTTTGTTTATCTGATAAGTCTTATAAAAGTCTTTTCTATTTGATAACCCCTACCCTTCTTATCTTAACCTCAGCCTCCAGATCAAGGGTGGTATTAACAAAATACTCATTCCATTTTTCCTTGTTCTTTTCCCAAAAATCCGGATAGTAGTTTTGTACCCTGCGTCCAAATTCAATACAGTCGGTTTTGTATTCATCCACCAATTTTTTGAATACCTCCTTGCATGATTGTATTATTTTTTGTTCCGTCAGTTTTTCAACCTCCCGGATAATGCTGATATTGTACGTATCAAGTCGTTCATTTTGAATCTCGGATATATCGCCTTCAACTTCAATTTTCGCTTTCAGGCAAAAAGAGTTATCTTTCCGTACAGGCTGTATTGAAACGTTGTTATTAATAATTTTAAATGCTATATTTCCCGCCTTTAACTTTTCACCGGGAATATTTATTATTCCCTTGGCCGGCTCTCCGTGCAGCCATTTCAGGCCCATAACCTCGGAACCGGTAAGCCAGTCAATTAATTTATCTCCGCTAAACACACCTGCTCCTTCAAGGGTAAGCGTGTCTTTTTTTACCGTAACGCGGGGTAAACATATATCAAGTCTGCGTATGAAATGCCTTTGCATAAAACCAAAATCAAGAGGCATGAGTATCATCAGGTTGTGTTTTTCATTTTCATCCAATAGATCGCTAATATACTGGGAGGTACTCTGAACTGTCTTGGGCTGAATTTTAAAGATATCACCGGCTTTGCCCTTGCAAACCGCCACCTTCGTTCGTTGCCTCACCCTCGGATCTCTGAAGAAAAAATCGATATATTTCTCAATCCCTTTTTTTGCCAATTCTTCACCAAAAACCACCAATTGAAGATGTGTGTAATTAGGAACCTGGTTAAGGGTTGCCATAAGGGTCTGCTCTGCTGTTGCCAAATTTACAGCCTCTATGCTGATATTCAATGTTGATGATTCCCCGCCACCTCCACCCCCTCCTTCTCCCTGTCCTGCCTGCCCTATCATGGCAGCGGGCAGGGCAATTTGATACGTTATCATAACCTTATCATCATTTTGATCATTTTTGCCGGTTACATCCAAACCAATTCCCAGTATAAAGGCATTTTTTTCAATTTCGGTTCTATCCCAACACCCTACCTGAACAAGCATAGTCCCAAACGTTAATACAAGGAGCATTAATTGCCTGATGCTTCTCACCTACTCACCTCTCCTTTCTTTAGGATGAGGGCCAATATATAGACAATTACCACCAAAGCCAGTACTACCAAGCCTAAGTAGCTAGCATATTGGGAAAAGGTGCTGATTTCCTTTATATTTTGAGGAACAAGCGAAAGTACATATAAAAAAGGAACAATTAACATTACGAAAGGTCTGAAATCTCTTAAGCCCAGCAACCTGCTAAGGGATACAGAAGCCATATAAATATATGATGACAGGGTAGTATATGCTCCCAAAATCCAGAATACCATGAAAAAAATATCGAATCTTTCACCAAAGCCTCCCGGGAAGCGTATATATCTTGCCAGCTGAATAAAGGGATAGAGGGATCGGGCCACCGGTTCCACTCCCACCGTTCCGATGGTAACCGTAACAAGCAGGGTGTAAACCACGACGGAAGGCAGTATACCCAGGAGAGCATATCTGATAATTTTATCTGGATTTTGCACATAAGGTGCGGCAAATAGAAGTATTTCAAAACCCAGATAAGAAATCGTAAGGGCTGGTATTGCCGAAATCCATTCAAATACATCCTCTCTGAAGGCAGGAAGAAGCTCCTCATGACTAAAATTCCTGAAAGACAAAACGATAACCAAAAACATCGTTCCAATGACCAGCGGTTCAAAATATTCACATATTTTTGCAATGGAACTGATGCCGTTGAGACACAGATACACAACAACAAACAGAAAAGTAATTATCAATATCTCCAAGGGAGTTTGTTCCAACAACAACACCTTTATGGCATCACAGAAGATTCTGAGTATAGAGGAACTAACGACTATAAAATGAAGAAGAAAGATAACACCCAATGTCTTAGCTGGCACAATACCTATTATTTCACTGCTGAATTCTATAATAGTGCTTCTTGGAAATCTTTTGGCCAAAAGGGCGGTTATCAGCAGAACAAGTGCCATTAATATTCCGGTGACAAATGTGGCAATAAACCCCCCGGATTTGGCCAACTCTGCGGCTGTACGGGGCAGAACCAGTACTGTCACTCCAATAATGGTAGATGATATAAGAAATGATATTTGTATATTGCTTAATCTGTCAGTTTTATCTTTCATTATGCTCCTCCTTGACAGGGTCTTGTTCCCTGCGGTCGATATCTACCGGATATGTGCTGGTTGGCCTCCGCATGGCCATTTGGCTGGGAAGACGGATTAAAAAGTCTTTCCAGTCTTGATATCTTATGGGTGCCTGTGGGGTCATAAAGCTGACACCATAGCTTTTTAGGCTCACCAGATGTACGTTTAAAAATATGAAACCCAGTATGACACCATATATACCAAAAATTGCCGCCAGAATTATAAACGGAAAACGCAACAGCCTTATGCCCAGGGCAGCATTATACGATGGAATTATAAATGAAGCAATGGCCGTTATGGCCACCACAATGACCATAATCGGGCTGGTGATCCCTGCTCTAACTGCTGCATCACCGATTATCAGGCCGCCTACAATTCCTATTGTTTGGCCGATAGCCCTGGGCAGCCTGGCACCCGCTTCCCTGAGAAGCTCAAAAGTCAATTCCATGAGCAAAGCCTCAAGAAAGGCGGGGAAGGGTACGGTGGCCCGGGTGGCTGCTATGGAAATTGCCAGGCTGGTTGGAATAAAGCCGGGATGAAAGGATACGATTGATACGTACAGCCCGGGGGTAAGAGAGGCGAGAAAAGCTCCTATCCACCGCAAAATTCTGATAATCGATGCTAATGGCCAACGCTCATAGTAGTCTTCAGAACTCTGAAAAAACTGGTAAAACGTAGCCGGAACAATCAGGGCATAGGGGCTGTTGTCCATCAATATGGCTACGCGTCCTTCTGCCAGGCTTGCTGCTGTCCTGTCAGGCCGTTCGCTGACCTCTATCTGGGGGAAAATTGTCATATACCTGTCCTGAACATGATGTTCTATTTGGCTGCTGTCCAGGAAAATATCCACATCTATTTGATTTAGACGGCGTTCCACCTCTTCCACCAGTTTCTGATTGGCTATTCCCTTTATATAGGCATACGCTACGTCCGTCTTCCCCCGGCGGCCTATCTGAATGTTCTTGATCACAAAATTCGGGTCCTTGATTTTTCTCCTCAATAATGCTGTATTTGAGCGCAGGGTTTCGGTAAACCCCTCCCTTGGACCTCGAATTACGATTTCTGACGGAGGCTCCTCTATACTTCTCTGCGGCCAGCCCCGGGCACTCGCAATCAGTATTTTTTCAAAGCCTTCTATCATTATCCCGACTTCACCGGACATAATCAATATAAAAGCCTCGTCCAGCGTTTCGGCCTCTTTAATATCTCCCACAGCCAGGACACGCATCTTGACATACTCAAAGGCTTTACCCGGCTCTATCGGCTTTTGGAGAGTGTTTTCAAGAATGGCTATCTGATACATCATAGGTTTTAGAATCTGCTCGTTTATAACCATTTCATCTACCAGGCCGTCTATGAATACGGCAGCGCAGGGTATCCCCTGCATACCTAAACTGAATTCCCTAAAGACAGCATCGCTGCTTTCCCCCAAAAAAGCTTTAAACTTCTCCAGATTCTTGCTTACGCTTTTTTCGAGGGTTAGATCCACTCTTTCCTCGCTTTTTAACTGCTCATTTCTATTCTTTTGCATTGCTTCAATATTCTTTGGATTTTTTGTATATCCCATAAAAATAACCTCTCACAAAATATTCCGAGATTTATAGAATTTTATTGCGACAACCGGCTTCCTTACCGGTACCCTTAAATATAGAATACACAAAAGAAGATCAAATATTCGGCAGATAAAACAAAAACAGCAGGATCCCAGAGGTATCCTGCTGTATAAGCCTACAGGGTTATACTGTTATGTTGTCATTTTAATTCCAAAAAACTGCTTGTAAACAGGCTCAATAATCAATCCATCTTATTCAATACCAAACCGGTAAGCAGTTTGGGGTAAAAATAGGTTGATTTCTGGGGCATCTTTTCACCGGCCAAAGAAACATCCTTTACCTGCTTTACCGTTGTCGGGTTCATAAAAAATGCCATCTGACATATTCCATCCTCTACCATCCCCACTCCTTCACTTATATCATGAGTGTACCTGACAAAATCCTGGCTTGCCAGCTGTTCCTTGCCTATCCCCAAGATGGGCTCAATCAGCAGAGTGTGAAGAATGCATACATCGAGGGATCTGTAAGATTCATCATGATCGGGGAGCCGCTCCTTCATTATATCCGGATCCATCAATGATAATACGAAAAAGCTTTTATAACCTCCATCATAATAGATAAAGCTGTGGAGCCCCTTTTTCTTTAATACTGCATCGATCTCCTCCGATCTTTCCATCCGACCTGTACCACAAAAATCATATTCCTCTATATGGAAATATTTGCCGGCTCTTCTCAGAAACTCCTTACTCTCTATATCTTTTATGCCGCAAATAATGCGGTGTGTGGGAAGTATAAGCAGGCCAGGATCATCCATCTCCACCATCATCATCATCACATAATTATAGGGCTCATTCCCGGTATGATGAGGGTTCTTCTCAATTTGTTCATTCCGGTATGTAAGGGCAGTCTCATACCGATGGTGACCATCGGCGATATATAGCTTTTTTTGTGCCATGCTTTCCTGAATTTCAGTAATTATAACCGGATCGGACATCACCCAAAGCCTTTCTGTAATTCCCTCAATAGCCTCAACCTGTATATCGGGCGCATTGGCTGATATATGCTGATTTAGAAGCTCGGGAACTCCTTTTTCCGGATCATCGTAAAGGCAGAATATCTGGCTGAAGTTAGCACCACATGCCCGCATAAGCTGCAGCCTATCAGCCTTGGGTTTGGACAGGGTATTTTCATGCGGCAGTATAATACCCTTAGAAAACTCCTCCAACCTTACCAGGCCGACAAAACCGGTTCTTGTGTATTCAGTTCCATCGGAAAGCCTGAATTTTTGCTGATAGATATATAATGAGGGTTGGCTCTCTTTTATCAGGACCTGCTGTTCTATCCAGCTGTTCAGGTATTGGCTGGCCCGGATATATTTGTTGTTGTATTCATTGTCTCCCGGCTCTTCCTTGCCCAATTCCAGACGGATTATGTTATAATCATGCATATTGTAGTACTGTTCCTGTTCGGTCTGCGAAATGATGTCATACGGTGGGGTCATTACCTTTGATAGATCTCCTACCTTGGCCTCGCTATACCGCAATCCTTTAAAAGGTATGATCTGCGCCATATATTATCCACCCCTGTGTTTTAGTATAAATCCATTTTATATTACCGACAGGGGTGGAGTCAAGAAAATAATAGCTGAGCTGTTTTTAATGGGTTATATTTTCATTTTTTATACTGTTCAGATAATCGATAAGATCGGAGGCTTCCCGCCTGGTCAACGATTTGCTTTCGCTTTTGTTGTATCTGTTTTGTATTATTTCTCTCATTTGAGCTTCCGAATATCCAAGGGCATTATAAATCGCATATATTGCCCTTCGCTGGGCTTCGGTAATCGGTCTCTCGCTGGTCACAGCTTCTGCTTTTCCCTTTTGACTTTCAACGGGGCTGTCCATAACATTCTCGCCTTCCTCCAACTCGGGCGCAAATTGCGTACCATATCCCAAGGCCGCTAATGCCCTTCCGTAAGCCTTGGTATATGCTTTTTCTATATAGTCCTCAAAATCATCCCCGGTCTCGGAACCAACGCCTATTTCAACGTTTCCTTTGCTGTCAACGATCTCAAGTTCATAGTAAGCAAACCTGCTCTTGGTATCGATGATTTTATCCCGTATGGAGGTCCTTGTGTTTTCTCTGTTCTCGTTACGAAACCACACCATCCTCCACTTAACTTCAAGATAATCGGCATAATCGATCTCCCAACTGCTGGTCTTTTGATTCCAACGGCGCATGGGAAGTTTTGTTATATATTCCTCGGCATTGAATATTCCAGCTTCGTTACCCATTTTCAATATATACTCCTTTGCTTTTTGTTCATATTATATGAAGATGAGAGCAAAAAACACTGATATTTATATGGTAACGATGGAATATATAACATCGTGAACCGGCAGTGTTCTTTTTTTTCAATACATCGAAAAACAAATATGGCACCGGCTTTTCTCAAATGAAACAAATAACCTCTTATTACCAGAATAAAATCAATCTGAGCTGGTTAATATAAATAGCGAAAGGGCACGTAACGGTTGAGCCCAGACTCATATACGCTCCTACAGGGTGTATATGGGTCGGCCAAAGATTGCATACAGGTCCGATGAGGCTTGTATGCAGTCGGAGGGAAGATCCTGCATGGTGGGGAAAAGTTCTATTGCAGTTGAATATTGTTAATAAATATTTCGATTGCAATGGGATTCCAACCTGCTATGCAGGGTCGAGCTAAGATTATACAGGGTGCCGCAGGTGAACTGCTTAGTTGACTAACGATTCTATGCAGCCGAGAGGTTGCATAGGGTCGTACAGGTATCCTGTATAGTCGAACGACCCATCACGCTAGGTAATGAACTGTTCGGTCGTGGTCGAAAGATCACGGCCGGATAATAAGTTACCTATCGTGGTGCAAGGTAGATCGTTACGTGCTCTTAATTATATTTTTATTTCTCATCATATCATTCATATCTTTTTCAATCTTATTGCCATATACTGTCTTTTGGGAAGTTGAATGGTAAATCTCCCCTTATAAATCCCTGCATCGGTAATGGTCATATTCCACGTATCGATAATTTCTACTCTGTATTCCGTTGTATCATCAAAATAAAAGCTCCTAAAACTGGGACGATTAAAGCCATAATATATCAGATAATACTCACCTCTGTTCCACGGCTCATCCGGTACGGCAGCGACATCATCCCAGTATAATCTATATAGTTTTAAGCCATGTCCCGGCGTCTCACATAAAATCTTATACAAAAACTTTAACCTCTCACCGCTCTCTCCATGAAGTGTACCACCATGGCTCCACCATAACACATTCTCAGGATTAACAAAAGTTTCCCCATGGGTTGCATAGCCGCCGCGGCAGATAGCTTCCCAAAAACGCCTTACTACCTCTTGTCCTGTTATGTTTCCCCATCCCCATTCAATATCCCCTTCATAACCAAACTCATCAAAAATAACCGGTTTTTTAAATCGAATCCTGAGCTGATTCACATTCTCGGTAGTTCTATATACATCAACTCTTTGAACGCTACAATGGGTAACCCAGGGTCTGGAAAAATCATAAGGTGCTCTACAGTTATGTATAGATCTCAAATGATTATAAGGATCTTTTTCACAAATTATCGAAGTAAACCGTTCCTAATCCTTTAGAGTTTTATTTCGAAGTAAATCATATTCGTTGGCCAGTGACCACCATACATTTCTATAGGCTGCGAAACGGGCAATCACGTAACTTAAATATAAATCGTCCTCTTCCTTGGTCATCCTGCTAAATCCCCAGCGATCATACGGATGCCATAGTATCAGATCTGCCTCGATCCCCAAATCCATCAAATCTTGAATGCGTTTTCTATCAATTGAAAATGCCCGGGGTTAAAGCGTTTGAAATTCCAATTATTACCTTCAAATTCCTGTGTATGAAAGAAATTCTCTTCGTTTAGAAAAGAGCTGTCACATGGAGTTCCTTTGAACCTGTTTTTTTGAATATTTTTGCACTATTCTCCTCATTTCACCCCAACAGGCTTCCATGTCGGACACCAATTTTAACTGGGTACGGCACCGATCCAGGTTATGTCCTTCCCTGTGAACCTTAAAATATGTATCGCCGGACAGATAATCGGTGAGAAACCTGATGCCGGACTCCAGGGTCATCAATTTGGCTCCCATGGGCAAATTCTCTATTTCATACGGGGTCAGCACATCACCGGCTACCTCCAGCCAGCCCTTTGTGTAAACTTCAAACAGTTCCAGATCAAAATTAACTTTTGAAAGATCAGGCTCGTCTTCTGCCGCATAGGTAGCGCCAAAACGAATTGAATCCCCATAGTCATACAAGGATGTGCCGGGCATAACCGTATCCAAATCTATAACACAGATGCCTTCTCCCGTTTTTTTGTCTATCAACACATTGTTCAGCTTGGTATCGTTATGAGTAACCCTCAAGGGCAGCTTTTCCTCATTCAGCAAATCGATCAGCTTATAGGTGTCCCTCTCCCGCTCCATAACAAAGGCAATTTCGCTGGAGACATATTTGACCCGCCCGCAAATATCCTTCTCCACAGCTTCCACGAATTTTGCAAAGCGATCTACAGTATTGTGAAAGTTCGGTATGGTCTCATGCAGAGTTTCCGCAGGATAATCCGATAGCAACATCTGAAATTTGCCAAAAGCCCGAGCAGAGTTATAAAAATCTTCCTTGCTCCTCACCTGATCATAAGTAATGGTATCCTCTATAAAGTGGAAGCTTCTCCAGTAACCTCCCTGATTATCCACATAAAAGCTCTTATTATCCCGTGTCGGAATAACCGTGAGGGTTTCACGCATGGGATCTCCGCCCAACTTCTCAATCAGCTTCCCCAAGTAATTGGTCACACCTACTATGTTCTCCATCACCTGAACCGGATTCTTAAATACATTTGTATTGATCCTTTGAAGAATATAGCGTTTAATGCTACCATCTTTCCTTTCACACTCTACGGCAAACGTATCATTGATATGCCCTGAACCATATGGCTTGGCGTTCAGTACCCTGCCTTCCAACTGAAATGCATCAGCAACCTCAATTATGATATCCTTATTCAAAGTTTCCATGACTCACCCTCCCATAATTTTTGCGGATATAGCCCGGCTTCCTGCATTTTCGTCAAAGCTGCGGTCACCGAAGGTTTATCTTCACGATAAGTTATGCCGTACCATTTATCCGGCGTATGCAGAACCTTAACACTTGCCTTACCTTCTTTTAACAGCGAGTCCACTACGCTTGGGAGAAAGTATTCTTCGTTTAAAGGGTTTTCGCGAAGGGCTCTTTTAAGAAAAATCGGGAATTTTTGTTCCAGCTCCAGCAGGAAACTGGGTGTAAATCCCCAAAAATTCATCGAAACAACACTGTTTTCCGGTAGTGGTATCCAATGCTTACCGTCTTCCGTATAATGGGGTTGTCCATTCCTCTTTTCTATACGCGTTCTTTCATTTATTTCCTTCAGATACCCCTCTTCATCCACCATGCAAACACCTCTGGCCACATGGCCGTGCTCTGTCATTGTATTGGTCAGTGAGTATCCTATCATGGCATAACGATATTTTTCATCGTCTCTGGTATTAAGCAGATAATCATATATCAGTTTATATGCAGTTCTGCCGTAAAAATCGTCGGCATTTATTACTGCAAAGGAAATCCCTTTGATTATATGCCGGCAGGACAATACCGCATGGGCAGTTCCCCACGGTTTGACCCTGCCTTCAGGCACGGAATAGCCTTCCGGCAGATCGTCCAGCCGTTGATAAGCATATTCAACCTCCATAAACCTGGAGACCTTATCCCCTATGATCCGGCGAAACTTGTCCTCCATTTCCTCTTTTATAATGAATATAACCTTTTGAAAGCCTGCTCTGAGAGCATCGTACAGTGAGAAATCAATTATTACTTCGCCGTTTTTTCCAACAGGATCAATCTGCTTCAATCCTTTGTAACGGCTGCCCATCCCAGCAGCCATAACTACCAGTACAGGTTTTTCCACATTAATTCCTCCAAATCTGTGTCGTTATATTATTATTCATACATATTAAGTCTTTAACTGATTTGAAATATCGTCCATTTACATGTCTGAAGCTGGCATCACTCGCAGAGAACATCGTCAAATTCCAGCTTTATAATCAGCACCTCGTCGGTGATCTCGTTAACCGGCAAGTTTCTAATCCTTAGATATTCCCTGCCCTCCCTGTGCAGGGTCGGGGGCATATTAACACAGGTTTCCAGTTCTTGTCCGTTATTAAGTAATGTTGCTTTCAGGGGGAGTTTATCAAAAGGTTTGACCACAATACCGTCGGCTTCGGCATCTTTATAAAGATGAACATAGATTGTATTTCCCCGGCGGGTGAGAAGCATGGGATCCCTCATTGGTGTAACAATATTATCGGTTATCATGGAAGTTGCCGGAATCGCATCCTCAAACGCCTCTTTTACCCGGTTATACCAATCGCCAATCCGCTTAAGGGTACGGATGTCACGCTCATCCAACGTACCATCGGCTTTAGGCCCTACATTCAGCATGTAGTTGCCGCCCATGGCCAGCACCTGGTCGATCGCTCGCATCAGGTATTTATGGCTGTAATAATCCTCGTCAATTTTATGGCCCCAGCTCTCCCTTCCCACGGATTGTACAGCCTCAGTCAGTGTTTGAAATTCGCCGCCCTCGGGGACCTGGCGCTCAGGTGTTGTAAAATCCCAGTTGTCAGGCCCGCGGTCATTAATAACCATGCCAGGTTGCAGACTGCGCAGATGGTCATTAAAGGCAGTATTATTGTATTCGCAGACGTTCAAATCCCAGAAAAACTGTCCGATCTCTCCATAATTGGTACAAAGCTCCACCACCTGATTCTCCATATAACGGAAATATTCCTTCAGATTCGGCTCATCACCTTCCCTTGGCCCAAACATTTCGTGATGTCGTCCCTGATTCGGGTAATTGGGATGATGCCAATCAACGATTGAATAGTATACCCCCATCACCATGTTGTGGCGTTGACAGGCATCAGCCAGCATTCTTAGAATGTCTTTGCCATAGGGTGTGTTCATAATATTGTAATCGGTGTATTTTGTATCAAACATGCAAAAACCGTCGTGATGTTTCGCGGTAAAGCAGATATACTCCATTCCGACGCTTTTTGCTAATTCCAGCCATTGGTCCGGATCGAAGAGCGCTGGGTTAAACTTATGGATCAATTGCTCATAGTCCTTGCGTGACATTCGTCCGCGCCAAAGGATTTGCTCATGCCAGGCCGGAATGCTGTAAAGTCCCCAGTGGATGAACAAGCCGAAACGCTTCTTTAGGAACCAATCCCTTTTGTCATAAAAACGTAAACGTTCAATCATAGCACTCTGCCCCCCTTAAACTTTTCGATAGCCGAATGAACATTGATACTCTCCATTCACGGTGTTAACATATAATATTTGCAGGCAAAAAGGGGTAAAAAGAAAGGGTATCCATAAGACTCATTTGCTTTCATGAATTACCCATTGTAATGAAATCACCATGGATCATTGGGCTGATAATATCACGCACATCATAAGTTTAAATTATAGCAGATCAAATTTCAATGCCCTGAAACAGAAAAATTTAAAAGATTGGCTGTCAATTATTTATGATGGTATAACAGATATCCTTTGCAAGGTTTCATAAAAGGCATGGATTAATAATAAAATGGCTAGAAGTGGTAATAGCCAACAAGCAAAAACCCCTACAAAGGTTGATTTGTAAGGGCTTTAGTTGTGGTGCCGGAGACCGGAATCGAACCGGTACGGTTTTCCGAAAAACCGCAGGATTTTAAGTCCTGTGCGTCTGCCTGTTCCGCCACTCCGGCAAAATAAAATGGAGGCGCCACCCAGATTCGAACTGGGGAATAAAGGTTTTGCAGACCTCTGCCTTACCACTTGGCTATGGCGCCACATCTGGAGCGGGAGACGGGACTCGAACCCGCGACATTCGCCTTGGCAAGGCGACGCTCTACCACTGAGCCACTCCCGCATGTATTCACTTTTCAGAATTTATGTTGGCCTCTTCCCAATATACCGGTATTGGTGCCTCGGGGCGGAATCGAACCACCGACACGCGGATTTTCAGTCCGCTGCTCTACCGACTGAGCTACCGAGGCCTAAAAATGGCGACCCGGAAGGGACTTGAACCCTCGGCCTCTAGCGTGACAGGCTAGCGTTCTAACCAACTGAACTACCGGGCCTCCTCGTCTCTTATTGGTTATGCCTCAGAGACAAATATTAGTATATATTACATTGAGCTACAAGTCAAAAAGAATTATAAAGAATATAACCCAATTATCTTAATATTTCTCTGAAAATCTACGATTATCTTTTTATACATCCTGCATGGAAGGCATATCTTTGTATTACAGTTAATTTCATCTGCGCCTCCTCAGCTCATCATGTATATCATCCAATGATATACCCTGTTCAACCAATAGTACAAGAATATGGTACAAAAGATCGCTTACCTCATATATTACTTCATCATTGACCCGGTTTTTTGCCGCTATTATCACTTCCGAAGACTCTTCACCGATTTTTTTGAGGATCTTATCAAGACCTTTTTGAAAAAGATAGCATGTATACGAACCTTCCTTTGGATGGCATTTTCTTGACTCAATGACTTGGTATAATACCTGTAGTAATGTCCCTATATTATTTATTATATCATATTCATTTGTTTTTGTGCCGGTGGTGTCGCTGTATACTTGCTCAGGCTCAAACACCCTTTCCTGCACTGCCTTCAAAGGCTCACCTTTCTTTGAAAAACTCCGATAAAAGCAAGATCTGTAGCCGTTGTGACAGGCGGCTTTTACCTGCTTAACTCTAAACAGCAGAGCATCACTGTCACAGTCTATAGCTATTTCCTGTATCTCCTGGATATGCCCTGATGTCTCGCCTTTCATCCATATCTTTTGTCTGCTTCTGCTCCAAAAATGGGTTATACCAGTTTCAAGGCTTTTTTCCAAGGCTTCTCGATTCATATAGCCCAGCATCAGCACCTGTCCGTTTTCAACATCCTGTATGATGGCCGGCACCAGCCCATCGCTATTGAATACAACTTCATCTATTATCTTCATTCTCATTTCCCCTCATCCGAATCAACTTATACCAATGGTAATTATCAGTTATCGGTCCTCAAATTCTATTGCATCCTTAAGCTTAATCATACCGGTATATAATGCCTTCCCAATTATGACACCGGAAACGCCGGCGGCTTTTAATTCCCCGATGTGATCCAACCGGCTGATTCCCCCCGATGCAATAACATTTAACCCGGTATTCAGAACCATCTCTTGGGTCGTGGAGATATTGGGGCCATCCAGCATGCCGTCCTTTAATATATCCGTGTAAATTATCGTCTCCACTCCCATGTCCCTCACCCTTTTCCCCAGTTCCACAGGAGAAATACCGTATTCCTCAGTCCAGCCTTTTACTGCCACCTTGCCCTCCCGGGCATCTATGCCTACTGCTATTCTATTGCCGTATTTTTTCACCGCAGCTTCGACCATATATGGTTCTTCAATTGCCATCGTACCCAATATGACCCTGCTGACTCCCAGCTCATCCAGCAGATACGAGATCCTTTGCATATCCCGTATACCCCCGCCAAGCTGTATCGGTATATTGACTGTCTTTATAATTTCCCGTATTATGCTTTCATTTTCACTTTTGCCCCGGAATGCTCCGTCAAGGTCAACCACATGTATGTATCTTGCCCCCTGAGATTCCCATTCAACGGCAACTTCCACAGGATTGTTGCTGTATACCGTCTGCTGATGGGCGCTGCCTTGGACAAGGCGTACACATTTGCCTCCCCTGATATCGATGGCTGGATAAATCCTCATAGCTTTTTGACCTCCAGAAAAAGTACTAGTGCCTGTGATACAATCCGTCTGATAAAACAATGCATCTTCCATTGCAATATAAGCTGGCTTTAATCCATAATGCCTTTGGTAGAGGGAATTCGTCCCGTATCCTCCACAATGGCTGCCGCCTGCTTCAAAGCCCTTCCAAAGGCTTTAAAGACGGCCTCCAGCATATGATGGGTGTTTCGCCCGTATAAAACCCGCACATGCAACCCAATCCCGCAGCTATAGGCAAAAGCTCTAAAAAATTCCTCGGCCAATTGGGTGTCGAATTGTCCCACTTTTTCGTTAAGCTCGGGAGTTTGATAATAAAGATAGGGGCGCCCTCCTATATCGATACTTGCCATAGCCAGGGATTCATCCATGGGCACAAAGAATGTGCCGTATCGGGCTATACCCCTTCGTTCACCAAGAGCTATGTCAAATGCCTTCCCCAGGACAATACCCGCATCCTCAACGGTATGGTGGCCGTCCACCTCAAGATCTCCTCTGCAGGATAGATTGATGTCAAAACCACCGTGCATAGTGAATAGCTCAAGCATATGATCGAAAAAACCGATTCCGGTATCAATCTGTGAAACGCCGCTGCCTTCCAGGGTTACCTCTGCTTCAATCCTGGTTTCGTTGGATACCCTGCTGAATTTCCCCGTCCTTATATTCATGTTATTTCCCCCTCAGCATCCGTCTTTGCGGACTGACCTTTTAGCCTTTAACACCAGGCATTCATATTTTGAGAAAGGGGCTGAAAAATCATGCCCCTTTCCCCGCCTAAATCTCTACTTTACCGTCAGCTTGAAAGTCTTTATTTCGTACGGCTTAATCTGGAAGGAGAAAGCGTTACCCTCCACGTCTACCGGCTGCAACTCCTTCTCCATCAGGTTACATTCAACCACTTTCAACAGCGGCTTAAAGAAGGTAACCTTTACATTGGTACGTTTGTTGTAGCATTCATACATCCTTATAATCAAGTCATTGCTGTCCTCCGCCTTTTTGACGGTCTCTATAATCACATTATCGCAGTCAACGGCTATCATGGACAATGCAGGAGGCAGCGTACCCTTATGCGCTTCCTCCACCCTTGGATATACAGGTACATTTAACTGATAGCCCATCTTGACGGTATTGCCGTCCCTCCAGTCTCCGCTGTGGGGATAAAGAGAGTATACGAACCTGTGTTTCTCCCGATCAGCCTTAGGATTCGGATACTTCCCTGACTTCAAAAGGGTAATCCTCATAACTCCGTCCTTGATATCGTGCCCGTATTTACAGTCGTTAAGGAGGCTTACACCAAAACCTTCTTCCGATACATCCGCCCATTTATGGGCACACACTTCAAATCGGGCCAAATCCCAGGAGGTATTCCAATGGGCAGGCCTTTCCACGTTCCCAAACTGGATATCGTAAGTCGCCTTATCCGAATGGACGTCTACCGGGAAAGCCGCTTTAAGAACCACATCATTCTCTTTCCAGTCTACATAGGTATCAAAGTCTATTCTCGGAATATCCTTATATATGTAAATATTTTGGACTATGGCAGAATCCATGAATTTCTTATAAACCCTTACACCGCTTCTGACCGGGCCGTTTTCGATAACTTCAATTTTTTGTACCTCATCCACTTCCCACATCTTCTCCTGGTAGTACACATCGATATCCCAGTTGTCATGATTCATGGGCTTGTCTTCAAACGCCTGGATTTGATTGCCCCGTTGCCCGGCCTGTAAAACTTCGCGCATATTGACTTTATCAAATATGGAAGTAAAGGTTCCCCTATCGTCAATTTCAATAGAGAAATATTCATTTTCCAAATAGGTCGGACTGACTTTCATAGATGTATCCCAGTCAACTTTTCGGTCTAGTAGGGTATACGCCTTATATCCCTTGGAAGGCAAACCTTGGGCAAAGAAAATGGCATACCTCTTACCATCCCTGTCTACCACCTGACATGGCAGCGTCTGGCCCCGATCATCCACAATGCATGGATGCTGTACATCGGCTGGTACTTCAAAGCTTACCACATCATCTCTGGTAAAGGCCAATGTATTGTATACCACCACCGAGCGATCCTTTAGATCGATCTGAGCCCCGATTCCTTCTGCTGCTTTGTTAGCCAATTCAGTGCCAACACCTATTATCTCCTCATACTGCTTTCTGGAATCCTCATAAACCTCCCAAATTGAGGAGCCAGGTATTATATCGTGGAATTGGTTGAGCAATATGGTCTCCCAACCCTGATTGATAAGGCTTTGAGGATATTCATGCCCCAATAGCATGGCCAGTGAAGACAGGAACTCCGCATCCTGATAGAGAAATTCGCTCTTCCTGTTATAGCGCTTATTTCTTGCCATGGAAGTATAGGTACCCCTGTGATATTCCAGATACAATTCCCCAACCCATTTGGGTAAGTATTTGGAATCCTTTACGGTCTCTTCCAACTTTCTAAAATAGTCCCCTGCCGTTCCCATCTTAACCTTAGGACAGCCCGGTATCCCCCGGCTCATTCGCCTGCCGTTCTCCAGCATATCCCTGGTGGGGCCGCCTCCTCCATCTCCATAACCGAAGGATATAAGCACGTCATTATTAATTGCCTTCTGCTGGTATCTCTGCCAGGCACCCATGACTTGGGAAGGGTTTAGGTAGCCGTTATAGGTGGTAAAATGGGATTTGGGAACGGGCTCATAATCCCGGGTTGTGATGAAATGGGTCAGGATCTCCGTTCCATCCAAGCCCTTCCACATGAATGTATCGTAAGGCAATTTATTGAATTGATTCCAGTTTATCTTTGTGGTCATGAAATAATCTATATCGGATTTTTTCAGAATCTGAGGCAAGGCAGCACTATATCCGAACACATCCGGAAGCCACAGAATGCGATTCTCAACCCCGAATTCTTCCTTGAAAAATCTTGTTCCAAACAGGATCTGCCGTACCAGGGATTCTCCTGACGATAAATTACAATCCGCCTCTACCCACATAGCGCCGTCAGCTTCCCAACGCCCTTCCTTTATCCTATTCTTTACCTGCTGGTATACTTCCGGATAATCCTCCTTTAAAAACTTGTAAAGCTGCGGTTGACTGGACATGAATATGTATTCGGGATATTCCTCCATAAGCCTTAAAACGGTGGAAAAACTCCTGGCCACTTTTTCCCGGGTCTGAGCCAGGGTCCATAGCCAGGCCACATCTATATGGGTATGGCCAACACAGGTAGCTTCGGCTTCCTGAGGCCCGCATATCTTGTTATAAAATTCCTTTTCCAGGTACTCTTCCGCTTCCTCAAGGGAATTATAGAACATTGAAGATAAGGGTTTGCGGAGATCCAGCAAATTAACAGCTTCAGTCAGCGCCAACAATATATCAATCCGCCTTTTATCGTCTTCCGGAAGCTTTTCAGCAACCTGCAGGGGCACATATATATCGTAATAGAGCTTCCGTATCTTAGTATCGACCACCGCCATCTCTACAAACAGATCCACTTTCGAATGGCCCATTCCGCTATAAGCGTGAAGATCGATCCGATATTGCTCCCCTGCTTTAGCCGAATGGCTTAATACCACTTCCTGGTGATTGCGATCCAAGCCCTGCATTAAAACGCCATTTACATAAGCTATAAACTGGGGATTGGTTGCATCCCATCCATCCCGGCCGGTATGAACGAGCAAAGCCACCGTCTTACCATCCATATCTTCCGGAATAGTTACATCGGTACGAAACCAGGCATGACAATCATATCCGCCCCATCGCATTCCGGTGGCAAATTCGTTCCACGGTGCCGGCGATGCATCCACTTCTTGAATATCCTTGAATTTTCCTTCTTTCATCCTAAAGTTCTCAACTTTAACCCCGTCCTGATAAATATAGGATTTCAGCTCATGGACAATTTTTGTTATCCTCCCTATTGCAAAAAACATGGCTACTCCCCTTTCATAATGCTATACAACTCTAATAGGTCATATTTATTATATCATATCTGCCATGATTTCCAAACGTAATATTACCAACACCATAAAACCCCTTGTTTATATCTTTCCCGTACTTGAATCATCGGATTGACGGGAGTATTTGCTTCAGCGTCTTAAGAAATATATCGTTGTCTTCAGAAGTCCCTACCGTAATGCGCAAACAGTCTTTCAGCAACTGGTTACCGGGAAAATTGCGTACCAGGATCCCCTCTTCCGTGAGTTTTTCATAGATTTCATCAGCGTCGTTAACCCTGATCAATAAGAAGTTAGCTTTGGAGGGGTAGACATGCACGCCGCCCACGGAGTTCAATTCAGTGTACAGCCTTTCCCGCTCATTTATGATTTTGGATATCCTGTCTCGAATAATATCCATGTTTTCCAGCACCAGCTGTGCTGCCCTCTGGGAGAAGCTGCTGACATTATAGGGAGGTTTTACCGCGTTAATCTGGTCAACCAGCCCTTTGTTGGCAATTAAATACCCAACTCTGAGCCCGGCAAGCCCCATAGCCTTTGAAAATGTCTTTAATACCACAATGTTGGGACATTGTTCAATCAGTTCAACGGCTGAATACTCACAGAACTCGCCATATGCCTCATCTACAGCCACAACTCCGCTGAAATTTTTTGTCAGTTCTTCCAGCTTGTTCAACTCCAAAATATTGCCGGTCGGATTGTTGGGAGAACAGATGAATATCAGCTTTGGCTTATATAGCTCTATAGCTTTATAAAATCCATCCACGTCATAGCAAAAGTCTTCTTTCAGCGCTACCTCGAGTGGGATTCCACCGGCTATGCGGGTAAATATGCCGTACATGCCGAAGGACGGACTTGGATATAAAACCGCTTCGCCCCTGTCAACCAAAGCATTTATTATCACCTGGATGAGTTCATCGGAACCGGCACCGACGATAATTTCATCGGGATGCACATTACAGTATTCAGATATGCTTTTTCTCAGGCCTGTTGCATCCGAATCCGGATACAGGTTCAAACCACTGCCTGCCAACAACTCTTCTGCCAGCTGTTTTCTTACCCTATCAGGCATATCAAAGGGGCTTTCGTTGGCATCCATCTTGATTCGGTACGGCGCCACATTTGCCCTGTATGGTTTTAAGTCTTTGAGATCGCTGCGCAAATAATCATTCATGTTTAAAACCTCACCTTTACGGAATTGGCATGGGCGGTAAGCCCCTCTTTATTGGCAAATTCAACAATTTCTTTCCCTATGGCCTTAAGAGCTTTTTCGGTATAAAAGATCACATTTGATCTTTTTATGAAATCGTAGACGCCCAAAGGTGAAAAGAATCGAGCGGTTCCGCCGGTAGGCAGTACGTGATTCGGTCCCGCCATATAGTCGCCCACCGGTTCGGGAGTATAGTGCCCCAGAAATATTGAGCCAGCATTCTTTATTCTACCCACTATTTCAAAGGGGTTTTGAACCGCAAGCTCCAGGTGTTCTGGCGAGAAATAATTGGCTATATCCACAGCTTTTTCAATGGAATCAACCACTATCAGGGCACCGTAATTATTTAAGGCTTCCTCGATGGTACTCCTTGTAGACAGGGTCTGAATCTGCTTTCGTATCTCCTCCAGTACGTCTGAGACCAGATCAAAGGAGTCGGTTACCAGCACTGCCGAAGCCAAAGGATCGTGTTCGGCCTGCGACATCAAGTCAGCAGCCACAAAAGCAGGATTGGCACATGAATCGGCCAGCACCATGATTTCGCTGGGCCCGGCTGTCATATCGATATCCACAAAGCCGTATACTTCCTTTTTGGCCAGGGTAACATATATGTTCCCCGGTCCCACAATCTTGTCAACTTTGGGTACAGTTGGTGTTCCAAATGCCATTGCAGCAATGGCCTGGGCACCACCAATTTTGTATATCTTATCACACCCGGCTTCACAGGCAGCAACCAGCGTATAGGGATTGAGCTTTTTACCCCTGTCGGGAGGGCTGGCCAACACAATATCCGGAACACCGGCAACTTTTGCAGGTATAACGTTCATAAGCACCGATGAGGGATAGGCAGCCCTGCCGCCTGGCGCATAAACCCCTACCCGTTCTATGGGAAGCACCCGCTGACCAAGGATTACACCGTTGTCCTCATAGAGCATCCACGAGTTTTCCAATTGCTTGGTGTGAAACCGCCAAATCATGTCCTTGGCTTTTCTTATAATATCAATATATCCCGATTCTACAGCCTCATAGGCCTCCCGGATATCATCCCGACTGACAACCATTTCATCGGGGCTTTCATATAACACACCGTCAAATTTGTCGGTATACTCAATCAACGCCTGATCGCCGCGGCTTTTGACATCGTCAAGAATCTTGTTGACCAGCTGTCTTTCTTTTTCCGAGTCCAGCTGGAATCGGCGGTCTATCTTATTCTTAATCCAGCTTATATCTCTTCCCCTTCCGTCAATAACGGCTATCATTTTTCTCCATCCTCCAGTATTCTTTGAATGTTATCTATTAAGCCTTTAATTTCAGAATTTTTTGTCTTAAGACTTATACGGTTGACCACAAGCCTTGCGCTGATGGAACATATTTCATCCAGTACTACCAGACCATTCTCCTTTAAGGTCCTGCCGCTCTCCACAATATCAATAATAACATCCGATAAACCGGTTAACGGGGCAAGCTCCACCGAACCGTTCAGCTTTATAATCTCCACCGTTTTGTCTCGGTTAGCAAAATAGTTTGTTGCGATATTAGGATATTTTGTAGCAACCCGGGTATGAGCACGGGTAATCCATGTATCCTTTTTCTCTGGAAAACCCGCCACCACCATCCTGCACCAACCGTATTTCAAATCCAGCATCTCATAGAGGGATCGACCTTCTTCCATCAACATATCCTTTCCAACTATTCCGGCATCTGCGATCCCGTATTCCACATAGGTGGGAACGTCGCTGGGCTTGACAAGCACCAATCTCACCCGATTATCCGGAGTATAGAATATGAGCTTTCTGGACGGCTGCTCCAATTCGGAACAATCCAGTCCGGCATCCGTCAATATCCTTATCGAATCTTCAAAGAGCCGCCCCTTTGAAAGAGCAATGGTTATCAAAGATACGTCCCCTTCCTGTTTATTTTATTTTGTATTTTTTTAACAAAGCCATTCAATCTACATTATACTGGACAATATCGGAACCGCATATATTTACTAGCTGAGGAATCCCCTTTTGTCTGGCATAAACAACGGGCTCTTTAGCCGATTTCGAGGGAAGAAACATTTCAACCCTTTTGCCCTCCTTCTTCAACTGCTGCATATACCGATACGCCTCACCTCTATCCGTTTCAGCGGACGTTATCAATATATCAACTGGTGGAATTTCCTCCAGACAGCCCTGTTGCTCCATCGCTATGAGCAAGCGTTTAATACCAACGGCAAAACCGGTAGCAGGCAAATCATGGCCAAATTCTGAAACAAGCATGTCATATCGGCCTCCACCACAAAGGGGATAACCCAAACCTCTTGTAATTCCCCTGAATATAATGCCAGTGTAAAAATCAAAGCTTTGAACCATTCCCAGATCAAAGCTGATATAGCGCTTAAAACCGTAGTCTTTTAATATGCGGTATACTTGATGTATATTCTCTATTGCAGCTTGAGCCCCGGCATTGCGGGATATCTCCATAGCCTCATCCAATATGCTGCCGTCCCCATAAAGCTGCGGCAGGGTGTACAATAAATTCTTCGTATCGTCGGGTATTGGCAGTTCCCCAAGCAGTCTCTCGAGGGAGAGCATGTCCTTTTGATCTATTAGTCGGCGGATGTCTTCCACACTCTCCTCCGATATACCTGTTTCATTAATAATTTCCCTGAAGAATTCCACCTGGCCTATATCGATTTGAAACTCCTTGAGCCCCAGATCCAAAAACATCTGAATGGCCATAGCGATAACTTCCGCATCGGCTTCAGGACTATCCACCCCCAGAAGCTCTAATCCGGCCTGGGCAACTTCCCTTTGTTTGCATATTTGAATTTCGCCGTATCGATATACATTCCCCAGGTAAGAGAGCCGAAGCGGTAATGTGCAATCTTTCAGCTTTGTCCCCACCATCCGCGCTATCGGCATGGTTATGTCGGGCCGCAACACCAGAATCCTGCCCTCAGGATCGACGAGCTTGAACATGCTCTCCTGATCTATGGATGTCTTTACCCCTGCAAACACATCAAAATATTCCAGTACGGGAGTTTCAACCTCGTCATATCCGCTCAAAAAAAAGAACTTACGGATCTTATCTTCAACCTTCCGCTTATTATAACATTCATCAGGCAGATAATCCTGCACGCCTCCCGGTAAGTATACTTTCAATTTTCCAATCATATATAACCTCCGGATTTGGCTTTATCACATTAACTTGTTAAAGCATTGCAGTGTTAAATTACGTCTATTATAGTATAAATTTTCTGTCAAGTCAATCGTCGCTATCTATTTTTTTCTAATTTTTGCTGTATTTATAATTTTAGGATCACGGAACCGTCAGCAGCCTTTACAGTATTGTCAGCTTGGAATAAACATTTAACCCTTTCGAAAACATTTAATATTGCTTGCATAATCAACATATAAAAGGAATGTAATAAATGAAATTGCTCGGGGATAAACTGTTATTTTTTTCTGCTTATTTAGCGGCTTTTTCCGCATACTCACCAAACAGCTTTATGTATATCTTATAGTTTTCCAGGGAAACTTCGGGAGGTGTTTGATGATCTACCGATGGAACGTATCCGCCCGACTTCATAACCGGCAATAGCCTGTCGAATTCCGCACGCATTTCCTTCTCTCCTTTGGACATAACCATCTTATCGTATCCGCCCATCATGAGAAAATCGGGATATTCCGTGCGGATCTTAACAACATCTACTCCTGCCTGTCTTTCCAAAGGATATACTCCTTCTATACCAGCTTCGTACATCCAGGGTATCATTCTGGTAATATCCCCGTCGCTGTCAACCAAAACCTTTACATTGTATTTTTTGATATGGGGAATTAATCTCCGATAATAGGGGGTAAGAAACTCGTTAAACATGCCATACGATAGCATGGGCCCATGGTTATATGACATGTCCTCTGCAAATCCCACCATATCCGGTACAAGGATGGGGAAAAGCTCTTCCACCACACGAATATTGAACTCGGTCAAATCATTGTTTATTCTGTGCATGAGTTTGGGATGATCATAAAATGCATACAGATGACCCTCAATGCCGAAAAGAATTCTGGGAAACCAGAAATATCCATCCAGCCACAGCCTTATAATTATCTCGCCTCTGTCATGCTTTTGTTTTAGTTCCTTAGCAACGGCTTTTATTTTGTCAATAATCGAATCGGTGTACAGATACCTTTTTATCTCTTCATAGGTTTCCTCATCATGTATTATCGGTGCTCCATGAGCATCTGGTCCTGGCAGTTCGTCAGAAATGGCACTTCCGTTAATCATAATCATGGGATCCAGACCAAAGTACCTGAGAGATTCCTCCAGGGACAGCCCTGTAGGAAAACCCTCTCCATTCCAACGCTCAACAGTCTTATCCCACCAGGCAGCCCATTCAACCATCGGAAGCCGATCTTCCACTCTTTCAAAGTTTAAAACCCTCAAAAACCTTTCTCTTGGAGTCATCAATCGTATCTCCTTTCTTTTTTGTCTGCACAATCTAAAACCATACATAATACAATTTCAAAGCCGATACCATGATTGCGTTATTGACCGGGGCGTTTAAAAACAGTAAAATACATGTTATGAACATTAAACTGAAAGCAGGGATAGAAGTTGTTTGACTACCATATTCATACCACATATTCACCCGACGGTCAAATGTCAATGGAAACTGCTTGCTTACGGGCTATTGAACTTGGTTTGGCAGAAATCGCTATTACCGACCACATAGATATGGATTGGCCTAATACGGCCATTCCTCCGTTTGATGTAAAAATGTTGGATCGGTATTTTGAAGATCTCGGGAAAATAAAAGAAAAGTATAAAGGGAGCATAAATATTAAGAAGGGAATTGAAATCGGCCTTCAACCCCATATTCTGGAAGAATGCACCGATATCATTCAATCCTATCCCTTTGATTTTGTAATTGCCTCGGTACATTTGGTCAACCGGGTTGATCCCTGTCTGGGAGAGTATTATACCGGCAGGACCAAAGAAGAATGCTACTATTTGTACTATCAGGAAATTTTGTCCCTTATAAGATCATACGATGAGTTTGATGTTTTGGGACATCTGGATTATATAAAGCGCTATTCTCCCTTTCCGCCGGGCGAAAAGGATCACCTGCTATGCAACAGCCTGGTGGATGATATAATTAGAGTATTGGTTAGCAAAGGGAAAGGGCTTGAGATAAATACATCCGGCTGCCAGCATGCATCAAAATCGCCCATGCCCCACCCGGATATCATCCGCCGCTACATACAGCTGGGTGGTAAGATTATAACCCTGGGTTCGGATGCCCATAGACCCGAATATCTGGCGTTTGAGTTTGATAACACTCTTGAAAGAGTTAAAAATTTGGGTATTAACCAGCTGACATCATTCACCCATCGGGTACCAAGCTTTGTACCCATTCCATGACCGGTTTATATGGCGCCCTAATCAATATTATACCTCTTTTTAACTTTCAACCTTGACATAGCCCGGGCCATGGCTGCTTTGGATTGGTAGTATTCCTTCATGCTTCTTCGCTGGCGTACCCGCTCCTGAGCCCGTTCCAAAGCGGCCTGGGCACGTCTGGCATCTATCTCCTCCGGCCATTCCACCGAATGGGACAGAATAATAGTCCGATCAGGAAGTACTTCCATAAACCCTTCATTGATGGCAGCTTCGCGCCATTTGCCGTTCTGCTTTATCTTGAGCGAACCAATGGCAATTGATGCCACCATAGGAACATGTCCTCTCATAATACCCAGTTCTCCATCCAGGCTGTTTACAATGATCATCTCAACATTTCCCTGAAAAAAAGTTCTTTCAGGAGTTATCACTTCAAGATAAAACTCGCTTGCCACAGGCACCACCCTACTTTTGCATATTTTTCGCCTTTTCAATTACCTCAGTCAGATTTCCTGCCATAAAAAAGGCTGCCTCGGGAATGTCGTCCACTTCACCGTCTACAATTGCCCCAAATCCATCTATGGTCTCCTCTATAGGTACAAATCTGCCCTCAATTCCGGTATAGGCAGCCGCTACATGGAAGGGTTGGGACAAAAATCTTTGAATTTTGCGCGCCCTGTAAACAGCCAGCCTATCCTCTTCATTGAGCTCCTCCATACCCAATATGGCAATTATATCCTGCAGTTCCTTATACCTTTGCAGAACTTCCTGGACTTTACGGGCAACCCGATAATGCTTTTCACCGATAATCATCGGATCCAGAATCCTGGAAGACGATTCCAGGGGATCGATTGCCGGATAGATCCCGGTCTCTGCAATCTGCCTGGATAACACCGTAGTGGCATCCAAATGGGCAAATATGGTCGCCGGCGCTGGATCGGTCAGATCATCTGCCGGCACGTAAACCGCTTGTACCGATGTTATCGAACCATTTCTGGTGGAAGCAATGCGTTCCTGCAACGCCCCAACTTCCACCGCTAAGGTAGGCTGATATCCCACCGCCGAAGGCATCCGTCCCAACAAAGCAGATACCTCCGAACCTGCCTGAATAAAGCGGAATATGTTATCAATGAACAGGAGTACATCTTGACCTCCATGATCCCTGAAATATTCGGCTATTGTCAAACCCGTCAACGCTACCCGCATCCTCGCACCCGGCGGCTCGTCCATCTGCCCGAATACCAAAGCCGTTTTATCCAGAACCCCTGAATGGGTCATTTCGCTCACCAACTCATGCCCTTCACGAGTGCGTTCACCTACACCGGTAAAAACGGATACCCCGCCATGTTTAGTGACGATGTTATGAATAAGCTCCATAATTAACACGGTTTTACCCACTCCGGCGCCGCCAAACAACCCGATCTTTCCTCCCTTTGGATAAGGCGCCAGCAAATCAATAACCTTTATACCCGTTTCCAGAATATCGGTAGCCGGTCTCTGTTCTTCCAGCGAAGGTGCGGGCCGATGGATGGACACTCTATCCGAGGATTTAACAGGACCTTTTTCGTCTATTGGCTCACCCAAAACATTTAATACCCTTCCCAGGACTTCATTTCCTACCGGAATGCGGATAGGTGTACCGGTATCATAAGCATCCAAACCTCTTTTCAGGCCATCGGTTGCCTGGAGGGCTATGCAGCGCACAATGCTGTTACCCATATGCTGTGATACCTCTGCCCATACCACCTGCTCCCCATCGACAATCTTAATTGCATTGAACATATCGGGTATATTGTTGGGTTCAAACTGTATATCCACAACCGGTCCGATAATCTGTATTACCTTCCCTTTCCTATTTAAATCCACTTTGTTTTCATCTCCTTTTGCTACCGGTTTTCATCAAGAGCGGCCACTCCACCCATAATTTCTGCAATCTCGTTGGTAATAACAGCCTGCCTGGCCTGATTATATCTTATCTGCAATTCAGCAATCATATCATCCGCATTTTTTGTAGCCGTATCCATGGCTAGCATCCTGGCCTGCTGTTCGCTGGCAAATGACTGAATTAAAGCTCCGTATATAACGCCGATTACGAATTTGGGGATCAATAGATCCAAAACAGCTTTGGGAGAAGGCTGATAAAACATATCCGCCCGATATTCTATATCCAGATGTATATCCTCAAAATTAGATAGTTCTACAGGCAAAAGCTTTATGACCTTGGGAATCTGCTTAACAGCCGATTCCAAATGGGTATAAACCAGGTATAGTTCATCCATTTTATGCTGGCTGAAAGCTTCAATTAGCTGTTCGGCTATCTCCCTGGAATAATAAAAGGTTGGATTCTGGGCTGCATACAGAAACTCTGCGTCAACATTATAACCTTTCCTTATGAAAAAATCCCGGGCAACATTGCCGACAACAAATATATTTTTCGCTCCCTCGTGCTGCTGCATATGAGAAAGAGCTGTATGGAGAACGTTATGATTATAAGCTCCGCACAGTCCCTTATCACCGGCTATGACAAAATAAGCAATGCGCTCGTTCCCCCTTGGCATGAAGAAAGGATGATTAAGCTCCGGCGTATGGGCAATAATATCTTTTAAAGTGGATCTTATCTTATCAAAGTAAATATGATTTGCCCTGTACCTATCCATAGCCCGACTGAGTTTTGATGAGGCGATAAGATACATCGCTTTGGTTAACTGGCGTGTCTGTCGGATGGCTCCGATTCTCCGTTTAATTTCAACCAAGCTGTACATAAATACCACCTGTTAGCAATTTACTGCATAAACATCTTTTTAAAATCTTTGACTGCATCGTCAATCCGGCTCATATCATCTTGTGTAATATCCCCGCTTTTTTTGATGCTGTCTATAATTTCCACGTGATAGCGATCAATATATTCGATAAACTGCCGTTTAAACTCCTGGATCCTGTTCAGAGGAACATCCAGAAGCATTTTTCGGGTAGCCACGTACAGAAGAACAACCTGGTGTGCCATATCCATGGGATTATACTGCTCCTGCTTCAATATCTCGGTAATCCTTTCGCCCTGAGCCAGCAGCTCCTGCGTAGATCGATCCAATTCCGCACTGAACTGTGAAAAAACCTCCAACTCACGATACTGTGCCAGTTCCAGACGCAGGGTACCCGAAACCTTTGCCATGGCCTTGGTCTGAGCGGCCTTACCCACCCTGGAAACCGACAAACCCACATTTACAGCCGGACGAATACCGGCAAAAAACAGTTCATCTTCTAAAAAAAGCTGACCGTCTGTTATCGATATGATGTTGGTAGGAATATATCCCGAGATATCGCCGGCTTGGGTTTCAACAATGGGCAACGCCGTCAACGAACCGCCTCCTTTTTCCTTCTTTAGCTTGGCTGCACGTTCCAGCAGCCTGGAATGGAGGTAAAAAATATCTCCGGGGTATGCTTCCCTTCCCGGGGGACGCCGCAAAAGCAGTGATAAGGTCCTGTAGGCTATTGCATGTTTGCTTAGATCATCATAAAGGATAAGAACATCCTTTCCACCATACATAAAATATTCAGCCATGGCACAACCGGCATACGGCGCAATGTACTGCATGGGAGCCGAATCGCTGGCTGTAGCGGAGACTACAATGGTATAATCCATGGCCCCCGTATTTTTTAAGACATTGATTACCTGAGAAATAGTGGATGCCTTTTGACCGATGGCTACATAGACGCAGATTACATCCTTATCCCTTTGATTGATAATTGTATCCAAAGCGATAGCAGTCTTTCCGGTCTGCCTGTCTCCGATGATCAACTGGCGTTGTCCCCTGCCAATAGGTATCATCGAATCTATGGCCAGCAGGCCTGTTTGCAGGGGTTCGTTTACCGCGTCCCTGTCATATATACCCGGGGCCTTCTCTTCGATCTCCCTGTAATGAGCTGCATGTATACTGCCCTTACCATCCAATGGCTGGCCCAGAGGATTTACCACCCTCCCCAGCAAACCCTCACCAACCGGAACCTGGACCACACGCCCGGTGCTATACACCATTGTACCTTCTGTTACAGATTGCTGGTTGTTGAGCAGTACAACCCCCACCGCATCCCTTTCAAGGTTAAAAGCTATTCCAAATGCATTGCCTTCAAACCTTAGAAGTTCTCCATATCTGCAATTGCTCAGACCATCTACCGTAACCACACCATCTCCGGAACGGACCACATAGCCGATATCCTCGATATCGGCCTCTTGCTCGTATTCCTGAATCCTATTATGAATAAACTCTCCTATGGATTGCATTTCGGTGATATGGTCTTCCGTGCGTATGCTGACTCCCATATTGGCGATATCGCCCTTCTTCAAACCCAGAAGATGGCTTTTCATTCTGTTGAGCTGTCCGTATATACTTCCATCATATTCTTTGTCACCTATGGTTACTATGATACCGCCAATAATCTCAGGCTTAATTCTTACATCAAACTTGATCCTTTTTCCTAATAGGTCGGAAAATCTATTCTCTATTTGCGATATAACACTCTGTTCCAGCGGATAAGCAGACCATATAATTCCGGTTTCTATATTGTCTGTCACTTTAACTCCACCTTCTCAAGAAATTCGTTAATTAAATCCCTGTTATCTTCAGCGGTGAAATGAGTTTTTATTATCCTGGAAGCCATTTCAACAGCCAGAATGGCTGCCTGATCTTTAAGCGTCTCAATAGCCTGTACCCGCTCGTCTTCAATTTTCCGCCTTGCCTCTTCGATTATTGCCTCGGCCTGCTGTTGCGCTTTCTTCTCCGCTTCTATAATCCTAGCCTGTGCGGTTTGTTCAGCTTCTTCCATTATAAGCCTTACCTGCTGGCGTACCCTTTCAAGTTCTTCTTTGGATAACTGCCTGTTGGCTTCTATCTCATTTTGGAGTCTGTCCAATTCCTCCTTCTTGGCCTGAAAGGCCTGGGTACGCCTGTCCAGGTAATTCTTTATCGGCTTGAACAAAAGCCACCTCATGAACACATACAACACCATTAGGTTTAATATCTGGAAGATGAAAGTCCAAATATACTCCTTCATACAAGATTCACCATTTCCTTTTAACAGAATAGATAATATGCTATCAGCGTACAAATATAATAAGCAAAGCGATTACAAAGCCGTATATTGCAATTGATTCGGTCAAAGCCAAACCCAATAACAGAATCCTGTTGATTTGGTTTGCAGCTTCGGGTTGCCTTCCCGTGGCTTCAACAGCCTTTCCGGTAGCAACGCCCATGCCTATACCGGCTCCGAATCCCGCCAAAACTGCCAATCCGGCACCAATAGCTGCTAAGTCCATCAATCCTTCACCTCCCGGCATAACGTATGGGATTATTTATTCGATGGCTTCCTGAATAAAAGCTAAGGACAGCGTGATAAATATGAACGTCTGAATAATTCCATCGAACAGAGTAAAATATATTGATAAAAACGCCGGCACCACAAGGGGAACCACCTTGCGTATCAATTCCATCACCACTAACCCCCCCAAAATGTTCCCAAATAATCGGGAGGCCAGAGAAACGGGTATGGCCAAATCGGTAATGACCTTTATCGGTGCTATAAATGGTACCGGTTTCCCATAATCCCGTATTCTCCCCCATACCCCTTTCTTTCTGATGCCGTAGTAGTTTATCAGAAAAAACGTCATAATTGACAAGGCAAGAGTAATGGCGATATAGGTTGTAGGAGGCCTTAAGCCAATTAATTCTATCGTGTTGGTAAAGGCAAGATATAGTGCAAGGCTCCCGACATAGGGTGCAAGGCCATTGCCGAACTCATGAGTCGAGTCTCCGGTAAACCTATATATCCATTCAACAAAGAGCTCCAGAATATTTTGAAACCCCCGCGGTATCTCCTGAAATTTCGGAAAATAATAAAACCTGACTATCAGACCGAATATTATAAGACCGGCAACAACCATCCACGACACGCACACGGCATCCGTTACCGGTATGCCTCCCATAATGGGTATGGTAAACCATGTCTTGGGATTCATATCTATCTCTATACCTTTCACTATATCACTCCCCATTTATCATAAGGTCTTTTTAATTTGGATACCCTTCATAATGGCATATACATATATATAAATCAGGCTGCCGGCTCCCATCGATAACATCATTGCTATCGAATGCATTGCAGCAAACATCAAAAGCAGCAGTGTTATCATGTTTCTTATGCTTGTAAATATCAAAATTTTTCCTTTCACTCCGTCCGATCGGAGCAGGCGCCCTATCAGCCTTTCGCTTAACCGCATAAATATTAATTCAATTAAAAAACCACCGGTTAAACCGGTTAATATTTCAATAACCCTCAAGGGTTTCTACCACCTCTGGTATCAGCCTATCATATTATATTATGCTGAACTCACACCATAATATGTCTTTGTAATGCACCAAAACGCTTTACACTATTTACATAAATGTAAATTATAATAATTTATAAAAAATTTGTCAATAATCAAATTCGGTTAGATTTAACTGTAACGAAATTGTAATATTTGACGCTACACCAAGATTATTTCGGTAATGAAAGAATACGGAAATTGGCATCAAAAGGAAATGGACGTATCTTGATAAGGCAGATATGGCTCACAGGCAGATTTCCGCCGACAGTGCAGGACAATTATAGTCAATAATCCTCTATGATATATGGAACAGCAGGACTGAATACTTCCTTTAAGGTACACATGGCATTGCTGTCGGAGCATTCAAGCTTTCCATGCCTAACAGCCTGTTCAGGTGTAATATATCCCCACAGCAACTGGGCAAGGGTATTTATGGAAACGACAACCTGAGGAAATCCCTCTGCTGAAGACACTTCGACCCTTTCATTCATACACTTCAGTCTGAATACCCCGTTATTCCATGGAAGTATGTCATCCAAAACTTTGATGCTTAAATCAATATCCCCTCGCACTTTTATTCCCGCTAAAGCATTCTTGACATCCACAATCCGGCCCATGACAAAGGTCTGCTTATACAATAAGCCCCTGGAGTCCGGCATATCCACGTATGTAATATCATCTGCCGGAGCATTCCATATAATGGTATCGCATTGGGAATAGTGGCTGGCAATCAGCTTCAAAAGAATTTCCTTGGCACCCGGAGCATTATATATAAGCTCTCGTATCCTTAATTCCCGGTTTGTAATGGTAAAGAGAACATAACCTGCGGCTCTAAAATTGTCGTATACAATGTAACCGCTGCCGTGTTCGATATACAGATCTCCCAGTATTCTTTCCCAATCGTCCTTCCTTCTTATTACATAACCGTTATAATGTTTAACAAAGGCCTGATAGCATTCGTTTAATATATCAATCATGTCAAAAGACACCGGGATTATTTTTCCGGAAAGCCGGCCCGGACTGTTGAATATCTCGTTATGGCCTTTGTACATCAAGTGTTGATAACAAATTTCCCAGCCGTATTTTCTATAAAAATCATATCGAAAAGGCAATAGAATCGATATCCACTCCTGCCGCTGGTGCATTACTTTGAGGGCGTGCCGGATCAAAGCGGCAGCATCACCCCTGCCCCTGTATTCAGGCCATGTTGACATCCCTACCAAATAAGAGGTGTCCATCTGCCTGTCCCTTAGCATTATCGTATAAGGCAGAAGTTGAAGGGCTGAACGGATGGTATCTCCATCACAGGATACCAATGTGTTTTCGCTCCTGTACCTGTTAGCAAAAAACCAGTCGACAAATTCAGGTGAATCGTCAAAGCAATATTTCCATAGCTCTTTTATTTGCTTTATATCTTCATCGCTTGGAACTTTGATATGCATAAACTACTCCTTTACCGGATATGCAGTATATTTTATCACCATCTTAACCGGATGGTATGACCTCTTTGCCTTGCGAAGCCCGGGTATTCCCATATCCTCTTCCCTGTTTATGTATGGGACATCCTTCCAGCAGTTTGCCGCAAACTGCTGATTGATCATGGCATAAGAACCATGATACTCGGTATTGGCCTTCTCAAAGTGAATGACAGCCATTTCGGGATTCAATAGATCCCCAATGGAAAAAGCCTGTATCCTGCCGTCAATTCTCAGTGCGCCGCCCTTTAGTCCCAACTCATGGAAGTTGTTCAACGCTTCCATTATGGCCACCTTTTCGTCCTGCAAGCTTTTATTGTCTTCCCTTCCTTTCATCCATTCAATTTCAACTTCTATACATTCTTCAATGTTGTTATCGTCGATGTTTTCGTATGTATATTCATAGTTTTTCAGGAATTTGTTAATATGATTTCTCTTTTGATGGTATTTCTTTCCCTCCAAATTAATTAGATCGTCAGTCCTGTATACATAATCATCGTTGTTTGGATCTCTCTCAAAGCGGAAAAAGCCGGGCATTACCTGCTCAATTAACATGCGCATGGGTTCGGTAACGCATTTCACTACAATTGGATATCCCTGAGCTTTATAGAACTCTATCACCTTCATAAATGCCCGTTCCAGGTTTCCACCATCTTTTCCCAATGGAGGGAAGATAAAATTGAAGCTTTCACCCAGACGGCCTATAACACACAGATGATCATCCAGCACTGCAAATCTAAGATTAAAACCATAGCGCCATATAAAAAAATTAGAAAATGAAAACTCGGAATTTTCGTAATACCTCATAGACAGATAATGATCAATGACAGGTTTATCGCTCAATTCAATTTCTTTAAAATCCACTAACACCAACGCTACCCCTTTCCTATAAATATTATATAAAACAAAGATTAAATGTCAAAACACCTTAATTATCGTTTGCTTCCATTAAATGCCTTATGGTTAGATTTATTATGTTCTTGTGAAAGGGGTAACAAATTGCTAGCCATACCAGCCATAATAGCAAAGAATTGTCGGATAAACGGTCCTCATTTTATTAAAGCTTGGTGGCACTCAGAATCATATCTTGTTTCTCTCCATCCCTATAGCGCTTAGCCGTATGCTCAAGATTGAATACAGCATCCTTTATAGCGGCAATTACAGGTTCGAAGTTCTCGTAGAATATGATAATCAGATCTCCTGCCTTTGCATTTTTCATAGCCGTCCTTAATGCCCGTACCTCTGAAAGAATGACTTGAATATTCCTCGGATCCATCCCAGCATTCAAAGCACCCTCCTTAAGCAATTCCGCTACCTCACCCCTGCATCGCCCCCTTAGGTCCTCATCCTCCTTTATAATGATATGATCAAATGATTTTCCGGACATATGTCCTATTCGTTTTATCGTATTGTCATCCCTGTCCCCGGGAACACCGATGATTCCAATGATTCGCGATGCCCCCATCTTTTTTGCAGCTTCAATGGTATGGCTGTATCCAGTTATATTATGGGCATAATCCACCACAACCCTAAAGTCCCTGATGTTGAATACGTTAAATCGCCCGGGATTTTGCAGTTCATCGGTATAAAAGGAGCTCAACGCTTTTTGAATTGTCTCAACCGGAATTTTCATTGCATAGGCTACGCCTACGGCAGCCAGGCTGTTCTCTATGTTATAAACCAGCTTTCCATCATATGTGGCGGGTATCCTTGAAATGGGTAAGACCTGTATAAAGCCATCACCGGTTGCTATGGTTATGTGTCCGCCCTTTAAGAATACTGCAATCCCGCCTTCGGCAAGATGTTTATGTATTACCAGATTATCCTCCTGCTTGGAAAAATATATAATACTGCTACGTACCCTTTTAGCTGCCTGTACCGTCATTGGATCATCAGCATTCAACACTACATATCCATTGGTTTTTACCGCTTCCACCACAAGGGACTTTACATGCAACAGATCCTCCAGGCTATAGACCCCGTCAATTCCGATATGATCTTCGGTAATATTTGTCAGTACCCCAATATCGCTCAGATCATAACCCAGACCGGAGCGGATGATGCCTCCACGGGCTGTCTCCAGCACCGCCACTTCCACATTTTTGTCGGTCAGTACAACTTTAGCACTGGCCGGTCCGGTAGTATCCCCTTTCATAACGCAGCGATCGTTGATATAGATTCCTCCGGTGGTAGTCATACCTACGTTAAAACCGTAAACTCTCAGTATGTGTACTATCATTCGAACGGTTGTGGTCTTCCCGTTTGTGCCCGTCACGGATATAACTGGAATTGAGTGCCTGCTGCCCGACGGAAACAACATATCGATTATATGCTTGGCCACATTTCTCTTTTTACCTTTCGAAGGATATAGATGCATTCGAAGACCTGGTGCCGCATTCACCTCTATTACCGCACCTCGTCCTTCCGCTATAGGTGTTGATATATCTGGGCAGGCAATATCAACACCGGCTATATCAAGGCCGATTATTTGAGCTGCTCTAATGGCTATTTCGCAGTTTCTTGGATGTATTCTATCGGTACGATCAACCGCTATGCCTCCCGAACTAATATTGCCGTTTGACCTTAAGAAAACTCTTTTCCCCGGCGCAGGAACGCTCTGAAGGGTGAACCCCTGTTTTTTTAACAATGCCATCGATATCTCATCGATCTTAATTTTTGTAAGGGGTTTTTCATGGTCTTGGCCCCGCAGTTCATCCATGTTTGTTATTTCAACAAGCTGTTCTATAGTGTGTTTACCATCTCCAATGACATGAGCAGGAATTCTTTGAGAAACAGCTACCACCCTATCTCCAACTACCAATACTCGATAATCATTGCCCTGTATGTATTTTTCCACTATTACGTTTTCATCAATTTTCTTTGCTATTCTAAATGCTTCAGCCACTTCCTGCGGGCTCGTTAGGGCTAGCGACACTCCCCTGCCCTGATTACCCCTTTCGGGCTTGACGACAACCGGAAATCCCAATTCTTCGGCAATATGCAGGGCATCATGGACCATAGTGCAAACATCTCCCGTTGGAACCGGGATGCCTGCTTCGCCCAGTATTTCTTTTGTAGTGCTTTTATCACATGCAATGTCTACCGAAATACAACTTGTATTGTCAGTAATGGTGGCTTCCATCCTTTTCTGGTATTTTCCGTATCCCAATTGCAGTATGCTGCCGTCACCAATTCTGATAACCGGAATTCCCCTTTCGATGGCAGCATCCATTATTGCCTTGCTGCTTGGCCCCAGTTCACTTTTCATAGCCCTTTTTTTAATAGCTTCAATATCAGGCTTAATGTCAACAAGCCTTCCGCCACACAGGGACTCCATTAACCTTACGGTAAATCTTCCTACCTCCAGTCCCGTCACTTCGTTGATGTATTCATAGACTATGTAATATCGGCTTGAACTTTCTATCTGTCGCGCTCGCCCAAAACTTACATTATACCCCAGCATATTCTGTATTTCCAGGGCGCAGTGTTCTATAACATGTGCCAGATATGTACCCTCGTTAAGCCTCATGACAAAGCCCCCTGGCTTGCCAACTGAACAATGATGTTCTTTTAACCCTGGAAGTATTTTTAACAAATTTTCATTGAAATGTCCAATATCCTTTGTAGGTATGTCTGCCCATTCCTCCAAATCCACCGTTAGCTTTACAACTTTTTTATGGCTGTATATGCTCCTGCCTTTAAATGCCTTAATCTCACAAATCTTCAAACCGTTTACCTCCCAATCAATGGCTTTCTCAATTTTATGTCATATGCGTAGCCGGAAGGAAGAACGTGCATGATAACATTGGTTATCGATAAGATCTCATCCGGCTTTAATTCCGAAACATTGGTATAATCCAGTTCCTTTCCATCCAGAATCGTAACTGCATGAGAGCCTATAATGTTGAAAACAGCATCATTATCCACTATAACAGCCGTATCCTCATCGATTCCCAACCCAAGCATATGAGGATTTTGAGCAATGGCTGTCAACAATCGCCCAATTCTGCCTCGCTGGGCAAAATGCTGATCGATAACTACATCTTTTAACAAGCCCAAGCCCGGGGCCATCTTCAGCGTACACTTCTTGGGCGCATCATCATCCTTGCCCGAAGTTATCATAGTCTCGCTCATAACCGAAGCGCCTGCGCTGGTACCAGCGATTACCACGCCTCTGAGGTAGGCTTTTTTTAGCATATCCCCGGCCCGGGTTCCACCCAGCAGAGAAGTAATTCGCAGTTGGTCCCCACCTGTAAAGAATATGCACGATGCTTTTTCTATTTGTCCAACCAATTCGGCACAGTTTGCATCTTGCCTGGATCGAATGTGTATAGTATTTATATTGTCCACTCCCAGTCGTTTGAATATATGGGTATATTCATTTCCTATTTTTTCCGGATATTCGCTGGCAACGGTCATTATCACCATGTTAGCTTCCTGTCTGCCAGCGAGTTCAACCAGTCTTTTTAATATCACGCATTCCCCCCTTTTGTCTTCGGCACCGCCGATTATCATCAGCTTTCCTCCTGCTTTCTTATCCATACCAAGAATGCCTCCATTATGCATAATAGTATTATTTTCCCAAAAATAAATAACTTTATTCCATTATTTCCAATGCCAAAAAACACACCTACATATTGCAGGTGTGTTTCCCAAGTATTATTATTAACAATTATCTCTTATTTTATTCGCTATGGTTTATGTCGACTAGATATTGGGATTTACCTTTGACTTCTCCGCCCTCAAAGCATCGGACTTATCTATAATGTCCAAAATTTTCTTTCTCTTGCGAGAACCATCTATATAACTTATTCCGGCTCCCAAAACAAATAACACTATAGGAATAATAGCGATATCAGGCATCAGATGACGCAACGAACTTGAGCTGTCAAACGTAACAAATATTTTTGTATACGGTATGAGCCATACTCTTAAAGCGGTAGTAAACCAATTAACCTGATTAGGACCGGGAGAATAAGTCATGGCCAGGATATATAGAAGAACAGGGGGAACGGAGGCGACTAAACCCGTTATAAACCCATTATACATTGCATAATTGCCTCTTCTGCAATCATCCAAACCTTTTCCGCTCATATCGACGTATATAATAAACCAGAATATAGCTATATACAGAAGGCCTATAAACCATTGGTATATCTGGTTGTTTTCCAGTATACTGAACAGCGACGGCATAAGAACAAATTGGATGATTGACATAACAGCATGAGTTCCAATCAACTGTAAACCGCTTTTTACAAATCGCATGTTATCAGCCTCCTTTATAATGTAATTATACTACAAATCAAGCAGCTTTTCCAGGTAGCACTTAGTTTTCGTTGGACAAACGATATGAGTATAAATGAAAAGGCACCGGAATTTCCGATGCCTTACTTCAGGTTATTTTTAAACACATAGATTGCAGCTTGGGTGCGGTCGCTAACATCTATTTTCCGAAATATGTTTGATACATGATTTTTGACCGTTTTTTCACTGATGAACAGCTCATCGGCTATTTCCTTGTTGTTTTTTCCATCGGCTATCAACATCAGAACTTCAATCTCTCTCGGCGTTAAATTATTCTCTTCAAACTGGCGTTTTAATGAACGATAGGTCACTTTTCCAATATCCTTTATCAGTTCGCTTGAAAGATTAGGTTGTATATATGTCTCCCCTCTGTACACATCCCTTATTGCCTTTATCAGATGATCCACATCCGCATCCTTCATAATATAGCCTTCTGCTCCCATTCGTATGGCTTCCAACAAATACTCCCTGTCATCATGTATTGTCAGTATGATAATTTTGGCCCGACAGCCCTTTTCTTTTATCTCCCTTATGGCATATATACCATTTTGTACCGGCATGTTGATATCCATCAATACTACGTCGGGCTTTAACTCCATGGTCTTTTCAACCACTTCCTTACCGTTAGAAGCCTCCCCTATCACTTCTATATCGTCTTCTAACTCCAAAACCTGTTCAAGACCTTTTCTAATAAGGGAATGATCATCAGCTATCAAAACCCTTATCTTTTCCATTTATATTACTCCCCCTCTTTAATCGGCTCTATAGGTATTTGCAATAAAAGTGTCGTGCCCTTGCCGGGCTGGGAATGAATCTTTAGCTTCCCATTAAGCAGTTCCGCCCTCTGTTGCATGCTGTAAATACCAAATCCTCCACTGTGTATATCCCGTTTTTTAATATTTTTGAACTTTAACACATTAAATCCTATGCCATTGTCAATAACCTTACCAAATAGCATACCGTCTTTTATTTGAAGGTTTATATATACCCTTGTCGCCTTTGAGTGTTTTTTTATATTATTCAGAGCTTCCTGAATAATCCGGAATACCGCTATTTCAACCAGCGTATTCAGCTTTTTATTTGGATCATACAGGTCTAATACAACGTCGATCCCAGTTTCCTCGGTAAAATTGGCTGCATAACGCTGAAGAGTGGGCACCAGCCCTAAATCGTCCAGCGACATCGGGCGTAAATCAAATATTATCCTCCTTATTTCCTGAAGGCTGAGCTTTATCAGATCTTTTAACTCACCTATTTGCTTTTTAGCATTATTCACATCTAGATCCATTATTTTTTCACATATTTCACACTTAAGTATAATATTTGACATGGATTGGGCCGGACCATCGTGAATATCCCGCGCCAACCTCTGCCTTTCCTCCTCCTGGGCAGTTATAATTCGCATACCCAATAATTCCTTCTGCTGCAGTTCCTCAAGAGTATCGCTAATATTGGACAATGAGCCGGAAAGATAATTCATGGCTACGGCTACGTGGGTAGCTAAATATTCAGCTCGCTCCACGGTGTCTCTAACCTTCCGCATCCTCATTTCTATTTCGGTTCTTTGCGCAATAAGCTGGCGTTCCTTCTCCCTTGCCAAAGCCAATTTGATCTGCAAATTCCTGGTTGTATCATAAGCCTGTTTTATATCCTCTTCGCCGTATTGCTTAAAATTTTTGCTGACTATCATAAGTCTGTAACGGCTTTCTTTCTCCAAACGAGTCAGGGTCTCCACTTCTTCTATGGTATATTTCACCTTTTCCTGTATTTCAGCAAACCTGTTCTCCAGTTCTATCCATTCCTGTCTTGCCCCTTCAGCAATGGTATATATCTGGGTTTTCCCTTTTTCCAGGGCATCTATGGTTTTCTTTACAATATCATCTAATTGCTGAATACTGTAGTTATCCATCGTCACTGTCTTATCGCCTCTTTTATAAACTGTATCTACGACTTTATTCGACATTTTATCTTAAATTCCTCTTATTTAAAACATATAAATTTCACATTGTTGTATAACAATAAACACTCCCAAATAACAAAGGCATAGGATCCCCGCCCCATGCCTGGTAAAGTTTACAAGTTCGCTGCAATATCCATTCTCGACATTTATTCATTATTTTTTATAGGCTGTTGCATACTTATGAGTTTGTATCATTCCTCTTTCTGTTATAATACAGTCCATAGGTATGTCATAGTGATCTACCGGCAGCTCGGATAAAACTTGAAAGTCAAAAGCTAACCCGATTTTAAGCGCTTTTGGGGATACCTTTGATAGAAACCTATCATAATATCCCTTTCCATGACCAATGCGATTTCCGTATACGTCAAAGGCCAGTCCCGGAACCAGAATAATATCGAGCACACTCGGTTCCAGTGGTCTTAGGTATTCCTTTTTTGGCTCGAGTATTCCATAGTGCCCTGGCATTAATTCATCAAGGTTCAAAATCTTTGAAGCAATCAGCTCATATGAAGCGGGCACACAAACCGGAACGGCCACATCTTTTCCCATATTTAACAGGGTGTTTATAATGAAATCCGTTTTTACTTCATAGGGCATGGCCACGTATGCCATCACGGTTTTTGCGGTTTTTATACATTCCAAACCCAATAGATGTTTCGAAATGACGGCACTTGTTTCCACCGAAAAGACTTCCGGCATTTCTTCCCTTATTTTTTTCATTCTATTCCTAATTTCGTTTTTTGCAATATCTATCATAACCGTTGCTTATCCATGTCTTGGCAATGCTCTTTTCCGGTATAGAACCTTGGAACCCGTGGTCCTATGCTCGTCAATATTTCGTAGGATATGGTATTGCTAAGACATGCAAGATCCTCAGCAGTAATCCCCTCCTTCCCCTGTTTTCCTATAAGTACTGCGGTATCACCGGGTTTTACCTCAGGAATATGGGTGACATCAACCATAAGCTGATCCATGCATATCATTCCGGTAACCCTTGCCCTTTGACCGTTTATTATAACCCAGCTTTTATTGCTGAACAGCCGGCTATATCCGTCTGCATATCCTACCGGAAGAATGGCTATCCGCATTGGCCTATCCGCTACAAAAGTCCTTCCGTAACTTATGCTGTCACCTTTCTCGATATCCTTTACATCTATTACCCTTGTTTCCCATTTAAGTATAGGTTCAAGTTTTATGGTGGAATGTTCTTTAACAAACTGAGAGGGATAATAACCGTATATTGCAATACCCCCTCGAACCAGATTAAAATGGGCATCGGGATATTCCAGAATTGCAGCGCTGTTTGCAGCGTGTACATATTTAAAATATATACCGTCTCTTTTTAGAATATCAAGAACATTATTGAAACGGGTCAGCTGGCTTTGAGTAAACGATCTGTCTTCTTCATCAGCCACAGCAAAATGAGTAAATATTCCTTCCAATTCTATATGGCTAGAGTTTTTCAACTGGCAGCACAAAATCCTTACCTTTTCCGGATCGGTTAGACCAATTCTGCCCATACCCGTATCAACCTTAACGTGTACGCCAATTCTCTTACCGGCCTGTTTTGCCTCCTTATCCAGCAATTTCGCCGTTTCAAGAGAAAATATGCATTGACTGAGATCGTATTTAACCACCGTCCCTATCTGGGATTCATCTATACCTCCCAAAACAAGTATAGGAGCTGTAATTCCGGCTTCCCTCAGCTCAGCCCCTTCCTCAGGTATGGCCACACCCAACCAGGAAGCGCCGGATTTCAGGGCCTGACGAGCGATCTCAACGGCACCATGACCATATGCATTTGCCTTAACAACAGCCATAAATTGGATATCGGGCTTTAACACCTTCCTGATTTCCCTGATATTGCTGTCCAGTTTTGATAGATCTACTATTACTTTGCTTGGCCGCATATAATCCACCTTATTTCACTTTTCTCTCATTATAGATTATATACCTGATCATTTGTGAGCACATTGATACCAGCTCTTTTTAATATATCAACAGCATCATCCAATCGGTCCACCTTAAACAGAATTAAAGCTCTTTCAGCAGGCCGCCGGACAAATGAATACAAATACTCTATGCTGACGCCTTCATCGCTTAATATTTTCAACACCCGGTGCAATCCTCCCGGCCGGTCGGGGACCTCAACAGCCAGCACCTTGGTTGTACTTACCGTATAACCGGCATACCTCAGGACTTTTACTGCTTTTTCCGGTTGATCGACTATGATTCTTAGTATGCCAAAGTTTGTTGTATCGGCGATTGATATTGCCCACATGTCTATATTGTTATCAGCCAGTACGCCGGTTACTTCAGCCAGTTTACCCCTTTTGTTCTCTAAAAATACCGAAATTTGACGAAACAAAGCTTTCCCTCCCTTTTATTACAGTTTTCTTCTATCAATTACCCGCTTTGCCTTTCCTTCCGAACGCTCGATGGTTTTTGGTTCCACAAGCCTTACCTTAACCGACAGCCCAAGAGTGCTCTGTATTTCGTTGGCAATTCTTCGGTTTAAATCCTCCAACCTACGGACTTCATCGGAGAACAGCTTGTTGGATACTTCCACCCATACCTCAAGACTATCCAAATTGCCTACCCTGTCTACCACCAACAGATAGTGGGGCTCGGTTTCCCCGATCTCCATAAGAATGCTCTCTATCTGCGAAGGAAATACATTTACACCCCTTATAATAATCATGTCGTCGGTTCTGCCCAACACCTTTTTCATCCTTACATGGGTCCGCCCGCAGGAACACGGCTCGTAGTCCAATGATGAGATATCCCTTGTGCGATAACGGATGACCGGCAACCCTTCTTTGGTTATAGTTGTAAATACCAATTCACCTTCTTTACCCTCAGAAAGAACTTCACCGGTTTCCGGATCAATGATCTCGGGGATAAAATGATCCTCAAAAATATGAAGTCCGTTTTTACACTGACATTCGCTGGCAACTCCCGGACCAATTACCTCGCTCAATCCGTATATATCAATGGCAGATATTTGCATTTTCTCCTCAATTTCTTTTCTCATTGCCTCACTCCAAGGTTCAGCCCCAAATATCCCATACTCCAGCTTTAACTCTTCTCTTTTTATTCCCATTTCCTGAATGGTCTCAGCTATATATAATGCATATGAAGGAGTGCAGGCAAGCACGGTAGTGCCAAAATCCTTCATAATCATTATTTGCCTCTTTGTATTGCCTCCCGACACCGGAATTACCGATGCTCCTATCCGCTCGGCACCATAATGAACACCCAATCCGCCGGTAAACAAACCGTAGCCGTAGGCTATCTGTATAACCGAATCCTTATGCGTACCACCGGATACAAGGGTCCTCGCCATGAGCTCCGACCAGGTAACAATGTCCTTGCGTGTATAACCCACCACGGTGGGTTTACCAGTTGTACCGGAAGAAGCGTGTATTCTCACTATTTCACTCAATGGCACGGCAAACAGCCCGTATGGGTAATTATCTCTGAGATCCTGTTTAGTTGTAAAGGGCAACTTATGCAGATCTTCAATTCCCTTTATGTCCTCCGGCACGATCCCCAGTTCCTGCATGCGCTGGCGGTAGTAGGGAACGTTATGATATACCCTTTGTACCGTTTCAATCAACCGGTGCGACTGTAATGCCCTCAATTGTTCACGATCCATGCATTCATTAGCTTTGTCCCAATACATATCCATCCCCCTTCCCAAATACTGCCGCATCAAAAAGGAGCATTGCTCTGACTACGGCATGCATTATAGCCGGAATAAAATGCTTGCAAATTAATATCAATTGTTTTTGGAGGCACAGTAGCTTTTATGGCCTTTTCCCATTCAGTCGTATCTATGTCCAAATAACAGGCCAGCGCACCCATAAGTACGGTATTGACCACTCTGATATTCCCCAAATCTTTGGCAATATTTAAAGCATCTATGATAACCGAATTAGGACATAATTTTAGCAAAAGTTCATCCAGATCGCTGGGATACTGTTGGGTCCCCAGTATAACCGGCATAGGATCGATTTCCTGAGTATTTACAACGGCCATGCCACCTTCCCTTAAGTAGTGTATCCATCTGATTGCCTCCAGTTTTTCAAAGGCAAGAAGAATATCCGCACAGCCGGTCTCAACCAGCGGTGAATAGACCCTTTCACCGTATTTGACATGGGTAACAACACTTCCACCTCTTTGCGCCATCCCGTGTACTTCGGATATCTTTACATCATATCCCATATTCAAAAACAGATTTCCCAGCACTCTGCTTGCAAGTAATGTACCCTGTCCTCCAACACCTGCAATAAGTATATTTTGCGTTTTCATCCTATTCACCAGTCCTTCTAATAGCATTAAATCTACACACACCGATGCAAAGGCCGCAGCCGTTGCATAAAGCCAGATCTATTACCATAGCATCCTGTTTTTTCTGTATAGCCGGACATCCCAGGCGCAAACAAGCATTGCATTTTCTGCACAAATCCAGGTCTATTTCCACCGGTGGTTTCACGCTTTTATTCAGCAAAGCGCATGATCGTTGCATTATAACCACCGAAGGTTCATCCCTTTGAACTTCCTCTCTTAGCACCTTTTCCACCTGATCAAGCTCAAAGGGGTCAACCACCCTTATATGTTTTATGCCTATAGCTTCAATAAGCTTTACCAAATCTAGCGGTGGAACCTCACTGCCTTTTAAAGTGCATCCGGTTCCCGGATGATCCTGATGCCCCGTCATGCCTGTTGTGGAATTGTCCAGGATCACAACCGTTGAATTCCCCTGGTTATACACTACATCAATAAGTCCGGTTATACCTGAATGGATAAAGGTAGAATCACCGATAACTGCTACGAGCTTGCGTCCAAAATCCCTTCCCCGTGCCTTTTCCATTCCATGGGCCATTCCGATGCTGGCTCCCATGCATACACATGTATCCATAGCTTGTAGCGGGGGTAAGGCTCCTAAAGTATAGCATCCAATGTCCCCCGTAGCATACAGCCTCAGCTTCCTTATAACGTAGAATACTCCTCGATGCGGACAGCCGGGGCACATCACCGGCGGACGTGTGGGAATATCCTGGAGAGGTTTTACTTCCGGTGTTTCCCCCAAAACCTTTTCAGCTATAATATTGGCACTCAGTTCGCCTATAGAAGGAAAAAGCTCTTTCCCGATAACCGAAATCCCCCAACTCCTTATCTGTTCTTCTATGATTGGTTCAAGTTCTTCAATAACAAACAGCTTATCAACCTTAGCAGCAAAGGATTCAATAAGCTTTCTCGGCAATGGATTCACCATGCCCAATTTTAGAATTGAGGCATTGGGCAATGCTTCCTTGGCATATTGATATGCGATACCACTGGCTATAACTCCAACGGAAGGATCGTTCATTTCAATCCGGTTTACCCACATATCACAGGCAGCTTCGGCTATATCCTTCATTCTTGCCTTTACTGCCTGGTGGCGTCTCCTAGCCATAGCCGGCATCATCACATTTTTTTCAGGGAGTTTTCTGTATTCTCTTAAGGGTATGTCATTCCTTATTCCGAGAACAGCGATGCTCTGCGAATGGGAAACACGAGTGGTCATCCTAACCAATATGGGCGTATCATACTTCTCACTCAGTTCATATGCAAACTTAACAAAATCAATTGCCTCCTGGCTATCAGCCGGTTCCAGCATGGGCACCTGAGCTGCCCGGGCATAACACCGGCTATCCTGTTCATTTTGAGAACTGTGCATTCCAGGGTCATCCGCTACTACTATAACAAGGCCGGCATTAATGCCCGTGTAAGAAACGGTAAACAATGGATCGGCCGCTACGTTGAGACCAACATGTTTCATGGCAACCATTGCCCTTGCTCCGGCAAATGAAGCCCCGATGGCCACTTCCATGGCAACCTTTTCATTCGGTGCCCATTCAGCATAAATTTCATCATATTTTGCTGCAAATTCGATAATTTCGGTGCTGGGAGTTCCCGGATATGCGGTTGCAACTCTTACTCCTGCTTCATAAGCTCCCCTGGCAATTCCCTCGTTCCCTAACATTAGTTTTTTCACATTATCACTCCACAATCCATCTGTTATTATATCAGCTGTCATATCCTATTGTTGATATGCAATAATATACAATCGGTTTAGCATTTATATTTATACTAATTGATTATAAAACATATTTAATAAAAAAGGAAGACCTTGATCTGATTTTGATGGACAGGAAAACGGAAATGTGTAACCGGTATAAAAATGGGCATATCCTTCTATCGATATGCCCGTGATTATTGTTATTTCATGATGAAAGTTGCACAGTCGGTTTCCTGAGTGTTTCTGGCATTTCTGGGTTGTATCTCAATTTGATGTGCACCGCAGTGATCGCCTTCGATATAATAATGACAGGTATTTACAACACATTTAACCCCTGACAAGGGCTTATTTCTTTTCTCGACTCGGCCTTCCATTTTAATATACCTCCCTAGAATCAACTTTGCCTTATTATACATCCAATATAGCATTTTTATTCAGTTCTTCTTAGGAGCAATCCGTTTCATATCATAGGGTAAAATAAAAGCAGGCAATAGATAAAAACCGTTGCCTGCCGTTGTGTTATTAAGTACCCTCTCAATGTTAAGTAAACTATTCTTTTATATTATCTGTCGTCTCTGGGAATAATACCTAGAACCTTGGCAGCTTCTTCTCTGACAGCCGGGTCAGAATCGTTCTTGGTTACGCTCTTTAAATGTTCTGTTGCTAATGGGCTTTGAATTTTTCCAAGAGAGATAACAGCATTCAAACGCACTCTTGCATCAGGATCTCTTAATGCTGTAATGAGAGCATTTGCCGATTCCAGCGAATCAATCTCACCCAAAGCTTTGGCTGCCGCAGCTCTAAGCTCATTTTTTGAATGGGTTAATACCTTTATAAGCTTTGCTGTCTTTTTCTTTTTTCCCCATGCTTCTATTTTTCGTTCCGAAATACCAAACACGCTAATCACCTCAAAATTATTATTTTCTATCTTTCAGCAGATGCTGCAGAAAAACAGTGCAAAAATGAGAGGGTATCATAATGTACAAATTTACCATATATTATTATTATACATATAATATAGTATCCTACATCTTATTCCGTATTTTGTCAACTCGCTTTGATTATGGCTTTGCACATAAAATGAAAATCTTTCATTATAATCCAAATAATAGTTCGTATATAGCAAGAAAAAGGGGAACGGATTTTATCCATTCCCTCAGTTTTTATATCAGTAGGTTAAGCATATCATTCAAAATAAACAGCCTTGCCCGTTTTGGCCGACTCATATATTGCCTCGAGTATCTCGGTTACAACCAGGGCTTGTTCGGGTTTTACCAACGGTTCAGTATCGTTAATAATGCATTCAATCCACAGCCTTGCCTCTTTATCTCCCGGGGATTCTTGAGCGCTGGCATCATAGAAATCAACACCGGAAGCATCAAGACCTGGCTTCGTTATATACAGCTTGCCGTATTTTTCACCGTTGATACGCAGGCCTTCCCACATATCGGCCCCGGCTTCGGTACCGCACAAGGTTGTTATGGCCTCACCAACCTGGAGGGTATTTAAAGCCCAGCTGGATTCTAATATAATTGTAGCACCGTTTTTCATAACGATAAAGCCAAATGCGGAATCTTCAACGGTGAATTTGCTTGGATCCCAGGGACCCCATGCATTGGCAGCATTTTCCCTGCTGGACAGCTTATGGAACGTGCTTCCCAAGACGCTTTTTACCTCGTAGTTATCCATCATCCATAGGGTTAAGTCGAGAGCATGCGTACCGATATCAATTAACGGGCCTCCACCCTGCTCTTCCTCATTCAAGAAAACACCCCAGGTAGGAACGGCTCTTCGACGAATGGCATGAGCTTTTGCAAAGTATATGTCACCCAGCTCTCCATTTCTGCAAAGAGTGTAAAGGTACTCGGAATCGGGTCTATAACGATTTTGATATCCGATGGTCAGCTTTTTACCGGTTCGTTTGGCAGTTTCCACCATCTTGCGGGCATCGGCAGCAGTTTTGGCCATCGGTTTTTCGCACATGACATGTTTGCCGGCCTCAAGGGCATCTACCGTTATGAATCCATGGGACCTGTTCGGGGTACAGATATGTACGACATCGATGGTCTTGTCTTCCAAAAGCTCTCTGTAATCGGTGTAGACCTTTGCATCCTTGGAGCCGTAATCGGCAGCAGCCTTTTGAGCCCTTTCCTCAATGATATCGCAGAAAGCCACCATTTCAACGCAATCCAGTTTGGCCAGCCCAGGCATGTGCTTACCGTTGGCTATACCACCGCATCCAATAATTCCAACCCTGACTTTATCCCCGCACTGACAATTAGCCATATCAAACCCTCCTCATAAGTTTATAATTAGATTATTTTAGAACCCCCGTTTCGGGATATTTATTAAAGCCCCTCTATTATGAAGCCGATACTACTATTTGATATTACCATATTCTGTGGCTTGTTTCAACTATTTTGGCTATTGCTCATTGTATATCCGTCTTTATCAATTCATCATTCAATTGGGGCAAATTAAGCTTTAAGGATACTTCATACCACCGCCTAACCTGGTTTTCATGCACCAGCATGGGTTTAAAACCGAGATTCCAATATGTTTTAATAGCCGGTAAGCGAAAATCGTCGGTATGAAGCACTGCGGAGCTTTTCCCCTCCAATGCCATATGATGCAAGGCAGCTAAACACACTTGGTATCCCAGCCTTTTTCCGGAATGTTCCGGAAGAATTCCCACCATATGAAGATACCCTGTTTCTTTGCCAAAATCCTTTGATTCCCATGCAGTTGCGGTAGCGATAGGCTTGTTTCGCCAACATATAAATTTGACTCGCTCGGGTTTGAAATACTCTTTGCTCATAATGTCCCTTTCAAAATCGCTCTGAGTATTAAATGAGGCATTAATAATGTTCTCCCATTCCTTTTCATCCCCCGGACAAAAGGATCTAAGCTGATAATCTTCTGGAATATTCAATGCTGGTAAATTATGAAGCGAATCAAGAAACATAACCAATTGGGGGCTGGTATTTGATGATTGGTTTTCCATATTTTCTCTTCCTTCCGATTTAAATTTTGGATATCAATCATTTCTGGTGTCGTACAAATGCTTATAAATTCTGTTGTAACATCATTCCAAGCCTGATAAATTTGAACATGCGATCGGCAGCATCCTTAAGCAGTTCCTCTCCCCTGTCCATGGCTTCGTCAAGCGACATAGGAGCATTTACCGTTGGCATAATGCTGTATATGCCGTTGTCGTAAACCTTTTCAACCTTCTGTCCAATTCCTCCCACAATGGCAATCACCTTTATGCCTTTCGCCATGCACCGCTTGGCTATGCCGATGGGGACCTTTCCGTATATGGATTGCCCATCAATCCTGCCCTCGCCTGTTACAACAAAATCTGCTCCATCCAGCAACTCATCAAAGTCTACATAGTCAAGAACAGTATCAATTCCTGGTTTTAATACAGCGCCAAAGAAGGCAACAAGAGCTGCTCCCAGGCCACCCGCAGCTCCGGACCCCGGGATCTGGCTCATATCCATTCCGCTTATCTCCTTGATAAGCCTTTCATAATTTTTCATTCCCGTTTCCAGAATATCGAAAGAGCTTTCATCGACCCCTTTTTGCGGGCCGTATACAGCCGTAGCCCCGTTAGGCCCCGTTAAGGGATTGGTAACATCGCATATAACAGTAATGGTGCTCTCCCTGATCCTGGGATCAATTCCGTCCGGGACAATTCTGCTAATCCTTCCCAGTTCCTTGCCTCCAAAGCCGATCAGATGGTTGTCCCTATCCAAAAATTCGACTCCCAGGGCTTGTGCAGCTCCTATGCCGCCGTCATTGGTTGCGCTGCCTCCAATTCCAATTATAAAATCCCTTATCCCTTCATCAAGGGCTGCCTTGATCATCTGGCCGGTACCATATGTGGTAGCATTTAAAGGATCTCTTTTATGAACCGGAACCAGTGGAAGTCCGGAGGCCTGTGCCATTTCAATTACCGCTGTTTTGCCGTTGATAATTCCATATTTGGCTTCAACGCGCATCTGTTTCAGGGGACCCATGACCTTAACCGTTCTGTATTCACCATTGGCCGCCGCAACAAGACAATCAACCGTTCCCTCGCCTCCGTCGGCTATCGGTACCTTTATTATGTCCACCTGTCCTAAGTTCCGAATCGCTGCTTCTTCCAAATACTGAATTACCTCAAGGGATGAAAATGTACCTTTAAAAGAATCCGGAGCCAGGATTATTTTCACCTAACCCACCTCATTAATCTTTTTCTAACTGGCATCCATCTTTGCATCAGAGCCGGCCATCTCAATCATAATAGCGCATTCTATCCGCTTGCGCTGCATAATGCATGCCAACTCGTTGGGAACGGATATGCTTCCGTTGGAAAAATATGCGTTGGCATGGCATCCACCCGAACAATAGTACTTTGCCCAGCATTTCCTGCATTCTTCTTTGGTTATAACGTTGCATTCCTTAAATTCCTCTGCTATGTTTGTATTGCTAATTCCCTCAAATACATCGCCCATTATAAATCGTTTTTGGCCAACAAACTGGTGGCATGGGTATAAATACCCTTCCGGCGATACTGCAAGATATTCAAAGCCTGCACCGCAGGCTACTATTCGCCTTTGTATGCACGGTCCCTTAAATAGATTTAAATTGAAGTGATAAAACCTCAGTCGGTTGCCACGCCTTATATATTCAAGGTATCTTTTGGCAAGCCTGTCATATTCATCAAGTATGATAGGCAAATGTTCCCGGGTGATATGATATGACTCACCGCTTCCCACCACCGGCTCAACGGACACCTCATCAAATCCGAGGCCTGCTATATGAAATACATCTTCGGAAAAATCCAGATTTTTGCTTGTAAACGTACCTCTGATAAAGTAATCTTTATTCTGTCTGCCTTTTACCAGTTCCCTTGCCGAAGCCACTATATCATTATAGCTGCCGCTGCCGTCCCTGTAAAACCTCATCATGTCATGAACATGTCGTCTCCCATCCAGACTTATAACAACATTGTCCATGAACTCATTGATAAAATCCGTCTTTTCCTTGTCCAATAAAGTGCCGTTTGTAGTTATAGTAAAATGGAACAGCTTCCCTGTGCGCTTCTCAATCTCTTTTGCATAGGCAACGCTTTTCTTCACTACTTCAAAATTGATTAACGGTTCTCCACCGAAGAAATCAATTTCAATGTTCTTTCTGTTTCCCGAATGTTTGGCCAGAAAATCCACTGCCCGCAAAGCGATCTCTTCGGTCATGAGCTTATTCCCGGTCCTGTAATCGCCTTTGGAAGCAAAGCAGTACTCACAAGCCAAATTACAGCCATGGGCAATATGAAGACACAATGCTTTTAAGCCCTTATTATTGTTCAGCTGCTCTATCAGAATATTATCATCCAGATCGGGACTGTACAGCACCTCCTGAGCTTTCAGATTTTCAATTTCATCGCAAGCTTGGCTAACAATATCTGCATCGAATCTGTCGCTAAATTCCTCCATTGCCCTCCGTCTTGAAAAATTATCAGGAAAAGCCTTTAGGATCTCATATGTAATTTCATCAACGCTAAAAATACTCCCGCTATTGACATCAACGGCGACATAAAAGCCGTTGTTCTGAAACGCATGTACCACCAATGATTCCCTCCGAACGCTGCATATTACACATTCTTTATAAAATAATTCCTGGTTATACCCAGGAATTATAACACCTTGATATATTTTTACAAATCAATGTATTACATTATCTTGCCCAGCATTGCCGCACCAACTATACCGGCATCATTGCCCAACTGTGCAACAGTAATCGTGGTCCGGGGTACACCTTCAAGGGTATATACACTTTGCCATACCAGCTCACGAATGGGTTTCAACAGGTATTCCCCTTCTCTGGATATACCTCCCCCGATTGCTATAATCTCGGGTTGGAAAATGTTGATTACGTTGGCCAGCCCCTCAGCAACATATTTTATATATTGGTCAACCAATTCCTGCCCAACCCTGTCTCCCTGTTTTGCGGCATCAAAGGCTGTTTTGGCGTCAATCTTTGTTAAATCATTATTAACAAGCTTATTTATCAAAGAAGTCGGATTTGCAACAGCTGCATTACTGGTCTGTCGTATCAAAGCAGTAGCCGAAGCATAGGCTTCCCAGCAACCCTTTCTTCCGCATGTGCACTGTTCGCCGTCAACAACTATTGCCATATGTCCAATTTCAGCCGCTGCATTGTTAAAACCGCTGTAGACCTTCCCATCTATTATAACCCCACCGCCGATACCCGTACCAAGGGTAATCGTCACCGAGTGCTTTGCTCCCTTGCAAGCGCCGGCTATGCTTTCAGCCAGTGCAGCTACATTGGCATCATTATCCAGATATATCGGAAGATCGACATATTTTTGCATTTCAGCCCTTATGGGCACATTTCTGAATTTCAGATTGTTTGCATATATAAGAATGCCCTCAGCACAGTTCGGGGTTCCCGGACTTCCCACACCTATTGATTTTACGTCTTTCATTGAAACTCCCGCATCCTTTATTACCTTAAGAGACAGCATTGCCATATCATAAAGGATCTCGGGATATTCTCTTTCGCTTAATGTAGGTACACTATCCTTATGTATTATATTACCTTCTTCGTCAACTAGACCAACTGCGATATTCGTTCCTCCCAGATCGATACCGACATAATACATTCAAATATACCTCCCCTGTTATAACTATTAACTAATAACTAAATAATACAATATTTTTGGCTATAAAGCAATTTGATCGTTATATTTTATTGAAATTTCTGCAGCTGTTAAATTACGGTACTTTCGGATCAAAAGCTGTTCATGCAAATCCAGCATACCTGTATCCGGGCCCTGTTCATACCTCCATGCCACACTACGGTAAAAAGCTTCGGTATATCATTTAATTTTTGACTATTATCTTTATGGTATCTTTTGGATTTTCCTTTGCAAATCTAAATGCCTCCGGAATTTCTTGAAAGGAATAAGTCTGAGTAATAAGGGGTTCCACTCTGATACGTCCGTCGCATATATAACGTATGGCAGCAGGATATGCATTTGCATATCGATTGACTGAAACGTAGTCCAGTTCTTTTTCTATAAAATCAGCTATGTTCATTGCTACTATATTCCCCGTTGGCCAGCCAACCTGTACAACCGTCCCACCTGCCCGGACAGCGCTAAACAATTGGGCTGTTGCTTGAGGAGAACCGGCCGTTTCAAACACCACATCAGCAATATCCTTAATATGGCCGCATTGGCTTGCATTTAATACTTCGTCTGCACCCAAAGCTTTTGCCAACTCAAGCCTCTTATCCAATATATCCAAACAGACGGCTTTCCCGCCTCCCATGGCTTTAAAGGCTTGAAGGGTCAATAAGCCTATCGGCCCCGCTCCATATATAGCGCAATCCTTTCCGTTAATAAAGCCGGCCCTGTTAACAGCATGAACCGCTACAGCTGTGGGTTCGATCATAGCACCATGTTCAAAGGGCATATCCTCGGGTATTTTGTGTAAAAAATCGGAACGTATACATATGTAGTCGCAAAAAGTTCCGTTTACAGGCGGTGCGGACAAAAACACCACCGAGGGACATAGGTTGTACCTCCCGGTTTTGCAATACCTGCATCTATCGCAGGGTATACCTGGCTCAATAGCCACCCTTTCTCCTTTGCGAAAACCTTTAACATTTTTGCCGGTATCCTCAACAATGCCGGCAGCTTCATGCCCGGGTATATAGGGTTTTGTAACCACAAAATTCCCCAGCCTTCCTTCAGCATAGAAATGAACGTCAGAACCGCATATCCCGTTGGCCATAACTCGAACCAACACTTCATCATCCTTTGGAACGGGTATATCCCTTTCCTCGATGGTGAATTCGTGTTGAGCATTAAGAAAAGCACATCGGTTTTTCGTCGCCATATTGTACCTCCTCTCCCATCAGGGCAAAATAGGATGCTAACTGCCGATTAGATATGGTATTCACTGCAAAGATGTGTGCAAATTCTCGTTTTACCTTTATTTCTATCCTTCCCGAACATCAGAATATAATCCATATGCTGACATTTAAATGATAGCACAAACCGCCACATGTAACAAGCAATATATCATGCCAATATATTGCCGGATTGTATACATCCAATATCAGTGATACATTCCATTAACCGGAGGCATACAAAAAAGCATCATTATTTGCCAAGGTATTTCTCCAACCTGTTTTTTATGCTATTCCTGTATATTTCCGGCTGAATCAGGTATTCGTCCAGCATGGGCAAGGAATTGGGAAAGAAACGACGGTATACATTCTTTAAACGCCGGACAACAGCGGGATAGGGGTTGAGATAATCCGTCATAATTTCGCATATGCCGGCTTCGTGAAGGGTATGAAACAATGTTGACAAGGACTCCTCTGTGTCGGTTATCCCCGGGATTATCGGTGCGATAAAAACCCATACGGGTATGCCGCTCTTTATCAACTCTTCAGCTGCGGATATACGCATTTGAGGCGGCGGTGCACCCGGCTCCATTATCCGAGCTATCCTGGGATTCATTGTGGTAATTGTAAAGCCGACTTTACAATTATCAAGCCGTTTAAGTACCGATATGTCCCTCCTTACAAGATTCGATTTTGTAAGAATATGCACCTCAAGCATCCTATAATCAGCAAGAATTTCCAGTATGGACCTGGTAATCCCGTATTCGGCTTCATCGGGCTGGTAGGCATCGGTCACCGTACCTATCAATACTTTACCATTGGGTTTTTTACGGCCTTTCAACTGCTTTAACAGAATATCGGCTGAATTCACCTTAATATCAACAAAACTACCCCATCTTTCCTGATGACCGGAAAAACGGCACATAAAGGATGCATAGCAGTAATGACAGGCATGGGAGCAGCCGGTATACGGGTTTATGCAATATTCAAATCCCTTTATTCCGGTTTTGACGAGTACAGATTTGCAGAATATCTCCCGGCGTACAATTTTTTGTAACACAGCGGCTCCCTCCCGATATAAGCAGCGGTTATGTTGATTGCTTTACTGCTTAATTGTTCATTTTTCTCAGTCTTTTACAGTGGGAAAAATGTGGGAAATTAACAAATTGGGAAAAATATACAGAAGCTGCAATAGCTTTAGGCAATATTCTTTTAAAAGAATCTAGTTAAATTTTTCTTTGACCAAAAGTGTCAATAAATTGTCGACAAAACAGCAAAAATAAGAAAAAACAGTAAAAACCCAGTCATGAACCCTTTGATATGACTGGGTTTCTGGTGCGCCCAGCAGGATTCGAACCTGCGACCTCCAGATTCGAAGTCTGTCACTCTATCCAGCTGAGCTATGGGCGCATATAATTGGAGCGGGAGACGGGACTCGAACCCGCGACATTCGCCTTGGCAAGGCGACGCTCTACCACTGAGCCACTCCCGCGTTCTATAATAATGAATTATATTATATGGTGCGGGCGAAGAGATTTGAACTCCCACGCCATAAGGCACTAGATCCTAAGTCTAGCGCGTCTGCCAGTTCCGCCACGCCCGCATATCTACGCTTCAGATCCATTTCCTTACTATGAACATATGAATGCGGCTGCTACCTAGGATCAGACAGGCTACTCAAAAACGTTTTTATAAAATGGCTGGGGCGGCAGGATTCGAACCTACGCATGCGGGAGTCAAAGTCCCGTGCCTTACCGCTTGGCTACGCCCCATTAAAAAATTGGGGTGGGTAGTGGGACTCGAACCCACGACCTCCAGAGCCACAATCTGGCGCTCTAACCACCTGAACTATACCCACCATAAATTTCATGGCGCGCCTGAAGGGATTCGAACCCCTGGCCTACGGATTAGAAGTCCGTTGCTCTATCCAGCTGAGCTACAGGCGCATAAAATGGAGCGGGTGATGGGAATCGAACCCACGCTGCCAGCTTGGAAGGCTGGAATTCTACCACTGAATTACACCCGCGTACCAGTAACATATCTTATATTGTTATCTGTCCAAGCGCAAAATATATTTTAGCCTGTAATACGATTTTTGTCAACCACTTTTTTTAGTGTTTGTTCGGCTCAATCCACATTAACAATATACGGTACAATTTTGTCCTCAGATATTTCCAGAATCCCAATTGTTGCTGTCTTACTGCCCAGTGAGTAAGATAAGCTTCCTGGATTCATGAATATGGTTCCGTCAACTATAAAAATCTCGGCCATATGCGTATGACCGAAAAGTACGGCATCGTAGCCTTTACCGCGTACCGAATCTATCAGCTGGCGTGTCCCCCATTTTACCCTATAAAGATGTCCGTGGGTCAAAAATATTCGTTTCTCCCCTATTTTTATCTCCTTAGAAGGCGGAACTTGTCTGGTAAAATCACAATTGCCGCAGACATATTCAACCGGCAGACCCGTTATATCATGCAAATATACGGCATCGGAACACAGATCCCCCAGATGGACGAACAGGCTTATATCGGTTGACCTTCTGGACACCCTGTCCAGCATAACCCTTTTCCCGTGGCTGTCGCTTATCACTCCGATTTTCATGGTAAACGTATCCTCGCGTTCTCTCATGTATTCGTGTTTATAATCAATTCCTTAAGCTTTTTTAATGCTACGCCCCTGTGGCTGATAACATTCTTTTCCTCAGGCGTGAGTTCAGCAAAGGTTTTGCCCAGACCATCCACAATGAAGAGGGGATCGTAGCCAAAGCCGTTCCTGCCGGCAGGTGAAAAACCTATCTTCCCGTAACATGCGCCGGTTGCACGGAGAACCGAAGCATCCGGTCTTACCAACACAACCACACAACGAAAAACAGCCTGTCTCCTCTCAAAAGGAACAGCCTCCAACATTTTCAACAGCTTAGCGTTGTTTTCTTCATCGGTGGCATTTTCCCCTGCAAAACGGGCTGAATAAACCCCAGGCTGACCGCCCAAAGCCATGACCTCCAGACCGGAATCATCGGCAAGAACCGCCTGGCCTGTGTATTTAAAGATCTCCATAGCTTTTTTCAATGCATTCTCCTCAAAGGAAGAGCCATCCTCTGTCACCCTAATATTTACACCGGCATCCTTTAAAGATAATATTTCAAAGGGCAGGTCGTTAAGAATTTGCTTTATCTCCTTTATCTTACCGGGATTGTTCGTTGCGGCTATTATTCTTCTCATATTTCCTGCCCCACCAAACAAATAAGATCCCCCAGGGCCTCCTTCTGGTAGTTGATGATCTGCTGAGTGCCCATTTGCCCCAGTTCTACCAAAGCATTAAGCTCCTGCAATGTAAACGGAGATATTTCACCCGTACCCTGTATCTCTATCAATTCTTTCTTTTCATTCATAACCAGATTCATATCAACGGTTGCCAGGGAGTCCTCTTCATAGCAGAGATCCAGCATAATCTCGTTGTTCACTATACCCACGCTTACAGCCGCCGCATAGTTTTTGATCGGGCTTTTTTCAATAAGGCCTTGGTCCAGCATGGTTTTTATACATTGCACCAATGCAATATATCCACCGGTTACCGAACAGGTTCTGGTACCCCCATCGGCCTGAATGACATCACAATCAATCCATATTGTCCTTTCGCCCAACAGATCCATATTGGTAACACATCGCAGTGAACGGCCGATCAGCCTTTGGATTTCCTGAGTACGCCCCTCCGGCCTGCCGCGGGAAGATTCCCTTACCTTCCGTACCCGCGTAGACCCCGGAATCATTCCGTACTCGCCGGTTATCCATCCCTTTCCCGTTCCCTTTAAGAAGGGAGGCACCTTATCATCAATGGTGGCCGTGCAAATCACCCGGGTGTTGCCCATTTCAATTAAAACCGAGCCGCTTGCATTGAGTATGTAGTTTGTTATAATTTTTATCTGTCGCAATTCATCGTTATTTCTTCCGTCAATCCTCATGGTTAAAGCTCCTCCGGTATATTTCAAAATTCATTGGCAAAGGCAGAAACGCTTACCTTTGCTCCTTCATATTCCTTACCTTCTACCATTATTATAACCTCTTCCACATAGGGAAACTGCTTCGCGGTCATTATAATTGACTTTAAAACCAGCTGTTCACTTTGAGGCATTTCAGCCAGTTGCTCAAACTCCTTGCTGAAATTTATATATGTAATGCCGTTATCAACCTGTACTCCCAGCAGTTTTGTATCAACGGGAATATCAATACTTAAGCCCTCATCCATGGGCCCGTTCAGAATCTCCCGTATAGCCGTCTCTATCGATACGCTCTCATCCTCCACTATTCGTGTAACCGGTACTATATAATCAAAAACAGCATCAGGGGAGGAATGGAAGAATACCGTTACCTTTTCCCCGTCACGGCTTGCGCTGGAGCTCAGTTCCAGATTAACGTCCTGCGGTTCAATGGGTTTGCTGACATCGGTGCCGTATTTCAAGGTTTCAACAACTTTTCCTTCAAACAAAAACTGAACCCTGTCGATGGTACTGAAATCGGTCAGCGTAAGCGTTACACCCTGAACCATGTTGCTTTCTTCCACAGCACTGTTGAATTCCATGGCTTTCTTGTTTAAATCCAGCTTCGCCAATCCGTCTTTTATCGACATCCCCAGGATTTCGGTGCCTTCAGGCAGCAAGGGTTTAAGCCCCATAGCCATAAAATCCTGCTGTTGTTCTGGAGAGTCTATCATCTTTCTTAACGTAGCTTTGGCTATACCCTCTTCCCAGGGGATCCTGCGCATAACAGGTACTAAATATCCCGCATCATTCTGATAATACACCAGGGTTTCACGTATATTTTCATCCTCTTCATCCTCTGCCTCATTTTCAGGCATTTCTTGAGGAAATTCCTCTTCAAACTCTTCTTTGGTCTTAACAGATTTACATCCTATCGTAAATAAAACAATTAAAGCAAGGATAATAGCCAGCAATGTAATATTCTTTTTGGACAACATACTCCCCCTCCTAACCAATCTCTTGATATTATTTATATTAGGAGGCGTTACGGAGTATGTCTTTATCACCAAATATTTTACCACACATCCAACAGGTTTTGTATTTTTTTATAAGGTTTTGTCCAAATTTTCTTTTGCCACACCCATTTTACTTATTTTTTCTATTGACAAATTGGTATACAATAGTAATATAATCTTGCGTTATATTACTATTGTAATACGTAATACAGTACAAGAACTACATTCAGAACTAAACATTTCTATCATGGGAACAATTGCTGCAGCTTTTCTTCTGCTTGTCAAATGGATATTCAGAAACAGATTGAATCCGATTCTGAAACATTCAATGATATGGAAGCCGGAATTGGAAACCTTCTTAAATACAACCCCATTGCGTGCATCCATATCACCGATACAAAGGGCGACCCTTCATCATCAAAACCGATGATACAGGTGATGTATTTAGACCTGCAACACAGCAGAGGCACGTCCTGGCAGGTCCTCTTCAAAGAGTTTTCGAACCCGCAGCATGGGATGGCAGTGTAATGGATTACACAGAAGCGGTATACCCTTTTTACAGATTGGAGATTATGCAAAACAATACATCAGCCAACTCTATTTGAATTTGAACTCGATGATGGGAGTATCATAGCGGTAACTTATACCGATGATCACATAGAATATAATGGCAAATATTATCAGCTTTTAAAAACGCCTCTTCAGCTAATTCAAGAACTGTTTGCAGCATATTTTTGATAATACTTTATTCTTAAGCTCTGCCGTTATTCAAATACTTTTGAAATTAAAGACCAACATGTAGTATAATAAGCTATCAATATCAGACATCTTAATATCCAATTAATGCCGAAAATGGATTTTCGGGAGTGTCGGTTTATGGTAGGCCCGGACTAGTATAACAATGTGGGAGTTGTCCGGCGTTAATATAGTGATGTCTGACAATATCGAAAACCGGATTTTTACACTAAAGAGCAATTTGTTTTTCAGGAAACAATATAACAGGAGGCATACAATGGCTTACGATGGAGTTTTGTTGAATTGCGTAATTGCAGAGCTGCGAGATAAAATACTAAACGGCCGCATTGAAAAGATATATCAGCCGGAAAAGGATGAAATACACCTTCACATCCGTACCAGACAAGGAAGTGTGAAGCTTCTTCTGTCGGCCAGTGCCAATCATCCGAGGATCCACTTGATAGAATCTTCCAAGCCCAATCCCTTTACTCCCCCCATGTTTTGCATGCTTCTCAGAAAACACCTGTTAGGAGGGAGAATTGTTGATATTATACAGCCCGGCTTTGACAGAATTGCTGAAATAATCGTCGAAAATATCAATGAAATGGGCGATCTTGCTTACAAAAGATTAATAATAGAAATAATGGGGCGACACAGCAATATTATATTGGTTGACGATGCCTGCAGGATCATCGACAGCATCAAGCATGTAAATGAAACGATAAGCAGCGTGCGCCAGGTGCTTCCTGGTAAAAGCTACGAATCTCCCCCATCCCAGGGAAAGAGAAATCCGTTGGAACAGACACAGCAATCCCTCGCAAGCTTGTTTAAAGAAGCGCCGCTAAATAAGAAAGCGGAAGGTGTAATTGCTGAAAGCTTTACCGGTGTCTCGCGGGCTACAGCAACCGAGATTGTATACAGAGCTCTAAGGGATGACTCCTTAACAATACAAAACATCGATACCGAGAAGCTAACAGCCCTTTACAGCTCCTTCATCGGTTTTTTCGAGGATGTAAGTAAAGGACAGTTCTATCCCGCTATGCTCATAAATGATGACGGTAATCCACGGGATATATTCCCATTTATATATACGATATATCCTGAACGCATGCAGCGGCATTATTCCTCTGTTTCTGAAATGCTTGAAATGTTTTACTCTGAAAGGGATAAGAATGAGAGAATGAAGCAGCGTTCTTCTCACATCTTAAAAGTAATTAAAACCAACATGGAGCGCTGTCAGAAGAAATTGGCCATTCAGCTGGAAGAGCTGCAGGAAGCAAAGGATGCCGATAAATTCCGGTTATGGGGGGAATTGATAACTGCCAATTTGCACACTATTCCAAACGGGGTCTCGGAAGTTACCGTTGTGAACTATTACGATCCCGATGGAAAAACCATTACGATCCCCATGGATAATAGCAAAACCCCGGTACAGAATGCCCAACAATATTACAAAAAATATTCCAAGGCCAAAAACGCCGTTGAAATGCTTAAAAAACAGGTATCTGAAAGCAGGGAAGAACTAACCTATCTGGAAGGACTGCTGGACAGCCTGGACAGATGTACCGACGAATCGGACCTGGAGGAAATACGCCTGGAACTTATGGAACAGGGGTATATAAAAAAGACCGGCAGGAACAAAAAGCATACTCAGGTTCCCTCCAAACCCTACCATTTTGTTTCCTCCGACGGTTTTGACATATATGTTGGTAAAAATAATCATCAGAATGATCAGCTCACTCTAAAAACGGCAGCTCATAATGATATTTGGCTTCATACCAAGAATATTCCCGGCTCCCACGTGATTATAAAAACAGAGGGTCGCCAGGTACCTGAAAGAACGCTCATTGAAGCCGGCATGCTGGCAGCGTATTTCAGCAAGGGAAGAGAATCCAGCCGTGTCCCGGTGGACTATTGTCCCCGAAAAAACGTAAAAAAGCCCAACGGAGCAAGACCGGGAATGGTAATATATGAAAGATACAACACACTTTACGTTACCCCATCGGAAGAGGAGATAAAAAAGCTAAAGCAGATCAGCTAATGTCAAAAATGCCATATCAGCTTTTATGTAAGTTCCTGCTTCCGGGCTTGGTTAAGGGAACTCCTGTATTGCATATTGGGCATTGGTCCGGAGGATATGACTCTACTTCCATTGATATTACACAATGCTGCTTGACTCCAAAATCAACCTTACCACCGCTCCGATCCACCACTGCACCAACTCCCACCACTTGGCCGCCGCAGGAGTGCACCAGCTCAATTACCTCCTTTACCGAACCACCGGTTGTTATCACATCCTCTACCACCAGAACCCGACTGCCTTCCCTTATCTCAAAACCCCTTCTCAATGTCATTCGCCCGTTCTCCCGCTCTGCAAATATGGCCTTCACTCCAAGGCACCTGGCCGTTTCGTATGAAAGTATAATGCCTCCAATTGCAGGTCCTATCACCAAATCCACGGCGTCATCATTGAAATAATCGGCCAGGACTTTAGCTATTTTTTCCGTACAGCCAGGGTATTGAAACAACCTGGCACACTGGAGATATTCCCGGCTGTGCCTACCCGAAGTAAGAAGAAAGTGCCCCTGAAGCAGTACGCCCGTTTCCCTAAACATCTGTAAAACCGTTCCTCGCTCCATTTTCCTGTCCTCCTTTTTATAATATATGAGCATGCTATTTTGCAGACAATCTCATCCGGCCAATCACCGGTTGTACTATATACCGGCCATTACCGTCAATATTTGGATGTGTGCTATACGATCAGGCTTCCTATTAGTTCATTGATATCTTCCACACCATTTTCTTTCATATAATCTTCTATCTGATTAATAATATCCATGCAGGCAGTGGGAGATATCAGATTGGCGGTACCTACCCCGACAGCCGTTGCGCCGGCCAGCAGAAACTCAATCGCATCCTCGCCGGTTACAATTCCTCCCATACCAACGACAGGGATATCAACTGCCTGTGAAACCTCCCAAACCATTCGTAGGGCAATGGGCTTTATAGCCGGCCCAGAAAGGCCTCCAACCACATTGGCCAGTATTGGCCTCCGACTCTTTGCATCTATAGCCATTCCCAGAACGGTATTTATAAGGGATATCCCATCTCCCCCTCCCTCTTCAGCGGCCATGGCTATTTCCTTAATGTCGGTAACGTTTGGGGTCAGCTTGACCAGCACCGGCTGCCCGGCATGTGCCTTGACATTTCTGGTAACATCGTATACCGTATCGGGGTCGGTCCCAAAGACCATACCCCCTTGTCTGACATTGGGACACGAAATATTTAGCTCAAGCATATCAACCGGTTTCTCCTGCAGCTTCTCGGCTATTCTACAGTATTCTTCCACTGTATTTCCATTGATATTAACGATGATTCTGGTGTTATACTCTGTTAGCCGGGGAAGCTGGTGTTCGATAAAATAATCAATACCAGGATTCTGAAGGCCTACACTGTTCAACATTCCCGAAGGGGTTTCAGCAATCCTGGGAGGCGGATTGCCCTTCCTAGGTTCAAGAGTGAGCCCTTTAACGGCGATACCTCCTATCCGACTCAAATCCACGTACTCGGCATGCTCGCTGCCAAAGCCATAAGTTCCCGATGCGGCAATAACGGGATTTTTAAAATCAATGCCACATATCTCAACAGCCATTTTCGGCCTCATCCAGCATCACCTCCCAGCTCAAAAAAACCGGACCATCTCTGCATACCCTTTTATAAGTATAATCCCCTTCATCGCCATGAACGGCACATACACATGTCATACAGGCCCCTATACCGCAGCCCATTCTTTGCTCCAGCGACAGCTGGCAGGACACCCCATATTGTCCGGCCAGCTGCTGTATCACCTTCAGCATGGGAACGGGACCGCAGGCAAGTATTAAATCGGGTAAATTCCGTTTTAATTCACCCTCCAATATTTCCGTTACCAAACCCTTATGGCCTATGCTCCCGTCCTCGGTAGCTATCAGCAGTCTGTCACTATTTTTTTGAAACTTGGGTAGCTCATATATGTCATCGCCTCTTTTGAAACCTATAAAACAGGTACGCTGGACATGGTCGAATTTACTTGCTGCAAATTTTATAGGCGCCACTCCGCATCCACCACCTACCAAAAACAAACGACTAACATTCCTCGGTACGGTAAAACCATTTCCCAATGGACCCAGTATATCCAAATAATTCCCCGCTTTAACGGCTGATAAAAGCCTGGTCCCCTCACCAACAAGCTGAAATATTATTTCAACGCTTCCCCCTTCACAATCCGCATCGGATATACTTATTGGACGTCTTAAAATACGGGATTTATCCTTCGGCACCTTAATATGGATAAACTGTCCTGGTCTGGCCTTCTTTGCCACATTCGGGGCATCAAGCACCAGCGTATACACACCGTCTGCCAACAATCGCTTTTCGATTACCTTACACAACTTCGGTCCTTTCATCCTATATCCTCCAATGCAATGAGCTTAAGTTCCCGTTCATTCATATTTTGTTTCAAACTGTTTACAAAAGCCCGCGCCGTATCCAGAGAGGTGAAACACGGTATTGAAAATTCAACAGCCATCCTCCTTATTTTAAAGCCATCTCTTTGGGGGATCCGGCCTTTAGTGGGAGTATTAATTATAAGGCTTATCTTCCCCTGATGAATGTAATCAACAATATTGGGATGTTCCTGGCTGACTCTATTCACAACGCTTGCTGCCACATAATTGGAGTTCAGCACATGGGCGGTACCAGACGTAGCCAGAATATCGAATCCCAGGCTTTCAAAATCGGCTGCTATGGAAATAATCTCCTGTTTGTGGGAGTTTGCCACGGTTATAAGCACACTTCCTTCCTTCTTTAAATCGTATCCTGCAGCCATCAGCCCTTTATACAGAGCTTCGGAAAGGGTTCGCCCCAGCCCCAGCACCTCTCCCGTTGATTTCATCTCCGGACCCAGGCTTACCTCTACCAAAGGCAATTTTTCAAAGGAAAATACCGGCACCTTAACAGCAACAACATTTTTTCGGGGATAAAGACCCATGCCGTATCCCATATCCTTCAGCTTTTGACCCAGCATAGCCCTTGTTGCCAGGTCAACCATGGGAATGCCGGTTATCTTGCTGATAAAGGGCACGGTACGACTTGAGCGGGGATTTACCTCAATAACATACACCTCACCGTCATATTCAATGTATTGAATATTTATAAGCCCTTTAACACGTAAGGCTCTGGCCAGCCTGGCTGTACAGTCAATTATACGATCAACGGTACATTTGGAAAGGTTTTCGGCAGGATACACGGCTATGCTGTCGCCCGAATGAATCCCGGCGCGTTCTATATGCTCCATAATCCCGGGGATAAGAATCTCTTCCCCATCGCTAATAGCATCTATCTCTATTTCCCTTCCCATCAGGTATTTGTCTATAAGAACGGGGTGTTCCTGTTTGACACGGTTTATAATCCCCATGTATTCTTCTACATTGCTCTTGTTATATGCAATCTCCATACCCTGCCCGCCCAGGACGTACGAAGGCCTGACGAGAACGGGATAGCCCAGCTTTTCAGCAGCGGTTACCGCTTCCTCTGTGGTAAACACAGTGGCACCGGGAGGACGGGGAATGCCAAGCTCCTCAAGCAAACTATCAAATTCCCTTCTGTCCTCCGCCATATTTATATGTTTTGGCTGGGTACCGAATATGGAATATCCCGCATCATGGATCGCACCGGCCATTTTAATAGCTGTTTGACCGCCAAATTGCACTATAACTCCGTCCGGCCTTTCCATATCCAATACATTTAAAACATCCTCAAGGAAAAGGGGCTCAAAATACAGGCGATCGGATGTATCGAAATCGGTGCTTACAGTCTCCGGATTGTTGTTTATTATTATGGCCTGATATCCCAGTTTTTTCAATGCCCAGACACAATGAACCGAGCAATAATCAAACTCTATGCCCTGCCCTATTCGAATGGGGCCGGATCCTATGACCACCACTTTTTTACTCCTGTCAATCTTTACCCTGCCTTTGCCGTCATATGCTGAATAATAAGCATCTATGTTTTTCTTTGCAACTGTTTCTGTACCAATTGCCCTGTATACAGCTTCTATGCCCCACTTCTTCCTCATATGACGCACTTTGCTGGCAGGTAAACCTGTTAATCGAGCGATAGTAATATCCGACAAGCCCATCTTCTTTGCTTTATGCAATACAGTGCCATTTAGACCTTTAGGACCGATTTTTTTCAATTCTTCTTCAAATAGTATTATGCCGTGTATTTTTTCTATAAAATAAATATCAATAGAGGTCTTTTCGGATATCACATCGATCGGCACGCCGCGCCGAAGAGCCTCAGCTATAACAAAAAGCCTCTCATCGGTTTTATTTTCCAACTTTTTGATTATTTGCCCGGTGTCCTCCTCTGCCAATGAATCCAAATAGATATGGTCCATACCCAGCTCCAGCGAACGCACGGCCTTCAGAAGGGCATCCTCAAAATCGCAGCCTACAGCCATAACCTCGCCGGTAGCTTTCATCTTTGTGCCCAAAGCCTTATCGGCACCAACAAACTTATCGAAGGGCCAGCGGGGAATCTTGAGCACCACATAGTCCAGCGCCGGCTCCGATGCAGCAGAAAAACTGCCGGCATTGCCATATCTTATCTCATCAAGCCCATATCCCAGAGCAATCTTGGTTGCCACTCTGGCAATAGGGTAGCCGGTTGCTTTGGAGGCCAATGCGCTCGAACGGCTCAACCTGGGGTTGACCTCTATAACATAATACTGCATTCCATCGGGTTTTAACGCAAACTGGACATTGCATCCACCCTTTATATTGAGAGCCTGTACTATATTTATGGCAGCCTTTCTCAGCATCTCATCCTGTTCATGTGTCAAGGTCTGGGCAGGAGCTATTACCATGCTGTCTCCGGTATGAATACCAACCGGATCTATGTTTTCCATACTGCATACGATGACACACTTACCATTTCCGTCCCTGACTACCTCATACTCAATTTCCTTCCAGCCGGCCACCGATTTTTCTATAAGCACCTGGCCCTCCCTGCTGAGCCGCAAACCATCGTACAGGATTGCCCTTAACTCTTCATCGTTGTTTGCCATGCCTCCGCCCGTTCCCCCAAGGGTATAGGCCGGACGCACCACAACAGGGTATCCAATCCTTTTCGCAAAGGCCAGTCCCCTATCAATATCATGCACGCTAATGCTGTCTATAATTGGCTCACCTATATCCACCATTGTATTTTTGAATAACTCTCTATCTTCTCCTTTACGGATGGATTCAATATCGGTGCCCAGGATTCTTATCCCGTATTTTTCCAATAATCCCTTTTCGTACAGCTCCATCGCCAGATTAAGCCCGGTCTGTCCACCCAGGGTAGCAAGCAAACCGTCTGGCCTTTCCCTTTCGATGACATCCTTAACCGTCTGAAGTTTTAAAGGTTCAATATATACATGATCGGCCATATTTGGATCGGTCATGATGGTAGCCGGATTGCTGTTAATCAGTACAATCTCTACTTTCTCCTCCTTCAAAGCCCTGCAAGCCTGAGTCCCGGCATAGTCAAATTCGGCAGCCTGGGCTATGACTATAGGACCCGAACCTATAACCAGTATCTTCTTGATGCCACGCATTTTTGGCAAGTTTTTCAACTCCTTTACCACATGTTGATCACATAATGATGCGTTATATGCCTGTTATGCCTTACCATGGCCTTAATCCTTTTTTGGATAAGCCGGTATCGATCTCCCGCCTCATTCTAAGCACTTCCGCCCTGGCAGCATCAGCAAATCGCCGGGGTGGGAACTCTTCCTTCCATGGACTGCGCATATATGCGCATATAACGCTGCGGGAGGAATTGATAATCGCTCCAAGTCCGTCATCATTAAAACCGCTCAGAACATCCTCCACACCGCCACCCTGGGCACCGTAGCCAGGTATGAGAAAATACACGCCGGGCATACGCTTTCTTAACTCTTCCAACTGCTTGGGATAAGTTGCTCCTACCACAGCTCCTACCCGGCTGTATCCTGTTGAACCTGCAAGCTCCCGGCCCCATTCATTGACCTTGGCAGCAACCCAATGATACAGCTTCCCGGTACCTACATTTAAATCCTGAAACTCGCCCGAGGAAGGGTTTGATGTCTTAACCAGCACAAATATGCCCTTACCATATTTTTTGCAGACTTCAACAAACGGCATCACACCATCGCTGCCCAGATAGGGATTTACCGTCACAAAATCCAGATCATAAACCCTAATGGCGTCATTATTAAGCTGCGTTTGTCCCATATAAGCGCTGGCATAAGCCTTTGCGGTGGGGCCAATATCACTTCGTTTGATATCCCCTATAACCAGCAGATCTTTTGATCTGGCGTATTCTGCAGTTTTTCTGAAGGTCTCCAGGCCATGGGGACCATAGAGTTCATAATAGGCTGTCTGCAGTTTAACGGCCGGAACATACTCGTACACCGCATCTATAATGGCTCTGTTAAACTCATATATGGCATTGGCGGTTCCTTCAAGATCGAGCCGTTGCCTGCCGTAGTTGTTAACCACATGCTCCGGCACATATTCCAGCATGGTATCAAGACCAACCACGGAGGGATTCTTTTTTGCAATTATCCGCTCTATAAGCCTGTCTATCAAAATACCATCCTCCTGTCAAACCGTTATTCTTTCGTTCTCCATAATCACCCTTCCGTCCACAATGGTATGAACCACCTTTCCTTTCAGGGTATGGCCGTGGAAGGGGGAGTTTTTGCCCTTTGAATAGAATTGCGACACATCCACGGTAAAAACTCTTGCAAGATCCACCACTATGATATCGGCCGTTTTTCCAACCTCAAGCTTTCCGCCCTCGATATTCAATATTTCCGCCGGCCTTTTGCTCATCTTTTCGACAAGTTGGGGGAGGGAAATTACACCCGCTTCCACCAGGTGTGTATAGGCAAGGGAAAACGCCGTTTCAAAGCCAGATATGCCGCTTGCAGCCAGGCTGTATTCCACTTCCTTTTCATCCCTGTGGTGAGGCGCATGGTCGGTAGCAATGATATCTATCGTCCCGTCCCTCAACCCTTCCTTGATAGCTTCAACATCATCCCCGGTTCGCAGGGGAGGATTGACCTTGGTATTGGCGTCATATCCATCCACCCACTCATCGGTTGCCGAAAAATAATGGGGAGCTGTCTCGCATGTTACTTTTACGCCCCTTCTTTTGGCCTGCCGAATCAGTTCCACCGATCCCCTTGTGCTCACATGAGCAATATGGATGGGCGCATCCAGTGTTTCGGCCAAAATTATATCCCTGGCCACCATCACTTCCTCGGCAGCCCGGCTTATTCCCTTAAACCCCAGAACCGTCGACATGTACCCCTCATTCATAACCCCATCCCCGGCCAGCTCTAAATCCTCACAGTGGGAAATTATTAACATATGAAGGCCTTTGGCATACTGAAGGGCCAGCCGCATTATCCTTGAATTCATAATCGGCCTCCCATCGTCGGATAAAGCAACGGCCCCCGCCTCCTTAAGTTCCCACATTTCGGTCAGCTCCTCACCGTTTAGCCCTTTGGTAACGGCTGCTATTGGGTAAACCTTGGCAGCTTCTTCTTCCCTGGCCCGCATTTTAATAAATCGGACCAGTGCCCCGTTATCCACCACCGGCTTGGTATTGGGCATGCAAGCAATGCTGGTAAATCCACCCGCCACCGCACTTCTGGTTCCGGAACCAATATCTTCCTTATACTCAAAACCGGGTTCCCTCAGATGACAATGGGCATCCACCAAGCCAGGCAATACATATTTGCCGGTGGCATCTATAACTGTATCTGCAGACGTTGAAAGCCCATAATCAATTTCAACTATTTTATCCCCGTCCACCAATATATCCGCTTTATAAGGTTTAGGACTGACACCGTCAACTACAATTCCATTCTTAATGCATAGCATCCTTATTCCTCCTGGTCAGCAGATAGAGAAGGGCCATACGAACGGCTACACCGTTGGTAACCTGCTCATTTATGCTTGATTGTTCTCCATCTGCAATATCGGATGATATTTCCACACCCCTATTTATAGGGCCGGGATGCATGATCAGCGCATCCTTACGTGCCAGCAGCATTCTCTCTCTGTTTATGCCAAACAAGCTGGTGTATTCTCTAATTGAAGGAAGCAAGCCCTTCTGTTGTCGTTCCTTCTGAAGCCTTAATCCCATAACCACATCGGCACCCTTTATGGCATTATCGGCGTTGTAGAAGACCTTAACCCCCATACCTTCAATATCCGGAGGTATCAGGGTGGCGGGCCCGGCTACCCTTACCTCAGCTCCCATGGTGGTTAAACCCCAGATATTGCTCCGGGCCACTCTGCTGTGAAGAATATCCCCAATAATCGCTACTTTTAGTTTACACAAGGTCCCTTTCTTCTGCCTTATTGTAAACATGTCCAGCAGCGCTTGAGTCGGATGTTCATTGATTCCGTCGCCTGCATTTATAACCGACGCCTTAACATGTTTGGCCAAAAGATGAGGCGCACCCGAGACAGGGTGGCGGATCACTATCACATCCGCTCCCATGCTCTCGATGGTCTTTCCGGTATCTATAAGGCTTTCTCCTTTGGCTACGCTGCTGGATGAAGCTGACACATTGGCCATGCTGGCGCTCATGTATTTACTGGCAAGCTCAAATGACAGCCTGGTTCTTGTACTGTTTTCATAAAACAGGGTAACAATGGATCTTCCCTGTAGATGGGGAGTCCTTTTATGATCCTGCTCCAGAATGTATTTCATTAGCTCAGCTGTATCAAGTATCTCTTCTATCTCATCCTTGGATAAACCTCTGAGACCGAGTAAATCCTTATTCTTCAATGCCATTATCCCACCTGCCTCGTTATATGAAAAAATGCCTTGATAGCGGCTATCAAGGCATTTGAAGGAAAATTCGTCTTTTCCGTCTTCCCTTGACAGCCTCACGGGACTGTATTAAAGGGAAATCAATTTTCGGCTATTATTACATTGTTGTATCCATCCACTTCGGTAACGTGAACGTGTACTATCTCGCTTCTGGAGGTGGGAACATTCTTGCCTACGTAGTCGGCCCTTATTGGTAGTTCCCTGTGCCCCCTGTCGATAAGAACCGCAAATTGTATTGACCTGGGTCTGCCCAGATCTATCAGGGCATCCATCGCTGCCCGGGCCGTTCGGCCTGTATACAGCACATCATCTACCATTACCACAATTTTGTTGTTTACCGAAAAAGGAATATGTGTGCTGTTTATTATGGGGTGTTCCGATAGTGTTGACAAATCGTCCCGATACAGAGTAATATCCAATACTCCTACTGGTACTTCTTTTTTCTCGTATTGCAAAATTTTCCTGGCCAGCCTTTGAGCTAAGGGTACGCCCCTTCTTTGAATACCAACAAGCACTACATCCTCTGTTCCCTTATTTCTCTCAATTATCTCATGGGCTATCCGGGCAATTGCCCTGTTCATAGCGGCTTCATCCATTATCAAGGCCTTTTGAACCATGACTAAGCTCACCCCCCAATACAGATAAACGTCTTACCGATCGGTAAGACGTCCTAAGTATACAAAACCATATTAATTGCTTAACGATACCTTACCGATCTCTCAGGATCGATTTAAAGGCTTTTTATTTTTTGATAGTATATCATACAAAAGACAGGGCTGTCCAGGGCAATTTTAAAATTTCAAAAGTTTTCCCTCAGCAGTTTTAGCAGCTCTTCAAAGTAATCGGGGAGAGCCGCTTCAAACTCCATGTATTGCCCTGTTGATGGGTGGAAAAGCCCCAGCTTCTTGGCATGCAGGGCCTGGCCATTTAGTTTAAACTCCCGTTTCTTTGAGCCATAGGTCCCGTCGCCAACAACGGGGTTTCCCATATAGGCCATATGCACCCTTATCTGGTGGGTTCTGCCAGTCTCCAGCACCACTTCCACCAGCGTGTATTCCCCAAATCTTTCCATAACCCGAAAATGGGTTATGGCCTCCCTGGCATTCGGGCCCCATATTACCGCCATCTTTTTCCTGTTAACGGGATGGCGGCCGATTGGTGCTCTTATAACACCCCTATCCTCCTTTATATTGTTCTCAACAATACACCAGTAAACCCTCCTGACCAACCTATCTTTAATTTGCTGCGAAAGCTTTTTATGGGCGGTATCATTTTTTGCTACTACAAGCAGGCCCGAAGTATCCTTATCCAGGCGATGCACGATCCCAGGCCGTATAACCCCACCAATCCCCGACAGCTGGCTGCATCTATGCAGAAGGGCATTGACCAGAGTACCGGAATAATTCCCGGGTGCGGGATGCACTACCATACCCTGGGGCTTATTCACAACCACAATGTCATCATCCTCATAAACAATATCCAGCTCCATGGCTTCTGGTTCCAAAGAAATCTCTTTGGGAGGCGGTATATTCATTTCAATGGTGCTTCCAGCTCTCACCCGATGGTTTTGCTTGACCTTGCCACCGTCTACCAATACAAAGCCGTCTTTGAGAAGCTTTTGGATATACGAACGAGAATGCTGCGGAAACTTATCGGCCAAAAATACATCAATTCTTTTTCCTTCCTCCGATTGTCCGACTTCTATCCTTATCGTTTCCATATACAGCACCTAACTTATACTGCCCTCTTTTGAACCGGCTATAAAAAGGATATAATATGCCAGAAGGATGGTGCCTATAACTACGAATGAATCGGCAACATTAAAAACCGGGTAATCTATGAGTATGAAGTGAAACATATCCACTACATAGCCCAAACGAATCCTGTCGATAAGATTCCCTATTGCGCCTCCAAGTATCATTGAAAGGGCAATGGTTAAAAGCAGGTTTTCGCTGCTATGCGTATACATATAATAAACTATGGCAACCGCAACAACTACCGTTATTGCTATAAAAAACCACCTTTGATTTTGCAGTATTCCAAACGCAGCACCTCTGTTTTCAACATAGGTGAAATGAAAAATTTTTGGGATCAGCTGCACCGATCCAATTGGCTTAAGATAATGTTTTGCCAAATATTTGGACACCTGATCCAGTACAACAACAAGAATTACAATAATTGCCTGCAGCATGATGCTCCCCTCTTTCTCTGTTAACCTGTGTATGACCAGTTTAGATTATACCACAAGAGAAGCACCTTTCGCAGCAATATTTCAGTTATTGCCCTCAATATGATCTATTCGTACCGATTTCTTCTTCCTTCTCACCTTTCTGACAGCCTATACACAGCTTCGCCGTCGGGTATGAATCCAGGCGTTCAAAGCCGATATCCGCCCCGCAGTATACACATATCCCGTAGGTTCCCCTGTCAATCCTGTTCAGAGAATCACGAATATCTGCCAGGTATTCCAACTGCTGGTTTCTAAGGGTCATAAGCTTTTCCTGTTCAAAGGTTTCGGACCCCAAATCTGCCGGATGATTATCGTATGTGGATAATTCTCCTATACCATTTCCAACCGATTGACCGATGCCATAATTATATTCTTTTGCCCGCTGTAGCTGTGATTCCACTTTCTGCTGTTCTTCAATCAGTTTTTTTCTCAGATATCTAATTTCATAGTCCTTCATTATCGTTCCTCCGTTTCATATTTCATCATTAAAGATGCTGTCTCACAATCTTTACTATTTCGGCTATAAAGCCGCCGATTATAGGTAAATTTTTGTTGGCCAACTGGGTTAAAAAATACAGCGCCAGAGCCCCCAATACGGTGAATCCCACAGCCATTCCAAAACCCCTGGCAAGCCCGGCTATGAAATTGGTACGTATCATCCTTCTTGTATCGTTCAGATATTCTATATATTCGCCAAATCTCATCTTTTCAAAGGTTCTTGCTATTTCCTCTATGACTGTCAACTGATTGCGCACAGTGTTTTTTTCACCAGCCAGTCTTCGTTTCATCTTTACATCATCCATCTCCCAAAAAATAAAGGGATATACAATAAAGAGTATATCCCCATAATGCCTTTTTATCCGCTTTACACCAGCACCAAAAGTCCAAGTGCAAACCCCTCAACCCAGCCTCTCCTCAACCGTTTCTGCACTTTCCTGTTCGATGGCTTGTAAACATGTCTCCATTAAAGCTTTAAATCTGGCTTTAAAGAGCTGTATTTGCTTTTTGGTTTCCTCATATTCCAAACGTATCCTTAGCACCTGTTCATTGGCGTTTTGTATAATTTTTTGGGCTTCCTGTTCCGCTTCTTCTATTATAAGTTCAGCCTTTTTATGAGCTGACGCTTCCACTTCTTCAGCCGTTTTCTGCGCTGTTATCAAAGTGTCCTTTAAAGTCGCTTCCATGGTTTTATAGTATTCCACCTGTTCTTTCAACATACTTAATCGCTCTTTGAGTTCGAAGTTTTCCTTATAAAGCTTTTCAAAGTCTTCAACAATCAGATCCAGGAATTGATCTACCTCATCCTCGTTATAACCTCTGAAAGTTCTTGAAAATTCCTTGTTATGTATATCAACAGGTGTCAAAGGCATATCAATAACCTCCCTTTCGCGGTGGCGGTCCCGTCCTTATACCATGAAACATTCGGTAACACAGCCGCACACCCCTTAATAGAATAACGCCATGCTATTTATCCAAAAAACCAGAGCCTTCGTATCAGATAGCTTTCTAAAGCTCTTAACACCTCAAGCAGGATTAAAATAGCAAAATAAGCAAGCAAAGGGGAAAAATCAATAGGAAAGCCCGAGGTGTTTAACCTGCTGGTAAGCCGGCGGAAAGGCCTTACGATTGGCTCTATCAGTCGCATCAAAAAAGATCGCACGGGATGGGTTGGAGCCATAAACCAGGACAACAGAGCATTTACAATTATAAGCCATGACAGTATATTAAGAAACCAACGTATACCTCTCACAATATTTATTATGATCATATATAACAATCTCTTGCCCCCTATTCATAACTGCTATCTTTTATATTTGCCAGTGTAAAAAAACTCTTGCCCTTTAACTCGTCCGGAATATTCCCTATTATATCTATATTGCTCGGAGCCAAAACAAAGATCCCCCTGGAGACTTTCTGTATGGTACCGTCAAGAGCATATACTCCCCCGCTGATAAAATCCAAAACCCTTTGAGCCATATTGGCATCCAGAGATTCCAGATTTACGACAATGGGCTTTCGCGTTTTTAAACTATTTATTATACTTTGAGTATCATCAAAGGAGGTGGGTTGATAAATTACAACTTTAATATACGATGACGTATGTATATTTACTACTTTCCCCCTTTTCTGTTTGGAACGAAAAGAGGGCTCTATGATTTCATCATTGTTATTCTGAAACTGGTCATCCTCATTTATCTCCTCGGGTTCTTCTATGATGGTCTCCTCCAGCCCGATAAAATTCAATATTTTATTGAATATCTTCCCTGCCATAGAATTTCCTCCTTCTAATATCTTTCCCCAAAGATTGCTCTCCCAATCCTGACCATGTTCGCCCCTTCCTCTATAGCGACTTCATAATCATTGGTCATACCCATGGATAGGTACTCCATTTCAACGTTGGGATACTTTTTATTAGCAAGCTTTTGATACAACTCCTTCATTTCCGCAAAGTAACGTCGAATATCCTTGCCATTTTCAGAAAAAGGAGCAATCGTCATTAACCCCTTAACCTTTATATGGGTAAAGGGTGTCAAACTCTCGATAAATTCATACAGCTTTTCCTTCATAACGCCTGCTTTGGTCGCTTCTCTGGCAATATTTACCTGGACCAACACTGGCATTATTCTATCAACATTTGCAGCTCTTTTATCAATCTCCCGGGCTAAATCCAAGCGATCCAATGAGTGGATGAGGTCTACCTTATCAATGATGTACTTAACCTTGTTGGTCTGCAATCTGCCAATAAAATGCCGTTTTACACCCTCGGGGATAACACCCTCTTTCTTTAAAAATTCCTGTACCCTGTTCTCGCCAATATGTTCTATACCAGTATTGATTGCGCTAATTACATTATTCGGATTCACCGACTTTGTAACAGCCACCAGAATTATATCATCTGGCTGCCTGCCGGATCTATAGGCAGCTTCTGAAATCCTTTCCATCACCTTTTTTATATTCCGCTGGATATTCATTTGTTTACCGCCTCTCAATCAACACCTTAGTGTGAAGTTCCAAGCCCCCTGATTCACCTTCCTTCTCTATAATAGCATTTTGTTCATCGGAAGCAATTATGTTAACTTCTATAAAAACCCTGGCATCGCCCTTTACAGCTATTATACCGGTTTTCCCCCGGCGTTTTTTTATAGCCTCCATCGGCACCATAAATCCTTGAAACTTCTTGCTTATATCGGCTTTTGTACTTCTTATATTAATAATATCTGCAGCTTTATCGCTAAATTCAACAATGACCAGGCATCCTTCCTTTCCCTTCTGAACGCGATATACCTTTCCTTCAAGGGTCAGGTTGTGCGGTTCAATAAAGCTTACTTCCACTTGCTGGCCGTCTTGATACGCTATTACAGGTTCATCAATTAAACAGGCCATATACCATTTGTCAGGATTAATAATTCTGAAAAACGGCCGATCTCGTGCAGTTGCATCATCAGCTTCAATAAGCTGTTGATCCATCAGGTTTTCAAAATCCTGCACAGTAAGATAATTTATGGATTGGGCGCTCAGAATTTCTTCCAAACCATCCAAGGAAAAGCTAACAAGGCCGGGGCTCGGAGCCACAATTTCTACTCTCCACTCCTCAAGCTGTTCGTTCAGTTCGGCTTCCTGGGCATACAGCTTCTCAAGATAGCTGTCGGGAGTAACTTTTTTATCAAACATTCTTTGCCGGTTATCAAACAAGGACCTGAGCTTCTTTTCTTTTCTGTCCAAATTCTCCAGCTGATTGTCCCTTATTGAGGTTTGAATGGACATAATGGTTTCGGAGATTTCCTTTTCAAGCTTTTCTATATCCTTATCCATTACATCCTGCAGAATATTCTCCTGCTGATAGCTTAATATCTTCTCCCTGACATTGTAAAGCTGATAAACCAATTCCTCTTTAAAATTAGCCTTGTAAACAATGGCTACAGGCTGTTCCTTTTCAACACTCTCGCCTTCAGCTAAAAGAAAGATGACCTTCCCGTATTCCGGGGCGTTATATACTTCTTCCTGACGTATAACAAGCGCATCACCCATATCATTTAGCAATAGTTCTCCATATTCAACAATACCATAGGAATAGGAACGATCAAACATGCCTATAATAAAGTAACAGCCTGCTATACACAAAAACAAAAATACAAAGAACCTGAATCTTACCCTTCTGTTTCCTATAACAAGGCCCTTTCCCATCGCCCATTCCTTCCAAGCATCTATTCTTATTAGTTTATTTCTCTAAAAAATAAAAAAATCCTCTATAAAAAGAAAAAAAAGCTTCCTCTGCCGAAACTTTTATTGGGTTCCCCCAAGACCTGTTTATAGCTTTTTATTTATGCCCTCACGGTTTTTTTAACATTGACCCAGCTCCCATTATGGCTGAATTTTATTGCATCGCATATATGCTTTACTATTTTTAAACCCCTGCCCCTTTCCAAAAACAATGCAGAGTCACATGGGAAACACCCTTCTTCTATTATTTCCTTATAGTTAAAACCTCTCCCTTCATCCTGTATACAGATGGAAACGGTATTATCATCAAGAGCATATATGGCGACTTTCAGAACCTTGTCACAGAAACACTCATTCCCATGAATGATCCCATTAACTATTAATTCATTAATAATAATGCGAAATTCATATTTCTCCTCTTCACTTAGGCATCTCCATGCTTCTATTGAATTTATAATCTCCCCTGTAAGTTCTCTTACCATTTGTGGTTTGGCACCTTTAACCTCTTTTTTGTATAGCAATTCCACTTAGAGCTACCTCCATATTCGGTCTTGTTTTATCATCTATATAATAACTACCCCCGCTCATATTTCTTAAAACATTCCATTGCTCTGTTATTTTTCGCTAAATATTCGCTTTAATCGTTGGAGTACCCTTCGTTCCAGCCTTGAAATATACATCTGGGAAACTCCTATTTCTTCAGCAATATCCCTTTGACTTCTTTCATTAAAAAATCGCTCATATATTACCTTTCGCTCCAGGTCATTCAGCTTTTCCATGGCTTTTTCAACCAGATCTCTATCTTCTATTCTTATATAGTCCTTTTCTTCTTCTCCTATCAGCATGGACAGATCCGTTTCGCCGTCATCAATATAATAGTCTAATGAGATAGTGTTGGTTATATAGCTGGACTCCATCAATTCCAATACCTCTTCGGTACTGATACCCAGATGTTCGGCAATCTCTTCGGGTTTCGGAGAGCGACCTAAACTGTACGTAAGCTGATGACGTGCTTTCTCCAGCTTTTTTATCATTTCACTTTCCTTTCGCGGCAAGCGAATAATACGGCTTCTATCCCTGAAATAGTTCTTAATCTCTCCGATTATGGTAGGAGTAGCAAAGCTGGAGAACTTATACCCTTTATTTATATCATACCGTTCCAGGGCTTTTAACAGGGCAAGTGAGGCTATCTGAAACAAATCATCGTATTCTACTCCGCGGTTTACAAACTTCTTTGCTATTATCTCGGCAATATACAGATATTCATTAAGCAGTTTATTCCTAAGAGTTATATCCCGGGTATCACAATATTCTTTAAGCAATTCTTCCAGCTTTTCGGACTTATCTTTTTCGCTAACTTGTATACCCATGAAATATTAACCCCCAAATTTTTTATACATTATCAATTCACGTATATATCCATTTTCTTCCTTCTTCTCAATACCATCCATAAAAGATTCCATAATATAAAAACTAAGTTCTGTCTGTTCATTATCTATAAAGGGTTCGATCTTTTCTTTTACATCAGACGCGCATATATGTATCCGAATCCCTTCATCACCGATTATTTTAAAGCTTAAATCAATATTTCCTGTACCTTTGTGCTGATTCATTATAACAATCCCTGCCTCAGCCACTGCCACCTTTATATCCTCAATTTCATCCACACCGAACCCGGCACGGCTGGCTACAGCTGAAGTAGTTAATCGGATAACCATAATGTATTCCGGCTTTGCAGGTACTTTTAAAAAAACACGATCCTCATTCATCACTCCTGCACCTCTATTAGAAATATTTTATCGAGATCTGTTATGGTAAATATCTTTTTTATATAGGGTTTCAAATTAATGATTGTAATATTGCCGTCCTCATCCTTTACCCGCTTCAGCACTCCAATCAGGACCCCCAAGCCGGTGCTGTCAATATACTTCAGCTCCTTGCAATCGATTATTATATCCGTATTTTTTTCATCAAGCAAACCGTGAAGGGTTTCTTTAAGCACTGGTGCATTATAAACATCCACTTCTCCGGACAATGTAACCTCCCAGCTGTTTTTATCAGAATCATATTTATGGGTTATATTCATAGGATTCGCTCCTTTCTATCCGACAAGGATCTATACAAAATTCTATCTTAGATTATATCAGAAAGAATTGTATAAATAAAGCAGTTACGTTTTCAAATCTAAATTTCTTCTAAATTGCAATATTATGGATTATGTTGACACGGCATATTTGTTGATGTATATTTAGAGTGTATAAAATATCCAATCATTGGGAGTTATATCGGGTTACAGCCGGCTTACAGTTAGTTTGCGTCATAGCAACATTAATAATCACAGGAGGGCTATACAGCAACACTTATATCCATCTCAAATTTCAATAAAAAAAACATTGCAGTAAAATCCACTAACTTATATCAAGCAATTTAGTAATAAGTTTTGAGAAATGCCTTTATCTATGTCAGCTAAACTGCATAATGGACAACTTATAAAGAACTAAGCTGAGAATGCCAATAAAAAGCTTGAATAATTCCATTAATTCTGTTTATGTTAAGTATTGTTGTCTTCACCTGGGCAAAACTATTTCTGATATAAGGGGAGGGTTTATCAATGGCACATGAAATAGTAGAGGGCGTACATAATTATACCGATGCAAAAAAATATATAGAACCTTCGGATCCCCTGGTGCGTGAAAGACTGGAATGGTTTAAAGATCAAAAGCTTGGTTTAATGATTCATTGGGGACCATACAGCCAGCTTGGCATTGTGGAATCCTGGGCTCTATCCGACGCAGACGGGGATTGGTCAAGGCATCAAATAGACTGGGTTGACGGGGATATGGAATTATTCAAACAGCAGTACATATCCTTAAATAAAACTTTCAACCCCATCCGTTTCATGCCCGAACAGTGGGCCAAGATTGCCAGGGAGGGAGGTTTCAGGTATCTCATTTTTACAACAAAACATCACGACGGTTTTTGCATGTGGGATACAAAAACTACAGACTACAAAATTACAGGTCCGGAATGCCCCTTTAGAAACAATAAAAATGCCGATATTGTAAGGAAGCTGTTTGATGCATTCCGAAATGAAGGCCTTGGCATTGCTGCATATTTCTCAAAAGCGGATTGGCACAGCGAGTATTACTGGGCGGAAGGTCACAAACACAGCTCATTCAAAAATAGAAACACAACCTACGATACAAGGGAATATCCCGAACTATGGAATAAATTCGTTGAATATACCCACGCTCAATTAAGGGAACTGTTAACCGATTATGGCAGGATAGACATTCTCTGGCTGGACGCAGGCTGGGTATGCCCGCAGAACAATCAGGATCTCCGTCTCCATGAAATCATAGAGGAGATTCGTCAAACCACCCAGCCTGGGCTTATAGTCGCCGACAGGACGGTGGGAGGCATTTACGAAAACTATATAACGCCGGAGCAGACCATTCCAAAGGAACCGATTTTCGTTCCCTGGGAAAGCTGTATTACGCTGGGAACCTCTTTTTCCTTTGCTTACGGAGATGATTACAAGCCGCTGCGAAGAGTAGCCCATCTCTTGATCGATATAGTGGCAAAAGGCGGAAATTTGGCCCTGAACGTCGGCCCTCAACCCGACGGACGACTTCCCAGACAGGCTTTAAAAACCATAGCAGAGCTGGGCAATTGGCTTAAGATATATGGAGAAGCCATATATTGTACCAGGCCATATCCTCCTTACAGAACGGGTAACCTTGCGTTTACCGGAAAGGACGGTAAGGTTTACGTATTTTATTTATACATGGATGAAAATGAAACCATGGTGGATGAACTGTTTATACCCATTGAATTGAAGGCAAAGTCGGTTTCTCTCCTTGGTACAAAACAAGCCGTCAGCTTTAGCAACACCAACAATGGGGTCAAAATATCCCTGCCAAAGAGGGAAGGAAAGGCGCCGGTCTGTGACATATTTGTATTGGAATAATCCATGAAAATAGTATAATCTATTATACAGAAAACATAATGATTGGAGGTTTATTATGGCAAGAATTATAGGAGATCCATTACCCAACATACCCTGGGAGGACAAGCCCAAAGGGTGCAAGGCTCCCATTTGGAGGTATTCCGGCAACCCCATAATCAAGCGGGATGCAATTCCCACATCAAACAGTATCTTTAACAGCGCAGTCATTCGTTATAAAGATGGGTTTGCAGGAGTATTTCGTTGCGACAGCAAGGCATTGAGCATGGATTTGTTTGCCGGCTTCAGCAAGGACGGAATCAATTGGGACATTGAGGAAACTCCGATCCAGTTTATTGGAGAAGGCAAAAATCCGGATGAAGAGCAGGAGTTTTTGAAGAGGGAATATCGCTACGATCCCCGAATTTGCTATTTGGATGGTAAATATTACATAACATGGTGCAATGGATACCATGGCCCTACCATCGGTGTGGGCTATACTTACGATTTCAAGACATTCTATCAGATAGAAAATGCTTTTCTTCCATATAACCGAAACGGAGTCCTGTTCCCTCGAAAAATTAACGGCAAATACTGTATGTTGAGCCGGCCCAGCGATACCGGCCATACTCCCTTTGGAGATATATTTGTTAGCTTCAGCCCGGATATGGTTTTCTGGGGAAAGCATAGGCATGTTATGGGTCCGATCAAAGATGACAGGAGCGCATGGCAGTCAACCAAGATTGGAGCAGGTCCCATCCCCATTGAGACCGATGAAGGTTGGCTGTTATTTTATCACGGCGTGATCACAACCTGTAACGGCTTTGTCTATCGCATGGGCGCTGCTCTTCTCGATATTGACAAGCCCTGGAAGGTCAAGGTGCGCTCCAGATATTATATTTTGGGTCCGGAAGAGTTATATGAACTGGCCGGCGACGTACCCAATGTTGTATTTCCGTGCGCAGCCCTGACTGATTCGGCTACAGGCCGAATTGCAATATATTACGGCTGTGCTGATACGGTTACCGGGATTGCCTTTACTACCGTTGATGAAACATTAAACTATATTAAAAAGTATCCTTTGTGAGGAAGCTTGTCTGGTAAATCCGAAATACCGATTTTTTCGATAAAAAAACTCCGGGGTTTTAATAACCCCGGAGTTTTTTGCCGCTGGTGCGAAAGGGGGGAGTCGAACCCCCACGGGCGTAAAGCCCACTAGACCCTGAATCTAGCGCGTCTGCCAATTCCACCACTTTCGCGTATCATCTTTCCATATAAATTATATGAAAATTTAACCCTTCTGTCAACGCAAAAACGCTTTTCATAGTTAGATAAAATGGTGGAGGGAGATGGATTCGAACCATCGAAGGCTGTGCCAGCAGATTTACAGTCTGCCCCCTTTGGCCACTCGGGAACCCCTCCATGATATACATTTGGTGGTGCCTCGGGGCGGAATCGAACCACCGACACGCGGATTTTCAGTCCGCTGCTCTACCGACTGAGCTACCGAGGCATTTTTGGTGGGCCTTCAGGGATTCGAACCCCGGACCGACCGGTTATGAGCCGGTTGCTCTAACCGCTGAGCTAAAGGCCCGCAAAGCACCTGGTCGGGGTGGAGGGATTTGAACCCCCGGCCCCATGCTCCCAAAGCACGTGCGCTACCAAGCTGCGCTACACCCCGAGCCAATCATTGTATCTCTCAAAGACAAATAATAATATACAGCATTTAATTTACTCTGTCAAGGGCTATTTTGGAGAGCTTTTTTATTTTGCATATCTGTCTTTTTCGCTTTTTCAGCATCTTTCTGCTGCCCCATTCCACCACATAGAATTACATACCGAAGAGTTTTAACAATCTCTTCCACCAATTTGCCTTGGATTCCCCTGTATCCTGAGCATCTGTCTTTTCTTCAACATCCCGTAATACAATTCCATCCGTTTTCATAATAAACTGTACGCTGCTGTTTCTGTTTTTTTGGTTGTCCATAAAGGATCTATAGTCCCGTACCAGTTCCTCCATTTTGTCTAGTAAAGCTTCGGCAAATCGCATATCGTCAATAGCTTTAACGATACCGTCCTGCAGCTCCGGAAAACCTTTTTCGCTAATATCAGCAATTCCCTTACCGAGGTTGTCAAGCGCCTTTACCAGTTCCTCAAGTCCGGACAACATATTGCCGGAATGTCGCTTCAATTCTTCCAACCCATCGGCTATTTTCTGCACACCTTCGATATAATCCACCAATCCCTGCTTATATGCTGCCTGCCCTTTTTTGTACCGGGACATACCCTCAATCAAAACATCAAAGCCTGAAACGGCCTCACTAATTCCGTCAGCCAGACCTTCCATGCCCGGTATAAACTCCCTATCCAGATTCCCCTTTATTGTATCCATTCCTTGGCTCAGGGCTTTTGCCCCCTGGGTTATCCCTTCACCCGCACCCGCCAGTGAATCTATAAGCTGGGCCTGCTGAGCCATCAATGCGTTGAGCTGTTGCAATTCGGGATTATCCGGATCCTTGGCGGCCAGTTCCACAGCCAGGGAAACTATTATCTCATTTATATTTTTTAATGCCGCATACCCCTGTATTAGTTTATTGCCCGCTACTTCCAATTCACCCGCACCTTTTTTCAGTGTTCCCAGGCCGTTTGAAAGCTCCTTCGCCGAATTGCTTAGTATATCCATGCCCGGTTGTATGTAACCAAGTGCATGTGACAGTTCTTTTGCTCCATCCTTCAATTCTCCTAAACCTTCCATAATGGAAACATATCCCGTGACAAGAGCATCCGAATTCCTGCCCAGTTCACCGCTCCCCTCTGCTATATCGGAAAGACCTTGATAAAACTCCCGCTGTCCTGCATGTATCCTCCTGCTTACACCGGCAAGTGAGTCTATTCCGTTCCCCAACTGCTCCAGGCCATCCCTGATTCGCTCCAGCCCTTCAAACAGCTTCTCCAACTCTTCGCCCAATTCAACATTCTGTACCGGCATTAGCTGAGGAAAAACGGTAAATGTAATGGGATTCAGTTCTATATTGTCACCCTTCATTTCAAAGTACAATTCAGAATCCGGGTATGGGAAGGTAGCAAAGCTTAGGTTCATGGTCTTTCCTGTTGTTACCTTTACGGCATCCTCAGCCTTCACTTCTGAGAAAACATCAAGATCTACCGCATAAGACACCTGCACCAGGAATGGTGTATAATACTCGTAATCCTGTGATACTGTCGAGCCATCAAAGCTCTTATAACTTATTGGCTCTTCAACCCTCATCCTGTTTTTTATTTTTATCTCTATTCCAACATTTCCGCTTTTGCCGGCAATGTCAGCAGCATCAATCTCCACACCATCAAGAAAATACTTTATGGAAACTTCTATCGGTAACTCCTTATCAGTAATACCTTCATAATATATATCCCCTCTTTTTAATAAATCGGGGTCCCATATTATCTGATCATTTCGAATCTCGGGCACGACGTCCAACTCCATGCTTCTGATCGAAATATAATCTCCGTAATCTACAACTTTATCCACTGCTCCATTGGCATATAACCGATTCACAACCCTTTGATCCAATACCCTCCCATTGTGATCCAATGTTACATATACCGTCTCATTTTTCATTAACATACCTGCATCGCTATTTTTTTCATAAATTGTCCCTTCATCGGCATGGGTTATCCTTACCGGCATCAGGATAAAGCTTGCCGTACATAGTATTAACAATACTCGTGAAACAATCTTGCTCATGATCCCTTACCTCCATTCCACAAAACAGCCTTTGGCTGATAAAAACCGTTTATGCCCCTGGTCCTTTCCAGCCCAATGTTGTATACTTTATAGGTTTATCGAATATCAGAAGTACGGATGGCAGTACCAAGAATATTATCACCATACTTATAGCCGCCCCTCTTCCTATCATCATAGTTAGTTCGCCGGTGGCCTTTATGCTGGCAATCAGTGCAATACCCAGGGTTGCGGCAATCATCGTCAATGCACTTGTTAAAATTGATCTGCCGGTATCCTCTATGGTCTGCTTCATCGCCTCCAATCCGTTCCTGACAACGCCAAGGTTTTCTCTATACCGGCTTGTAAACAATATTGCATAGTCTACGGTGGCACCCAATTGAATAGCGTTAATCACAATTGAGGTTATGGATGATACGGTTGCATCCTGGAAATACGGTATGCTTAAGTTTATCCATATAGCCATTTCTATCACAAATACTAGCAAAAACGGAATGGACAGCGACTTAAAGCTGATGGCCAGAATAATCAGAATCAGCCCTATGGATATTGTTGTAACTTTTTTCATATCGGTATCAACCAGGCTGGCCAGATCCCTCGTCAATGCAGGTGAACCAGTTACATAGCACTCATCATACATATCCTGAGCCATTTCCCTTATCTGATCCACTGCTTTAAATGTCCGGGGATCATCCGAAGGAGTTGATAAGCGCACTTCAAAGAATCTATAACCATCCTTTATGTATCTGTCCTTCACATCAGCCGGAATATAAGTCTCGGGTATTGTCAGATCAACCTGTTGAGACAGACCCAACACCGAATCAACTGCATCAACAGCTTCTATTCTGCCCGCCAATTCCTTTTCTTTAACATTTCCTTCATCCGGAGTTATAACATACACAGCTTCAGTGCTCATAAAGATATCCCTTATCCTGTTTGTATCCATTACAGCGGGAGAGTTTTCCGGCAAATAACGTTCGATGCTGTAGTAATACTTAAGGTTGTTCTGTGCCAAAAATGAGGGTGCGGCAACCAATACAACTATTACAAGGAAAAGCCACCTAAATCTGACGATCCCGCTGGAGATATCTCTAAAGGTGGGAATAACCGGCCTGTGCCTGTACTTATCGGAAAATTTGCTAAATATTATGATAAGACAGGGAAGCACGGTAACATTAGTTAAAAGGCTGAAAACTATTCCTTTAGCCAGTACAAAACCCAGATCACTGCCTATGCCGTTCTCCATGAATAACAAAGCTGCAAAACCTGCAATGGTGGTAAGTGCGCTGGCGGTTACCGGGATACCCGTCTTGGAAATGGCAGAAATCATGGCCTCCTCTGCGTTGGATGCTTTCTTCCTCTCCTCCTCAAACCTGTGCAATAAAAAGATGGAATAGTCCATTGATATACCCAGTTGCATGACAGCTGCTACGGAGGCTGTGATAAAGGACACCTCTCCCTTGATAAAGTTAGTTCCCATATTGAATATAATGGCAATTCCAATGGATACAAGAAATAGAAGGGGTTCTATAAACGAAGTCATTGATGCCGAGAGTATTGCATATATTGATATAACCCCGATAATCAAATAATATATCATTTCTTTCGAGGTTATTACCTGCATATCATTCATAATAACCGGCTCCCCGCCAAACAGCACCTTATGTCCGCATATTTTTCTTATCTCCTCTACTGCCAGCATAGTAGACTCGGCTCTCGCGTTATCGGTAAACTGTATTACTAAAATTGTAAAATCACCTGAGATGAAGTTTTCCCTTATATCGGGATTCATAAATTCTACTGGCAGGGCAATATCCTCAAAATCATCAAGCCATACAACCTTTTCAACACCCTCTACTGTTTCCAAGCGGGACTTCAGCTCTTTTACCTTCCAGACTTCCGTATTTTCAACCACTACAAATGCCTGGCCGGATAAATTGAAGTTTTCCTCCAGAATCTCTTCGCCCTGCTTTGAATTTAAATTGCCTGGCATATAAGACAGTATGTCGTAATTTTCTCTTGTGCTTAGATAGCCGATTATCGAGGGTATTATAAGCAATACTGTCAGGGTCAATATAAGCTTTCTGTGCTTTACAACAAAAGTGCTAATCCTCACCATACAATTTGCTCACCTCAATAAATGCCATACGGCAGAGTCGCTTTAGTCCCCATACAAAGGCTGGAAAGAGTATATTTAAAATACACACATTTTTTGCTTGTTACCCGGCTTCAGCTCTTGCAATATAGTCGGTATGAGAAACAATTAAAAATAACAATGGTTAGGAGTATAAAACGTATAATTTAAACGTATGTTTTATATACACGTTTTAATATAGCGCTAAAAAAAGCGCTTGTCAAGGATAAACAAGCCGAATTAAAAACAAACTGATACTATTCGGTTATACAAACCAAACCATAAGCAGCATTCTTATTAACCGGACAGCAGACTTCGCTGTATACGGATGGACGTACAGGCACACCTGCAGAGTAATTGATATAATCACAATATGCTGTCAATCAGTGATTCTATGTACTTTGTCCTGTCGCTTCTGCTGGTCATATCGATATTAAAGGTCCTCCCCGCACCATAATAGAAAAGCACGGGCGCAACCACGCCTGAAAATAAATGCATCAGCTTAACGGAGGCCGTAAAATCATCCCCAACTCCTGTTGACTCCTTTATTATAGGTATAAGAGATTTCTCCAGCGTGTCAATCAAACCCGCTATACCAATGCTTTGTCTTCTATCATTGAGCAATTTGGTTACTATCAGATATATTATACCCGGATACTCCATTATCTGATCCATGGTCTTTGTGGCCCAGAGCTTTATTTTGTCCTTAGGCTTTATAGCCAAGGAAGCGATCTCCTCATATATACGGCGGCTCTCGCGTACAAAATGTTTCTCCACCTCGTTAATCAGATTATCCTTTGAACGGAAATAATAATTGACCGATGCCAGGTTTACATTGGCTTTTTCAGCAATACTTCTTATTGTAAAATCCAAATTAATGTGACGTCCAATCATATCTATAGCCGTGTTTACAATTCTATCCTGGGTATCAACCCTGTCGTTATGCATTTTCGCCTCCTGCTTATCACCAAAATCCTTCATCCAAGCACATCAACCATACCCGAACACCGGCAGTTACATCAGGCACGGTTTCATAATTTGTCGCATAAAGGTTTGCATTTAAAGTTTACCACAAAATCTCAATTAATTAAATACTTATTATTCATCTTTATTACACCATTTTATTACACCATCTTCGCAATTTCACGCAGTTTTTTTGCAATCTGCCAGATAAGATTACCGGGTTTGGAGGCCCAATCCTCCGTAACCCTTGTGGAATTTGACAAAATAGCCGCCGTCATATTCAATTCCGGTTCCACCCAGAGCATAGTGCCGCAAAAGCCCGGATGACCTGCCGCCTTGGGTGAGTAATCATCACTGAAACAGGTGGGATAAGAGCTGCCCGAGCCTCTGGAGAAGAATACACCCGTATGGTTGAATCTCCCCCCCGTTGCTTCTGTAAGAAGGGACTGGGCCGTTTCTTCCTTCAGAACCGTCTTCCCTTCCCATGTTCCTCCGTTTAAGATCATCCCTCCAAACTTCAGCAGATCGGCACAGGTACTGACCATCCCTGCTTCACCAATAGGAGGATAAGCCATCCATTCTTCAAGGACCGTTTCCCCATTTTCCGAGAAAGTAGTAGGGCAGGCATAGTGTTTTTTCTCTATGCTGCCAATATCATACGTTGTCTTTTCCATCATCAGGGGCTTAAAGAGGACCTGCTGCGCAAAGGTTTCTATAGTCAATCCAGTTACCCTTTCAATTACATCCAGCAAAATATTATACCCTGCTGAAAAATACATGGATTTTGTTCCCACGGGATAGTCCCGCTTGTCAATTGCATATATAGCTTTCAAATGTTCTTTTATATCAGGCTGGCCAAAGTAAGAAGCTCTTTTGCTCAATTCCTCCATTGTTTCAGGTCCGTATCCTGCTGTATGCACCATCAAATGCAGCAGAGACACATCTTCAAACTTATATTCCGGGACAAACTTTTTCACTTTATCGTGGACATCGAGCAGTCCATCCTCCTTCAGCTTCATGATCAGAGTGGAGGTAAAAGGCTTGGTAGTGGAACCCAAACTAAATAGGGTATCGGAGGTAATGGGAAAAGCTTTGTCAGGACTAAAATAGCTGGTCCCCTCATAAAATTCCAGCACATTCCTGTTGTCCTTCATGAGCATGATACTGTATCCGGCCCCGATTTTTTCTCCGATAATCCGTTCATCCAAAAATCCCTTGAAATTTTTTATTACATCACATTTCATCTAACTCACCTCATCTGTATTGTCCGTAATAATGGGCAGCCTCGTACATGGCTACAACGTTTTCAACAGGGGAATTATCCTGTAGGGCATGAGTGGGAGCAAGACAGTACCCACTGCCGGGCATCATTATCTCCAAGGTCTCCCTGACGTTTTTTATCACATCCTCCCTTGTGCCAAAGGCTACCGGACCAGCAGTGGATATACAGCCATGGAAGACCAGTCTGCCTCCAAATCGCTTTTTCAGATAGGCCGGATGCATATCCTTTGCCTCAGGCTGCAGAGTATCCACCGCTCTTACACCGGCCTTAATAAAGTCTTCATAAGCCCAGCTGCTGGAACCGCAAGTGTGGATCATAATCGGCAGTTCATATGCTTTGGCCAGCTCAAACAGCTTCTGATGACGGGGCAGGATATGCTTTCTGAAGAGATCCATTCCTATTAGAGGGCCTATTTGAGTGCCCAAATCCTCTCCCACCCACATAAAATCGATTTTTCCCTTTGCCGCTTCTATAGTCCTCCTTGTTACTTCCAGCTGTATTTCCAGCTTTCTGTCTATAAGAAGCAGTCCGGCAGGATTATCAGTTATCAGATCCACCAGTACCTGCTCCATTCCTCTCAGCATACCATTGGAGTTTATAATGTCACCCAATCCTGCCCCCCCAACCGAAATGGCATAGTCTTCATATTTTTTGCATACATCATAGACAATGCTGTAATCGTAATCCTCAGGCGACGGCATGGGCCAGTTAGCTATCATCTCCTCATCGGCATCCTTCAATGGAAAATCACAATAGTCCCAATATCCACCCGATCCGTGCTCAATCCATCTGGTCCTTATACCCCACTGAGGATCCACCCTTCTGCCTTCAACCTGGGGATGCAAAGGAGGGCCTACATAGGGAGCATTAACTGTTCTAAAATCAACTCCAAGAACTCTTAGCAGATCTTCATGGGCGTCAGGCCTCAAGCCAAAAAACTGCTTCAGTTTAAGATCAATCTGAGGGTTGGCTGAATAATTAATGGGCACTCTATCAGGTATTTCAAAATTAAAAACCTTCAATACCCGCTCTTTAGAGGTAAGTCGATCGTTTTTCCCCAGATATTTCATTTTTTTACCCTCCTGAATTTTGTAATACTTCGTCATACTTGAATATTTGCATCTGGTTTTGCAACTGTGAGAAGGATAAACTTTCCTGTCATATCCGGAACCTCTCTTATATTATAATGCTTTTTCGGGCAATAGAAAACATTCAATTCATTAAGCCCAAAAGACTTGAAATTAATCCGGTTATCGGTTAAGCTTATATTGTATAGTCTATTAGCCGTTCAAAACATTGTATGTTAGATCACGCTTTAATAAACGTTATATTTATGAACATATTATGTCAATTGGCATATTCATATATTTTTATTTGTTGTCCGAAACTATAATCTGTGTAATCGTACATTACAGTTTCAAATAAAATGAATTGCCAGCAAAGATCTATCAAAAGGCAAATAAATCTTGTATGCAGAAAATGATTTTAAAAGGAGGTGAAACACTGTGTGGTATATCATCATAGGAGTCATTGTCGTCATTTTGCTGGTTATCTATTTTATAAGAAAGAGGGGTACTGCTACGGTACAGGAAAATCCGTTGGAGAAGTATCTGAACCAGGAAGCCGTAGTAACCGAACCCATCAGCGATACTCTGGGCACGGGCAAAATACAGATTGACGGTCAGGAAATTCAGGCCAGGCGAAACGGTCCCGGTGTCATAGGAATAGGGACCAAAGTTATAATCGTTGATGTGGGCACAAGCATATGCACGGTTAAGGTAAAGGAAGATAACTCTTAATAAGGGTGAAGGTAGCGGAAACACAAAAGATAAAGGGGAATGGGGTTGAACATCTTCAGCCTCATTCCCCTTTATTTAAACATTCCCCTTTATTTAAAGGTATTAAATAACTCTTATATCTACAATGGTATAGTCATCTTCAATCTTTACCAAAGGATATTCTTTACTGTATCTTAAGGAATCAAGAAGCTTGGAAAAATCTCTTTTATCAATTTTTTCTAGTGCCTTGCATATCTCATTTAATCCATCGATTTGCTTATTCTCTGGGATCAGTCGGGTAACGGCCCTGCTCAATGAAAAAGCGGAATTGAGCAAACACAAGGGTATTAACACAGGGAAACGCTTATCTCCATTCCGGATGCTGATCTTCATAAAATTCCCTTTAGCTGTTCTCATAGCTTTACGGTTTCTTTTGAGCAAGGCAAGGGCTTCATCAACATCAATTTGCCCTTTGTCCAGCTTGCACAGAATTTCAATGTTATCCATTTTTTCACCCCAAGTACCCTTTTGGTTAATCACATCATTGGCTGCTACTCTACCGTAACCGTCACATAAGTATTGTCATCTTGGACCTCGACAAGTTTTCCCTGTGCTCCGCTTTGTATAGAGCTTACTATTTCATTAAAATCGATGTTCTTCAAAACCTGTAATTTTGGCTCAAACTCCGCCCCCATCTGGGAACTCAGTTTTAACCCAACCTCTACAAGGGATAGGGGAACGTTTACATTAACTTTGGTGACTCCATTGTCTACCACTTTAACTCTCAAGAATTTCTCGGAATTACCGGCCGCATCTGTGTTAAACGATGATACATTTCGGTTTCCAGGTTCCAGCATATCCATTAGCTTTTCAGCCTCATCGGCAGTTATCTTTCCCTCTTCTACCATTTTTAAAATTTTCCTCACTTCTTCCTTCATCAATCTCATCCTCTCATTTCTAATATCATCTATCGCCTTCCTTTAGCAGCTTAACCGCCTCATCATAGGTGATTTCTCCTTTACTCAGCATATCCAAAATTTCTTTCCTGTTTATATCGCTCTTCTCATTAGCCATTACCTTATAACCCAAACTTGCTATAACATCATCGAGTTTGCTTCGAACTGTAGGATATGATATATCCAGCTCCTTTTCCACCTCTTTTATGTTTCCCCTGCATTTTAGGAAAACCTCTATAAAGAATTTTTGTTCAGGGGTTAAGTAGCTGAACTTATCTAAATAAAAGTGTCCTTTGTATCTTGTATCGCATCTGTGACAGTACAGCTCAGTCACCTCAAGTTTATTTCCGCATACAGCACAAATCGATATTATGTTGTTTGCCAATTAGCACTCCTCCCGTGCAAGAAATACTGTCTCTGTCATCATTATACCAAATACTTCAATTATGTCAATATTTTTATTAATATTTTTAATTATTTCTGCTAATATTATTAATATTTTTTATTTATTTATATTATAAAAATAAGCATGTTTGTTTTCCGCTGATATTCCCTCACAAAGGTTCGCGGAATTTTAGATGGGCGTATATGTATTCTTCAATCCGCAATCTCTCCTGCCTGTATTGCCTGTTTGGATCGAAGCATATTCCCTTTTCCACTACTATTTCCTTCCTCAGCGGGGATATCCGGACGGGATAAAAAATAATAGATTTCTCAAACCTGTTGTAAAATGCCCGGGCTATATTTATAAAACCCCTTCTGAATTCATTGGCCTCCAATACCTTATCATCAATAAAGATCACCAGATTATGGTTATTCCCGAGAGCTTCAACGCTTAGCCGGATGGTATGCACTATTCTTCTATCCATCCTATATACCGGGATGGCACCGATATGTTTAATAAGGGGAACGCATATTTTACTGACAACACAAGCAGCCGGCCTGCTTATTAGGGGATGCCATCCGAGACTCTTTTCAAAGAAATTTGTCTTTAGATAATCGGCACATAAGTGATTATCCACTATATCGTGAATTACCCACGGCAATGTTTTTATGGGAAAAAACAGTTTTATAGTAACCGGCCCGTATACACCGGCGTGGTTGGCAACAAAAACAGCCGGAACATCATTAACTACATTTTCCATACCCCTTATTTCAGGCCTTTTCATCACCAATCTTGTAAAGTTTTCCAGTATATTATAGAGCCAATCCTTCATATTTCCTCACACCCAACATATTCTAATAAGCATTTTAGGATATTTTATTATTTTCAGCAAAATAACCATGCACCCAACAGAAAACTATGTAATATTAGAAAGGCAATATATAGTATATTATATCAGATGCTTATACAAAATAAAAAGGATGTATCTTTTGGCTGATATTGATTATCCCAACCCCTATTATAAATTTTATTACCGTTGGATTGGGCATATACTGAAAAAGGAGCCTATCAAAGGCTCCTTTTAATTCTTTTTTAGTATTTCTTTCTCGGTACGTAATGAGTATGCAAAAGCTCATGGGCTTTATGGCTGTTGGGTTCTCCAAGGTATTCCTCATATATTCTCTTAACTGACGGATTTTCGTGGGACTTTCTTATGGGAAGATTTCTATCCTCCTGGTAGATTGCCGCAGCCCTTACCACCCTGGGGTCCACATCCATTCGCTGTTTTGCGTCAACTATGGGCTGGCCGCCACCGGTGACACAGCCTCCGGGGCATCCCATGACCTCGATAAAGTGGTATTCTTTTTCCCCTGATTTAACCTTCTCAAGCAACGCCTTGGCATTGGCGGTACCGTGTGCTACGGCCGCCCGAATGGTAATATCCCCGAGGGAAACTTCTGCTTCTTTAACGCCTTCAACGCCTCTCACATCAGTTATTTCAACGTTGTCCAGGGGTTTGCCTATCACAATTTCGGCAACGGTCCTAAGGGCAGCCTCCATAACACCGCCGGTAGCTCCAAATATGACGCCTGCACCAGTAGAATCACCAAAGAAAGGATCAAACTCTTCGTCAGGCAGGCGGGCAAAATCGATTCCTGCTTCCTTTATCATCCTTGCCAGTTCCCTGGTCGTCAATACCACATCTACATCAGGATAGCCTGTTGCGCTAAGCTCGGGCCGTTGGGCTTCGAACTTCTTTGCAGTACAGGGCATTATGGACACTACAAACACCTTTGAAGGATCGATATTGTTCTTTTCAGCAAAATAGGATTTTAACAAGGCTCCCAGCATTTGATGCGGCGATTTGCAGGTGGACAGATTATCCAAAAACTCAGGATAATAGTGCTCGCAGTACTTAATCCAGCCAGGGCTGCAAGAGGTAATCAACGGCAGCTTCCCACCGTCCTTAAGCCTGCTGAGAAGTTCGGTTCCTTCTTCCATTATAGTTAAGTCCGCAGCAAAATCGGTGTCAAACACCTTATCAAAGCCAAGTCTTCTAAGGGCAGCCACCATCTTGCCCTTGACTATAGTACCCATTTCCATACCAAATTCTTCACCCAGGGCAACACGTACAGCCGGGGCGGTCTGAACCAGAACACACAGCTCAGGATTGTTAAGAGCATCCCATACCTTTTGTGTATCATCCTTTTCCTTCAGGGCACCAACGGGGCAAGCCGTTATGCACTGTCCGCAGTTGATACACGGGACTTCATTAAGGCTCATGTCAAACACCGGTGAAACAATGGTATTAAATCCCCTCTCGTTTACACCTATTACGCCTATACCCTGAACATTTCGGCATACCGATACACAGCGACGGCACAGTATACACTTGTTCGGATCCCGCACTATAGCGGGTGAAAAATCATCCAGCGGGTATTCAATTCTTTCACCCTCAAACCTGATGCTGTCCACACCCAGCTTTTGTGACAGCTCCTGCAGCTCGCAATTTTGATTGCGCACGCAGGTCAAACAATTTCTGTCATGATTTGACAGAATGAGCTCCAGATTTACCCTCCTGGCCTCGCGAACAGCAGGCGTATTGGTTCGAACTTCCATGCCGTCCGTAACCGGATAAACGCAGGAAGCCTGCAGCGCTCTTGCTCCCTTTACCTCGACCAGACACATTCTGCATGCCCCGATCTCGTTTATTCCCTTCAAATAGCACAATGTAGGTATATCTATATTGGCAGCCCTGGCAGCTTCCAAAACAGTGCTACCTTTCGGAACTTCAACCTGGACGCCATCAATAGTGACTTTAACCATTTCCACGTCCTTCACTTCCTTTCCTTCAAAAATACACTTACTGCTTTACAATGGCATTAAACGGACACTTTTCCATGCACAATCCGCATTTTATACACTTATCCGTATCAATGGTATACGGTTTTTTCCTCTCACCCGATATGGCCTCTACCGGACAATTCCTGGCGCACAAGCCACAGCCCTTGCACAGCTCGGCCACAATTACATAGCGGAGTAAAGCCTGGCAAACACCGGCGGGACAGCGTTTTTCTTTTATATGAGCCTCGTACTCATCTCTGAAATACCTTATAGTGCTCAATACTGGATTCGGTGCCGTTTGCCCCAGTCCGCACAAAGCCGATGCCTTTATATTCTTTGCCAAAAGTTCCAGCTTCTCTATATCCCCTTCTTCACCCTTGCCGCTTACTATCTTATCCAATAATTCCAGCATCCTTCTGGTACCTATGCGACAGGGAGGACATTTTCCGCAGGATTCATCCACCGTGAAATCCAGGAAAAACCTTGCAATGTCCACCATGCAATTGTCTTCGTCCATTACGATAAGCCCGCCCGAACCCATCATGGAACCAATCTGGGTGAGCGAATCATAGTCGATTGGAGTGTCCAGGTGCTGTGCAGGAATACAGCCACCGGACGGTCCACCGGTCTGAGCAGCCTTAAACTTTTTACCTCCCGGAATACCTCCGCCAATTTCATAGACAATCTCCCTAAGGGTGGTACCCATGGGCACTTCCACCAAACCGGTATTGTTAATCTTGCCGCCAAGAGCAAACACCTTGGTGCCCTTACTCTTTTCGGTACCAATGGATCTGAACCATTCAGGCCCGTTCATAATAATTTGAGGTATGTTCGCATAGGTTTCAACATTATTAAGAAGAGTCGGCTTTGAAAAGACACCCTTCACAGCGGGGAACGGCGGCCTTGGCCGTGGTTCTCCACGACGTCCTTCAATTGACGCCATAAGCGCAGTCTCCTCTCCGCATACAAAGGCGCCAGCTCCCAGGCGTAGCTCTATATCAAAACTAAAGTCGGTGCCGAAGATGTTCTTCCCGAGCAAACCGTATTCCCTGGCTTGAGCTATAGCAATGGTAAGGCGTTTAACAGCTATCGGATATTCAGCACGAACATATATATATCCCTGATCAGCACCAACAGCATAGCCGGCAATGGTCATAGCTTCCAGTACGCTGTGGGGATCCCCTTCCAGGATGCTTCTGTCCATAAATGCACCTGGGTCCCCTTCATCAGCATTACAGCAAACATACTTTTTATCGCCAACCGCATTACGGGTAAACTCCCATTTCAATCCTGTCGGAAAACCGGCTCCGCCCCGGCCTCTAAGCCCAGAAGCTTTAATGGTATCTATGACCTGTTCGGGAGTCATCTCGGTTAACACTCTGCCAAGGGCTTTATAGCCATCAAAAGCAATGTACTCATCAATATTCTCCGGATCAATGACACCGCAATTCCTCAGAGCCAGCCGCAACTGCTTTTTATAGAAGCCCACTTCGTCCAGTGATTTTATAGCCTGCTCCTCAGCAATGCTGTCGTGATACAGCAAGCGGGTCACAATTCTTCCCTTTACCAAATGCTCTGCCACAATTTCCGGCACATCTTCAACCTTAACCCGACTATAAAAGGCACCTTCGGGATAGACGATAACAATCGGGCCCACCTCACACAAGCCGAAACAGCCGGTCCTTACCAACTTGATCTCGTTTTGTAAGCCATGTTTCTCCAGCTCATCGTTGAATTTATCTATTATATTCATCGAGCCGGACGAAGTACATCCGGTTCCCCCGCACACCAAAACATGAGCACGATAAAATTCCATGTAATCTACCTCCTCACAAACACATTATTGCTTTTCCTCTGCACCTATAGTAAATTCTGTAACCGGCCTGCCGTTTACAATGTGTTCAGCCACTATTCGCTTTACCTTATCGGGGGTCATCTTAATATACGTTACCTTCTCCTCACCCGGTCTGTAGACTTCCACCATCGGTTCCAAACGGCATACGCCAATACAACCTGTTTGCGTTACGATCACATCCTGCAGGTTTCTCTTCTTAATTTCCTCTATAAAAGATAAAAGTACCGGCCTTGCTCCGGCAGCAATTCCACATGTACCCATTCCTACCACAACTCTGGTGCCGTTCCTGTCTTTTCTGAGATTAACAGCTTCTAACGCTCGCTTTCTGATTTCCTCCAATTCGCTTAATGATTTCATTCTTTTCCACCTCCACAAATTCCATCTAGACCTTCTCTTACATAGTCAGTAATCCAGGCAATCACATACGGATGATCAATGGACAAATCCCCTATTCTTTGCCGTACATCCCTGGTATCAAACTCAAAGCTTCCTTTGGAAGATATGTGGGTATAGACAAAATCAATCGTGGGATTGCATGTTACCAGCACCGATATGGTATCCTCCATTTTCCCCAGAGGTGGACGATCTATATGCCCGTATCCAAATTCCGCCCTTACCTCGGTTCCCACCCCAGGCCGGGAAGAAATAACCACTCGGCCGCCACAGGCCTTTGCCACCGCATCAAGAAGCGATAATCCCAAGCCCACCTTTCGGGTAGTCCTCGTAGTGTAGAAGGGATCGGTAACCCTTCCCACCGATTGGGGATCCATTCCCTTTCCATTATCCCTGATTATCAAAATCAACTTATCGTTTTCTTGGTCCTCTTTCACAAATATTTCGACAAGGGTGGCAGATGCACTGATTGAATTTTGTACTATATCCAGTATATAAAGGGATAGGTCTTCCATTCCCTATTCGTCCTTATATTTGGCTATAATGCCTTCGATGTCGTTGGGGGTCAGTCTTCCGTAAACCTGATCGTTTATCACCATAACCGGTGCCAATCCGCATGCACCTAAACACCGGGTTGCTTCAAGGGTAAATTTTCCGTCATCAGTTGAGTCGCCAACTTTAATGTTCAATACTTCCTGCAGCTTATCCAATACCTTTTGTGCACCCTTTACATAGCATGCGGTCCCCATGCAAATTCCTATTTTATATTTTCCTTTGGGTTTTAAAGTGAACTGTGAATAGAAGGTTGCCACTCCGTAGATATCGGTTATCGGAATTCCCAATTGTTCTGCAATATAATTCTGCACCTCTAATGGCAAGTAACCATATATCTCCTGTGCTTTATGCAGTATGGGCATCAAAGGTCCTTCCTGACCTTTGTATTCCTCTATAACCATTTGAAGTTCAGCAAACTTTTGAGTATCCTGGGCCAAAACTGAAGTTGCCATAAAAGCTCTCCCTCCTCTAATATCCCTGTATTATTAAAATTTTCTAAAATCCCGCAACTATTATCTCACATTACCCCATCATTTGCAATAGTATCTGTGATTTTTTTAACGAATTTTTGCAAAAAAATAAATCATAAAAATTCTGTTAAATAACACATGGACATGTTAACCACTGTATAATATCAGTTAATGAAACATTATCCACGTCCAAAAACATCTCTCTTTCCAATATTTCCCCAAGGCTGTGGGCATCAGATGAAATTATGCGCTGGTATTCTTGCATCTGTGATACAATACTTCCGCTATTATGAGAAAATTCTAACACTCTTATATTTAAATCGGGAGGGATGAATCCCAGCTGAGAAATGATGCTGTATGAAGGCCGATCAACATGTGCGGGTACAGCAACTCCTCCGAAATTAACCGCCAGCTGTACAAGCTGTTCCACCGACAGATCCACGGATGACAGCAGCATTTCCTTTCTCTCGCCAATTATTTGATCCCGCTCGTCCATAATATACTGATTTCCGAATATCTCGCTGATATTATCCAGCCCATCCAGGTATTTTCGTATATGGCCGTCAAATTCCCGAAGGGCTTCCAAATGGTTGAAATAACACAGCAAATGGACATCCTCTCTGGACTGTACCTCCATACCGGGAACAATAATAATACGATTACCAGCTGCTTTTATAACGGCTTCCACATTATCACAGCTGTTGTGATCGGTAACTGCTATGGCATCCAGACCTTTCAAAACGGCCATGTTGACTATATTATTGGGAGTCATATCATCATCGGCGCAGGGAGACAAGGCCGAATGGATATGTAGATCGACCGCTATTTTCATTTAATCCCGCCATCCTGTTACAATTTCTGAATTATTGCAAACCCCTTCTCGTTTTAGCAATAACGTAAAAACATCATCGGGTTAAAACACTGTTATCGATACATTGAAAACGGAAACCACACCGGACGCAGCCCTCATTCACTCCATGGGCCGATACCCATTTTATACAACTTACCTGCTAACTCAAAGGCCGTCATATCGGATGAAAGAATTACCACTCCCTCATTCTCGGCTTTTTTAAGCACCTCTTCTTCCACCTGAATACCCTCGGGAATGACTATACATGCTATTTCGGTAAGTACAGCCACAGCGACTATATTCATGTGGGTTTGCACCGTTATCCATAATCCGCCCTTTTTCCCTTTGCTCATCACCCTGCTCAGCAGATCGCAGCAGTAACCCCAATGAACTTCCTGTTCTAAAAAATCCTCTCCAGCCAAAACGCTAAGGGATAGTTCTTCAACTACTTGTCTTATCTTCATAAAATATTCTATCTCCCTTCCCTCATTTACCATTGTTACTTGTTTTCCCCCCGGGAATCTTTTCAGAAAGCTCTATCATCTGTTGGGCCAGTTCCTTCACCTTTTCCCTTAATTTGAATACAGAGTCCATTTCGGATGCATACCCCCGGACAATGTCTTCAGCATGGGTTCTGCAGCTGGGAGAGCCGCATGAACCGCAATCCAGACCGGGCAAGCCTTCATATATTCTTTCAATGGCCTCCATCTTCTTCATTGCCAATGTGATATCGTCATCCAGCTTCATGACAGGCTTGGGCAAAATCGGCTTTTCAAAATACCATTGTATCTTCTCTTTTGCATCCACAACCTCTTCCCTGGATAAATGCCTGCCCTTTGCCTGCTCGGACAGTTTTCTTATACGATTTTTGGCAACAAAGCCATTTTCAAACACCAGCGGTCCGCCGACACAGCCGCCGGTGCAGGCAAGCCCCTCAAAAAATTCCAAATCCGTCAGCTTTTCATCTTCAATCTCTTCCAAAACGCGTATAACATTTTGTATCCCATCAACGGCCAAATAGTTGTCCATGTCCAAAGCCGAGCTCTCTCCTCCTGAGTTAGCCCATAGTATTCCGTGTGGCGATGCCTTCTGTAATAAAACTTCATCATCCTCCAACCTGGATATCTGGTTATACAGCGGCCCGTATATCTCCAAAATTGATATGGCACCGTCCACCCAGGATCTATCTATACCTATAGGATTTCGTATACTGGTCATTTTGGCAGCACAGGGAGTTATAAAAAATGCCCCAACGTCCTTCTCTTTAACACCCATCTTCCGGCAAAATTCTTCTTTAGCCAGCCGGGCGGCAATTTCCATGGGAGATTCTATATTTATTATGTTATCTATCAATTCCGGAAAACGAACCTGAATAAGACGGACAATAGCCGGACAAGCAGATGATATAATCGGTTTCTTCCGTTTTGGGTCCTTTATTGCTTCGTTAACAAATTCAGTCACATAATCGGCGCCTCTGGCCACTTCAAAGACCTCATCGAAGCCCAGCTTTAAAAGGCCTGTCAGAATAGCATTTATACTTACATTCCTGAACTGTCCGTAAAGCGCCGGAGCAGGAAGTGCAATTTTATAGGGAAACTTCTGGATGGAAGCCAATGGATCGGTCAGAGCTATCTTGGCATGATAAGGACATACCCGGATACACTCTCCGCAATCGATACATCTCTCTCCAATTATTCTTGCCTTCCCTTCCCTCACCCTTATGGCCTCGGTCGGACACCTCTTTATACAATTGGTACATCCCCTGCACTTCTCCTTGTCCAAAGTAACCGAATGGTAGTACTTCTCCAATTATATCACCTTGCTTTTATATCAAAATATGCTTCCAATATGGTTCCTTCGCCCACTTTCGACTGCATATTCAAGCTGTCGGCACAGCGCTTAATATTAGGCAAGCCCATACCTGCACCGAAGCCCAGCTCTCTGGCAATTTCCGGTGCGGTAGAATATCCTTCCTGCATAGCCAGGCCAATATCCGGAATCCCAGGGCCCCGATCCCGTGCAGTCACGGTTATCCTTTCAGGAGTAACTTTCAATATTAGCTCACCGCCGACCGAATGTATCACCATATTCATTTCAGCCTCATAGGCAGCAACGGTGACCCGTCGCACAATATTGGAGTCAACCCCCAGTTGTTTTAATACCTTTTTTATTTGCCCCGAAGCTTCTCCTGCCAAAACAAAATTTCCTGCTTCAACGGTGTATACCTGTTCCATTATATGGTTTCTGCTTGTCATCATACATTCCTCACACAAGCGGGCAATCCCAGACTGTATAGCTTTCCGCAAGCTTCATACATTGGATATTTGGTAGCAAGAACGGCGATATTCTTTTCCCGGGCCATATCGATAATACCCGGCATGGGTTTTTTATTCCCGACAAACACAATTGCATTAACATCCAGCATATCAGCAGTTCTGACAGCGTGGACATTGGTCAATCCCGTAAGCAATACCGTATGTTTTTTTACATAATACATTATATCGCTCATCAGATCGGAAGCACAGGCTGAAGCCACCTCACAGTCCATCATTTCCTCTCCTGCCAATACTTCTGCATCCAATGCGGCACGTATCTCTCCCAGCTTCAATATACTTGCTCCCCCTTATACTTTGGTTATCTGATCCATATACAGCTTGTATTGATGTATCATATCAATATAAGTATACTTTATTTTTGCAGAAATGGCTACCCTGTTTGCCGTCTTTTCACTTAATATGTCGTTCAGACTCTCCTTGCCTCTTTGGTAAAGTTCCTGCAGGCCGGCCAATATATGATTGCTCTCTTCGGTAGCTGAATAGGTGTTTAGTTTATCAAGCATAGAACCAAATTCCGCCATTATATCCTCGATATCCTTTAGTGCATCCTCTGCCGATTTTTGGGAAGTATCCAAATCCCGTATTATTCCCTCCAAAGATTTGGTTTTGTCCAGCCACAATGAAAATGCGGTTTTGATGCTGTCGACCTTTTCGGCCGAAGCAGCGATTTCCATGTTTGCCCCCGGACATGAAATGATATAAATCTGGCTCTCAATTCCCTCATCCTTCAACTGCTGCCTGACCTTTTGAGCATCGTCTTCCGAAATAAATCCCATGGCAAGAAGGCGTAAGTACTTGTCATTCAATATGAAGCCTGCCCCACCTTTGCCTTGAAGCTCAGCGGCAGCAGCCCGAGCATTCTTCTCCTCTGTAAAAGCCGCCAGTTGGATGGCATGAAAGCTCATGGGCGCAATATCTATATGATCGGTAATTCTTTCGTTTTTTTCACCTTCTTTATTTTCAGGCAAGGTGAGATCGGTATTGGAAGGCTCCGTAATATCATCATTCGCATCCTGCTGCTCCACATCATTGTCGAAAGCAGCAATAATTGGAGCAACGATTCGGCTAATAAAATTCCCGGCTGCACCTGCCGAGGCTATATAAAAACCCAGAAACAACAACAAGCCCAAAATGATAACCGAAGTATATCGCCGCTGCGTATTCCTTCTTTTTATGCGAGAATAGCGCATGTTTACCCTCCTTTACTCTCCGGCATTCCTTTTCCATCCGAACTTATATTTATATCTATGGCAGGTCCAATTGTTTTATGATAAAATGATACTCAACAGAGCCTTTAGANNATAAAATGATACTCAACAGAGCCTTTTTATCGCTTAAATAAAGATAGCTGCTTATTCAGGAGGGTGCTATGAAATACCATATTGATACAATACCGGTCTGGGATGCATATCACCAGGAAAGCGAATGCCCCTTGTGCATTTTGCACTCCAATCTGGAAAAGAACTATGTTGAATCATTTCTGGGAGCTTCGGTTATGGAACCCGATACACGAATCGAGGTAAACAGGTCTGGTTTTTGCCCCCAGCATTTCAAACTCCTGTACGATGCTCAAAACAGATTGGGATTGGCTCTCTTAACCCATACCCATCTAAAGGAGCTGATTAACAAGTTTGAAAGCCACTGCAAAAAAGTATTAAAAGCTGCAGGGCAAAATAAAACATCGGTAATCGGTAGTATATTTGGAAGGAATAAGGATTTTGACGCAGCCCTCATTGAATTGCAGAACTGGATTACAAAACAGCATAGCCGGTGTCTTATATGCGATCGCATTTCAAATACAATGAATCGGTATGCCTATACCATACTATACCTATACGATACCGATGCCGATTTCAAAAAAACCTTTGATTCTTCCAAGGGATTCTGTCTTGACCATCTGGCGCTGACGATAAAAATAGCCAGAGAAACCCTGTCTGCCAAAAAACAGGCACTCTGGCTGTCAGCTGTAATACCATTACAGCTCAAATCCTTCAATAACCTGGAACACGAGCTGTCACAGTTTATAAATAAATTTGATTATCGCCAACAGGATAAGCCCCTGGGCAGCGCTAGGGATTCCCTACCGAGAACCCTTCAAAAATTAACCGGAAAATACATGGATTGATTATTCCTCGTATTTTTCCAGACTGACGCCTACAGCTGTCAATACATGCACTGCCAGCTCGTCGGGATATGGGTTCTTGTAAACCACCCTGGTGATACCGCTGTTGATTATCAGCTTCGAACATATGACACAGGGTTGATGGGTACAGTATATGGTGGCCCCGTCAATGCATATTCCCAGCTTTGCCGCCTGGGCTATGGCATTTTGCTCGGCATGAACTGCGTAGCAGTATTCATGATGGGTTCCCGACGGAATGTTGTGTTTTTTTCTCAGGCACTCTCCCCTGTCCTTACAGCTTGGATAACCTGCCGGAGCTCCGTTATACCCCGTGGTTAGTATTCGCTTATTCTTTACGATTATAGCCCCAATCTGTCTGTTTGGCTGGTAACAGCTGGACCAGCTTGCAATCACCTCGGCCAGCTCCATGAACCTTCTGTCCCACTTGTCCACACAAATCCCCTTTCATTCATAATAAGTATATTCTACATAAAACCATTGTTTAATGCAACTTGCCACATAAAAAACAATTTTTTGAGCTGCAGAAATTTTACACTACAGATTTGTTCATATTTTCAAAGCCAAACCGTATCCCTGCTATAAATAGTATAACGTCAGTCCGCTTTATGGCATAAAACATTTGATTTTATTGTGCTTTTTATATATATTTCACGATTTTACGAGTAATCCAATGATAATTTTTCAGATTCAATAAATATGAATGTTTTTTCCCAAAATGCAGTCATAACAGTATTTGCTATTCGTTTTGCTTTTCTATAAACTATAAACTGTAATTAGCACTCACCATCAATGAGTGCTAATAGTATGTAATATAATCCATATAATATACATACAAGAGGAGGGTGTACTATGAACATCAGACCATTAGGCGATCGAGTAGTCATTAAAGTCCTTGAAAGCGAAGAAACAACCAAAAGTGGTATTGTACTGCCCGGTTCTGCCAAGGAGAAGCCCCAAATGGCAGAAGTTCTTGCTGTAGGTCCCGGCGGCATGGTGGATGGAAAAGAAGTCAAAATGGAAATCAAAGTCGGCGATAAGGTTATCTATTCAAAATATGCCGGTACCGAAGTTAAGTTAGATGACAACGAGTATATTATTGTCAGACAAAGCGACATACTTGCAGTAGTTGAATAATAATAAGGAGGAGGTAATACATATGGCAAAACAGCTAACATACAGCGAAGAAGCCAGAAGGGCCCTGGAAAGAGGCGTTAATAAGCTGGCTGACACGGTTAAGATAACTTTGGGTCCAAGGGGCAGAAACGTAGTATTGGATAAGAAGTTTGGTTCTCCCCAAATTGTAAATGACGGTGTCACCATAGCCAAGGAAATCGAACTGGAGGATCCCTATGAGAACATGGGTGCCCAGTTGGTAAAGGAAGTAGCCACCAAAACCAATGATGTAGCAGGAGATGGTACCACAACTGCAACACTGCTTGCACAGGCTATTATTCGCGAGGGATTAAAAAATGTTGCAGCCGGCGCTAATCCCATGTTATTGAAGAAAGGTATTCAAATGGCTGTTGACGCAGCAGTTGAATCTCTGAAAAACCTCAGCAAACCCATCGAAAGCAAGGAAGCCATAGCTCAGGTCGCATCGATCTCGGCGGATGACGAAACCATTGGCAGACTGATCTCCGATGCTATGGAGAAAGTTGGCAACGATGGCGTAATTACCGTTGAAGAATCAAAGTCTCTGCAAACCGAGCTTGACATTGTAGAAGGTATGCAGTTTGACAGAGGTTACATCTCTCCCTATATGGTAACCGACACCGAAAAAATGATTGCAGAATTGGATGAACCCTACATCCTGATTACCGACAAGAAGATCAGCAACGTGCAGGATCTGCTCCCGGTGTTAGAACAAATTGTTCAACAGGGCAAGAAGTTATTGATAATAGCAGAGGATATTGAAGGCGAAGCTCTGGCCACATTGGTTGTCAACAAATTAAGAGGTACCTTCATCAGCGTAGGTGTAAAGGCTCCCGGCTTTGGCGACAGGCGAAAAGCAATGCTCCAGGATATTGCCATCCTGACAAATGGTACAGTAATTTCCGAAGAAGTGGGCCTTGACCTAAAAGAAGTTACCATTGACATGCTAGGCCGAGCAAACAAGGTTACCGTAGATAAAGAGAATACAACAATAGTTGGCGGTGCCGGAGATCCGAAGGAGATAAAGAATCGGATAGCATCGATTAAAGCTCAGATCGAAGAGACCACCTCCGATTATGACAGAGAAAAGCTGCAAGAGCGACTGGCTAAATTAGCTGGCGGAGTAGCGGTTATCAAAGTTGGTGCTGCCACCGAAACAGAAATGAAGGAGAAAAAGCTCAGAATTGAAGACGCTCTCAATGCTACCAGAGCTGCTGTGGAAGAGGGAATCGTTCCCGGCGGTGGCGTTGCCCTGATCAAAGCCATCGAAGATGTTGAAAAGCTTAGCGCTGATGGCGATGTATTAACCGGTATCAACATCGTTAAGCGCGCTCTGGAAGAACCGCTGCGCCAGATTGCCATAAATGCCGGTATGGAAGGTTCTGTTGTAGCTGAAAAGGTTAAAGCCAGCAGCGAAAAATACTTCGGCTTTGACGCCCTAAAGGGTGAGTACGGTGATATGGTGAGCAAGGGAATTATCGATCCGACCAAGGTTACCCGTTCCGCACTTCAGAATGCAGCCAGCATCGCATCAATGATACTGACTACCGAGAGCCTTGTGGCGGATATCCCCGAGCCAGAGCCTGCTGCTCCTGCTGGCGGAAATCCTCCCATGTATTAATAAAAAAAGCGATTGCTCAAAAGCAATCGCTTTTTTTATTATGACAATGTGATGATATCAGTCTTCTGCTGTTCCTGCTCCTGGCTGTGGCGACTATCCTTATCATCGAGCAGCTGGCCGGTTTCAATAATTTCATCACAAAACAGGTCTTCGCTTATATCTTTTGATGCAAGATAATTTATCTCCGAATAGAAATTTTCCATTATGGCACACACAGTCCGCTCAAAATCCATAAGCTGACGGCGGATTTCCTTACATCTCTCCTTCCATTTGTTCTTTTCCATTTCCATCTGATACATCTCCTGAGAAATTTTTTGACGCCCTTCCTCAATAATACATTGAGCCTTTTGTTCAGCCTTAACCAGGGCTTTGGAGATATATACCTCCTTCTCGGTCAATTCAGTTAATTTTGCCTTCAATTCTTCTATCTGAGCCTTCATCTTCCTGTTCTCTTCAACAAGCTCCAGCATTCGGGTCATTTTTTTGGATAACTCCTCTTCATAGTCTTTTCGCATGTCGATCATATGTTGTTCAACCTGCTGTTTACTATACCCAAAAAGCCTTGTTTTGAAAATTTTCTTCCTCATTTGCCCATTATCCCCCCTTTATATAAAATAATATATAATAGCAATCCTGGAAATTATGTAAATTTATAGCATCATAAAATAGGGTAATATTGTCATTTCTTATTGATTGATTGCCTTTTTTGCTGATATACAGGGTTTATTCAGATGTGCTAATATACAGGCATAAGAAACAGAAAAAGCAGGCCTGCGAAAATATATTTAAGCGGCCTGCTTTCTGAAATTCTATAACTGGACGGTCAACGATACCTCTCCAATTGTTAGGAAGAAAGCAATAATTACACAGCTCAAGCAATTTTTATGATTGCTATATTCGCTATAAACTAATATAAAAATAATTAGACCGAATTAACTGGCAAACCTAAGATCTACCTCGCTGATTAAAACGGTTATAACGCAAAGGCATTTACCGTTCAGCTCACATACATATAAAACTCCCTTATTTTCCCTTATCTCTCTTCCACCGAATTTAGTCAGGGCAATTAAACGGCTTCTTTTTATGCCCTCCACTATTGCACGCTGGGCATTATATTGGTTTACCTTCTTAAATCTCTCCTGATAACGCTTTATTGCATGTTCGGTGACGTATATGTAGTTACCAGCCAAACAGTTGTTTTTCAATGGTATTCCCCGCTTGTTTCCTCTAGAGCCTTTTACCCCCTTTCTTTTCATATGGCTCACTCCCTTCTGTATTGATTTTTATTGATGCGGGTGTGACATATTGTTAATAACGACCTAGCTGAGTAAAAACTATGTGGTGTACCAAATCCATAATATGTCTTTTGTATTACACCATGTTGTAATATACACTATCCTTATTATATAGTATTAAAAACTGCTTTTCAATTTTTTCAATTAATTTATTAGAAAATACTACATTTCCAACAATTTACTTGTTTGTTTTTTGTTAATTCCTAATAAAAATGAGCCTGTTTAAGGCTCATTATCCTGTTCAGCTTCACGGGAAAAATGCTGATTTATGATATATTCAGCTATTTTCTTTCGCATATTTGCCTGTTCAATCAGCAGCAGAACTAATAACAAAAGATGCGTTGTATACCACGGCTCCGCCATATCCTGCTTATCGCTTAAATAATCATATATGGTATCCAGCTTGTCGGTCAGTAATTCCTTGTAAGAATCCCTTTGTTTCAGTTCCCGGTAAGCATTATAAAGGGCTTCAATCCTCTTGATATTTGCCTCATCTTCTTCACCTTCTTCTCCGCTCTCCCCGCTGAAGATCGGAGACAACAGTTTTTTGATATCCTTAATTGTAAGGATGGGTTTTAAATTGTATATCAAGGCAAGCAATATAACATGGCCTCGATTGTAACATTTACCATTGGGCGGCATTAACAGGCCTTCTTTAATATAATTCTGAATCATGGTTTTCGATATAGCCTTTTTTTCTTCCTCATCACCAATGGTTTTACCAAGTTTCCTGTCAAAGAATTCCTCTAACTGAGAGATGTAGAGACGATATTCGGGAATTTCCTCCGGTTTTATATCCTCATGGCCCTTTAGTTCATCTACAAACTGCAACAGCTGCCGCTGAATTGTAAACATTGAATCTTCCATAATGTTACACCTCTATAAAATTAATAAAACCACATAACATCATCACGGTCCTACTATATTATATAGTACGGCCTACCTTTTTTCAAGAAACAAGTAAAATCAGACGCATAATAAAGAAGCAGCTGTATTCTCATCAATACAGCTGCTTCTTTCAGAATTTGGTTTCTTGAACATCAGATTACATTTGTGGGGATAATGGCGTCTATAATGCCAATGATCAGCGCTGCCACAATTGCGCCGAATACATTGACCTCCATCCCGGGCACAAAAAACTGAGTTAAGTATATGACCAGTGCTGACAAAAGAAAACCCACAATTCCCCGCCCGAATGGTGAAGCATCCATTTTAAACAGCTTTTGGATGACATAATCTATTACCGCTATAACGATAGCAGCCAATAAAGCGGTTCCAAATCCCATATTCGAAAAGCCCGGGGTAATCAACGATGTAACCATCAAAACTATTGCGGCAACAACAAATCGAATTATTATCCCCAGCCAGCTCCTTTCAT